>JGI12316J15310_10000044_pt45 | contig 21779 bp, 20 predicted proteins | sample MarCyaLeptolynsp_FD_15310 | JGI IMG/M metagenome (IMG submission 15310)
TGACGATGGCTTCACCGATCCCCTTGGTGGAGCCGGTGACGAGGGCAACCTTGCCGGTAAGGTCAAAGAGCGACATGGAGTTTTCCTTCCTGATGAATTTTTGAGCCGGTCTGGCAGGCAGCTTTCCGCGCGTAATCGTGCTAAAAGCGAAGGGTTGACCGGCTGAAAGATGCGGTTTTTGTCGTTTCGGGTGCACATATAGCAGAACACCCGGATGCGAGGCAGCCGGTTCATGCAATTCGTTCAGCTTGGGTTCATGCACTGAGCCCGAAGCTGAACACAAGACAGAACGCAAGGGGATGGAGGGATCATCGAACAAGATGTGCCGGACCTGTCATCCTTGTTGGATTTCGCGCCCGCTTGTGCGGGCTATGTCACGCCCGGCGTTTCCGGGCCATGTCAAAGGACGGGACACTCGATGAAAAAGACAGTCGCACTCGTGGCCGCAGCAGCCCTCACGCTCGCTGCCTGCACAACCGACCCCTATACAGGTGAACGCAAGGCCTCCAAGGCAGGTATTGGCGCCGGCATCGGTGCTGCCGTCGGTGCCCTGGGCGGCGCTCTCATCGGGGGTGGCGACACCCGCACGCGCGTGCTGATCGGCGCTGGCGTTGGTGCGTTGGCCGGTGCGGGTATCGGCTACTACATGGACCGTCAGGAAGCCGAACTGCGCGAGCGCCTTCAGGCCACAGGTGTGAGCGTGACGCGCGTCGGTGACAACATCCTGCTCAACATGCCGTCCAACATCACATTTGCCGTCAACCAGTCCGACATCAAGCCGAACTTCTATGAAGTGCTGAACTCGGTCGCCATCGTGCTCGACGAGTATGACAAGTCGCTGGTGGACGTGATGGGCCATACGGATTCAACCGGCAGCGCGGAATACAACATCGACCTGTCCCTGCGCCGCGCCAGCTCCGTTGGCCAGTACCTCGCGAGCCAGGGTGTTGATGGCCGCCGCCTGCTGGTGAAGGGCTTCGGTGAAGAACGCCCGGTAGCCGACAACTCGACAGAAGCAGGCCGCGCCGCCAACCGCCGCGTCGAAATCCAGATTTCACCGCTGCGGGCAACGTCCTCCCTGGAAACAGGTCAGACCACCTCCTAGGCGGTCAATCGCGTCCCCACACAAAAGCCGCCTGCCGAGCTATCGGCAGGCGGCTTTCTTGTTGTCCGGATGATGTGACGGCTAGGCCGCGCGAAGCCGCTCCAGCACCGCATCAAGACGGCCCTGCAGGGCCCCGGTGCGGGTGTTCATCTCATCAATGATGCGGGCAATCTCGGACGCGCTGTCGCTTGACGTCCGCGTCTGGTCGAGCACCTGACCGATATTGACGTCGACCGCCCCCACACTTTGGGCTGCGGCGTCGGTGTTCTGGCCAATCTCGGACGTGGCCAGGGTCTGTTCTTCAATCGCTTCGGTCACCGCCGCGCTTTCTGTGTCGATCGACTGAATGCGTGTGCGGATGGCATCGATGGCACCTGTCACCGATCCGGCGCTCTCGCGCATGGTCTCGATGGTTTGCGTGATTTCCTCCGTCGCACGCGCCGTCTGTGAAGCAAGCTGCTTCACTTCGCTGGCAACAACGGCAAAACCCTTGCCGGCTTCACCGGCACGCGCCGCTTCAATTGTGGCATTGAGGGCCAGAAGGTTGGTCTGGCTGGCAATGTCCTCAATGAGGCTGATGACCTGGCCGATCTTGTCGGTTTCATGGTCCAGCTGCTGGGCGGCGGCAACGGCCCTGTCCGTCTCGCCCACCGCGTCGCGCGCGGCTTTGCTTGAGTCGCCGATGCGGCTTGCGATCTGGGCGATGGAGGCACCCAGCTCCTCCGTTGCCGCGGCGACGACCTGCACATTGCTGGCGGATTCAGCGGACGCATGTGACACCGCTTCGCACCGGCCTGTGGCGGATTCCGTTGCCGACTTGACCTGTTCAGCAACGCTGTGGGCCTGGGCGGCAGCGGTGCTGACACCTTCCACAACGCCCTTCACATCACCTTCGAGGTCATCAGCAACCTTGAGCATCTGCGTGCGGCGGGCATCGCGCTGGCGTTCTGCTTCCGCTTCGCGTTCAGCCGTCAGGGATTCAACCTGAGCCAGGGCGTCATTGGCCTTGGCGATGGAGTTTTCCGCGGACCGGAAACCCGAAAGGAGGCGTTCGGTCAGCCATAGCAGCGCGCCCGTTTCAAGAACGACGATGACCGCGTGAAGGATGACGCGCATGAGGTTGCCGCCGTCCGGGAAGACAGCCATGGGAAGCAGAAAGTTGAGCGCAAGATGGTGAATCGCCACCACACCGGCGCCCAGCAACAGCGCGCGGCTGTCTGCCTGAACCACCAGGATGGCCAGCGCTGCGAAGAAGTACATGTGAAGGTCGATCTGCCAGGCGTGGCCGGACATCTGATAGACCAGCACCGCGACTGAAAGTGCGACGGCGGCAGATGTCGTGTAGCGGTTCTGGGCATCCCCCCGGCCCATCTTCCACGAGACCGTGTTGACGGCTGCAAGCACGGTAATCATCGCGGCCGGTACGAGAATGGGCTGGCCCGTCGACATGCCGAGCAGAACGGCAACGCCGACCTGTGCCCAGACGAATGCCATAAGCGCCGTGCTGGCAGTGCGTTGAATTTCTTTGATCTGTTCCATGGTATTCCGCTTTTTATTGGAAGCGTGCCTCAGCCCAAAGGCACACAATGTCCTAAACCCGTTGACCCGCGCACCCTGACGCCCCAACGGCGTTCAGGATTGCAATGACTCCGAAATCGTTGATCTGCTGAAAACTGGGAAAGTCGCCGAAGGTGACGAAAACTGTCCGGCCGGTTGTTGGCACACTGACAATCGTGCCGCCCAGCTCTACCGCACGCGTCACGCGTTCGGTCTGGCTGAGGTCCGAGCTGAAGAAAATGACAGCTGGTTCATCCGTAACCGGAGTAATAGTGGCAATCGTAAGGACACACAGTCCTACTGCAGCAAGCAAAGCAGCCGGCAGAAAATCGCGCACGACATTTCCATCCCATGTCACGCAAGGGCGCGCGCATGATTACGCGCGCACGGCAAGCGTGGTTGGTGTCCCCGACATGGGTGATGGATGAAGAAGATTAAGGCTGAGCTAACCCAAGCCGAGTTTCTACTCAGGGTAGCAGTGTGCAGTGATCAGGCGCGGATATTGCCCGTTCTGGTTGTTGTTTCCAGCGGTGCGCGCCTTACGCGTCTTCCACGACCAGGCGCAGATCGCGCAGCAGTTCATCAGACATTGGCGTCACTTTGGGTGCGAAGCTTTTGATGAATGTCCCGTCGGGCCCGATGAGAAGCTTGTGGAAGTTCCAGCCCGGCACGGCACTGTCGCCGCCTTCTTTCGCTGCCCATTTGAAGAAGTCATGCGCGTCATCTCCGATGACCGCCTGCTTGCTGGTCATCGGGAAATCCACCGAGTAGGTGACCGTGCAGAAGTCATGGATTTCAGCTTCGGTGCCCGGCTCCTGCGCGCCGAAATCGTTGGACGGTACGCCGAGCACGACGAGGCCACGGTCCTTGTAGCGCTCCCACAGCCGCTGCAGATCGCCATATTGAGGTGTGAACCCGCATTCGCTTGCCGTGTTGACGACCAGAAGTGTCTGGCCCTTGTAGTCAGCCAGATCAATGGTGGAGCCGGTGATGGAGGGAAAGCTGAAATCATGCGCGGTCACGGGAGGCTTCCTTATCAAGCGTCAAACAGGTCGGGCGGTCCATGTATCAGAATTCTGCCCGGACTGCTCGATTCAATTGCCGCTTTGTCTGACACGACGCCGGTTGCCACGGCTGCCGTCAATCAGCGGGACAAGGTCATGCAGATCTGAGCGGCGGACCCCATGATCGCTGAGCGCCTCAGCCGAAAGACGGACATAGTCCGATGCTTTGCCCTTGCGACCGACCCCATGATTGAGGCGGCGCAGGAAGTCGCCTTCGGTCTGGGTCAGCCTGAAGCGCCCGTTCACCGGATTGGCCAGGTAGGTGAGGGCCCGCACGCTGGCCCCGCCGGAGAGACGAACCGGCGCCATGATGCTCAGATACGCCCACTCGCGCTTGGCCAGAACCGGCAGAATGTCGCCGCAGATGTCCGGGGCCACCAGGAACGCTACACCGTCAACGGTCCCGCGCGGATGCAGTCCGGCCGCAAGACCGGGGCGTGTCGGCCAGCCATAGGACTTGGTGGCCACCATGCTCATGCGGCGGTGCCATCCGGCGAGCCGGGCGTGTTCCGCGCGCACATAATCGAAGCCCGGCTCCCACATGAGCGAGCCATATCCGAAAATCCAAAGCCCGTCGGGCCCGATAGGGGGAGTTCTGTGCCGCATTGCAGGGGAACTTAGGCAAGGGCCCGGCCATCGGCAATTCCCTCCGCAAATCCGCCCGCACCAGTCGTGGTTAACGATTTCTCAAACCCTGAGGGCAAAACTGGCGTCAAAAATCTGTTCACCATGCGCAAATCACCGGAATTCAGAGGAATTGAGCCGGTTTTGCGTCAGAAAGTCTGCTCATGCCGTCCTGGCTCAACAATGGCCTGATCTTCGCCTCCTACGCCGTCGTCATCGCGGCGGTGTCGGTGGCATTGCATCGCGCCGGCGGTGTGGATGTATCGTCCGCCGTTCTGATTGGTGCCGTACTGCTGCTCTTTGCCGGACAGGCCCATGCGCTTGCCGGCCGCTATTCCGAGCGCGCGCTACTGGAAACCGAACTGCGCGGTCTGCGGTCAGTGACCGCCGCCATGAGCCGCGACATGGAAAAACTTCAGGAACACGTTGCGGAGCTTGAAACGTCTCTTGATCACCAGACGTCTGCGCGCAACGAGCAGCTGTCCAGTGAAGTCCGTCTTGTGGAAACCCTGGTCAAAGGCCTTGCTGAAAGTGTCGAGGCCGGTGTGAACACCCCATCGCCCGCACGGCGTGCCGCAGACCACCAGAACGAACCGGCACGGGACCAGACCCGCCTGCCGCTTGAAGGCGACGTCGCAGAGCCTGTGACGGAAGGCGAGATGATTGAGACCATCCGCGCCTCGCTGGAAGAAAACCGCGTAGACCTCTACCTGCAGCCCATCGTGACGCTGCCGCAGCGCCGCACCCGCTTCTATGAAGGTCTGACCCGCCTGCGTGGCAGTGAAGGCGAAATCATCATGCCGGGCGACTACATGCGCGTGGCGGAGCCTGCAGGCATGATGCCGGTTGTCGATAATCTGCTGCTGTTCCGGTGCGTTCAGGTGGTCCGCCGTCTTGTGGCGCGCAGCCGCGACATCGGGGTCTTCTGCAACATCTCCGCCCACTCGCTGCTGGATGCGGAGTTCTTCCCGCAATTCGTCGAGTTCATGGAACACAATGACGACCTGACCGGACATATGTATTTCGAGTTCTCGCAGGCTGCCTATGAGGGGCTGGGCCCGATCGAGAAAGCCAGCCTCGAAGCACTGCGGGCGCTCGGCTTCCGCTTTTCCCTCGACCATGTGAGCCGCCTCGACATGAATCTGAGTGAGCTCTACGACATGGGCTTCCGCTTCGTGAAAGTGCCTGCTGACATGCTGCTGGGCGATCTGCGCGGCACCGGCTCCCTTGTGCGGGCGGACGACATCAAGGCGCTGTTTGAGCGCAACGGCATTGATCTGATTGCAGAGCGCATTGAGAACGAGCGGGCCGCGGTGTCGGTTCTCGACCTCAACATCGGCTACGGTCAGGGCTTCCTGTTCGGCGAGCCCCGGGCTGTCCGTGAAGACGCCCTGTCCGCCCCGTCTGACCCGGCGGCGGATCCAAGAGAAGAGCTGCGCCAGGTCCGCATTTAGGGTGTGCGCCGGCAGGCGCCCTGCTTGACGCGGCTGCGCGGGGCCGATACTCCGCCGCCATGTCAGATACATCTCCCGCACCGACCACAAGCCTCATTGCCAGCCTGAGTGACATTGCGTCCGACTATGACGCTATCCTCTGTGACGTCTGGGGCGTCATTCACAACGGCCAGCAGCCCCATCATGCAGCCTGTGCCGCGCTGAAGAAATTCCGCGAAGATCACGGGCCGGTGGTGCTTGTCTCCAATGCGCCGCGCCCGGCGGAAGGCATTCCCGGGCAACTGGCGCAGATCGGCGTGCCCGAGGACAGCTGGGACGCGATTGTGACCTCCGGCGACGGCACCCGCATGATGGTGCGCGAAGGCAATTACGGGCCGCGCTGTTTCCATCTGGGTCCGGATCGTGGCGACCACTCCCTGTTTGAAGGCATGGACATCATCCGGTCGCGGGATCCTGAAGACGAGGCCGATTTCATCATCTGCACCGGTCCCTGGGACGATGAAACGGAAACCGCAGAAGACTATCGCGGTCTTTTTCCCGGTCTCATCGAGCGGAAACTGCCGATGATCTGCGCCAACCCCGATCTGGTGGTGGAGCGCGGCCCGCGTCTCATTACCTGCGCCGGGTCACTGGCCAAACTGTACGAAGAAATGGGTGGCGTGGCGGAGTATTCCGGCAAGCCCCACCCACCGATCTACAGGCTGGCGCGCGAGATGCTGGCAACGCTGGATATTGAGCGTGCGGAAGGGGACTGGAGCAGGGTGCTGTTCATCGGCGATGGCCTGCCGACGGATATTCCCGGTGCCAAGGCGCAGGGCATGGACGCGCTGTTTGTGACGGCCGGCATCCACGCCAAAGAGTTCGGTGATGATCCGGATGCGCCGGATGAAGCCCTGCTCAAAACGACAATGGCGCAGCGCGGACTATCTCCGCGCTACGCCATTCCGCGCCTCACTTGGGCGTAATGTCTTTGAGGTCTAGAACTCGCCGATAACGGCTTCGATCTTGGACTTCAGCGTGGCCGCGTTGAACGGCTTCACGATGTAGTTGTTCACACCGGCCTTCTTGGCCGCGATCACGTTTTCCGTCTTGGATTCAGCGGTGATCAGGATGAACGGCGTCGGCTTAAGTGTTTCATCCGCGCGCACTTCCTTGAGGAGCTGGTAGCCGGTCATCGGCTCCATGTTCCAGTCGGAAATGACGAGGCCGTAGCCACGCTCTTTCATTTTGCCGAGAGCTTCTGTGCCGTCAGCTGCCTCATCCACGTCGGAGAAGCCAAGCTGCTTGAGCAAGTTGCGGATAATCCGGATCATGGTCTTGTAATCGTCGACTACAAGCACGGGCATGGACAAGTTAACAGCCATCGTTCTGCCTCAGTTCAATCAAATGACGCGTGCATTTCCTTCGCACTTGATGACAATTTACGCAGACCGGTTTGAAAAACCGTTAACAGCGAAGCGAGTGGTTGTGGGCGCACACAATCAAAGGTTGTGCAGCCCAAGCCGCCTCCCGATGCGCACAAGTTTCCCGCACCGTGTATCCCCGCAGACTTGACTGTTCGTCACCTGCGCCCTAGTTGGGGCCAGCCTCAGCGCGCGTGTTAGAGCCAGTTTCCGTTTGAATTCGAAGGACCAGCGGCACCCCATGCGGATTTTCCGCCACCATAATGATGTGCCGGACATCGCCCGGGGCGCTGTCGTTGCCATTGGCAATTTTGACGGCGTGCATCGGGGGCACCAGGCCGTGATCGGCACCGCCCGCGACCTGGCAAACGAAATGGGCGTGCCGCTGGCGGTCATGGTCTTTGAACCGCATCCACGGCAGTTTTTTGCGCCTGACGCGCCCTTCTTCCGTCTCTCATCCTTCCGTGCCAAGGTCGCGCTGCTGGCAGATCAAGGCGTGGACATTGTCTATGCCCTGCCGTTTGACGCCCATATGGCTGCCCTGACCGCGCCGGAATTTGTGTCCGAAGTCCTTATTGAGGGGCTGGGTGCGGTGCACGTGGCGGTGGGGTATGATTTCTGCTTCGGCAAGGGCCGGGCAGGGGACATCACCCTGCTGCAGTACATGGGCGACATGGAGGGCTTTGGCGTGTCGGTGATTTCCGCACAGGGTGACGGCGAGGGGGCGGAGGCCTATTCATCCACCCGTATCCGCGATGCGCTGACTGAAGGGCGTGTCGAAGACGCCGCCCATATGCTGGGTCGTCCGTGGTTCATCGAGGGCCGGGTGCTGGACGGCGACAAGCGCGGGCGGACCATTGGGTTTCCCACCGCAAATGTGGCGCTTGATGGGGTTGTGACGCCGAAACTGGGTGTGTATGCCGTCGAGGTTGAGGTCGAGGATGGCGACCACAAGGGCACCTACACGGGTGTCGCCAATCTCGGCAAGCGGCCGACCTTCAACAAGAAAGACGTGCTGCTGGAGGTCAATCTCTTCGATTTCGCCGGTGACATCTACGGCGCCCATCTGCGGGTCTCGCTGGTGGGATTTATCCGCCCGGAGCAGAAATTCGACGGGCTGGACGCCTTGAAGGCGCAGATCGCGGCGGACGCAGACGCCGCCCGCAAAATCCTCGGCTGAACACCGTTTTTTTCGACAGTGCCGCCGGTGCTTTACGCGGCGACTCTCCCGCTGCTACAAGCACCTTATGCAGTGGATATGGACCATACCGGCGCGAATTAGCCGCCCGGTTCAGCTTTAGGCACCTTGGCACCCAAGGCAGCGCTTCAGCCGGACCGGGAGTGAGAACGACGCCACCCTCAAGCGAAAACTGAGCGCCGCGGGGCCAAACGGCCCAAAGGCGCGTTTATGAGTCCAGACACCAGATGCCCGACACAGATTCTTCGACCCCCGACTACCGCCCGACCCTTTTCCTGCCGCAGACCGACTTTCCCATGAAGGCCGGGCTCCCCAAGCGTGAGCCCGAAGTCATTGAGCGCTGGAAGAAGATGGATCTCTATGGCCGCCTGCGCGAAGCCCGCAAGGACGCACCGGTCTTCAGCTATCACGACGGCCCGCCCTACGCGAACGGCGAGATCCACATGGGCCACGCCCTCAACAAGATCCTCAAGGACATCGTCTGCCGTTCACAGTCCATGCTGGGCCGCAACGCCTCCTTCGTGCCGGGCTGGGACTGTCACGGCCTGCCGATCGAGTGGAAGGTTGAAGAAAAGTACCGCAACAGCGGCAAGAACAAGGACGAGGTGCCTGTTCTGGAATTCCGGCAGGAATGTCGCGACTTTGCTGCCCACTGGGTGGATGTGCAGCGCGAGGGCTTTCAGCGGCTCGGCATCCTCGCGGACTGGGATCGTCCGTACACCACCATGTCCAACGACGCGGAAGCCTCCATCGTCGAGGAATTTCTGAAGTTCGCCATGTCCGGCGCGCTTTATCGCGGCTCCAAGCCGGTGATGTGGTCTACGGTGGAAAAGACGGCGCTGGCCGAGGCAGAAGTCGAATATCACGACCACAACTCGCCGACGATCTATCTGGCCTTCCCGGTTCTCAAATCAAACCATCCAATGCTGAAGCCGGACCCGGAGCAGCGCACGCCCCATCTGGTGATCTGGACAACGACGCCCTGGACCATCCCCGGCAACCGCGCCATCGCGTTTTCGCCGACCATGAACTACGTGCTGCTGGAAGGCGGCCACGAAGGCCCCCGCGGGCTTGAGCGCAAGACCTATGTGGTGGCCGAGCCGCTGCTGGAAACCTTCATGAACGAGTCCGGCCTCGACCAGCCGTTGGTGATGACCCATCTCAAGGGCTCGGACATCGAAGGCACCATCTGTGCCCACCCGCTGCGCGGGCAAGGCTACGACTACGACGTGCCTGCCCTGCCTGGCGACTTTGTGACGGATGAACAGGGCACGGGCTTCGTGCATGTGGCGCCGGGCCATGGTCAGGATGACTATGTGCTGGGCATGCAGCACGGCATCGAGGTGCCGCATACCGTCTCTGAAGACGGTAGCTACTACGATCACGTGCCGCTGTTTGCCGGCAAGACAGTGCTGCGCCCCAACGGCAAGGACGGCGACGCCAACAAGAGCGTGATGGAAGCCTTGCGTGAAACCGGCCATCTGGTGACGTCTGGACGGCTTGACCACTCCTATCCGCATTCCTGGCGCTCGAAGGCACCGGTGATCTTCCGCAACACGCCGCAATGGTTCATCTCCATGGAGCATGACGATTTGCGCAAGAAGGCGCTGGCGGCGATTGACGCGGTGGAATGGTTCCCCGAGCGCGGCCAGGCCCGCATCCGCTCCATGGTGGAAACCCGACCCGACTGGGTGGTGTCCCGCCAGCGCGCCTGGGGCGTACCGCTGACGATCTTCGTCAACAAGGACACGGGCGAGATCCTGCGCGATGAAGCCGTGAATGCCCGCATTCATACGGCGGTGACGGAACGCGGCTGCGATGCCTGGTACGACACCGACCCGCAGGAGTTCCTTGGCAATGAGTACAGGGCCGGCGACTACGACCAGGTGATGGACATTCTCGACGTCTGGTTTGACTCAGGCTCGACCCATGCCTTCGTGCTGGAAGGTCGTGAGGACCAGACATGGCCCGCCAACCTGTATCTGGAAGGCTCCGACCAGCATCGCGGCTGGTTCCAGTCATCGCTGCTGGAAAGCTGCGGGACTCGTGGCCGCGCGCCCTATGAGCAGGTGGTGACCCACGGCTTCATCCTGGACGAGACGGGCAAGAAGATGTCCAAGTCCGGCAAGAACGCGACCGCGCCGGACAAGGTCATCCTACAGTCAGGCGCGGAGATCATCCGCATCTGGGTGGCCAGCTCTGATTATCAGAACGACCTTGTGGTCGGCCCCAACATCATCAAGGCGTGTACGGACGGATATCGCAAACTGCGCAACACCGTACGCTTCCTGATCGGCAATCTCGCGGGCTTTGAAGACGCCGAGCGCATCAGCGTCGACGAGATGCGCGCAGCGCCGGAGAGTGAAGGCCTCGGCCTGGAGCTGTTCGTCCTGCACCGGCTGGCGGAGCTCGATACGCTGGTGCGTGAAGGCTACGAGACCTATGACTTCACCCGCGTCTATCACGCGCTGACGAATTTCTGCGTGACGGAACTGTCTGCCTTCTATTTCGACATCCGCAAGGACGCGCTTTATTGCGACGCGCCCACGAGCCTGCGCCGCCGCGCAGCCCGCACCGTGATGGATCAGGTGTTCTCCTGCCTCACCGCCTGGCTGGCCCCGGTGCTGTCCTTCACCATGGAAGAAGCCTGGCAGGCGCGCTTCCCGGATGAAAATGATTCCGTGCATCTGCGCACCTTCCCGGACGTGCCCGCGGACTGGAAGGACGATGCGCTGGCGGCCCGCTGGCAGAATTTGCGGCAATTCCGGCGTGTGGTGACGGGTGCTCTGGAAATAGAGCGCCGCGAAAAGCGCATCGGTGCCAGCCTTGAAGGCGCACCCCATGTGTATGTGGAGGACGCCGCCATACGGGCCGCACTGGGTGACGTGCCGCTGGATGATCTGTGTATCACGTCGGACCTCAAAGTGATGCCCGACGGCGAGGCGGCACCGGCGGACGCCTTTCGCATTGACGAAGTGTCCGGTGTGGCCGTGATGCCGGTTCATGCTACGGGCGAAAAGTGTGCCCGGTGCTGGAAACTGCTGCCCGATGTGGGCAGTGATCCTGCGCATCCCGGTGTCTGCGGTCGGTGCGCTGAAGCGGTGGCCGCGCGTCCCGAAACACTGAGTGAGGCTGGTTGAGTTAATGAACTGGGTGAAGCGCCAATTTGATGAGGCCATCGCGTCCCTTCGCAATCCGGCAGCCCATTTCCGCTATGGGATCATACTGGCGCTCGCCATCGGCATTTCGGACCGGTTGAGCAAATGGGCCATCCTGTACTGGGTGGACCTCCCGGCCCGCCGGTCAATCACGATCACGCCCTTTTTCGACCTCACCATGGTGTGGAACCCGGGGATCAGCTACGGGCTGCTGCCGGCCAATTCCGCGTGGGCCGTGGCGGTACTCGTCATTTTTGCCCTGACGGTCACGATGGCACTGATTGTCTGGCTGTCGCGAATTGAACACCGGCTTCTGGCGGTGGCCGTGGGGTTGATCATCGGGGGGGCCGTAGGAAATGCCTATGACCGCGCCATTTATGGGGCGGTGGCGGACTTTATGAGCTTCCATGCCTTTGGCTTTTACTGGTACGTTTTCAACGTGGCTGATATTGCCATCGTGTTTGGTGTAATATTGCTGATCTGGGACTCGGTCTTTGGGCCAACCGCCCAGCAGGAACGAGCCGACAAACGAAACAGCAAGTGAGCTGGGCTGCCTTGATCTTTGGCGTGTCCCCGCTTCTTAGGCGTAATCTGTAGTGAGACCGGACAAGTGATCGACATGTTTGAGCGTCCCAAATCCCGCCTTCTTGGTTTTGTGACCGCTGTTGTGGCGGCTGCCTTTCTGGCAGGCTGCGGTGGTGGCCTCGATGAGGCGTTGGGCCTCGGCAAGAACCCGCCGGATGAATTCGCGATTGTGACCAAGGCGCCGCTTGCCATTCCGCCGGACTATTCCCTGCGTCCGCCGACCCCCGGGGCACCGGCCCGTCAGGCCCGCACGTCGCAGCAGATTGCCGCAGCAGCCCTGTATGGCAACAGCAATGGCGGCATTCCCTCGCAGGCCCTCGGCCAGCCCGGCGGCAGCGCGGGCGAGGCAGCTCTCATTGCAAATGCCGGTGCCGAAAACGCGACGCCGGAAGTGCGCCGCCTGATCGAGAACGAGTACCAGTCCCTCATCGAAGCGGACCGCAGTTTTGCTGACCGGATCATCTTCTGGCAGGACCGCTCGCCCCAGCCAAGCGCCGTTGATGCGCAGGCCGAAGCACAGCGCCTGCGCAAGAACGATGCGCTCGGTCAGCCGGTGACGGAAGGCGAAACGCCACGCATCGAGCCCGATCCGGAACGCGGCTTGCTGGAAGGCATCTTCTAGGCAGTACACCGCCCCTAGGTGTCCCACCCCACATCACTGGGACTTGATGACGAAAAGATAATGAAACGGGCCCGGTCGGGCTCGTTTCTGTCATATTTGGATGATGCACTTTCCTCGTGCTTCTCTTTTCGTCCCTCTCTTTTCGTCCCTCCACCCTGTTTGAAACCCCATCCGGACAAATGACCATGCGCACCGGCTCCCGCCTCCTGACTGCGACGACCCTCCTGATTGCTTTGCCGATGCTGGCCGCATGTGGAGAGGAAGAGGCGATAGAGCAGCCTGCCGCCGGGCCGGAAACAACATCTCAGGCACCTGCCTCCGCATCCCTGCCTGCCACCGAGCAGGCGGCAGTGGACCCGGCCGCCGCAGACAGCACTTCTGTTGCAGAGGTGGATATCCCCGAGCCGAAAATCGTTGAGGCCACCGGCCAGCCGATTCCCCAGAGCTTCACCCTTGCCAACGGGATGCAGGTGGTGGTGATCGAAGACCGCCGGGCCCCGGTTGTCACCCACATGGTCTGGTACAGGGTCGGCTCCGCAGATGAGCCACGCGGCAAGTCCGGTATCGCACACTATCTTGAGCATCTGATGTTCAAGGGGACTGAAAACGTGCCCCCCGGGGAGTTCTCTGCAACGGTGGCCCGCAATGGCGGCCGCGAAAACGCCTTCACGTCTTACGACTACACCGGCTACTTCCAGCGGGTGGCGCGCGACCGCCTGCCGCTCGTCATGGAACTTGAAGCGGATCGCATGACCGGCCTCGTGCTGACCGAGGATCTGGTGCTGCCCGAGCGCGACGTCATTCTGGAAGAACGGTCCGCCCGCATCGAGAACGATCCCGGTGCAATCCTGTCGGAACAGATGAACGCAATGCTGTATCTGTCGCACCCCTACGGCACGCCGATCATCGGCTGGGAACATGAGATGCGCGGGCTGACATATCAGGACGCCCTGGACTTCTATGCCAGATGGTATGACCCGGCGAACGCGACGCTGATTGTTGCCGGTGATATCGACATGGCGGAACTTCGTCCGCTGGCGGAGCAGTTTTACGGCGTTGTCCCTTCGAAAGGCGCTTTCCCCCAGCGGGCGCGTCCTCAGGACCCGCCGCAGCGGGCGCCGCGCCGCGTGGTCTATGAAGATGCCCGCGTCGAGCAGCCCTATGTACGCCGCGCCTATCTCGCGCCTTCCTATACTAATGGCGAGCCCGGCGAGGCAGAAGCACTCGATGTGTTGAGTGAAATCATTGGCGGCGGCGCGACAGCACGCATCTACAAGTCGCTGGTGGTGGACCAGAAGATCGCCCTCAGCGCCAGCGGCTGGTATATCGGCTCATCCCTTGATGATGGCAGCATCGGCTTTTTTGCGGTTCCCGCGCCCGGCACGTCTCTCGATCAGGCGGAAGCCGCCCTTGATGCGGAGATTGAAAAACTCCTGAGCGACGGCGTGACGGCCGAAGAAGTCGAGCGCGCCAAACGGGCGCTGGTTGCCGACGCGATTTTTGCGCAGGACAGCCAGCAGAGCATGGCCCGCTCCTACGGTGTGGCGCTATCAACCGGCCTGAGTGTCGAACAGGCGGCCACCTGGCCGGATCGCGTGCTGGCGGTGACCCCTGAACAGGTGACGCAAGCCGCCCGTACCTATTTGCGCAAGGAACGCTCCGTTACCGGTGTTCTCACACGCCCGCCGGCAGAACCGGCCGCCAGCCAGGAGGACAAATCATGATCCGCCATTTCGTCCTTCGCTCAGCATCGGCCATCACGTTCCTGTTTGCCGCCGTCCTCCTTGTTCTGCCTGCTCAGGCCTTCGAAATCGAGCCGGTGCGCGGCGAGAGCGGCATTGAAGCCTGGCTGGTGTCGGAAGACGCCGTGCCGGTCATCGCCCTTGAAGTCCTGTTTCATGCAGGCTCCCACCTTGATCCGGAAGGCAAGGCCGGGCTGGCGGACATGACAGCCAATCTGATGACCCAGGGCGCGGGTGATCTGGACAGTCAGGCCTTTGCGGCCCGCCTGCGTGATCTCAACGTGTCGCTGTCCGTCTCTGCAGGCCGCGACACAGTCCAGATTCAGATGCGCACCCTGTCGCAAAATGCAGCCGAGGCATTTGAACTTGTGCGTCTGGCCCTGACCCAGCCGCGCTTTGACGACGAAGACGTCGCCCGCGTGCGGGCGCAGTCGCTGGCCAGCCTGGCGCAGGATGAAGAAGACCCGGACACCGTTGCCTACCGGACGTTCTTTGGTGAGGTCTTTGCCGGTCATCCCTACGCGACATCGCCGTCCGGCACACCTGAAAGCATTGCGGCCCTCACTGTGGATGATCTGCGCGGCTACGTGGCGACGGCGTTTGCCCGTGACAACATTTCGTTGGCCGTCGTCGGCGATATCACGTCGGCAGATCTGGCTCCCCTGATCGACAGTACGTTCGGCGCGCTGCCTGAGACGACGGATCGCACGGATGCGCCAGCCGTTGCGCCCCTTACACCTGGCGTCACGTTGGTTGAGCGCGACAACCCGCAGACGGTCGTGGTGTTCGGCATGGACGGCATGAAGCGGGATGACGAGGATTTCATTCCCGCCTTCGTCATGAACTACATGCTGGGCGGCGGCAGCTTCGTCAGCCGCATGTTCAAGGAGGTCCGCGAAGAACGCGGTCTCGTCTATTCCGTCTATACGTCCCTGTACCCGCTGGCCCATGGCGGCCTGACCATCGGCTACCTCGCATCCAGCAATGCAACGGCGGCGGAGGCCCTGGATGTGGCCAGGGCCCAGATTGCCGATGTGGCGGCAAACGGTCTGACGGCCGAAGAACTGGATGCCGCCAAGACCTTCCTCACCGGCTCATATGCGCTGCGGTTTGATACAAGCCGCGCCATCGCCGGACAGCTGGCCGCCATTCAGTTTGAAGGTCTGGGCCTCGACTATGTGGACCGGCGCAACGGGCTGGTGGAGGCTGTGACCCTTGAGGACATTTCGCGCGCCGCAAAACGCCTGCTTAGACCGGATGCCATGCGCGTGGTCGCGGTGGGCGCGCCGGAAGGCGGCTTCGCGTCCGGCGAGGAAACTGCCGCAAACTAGGGGTATTCAGCGCGGGGCGGCTGCACTGTCACGAAACCGACTTTTGGCCTCGCGTGGCGCCTTTGCTACGGTGACGAGCGCCTGTTTTGTCGAGTCGCAGTACCGGAGTAGCCTCGCGCCATGCCTTCTACCCCTACGCCCTCTTTGCCCTTTATCCACGACGTCTCCGGCATCATCGGTGCAGGCGGTCTGACGCAGGCGCAGTTTGAGGCGCACCTTGACGCGACACAGCCGGCCCTCGACGCACTGCGCCGTCAGCATGCGGACAACACCCTGCCATTGCTGCACCTGTCAAAGCGCCGCGATGACATCGTGGACATGGAGCGCATTGCCACGCACCTGAAAAAGGATGCGACCGACATTGTGGTGCTGGGGATCGGCGGATCCAGCCTTGGGGCCAAGGCCGTGGCGCAGCTTGCCTATGATGCAACGCCTGCCCAGAGCCATGCCGAACCGCGGGTGCACTTTTTCGAAAACCTTGATCCCCACACCTTTGAACGTGCCTTGCAATCGCTTGACCTGCGCACGACACGGTTTCTGGTCGTATCCAAATCTGGCGGCACCGCTGAACCGCTGATGCAGGCCTATGCGGCCAGGGCAGCGCTGGAAGCTGCCGGCGGTGGGGACTATCTCGCCCAGCACTTTGCCGCGATCACGGAACCTTCGGACAATCCCGTCCGCCGGTTTGCAACCGTCATCGGCGCGCCGGTGATTGATCATGATCCGCGGGTCGGCGGCCGGTTTTCCATCCTCACCAATGTGGGGCTTGTCCCGGCCATGCTGATGGGGTTGGACGCCGTGGCTGTGCGCGAAGGCGCTGATCGCGTCCTCGCGCAGATACTGGACGGCAACGCGCCCGCTGACGTCACACCGGCCGCCGGGGCCGCCATGCAGGTGGCGCTTGCGGAGCATGCCGGCGCATCCGCCAGCGTGATTCTCGCCTATTCCGACAGGCTGGAGCGCTTCGGCCTGTGGTACCGACAGCTATGGGCGGAAAGCCTCGGCAAAGACGGACGCGGAACAGTACCCGCGACAGGCATTGGCCCCGTCGATCAACACAGTCAGCTGCAGCTCTATCTCGCAGGCCCTGCGGACAAGGCCTACACCATCATGTCCGTAGGCTCGGCGGGCGCAGGCCCCCGCGTAGCGACAGATGACCCGGCCCTGGACTACCTCAACGGCAAGACCATGGGTGACCTGATGGACGCGGAATATCGCGCCACCGTTGCGACGCTTAAAGCCAACAAGCGCCCGGTCCGCACCATCGACATTCCGGTGCTGGACGAAACGGCCATGGGCGCCTTGCTCATGCATTTCATGCTGGAAACCATTATCGCCGCCCATCTCATGGGCGTTGATCCGTTCGACCAGCCTGCCGTCGAAGAAGGCAAGATCCTCGCCCGCCAGTATCTGGGAGAGATGTAGCCCCCATGGCTGACGCTGCGACCAACACCGGAGCTGATCGTCCGCACATTCGCCGGCTGAGCGAAGGCACGGTCAACCGCATCGCCGCCGGTGAAGTGGTGGAGCGTCCGGCCAGCGCCGTGAAGGAACTGGTGGAGAACGCCATTGATGCCGGGGCCACCCGCATTGAAGTGACGATCTCCGCCGGCGGCAAGACGCTCATCGGCGTTGATGACAATGGCTGCGGCATGACCGCGGATGATCTGCTTCTTGCTGTCGAGCGCCATGCCACATCCAAGCTGGCGGTGAATGACACCGGAACGGAAGACCTGGTGCACATCCAGAGCCTCGGGTTTCGCGGTGAGGCGCTGCCCTCCATTGGCGCGGTGGCGCGTCTGGGCATTGTCAGCCGCCCGCCTCACGGGGATGGGCATGCACTGAAGGTTGAAGGGGGAAAGGTCTCAGGCCCCAAGCCCTCACCGGCGGCCGACGGAACGCGTATTGAGGTGCGCGACCTGTTTTATGCCACGCCTGCGCGCCTCAAATTCCTGAAGTCGGACCGGGCGGAGGCTCAGGCCGTGGGCGACGTCATGCGCCGCATCGCCATGGCCAATCCGCGGGTCGGGTTTTCGCTGACCCACGAAGGGCGCACATCGTTGCGCATCGATGCCGAGACCGAGGCGACGGAAGAAGAAGCGCAGCTGTCCCGGCTGTCGCGCATTCTTGGCCGCGACTTCCAGGACAATGTCATGCCGGTGGAAATCGAGCGCGAAGGCGTGCGCCTGTCCGGCTTTGCCGGTCTACCGACCTTCAATCGCGGGAATGCGCAGGCGCAGTATCTGTTCGTCAATGGGCGGCCTGTGCGGGACAAGCTGCTGATCGGCGCGGTGCGCGGCGCATATGCGGATTTTTTGGCGCGCGACCGGCACCCGGTGCTGGCCCTGTTTGTCGAGATTGATCCCGCGGAAGTGGATGTGAATGTGCACCCGGCAAAGGCGGAAGTCCGGTTCCGTGATCCCGGCCTGATCCGGGCACTGATCGTGAAGAGCCTGCGCATGGCGCTCGATGCTGCGGGCCATCGCGCATCGACGACCGTTGCAGGCGCGGCCCTGTCGTCCTTCCAGCCGGGGGCTCATGCGGGCCAGCAACCGCCGCCCCAGCGTCACCTGATGGAACTGGCCGCCCGCAGCTTCGCACCGACCGAAGGAGCGCCTGCACAGCCTGCCGCGCCAGGCATGGAAGAAACATCCCCCCTGCAGCCACAGGACCTGGCGGGCTTCGACCAGCCGGCAGCGCGGGTGGAAGACACATCCACAGACGACCTGATGGACCGGCCTCTGGGCGCGGCACGGGGTCAACTGCATCTCACTTACATCGTGGCGGAAACCCATGACGGACTGGTGCTGGTGGATCAGCACGCCGCCCATGAGCGCCTTGTGCATGAGCGCATGAAGAAAGCGCTGGCGGAAACCGGCATCAAACGTCAGGCCCTGCTGGTGCCGGAGGTCGTGGAACTGGGCGGTGACGAAGCCGCCGCCCTGGCGGATCGGTCCGATGAACTGGCGGAACTGGGGTTGGTGATCGAACCTTTCGGCGACGGCACCATCGTCGTGCGCGAGACGCCCGCCATGCTCGGCGACACGGACATTCAGGGGCTGGTGAAGGATCTCGCCGACGAAGTCATGGATCTGGGGCAGGCCCTGTCACTGAAGGAAAAGCTCGACGAAGTCTCCGGCACCATGGCCTGTCACGGCTCCGTCCGGGCCGGGCGCCGGCTGACGGCCACCGAGATGAATGCCCTCCTGCGCGAAATGGAAGTGACGCCGCACTCCGGCCAGTGCAATCATGGCCGCCCGACTTATGTGACCCTGAGCCTGCCCGACATCGAAAAACTGTTCGGACGGCGATAGGCGTGTCCGTCATTTCAGGAGGCAAGACAACATCGCGCGATGCGTATGAGGCTCACAACGGAACTGGACTGTCCCATCGAGACCGTGTGGACGCAGGTCCACAGGCCGCCACTGCTGGAACACATTGCCTGGCCACTGATCCGCTTTACCTATCGTGAGCCGCCGACACCGCCCCCGAAATGGGTGGAGGGCCGCTACCGCGTCGGCATGTGGAGCTTTGGTGTCGTTCCGCTGGGCGGCCAGTGGGTGGGCATCGAATATCCGGAAGGCCCGTCAATAGTCGACGGAAAGGCAGTGCTGCGCGACAACGGCTCGGGCACCCTCATCCGCAAGTGGGACCACTGGATTTTTCTTGAAGACACCGGTGACGGTCGCACCCGCTACACGGACAGGCTGGACGTGGAGGCGGGCCTCTTGACCCCCTTCATCTGGCTGTTCGCCCGCGTGTTCTACGGCCACCGGCAGCGCAGGTGGCGCAGGCTTGTGGCGACGGACTTCAGGGCTTTGGCGTCAGAATAAGCACCTGCGTGTCGCCATAGGTTCGGCGGTCACGTTCTTCAAAACCATCCGGACACGGCACATCGGCGGAGCTGGCTTCTTCCAGAACGCACAGCGCATCGTTATCAAGCCATCCACCGGTGCGGGCGGATGTCAGCGCCGGGCCGCCCAGATTCTTCCCGTAAGGCGGGTCACAGAAAACAAGCGAGAAGGGCGGGCCTGCGGAACCTTCCCGGCCATTCAGCTTTGTCGCGTCGCGGCGATAGAGCTTGATACGGCCGGTCTCTCCGAGTGTTTCAGCGTTTTCGCGGATCAGGCCGCGGCTTTGCGGGTGGTCATCGACAAACAGTGCGAAGGACGCGCCACGCGACAGCGCTTCAAGGCCAAGGGCCCCGGTGCCTGCGAACAGATCCAGCACCCGCGCATCCGCGAGCGACCAGCCGCCAAAATCCCCATGCGCCAGCACGTTGAAAATGGCTTCGCGGGTCCGGTCCGATGTCGGGCGCACGCGGGCATCCTTGGGAGCCTTCAGCGGGCGGCCTTTATGGGTTCCGCCGACGATTCGCATGTGGCTTTCCTGATGACCCTGATCTTGATGGCCGCTGGCCGGATGATTTTGCCCCTGATGGGCGCGGGCCAGCTTTTGAGGGCGCGCCTTTTGAAGGGGTGCTTCTGGAAGAACCGCCCTTGGAAGACGGGGCGGGTTTCCCGCCCGCAGTCTTCCGGCTGCCCGGCTTGCCGCCAAAGGACGTCGCCCCCGGCCGGTCGGTTGCTTTGCCGGACGTGTGGTCTTTTGCCGTGCTCCGGCTTTTGTGTCTGACCTTGTCCTTCGGCTTGCCCCGGGGCTTGTCTTTTGGTTTTGCCTTGGCCCATCCGCCGGGCTTGGGCGCGCGGGGCGCACGTTTGACACTACCGTCTTCCGCCATCTCGGTCTTGGGGCCACGACCCATCTGATCCTTGAGGACACGCGACGGTACTTCCTGAACAGCGCCCGCCGGCAGGTCCGCCAGTTCAAACGGTCCATAGGACAGGCGGATCAGCCGGCTGACTTCGACATCGACTGCAGCCAGCACGCGGCGGATTTCCCGGTTCTTGCCTTCGCGCAGGCCGATGGTCAGCCATTGGTTGGTGCCACCCGCTGATTGCTCGTCCCGCGTGACGTTGATTTCGCCATATTTGACGCCCTCAACTTCGATGCCGGATTTGAGCCGGGCGATGATCCCGTCATGCACCTTGCCACGCACGCGGACCCGGTAGCGCCGCAGCCAACCAGTAGCGGGCAGTTCCAACTGCCGCGCCAGTTCGCCATCGTTTGTGAGCAGCAGCAGGCCTTCAGACGCAATGTCGAGACGGCCCACGGAAATGACGCGCGGCAGGTCCGACGGCAGCTTTTCGAACACCGTCGGGCGGCCTTCCGGATCCTTCGCCGTTGTCACCAGGCCCTGCGGCTTGTGATAGCGCCAGACCCGCGTTTCTTCAGGCTTCTGAACTTCCTTGCCGTCCACCCGAATGACATTGCCACTCGCCACTTTGAAGGCCGGCGTGGTGAGCCTGACGCCATCCACCTGCACACGGCCTTCCTCGATCAGCTTTTCAGCATCCCGGCGCGAGCAGATGCCCGCGCGCGCGAGATATTTGGCGATGCGCTCGCCGCCGGGCGGGAACTCAAGATGGTTTTTGGAAGACCTGTCACTCATGGGGACGGTCTGTAGCAGATGCGGGAGGAGGCCGCGAGCCGCTTGACCTCCACGGGCTGCAAAAGGCACGGTCCCGCCATGTCAGTGGATACTCAAACCAGTCGCCCGGCCAATGGGGCAATGCAGATTGCCCTGGAAGAAGCCAAGGCCGCTGCCGCGCGCGGTGAAGTCCCCGTCGGTGCAGTCATTGTTTCGCCGGAGGGGGAGGTGCTGGCGCGGGCCGGCAACCGTACGCTGGAGGACAAGGACCCGACGGCGCATGCGGAAATGCTGGCCATCCGGGACGCCTGTGCAGCTTTGGGGTCCGAGCGGCTGGTCGGCTGCGATCTTTATGTGACGCTGGAGCCGTGCCCCATGTGTGCGGGTGCGATCTCTTTCGCGCGCATCCGGCGGCTGTATTTCGGGGCCGATGATCCCAAAAGTGGTG
>JGI12316J15310_10000048_pt51 | contig 21771 bp, 15 predicted proteins | sample MarCyaLeptolynsp_FD_15310 | JGI IMG/M metagenome (IMG submission 15310)
CGACCGCCTGCTGATAGGCGCGCTCGGCGATCGCCACACCCTGCAGGCCGACCGCCAGGCGGGCGTTGTTCATCATGATGAACATGTACTCGATGCCGCGGTTCTCCTCGCCGACCAGCCAGGCCTTGGCCCCCTCGTCCTCGCCATAGGCCATGACGCAAGTCGGGCTCGCGTGGATGCCGAGCTTGTGCTCCAGCCCCACCGGCTTGACGTCGTTGCGGACCCCCGGATTGCCGTCGGCATCGGGAATGAACTTCGGCACGATGTAGAGCGACAGGCCCTTGGTGCCGGGAATGTCGTCGGGCGAGCGCGCCAGCACCAGGTGGACGATGTTGTCCGTGCAGTCGTGGTCGCCCCAGGTGATGTAGATCTTCTGGCCCCGGAGCAGATAACTGCCATCGGCGAGCTTTTCGGCCTTGGTGCGGATCGCCCCGAGGTCGGTGCCGGCCTGCGGCTCGGTCAGGTTCATGGTGCCGGTCCACTCGCCGGAAACCAGCTTGGGCAGGTACAGCGCCTTCTGCGTGTCGCTGCCGACCTCGCGCAGGGCGTCGATCGCCGCCTGGGTGAGCAGCGGGCAGAGGCCGAAGGCGAGGTTGGCGCTCTGCCACATCTCCTGCAGCGCCGTGGCGACCAGCCAGGGCAGGCCCATGCCGCCCCATTCCTCCTCGAACGCGGCACCGTTCCAGCCGCCCTCGGCGAACTGGCGATAGCCGTCGGCGAAGCCGTCCGAGGTGCGCACCACGCCGTTCTCCAGGCGCGGCGGATGACGGTCGCCGCTGACGTTCAGCGGCGCCAGCACGTCACCGGCGAACTTGCCGCCCTCTTCCAGGATCTGGGCCACCAGGTCGGCATCGGTGCCGTCCAGCCCGGGCAGGGCGGCGATCTTCTCGAGACCGACCACGTCGTTCATCACGAAGCGCATGTCGCGCAGCGGAGCGGCATATGGGCTCATCGATAGCGTCCTCTTCCTCCCACGCCGGCCATCGTGGCAATCATCGTCTCAGCGGGCCGGTCGCGATGCGGGGTCTTTCGCTGCCGTTATATAGCGCGCGCGCGGCGGCGCCAAAGGTTCCGGTAGATCGCGCCGCAGGCCCCATCGCCTGATTCCGCTCCGGGTCCGTTCGCTGGAGACCTGGATCTCGACTGATCCGTTGCAATGAATAAAAATTCAACCAATTTGGATCATAATTTCTCTGCTTTTATCTATCAAATTATTAGATCGAGATAAATTACATCCGATGGTGGTACTAATCCAATCCATCAGTCCGCGGCGGGGAAAGGAAACGACATGGGGATCTTCATCGGCACGTCTGGCGACGACATGCTGAGTGGGACGTCGGTTGGCGATTATCTGTTCGGCGCGGCGGGCAATGACTACCTGAGCGGCGGCGCCGGGGCGGACACCCTGTCGGGTGGGCTTGGCGACGACACGCTCTACGCCGACGATGACGACGTGGCGCTCGATGGCGGCTACGGATACGACGTGCTGCGCATCACCGTCGGCACCAGCCTGACCGCGCTCGACTACGCGCGTTTCGAGGCCGTCTAGGTCTATGATACCGCCGGAACCCTGGTCTCCAGCGAGGAGATCATCAACCCCGACATCACCGACTGGCAGCAGATCTTCGGGTCGCTGGTCCCGAACACCACGCTCGTGGCGCCCGATGGCAGTACCGACGCCTACACCTGGGCAGACAACACGAAAATCTTCAGCCCCGTCTCCGTCGCGGCCATCGAGGATGCCACCTACACCACCTACTCGATCCATGTGAGTACCCAGGCCGGCGCCTACGTCACGTTCGAGGTCGGCAACAATCCGAAGTACTCCGCCGTGTTCAGCCGGGAGACCGGCGAGATCACCCAGCACTCCGGGCGGCAGTTCGGCTCGGCCAAGATCAATGACGACTGGATCAGGATCTGGGTGACGTATCCACCGCACAGCTACCCCGCCGACAGATCCTACCATGGGATCGTCATGACCGATGCGGACGGCAATCTCCTGACCGGCAGCAACTCGATAGACATCTGGGGCGCGGAGGTGACCTACGGCGAATACGATATCGACCGAGACCTCGGCGCCGTTTCCCTGTTCAGCAACGGCACCGACACGATCTCCGGCGGCGCTGGTAACGACACCCTGATCGCAGGTGGCAATTCCTTTGGCAGCTTCATCGGCGGCCAGGGCGACGACGTCTTCAAGGGTGACGCCGTCGACCTCAGCCAATTCGTCATCGAAGACTTCGAGAACGGGGACAGCATCGTCATCACCGATGGCGACTACTCGTCCCTCAATGGCGATCTCATCGACGGTGAGATCAATTTCGGCGGCGGCAACGTGTTGGACATCAATGGCGTCGCCGGTCTGATCACCGCGACCTATGACAGCGGTGACGGCAGCACGACCATCACCATCGCGCCGCCGCAGGCCTACTCCGACGGGAACGACACCATCGTCGGGACGGCCAATGACGACATTCTGTTCGCCGGCGGCGGCGACGACACGGTCTCCGGCGGTGACGGGAACGACACCCTGTCCGGCAGCGACGGCGATGACCTTCTCTATGGCGGCAACGGTGACGACATCCTGGCCGGTGGTGGCGGCAACGACTCGGTCTACGGGCTCGCCGGGGACGACGTTCTGTCCGGCGGGAACGAGGACGATCTGCTGGTCGGCGGTAGCGGTGCGGACCTTCTGATCGGCGGTGCGGGAGCGGATACGCTGTCCGGCGGCGCGGGGACGGACGTCGCCTCCTATGCCGGATCGAGCGCTGGCGTCATCGCCAACCTCGCCACGGGATCCGCGTCGGGCGGTGACGCCGCCGGCGATACCCTCACCGGCATCGAGGCGCTCATCGGCTCCGATCACGCTGACACGCTGACCGGGTCGTCGGTCGCCAACACCTTGCTCGGCGGCGCCGGCGATGACGTCCTATCGGGCGGGGCGGGCAACGACACCGTGCAGGGCGGCCTGGGAGCCGACACCCTGTACGGTGGCGCCGGAACCGGCGACCTGGCCGACTACAGCAACGCTTCCTCCGCCGTCCACGTGGACCTCAAGCACACCTCGTCGAGCCCCGGAAGCTTGGGCGAAGCGGTGGGTGACCGGTTCTACGGCATCGAAGGCGTGATCGGGTCCGCCTTCAACGACTCGCTGGAAGGCGGCGGCGGCGCCGACATCCTGATCGGCGGCGACGGCAACGACACGATCCACGGCTATCCCGGCTCGGACACGCTCTCCGGTGGAAACGGCGACGATTCGATCCGCGGCGGCGAGCAGGACGACCTGATCTTCGGCGGCGACGGCAACGATGTTCTGGAAGGGCGGGGTAGCGAGGACACGCTCTACGGCGGCGCCGGCAGCGACACGCTCTACGGTCATGACGCCAACGGCGGCGGTACGTCCGCCGACGCCTTGTTCGGTGGATCGGGAACCGACGTGGTCTATGCCGGCGCGGGCAGCGACTCCCTGTATGGCGGCGCCGGAGACGACAGTCTCTATGGAGAAGGCGGTGACGACGTCATCTACTTCCTGCAGGGCGACGGCGACGACCTGGTCTTCGGCTTCACCGCCGGCTCCGACCGGGTCGCCGTCGGCACCGCGCTGGGATTCACGACGGCGACCGACGTCTATGACGCCATCGCCGAGGATACGATCACCGGTGATGCCTATCTACAGATCGGCAACGACAAGCTGACCCTCGTCGGCATCTCGAAAGCCAGCCTCGACGCCAACGATTTCCTGCTGGTCTGAGGCCGACACCGTGAGCGGACCTGGACGCGGTCCGCTCGCCTCACCCCACGTCGCTCAGATGCGCCGTCGCGGCGGCGTCGCTCAGCAGCGAGCCGAACATCAGGATGCGGCGGCGGGCGTCGCCCAGGTCATGGGCGTCGACCCCGTGGAACGACCAGGGACCGTTGACATAGGCCAGCAGCCGGTTGTCCCGCCAACCGACTTCCTTGACCGGACGCAGGAACCGGTCACGGACCATCGGCGGGATCTGCAGGTTCGACGGCCAGGCGAACCCGTTCGAGTGGTACAGGGTGGTGCCCCGGCGCGGCTCCGGCGGCGCCGGCTCGGGGTCGTCGAGATAGATGAAACCGTTGACGACGATCCGGGCGTGGTCGACATGCGGATCGAGTTCGATCCGCCCTCGGTATTCCGCGATCTGCGCGTCCGAGGTGGCATAGGGCGCCTCGCCCAGCCGCCGGCGCCAGTCCGGGCCGATCAATGGTCGGAACTTGTCGGCCAGGTAGCGATCCAGCTTGACGCGGACCGCCAGCCCACTCATCGCCAGAGCGTGATGCACCGCCCGCCAGATCACCCGCTCCCGCCCCTCCGCCAGATGCGCCAGGCGGGAGACGAGCCGCTCGCGCCGGTTGCCGAAATTGGTCTGACGCATCGCCTCGGGGGAGGGCCAGGCCTCGTCCACGGCCCGTCGCAGGGCCGGCGGCAGCGCGTCGTCGAGAACGAGGTGTGGGAACGGCCGGGCGATCACCCGCGCGCGCGCGATTTGCGCCTCCATCTTGGCCGTCACCGTCTCCAACGTCGACGGCGCGGACATCGTCAGAGCACCTTCCCCGGATTGAGGATCCCGGCCGGGTCGAGCGTCGCCTTCAGGCTGCGCATCAGATCCATCGACACCGCGTCCTTGTAATGCGCCAGCTCGCCAAGCTTCAGGCGGCCGATACCGTGCTCGGCGCTGATCGAGCCGCCCATCTCCACCACCGTGTCGTGGACCGCGCGGTTGAACTCGTCCCAGCGCGCCAGGAACGCCTTGCCGTCGCCGCCCTCCGGAACCTGCAGGTTGTAGTGCAGGTTGCCGTCGCCAACATGACCGAACCCGACGAGGCGGACGCTCGGGTCGATCGCCGCGACTTTCTCCCAGGCGACGTCGTAGAACTCGGCGATACGCGACACCGGGACCGAGACGTCGTGCTTGATCGACGCGCCCTCGATCTTCTGGCTCTCCGAGGCGTTCTCCCGCAGCTTCCAGAACTCCTGGCGCTGAGCCTCCGATTGGGCGATGGCCGCGTCCAGCACCAGCCCGTCCTCGAACGCACCCTCCAGAATCGCCTCCAGGCGGTCCGACAACCCGCTCTCGCCGGTCGCCGTCGAGACCAGCTCGAGCAGCACGTAGAACTCGTGGCGCGTGCCCAGCGGGTCCTCGCAATCCGGCATGTGCTTGAGTACCAGATCGATGACCAGACGCGGCATCAGCTCGAAGGTCTCCACCGCGTCGCCGCTCTCGGCCCGAGCCCGGCCGAGCAGGGTGACGGCCGACGCCACGTCCGGCACCGCGCAGAACGCGCTGCGCACATCGGTCGGCTTCGGGAACAGCTTGAGCACGGCAGCGGTGATGATGCCGAGCGTGCCCTCGGCACCGAGGAACAGCTGCTTCAGGTCGTAGCCGGTATTGTCCTTGCGCAGACCGCGCAGGCCGTTCCAGATCCGCCCGTCGGGCAGCACCACCTCCAGACCCAGCACCAGCTCGCGGGCGTTGCCGTATTTCAGCACGTTGGTGCCGCCGGCATTGGTCGACAGATTGCCGCCGATCATGGCGCTGCCCTCCGCCGCAAGCGACAACGGGAAGTAGCGGTCGGCCTCGGCGGCGACCTGCTGCAGGCGTTCGAGGATGCAACCGGCCTCGACGGTCATGGTGTAGTTGTCAGGGTCGACGGCGCGCACCCGGTTCATGCGGGCGAGCGACAGGATGATCTCCTCGCCGCTCTCGTCCGGGGTCGAGCCGCCGCAGAGCGAGGTGTTGCCGCCCTGGGGCACGATCGGGATGCCGGCCTCGGCGCAGACCGCCACCACGCTCGCCACCTCCTCGGTCGACGCCGGCCTGACGACCATGCGGGCCGACCCGCCGTACAGCCCGCGCCAGTCGGCCAGCAGCGGTGCCATGGCGTCGGCGTCATCGGTCCAGCCTTTCGGTCCAACGATGGTCTTGATCCGCTCGAGCGCGGGGGCGGCGTGATCGTCTGTGGCGGCGGCGGGCGCGGCCATGGGCAGTCTCCGTCTGCTCACTGTGGACGGCACAATACTAAGGCCCCATCACGGCGCGACAAGATGGGGCCACGATTGGTCCATTCGGACGGTCGGAGATTTGGCCTCAGGCGGGCGGCGCCTTGACCGATCCCGTGCGGGGCGCGGCCGCGCGTCGCAGGCGGTCGTTGATCGCCGCCCCCAATCCGGTTTTCGGCACCGGCGCCACGGCGATCGCCCCGACCCCGGGCCGGTCGAGGCGCCGCAGATGCGCGAACAGCGCCGCCGCCGCTTCCACCAGGTCTCCGGCCGGGCTGAGATCGAGCCCCGCCCCCAACTGACCGGCGAAGTCGAGGCCGACCTCCCCGTCCCGGACTTCCCGGGCGTCGAGACGCACCGCTGCCGTCGGCGCGTAGTGGCTCGCCAGCATGCCAGGGGCCGAGATTGTGTCTCCATCGACCGCCAGCGCCACCGGCCCGACCAGGGCTTCGATCTGCTCGCGGGTGACCGAACCCGGCCGCAGCAGGCGGGGCCGGTCACCGCTGATGTCCAGGACGGTGCTTTCAAGTCCGACGGTGCAGGCCCCGCCGTCGAGAATCAGATCGAGCCCCTCGAAGTCCTCCGCCGCCACATGCGCCGCCGTGGTCGGACTGACCCGGCCCGAACGGTTGGCGCTGGGGGCGGCGACCGGCCGGCCGAATTCGGCGAGCAGCGCCCGGGCCTCGGGCTTGCCGGGAACGCGGAGCGCCACCGTCTCCAGCCCGGCCGAGGTCAGCCAGGCGATCGGGCAGGCCGCCATCCGCCGCAGCACCAGGGTCAGCGGGCCCGGCCAGAACGCGTCGGCGACCCGCCGCGCCGCCTCCGTCGCCACGCCGAGCGCAAAGGCGGCGTCACCGTCCGGCACGTGGCTGATCAGGGGATTGAAGCGCGGCCGGCCCTTGGCCGCGAAGATCCGGGCGACCGCCGCCTCGTCCGTGGCATCGGCGCCGAGCCCGTAGACCGTTTCGGTCGCGAAAGCCACGAGGCCGCCGGCGCGCAGAATCGCGGCCGCCTCGCGGCGGGCCTCGGGATCGGTCAGGGGGCGGATGGGCGCGGTCATGGCGGCGCTGGGTGCCCCATGGTGGGTGCGAGGTCAAGCCGGACGTGGTTTTCGCAGTGCAGCAAAAAGACCGAATCGTTACAATGCGGCAACGCTTTCACGGGCGGCAACGCTTTCACGGGCGGCAACGATCTCAGGGCATGGAGGTCCGGCATGGCGCGCATTCTCACCGTGGCGCAGCAGAAGGGGGGCGCCGGCAAGACGACGCTGGCGGCCCATCTCGCCGTGGCCATTGCCGAGACCGGCAAGACCGTCGCGGTGGTCGATATCGATCCCCAGGCCTCGCTCTCCTCCTGGTGGGACATGCGCGGCGAGCTCGGCCTGCCGGCACCCACCAACGGCCGCGGCAAGGGCGGGCTGACGGTGCACCGGATCACCGGCTGGCGCACCGCCAACGAGGTCGAGAAGCTGGCCCGCGACCACGACGTGGTGGTGGTCGACAGCCCGCCGCACGCCGAGACGGAGGCGAAGATCGCGGTCCGCGTCGCCGACCTGGTGCTGGTGCCGCTGCAGCCAAGCCCGATGGATTTCTGGGCGACCCAGGCCACCCTGGACCTGGCCAAGGCGGAGAAGACGCCGGCTTTGCTGGTGCTGAACCGGGTGCCGCCGCGCGCCTCGCTGACCGAGGCGATGACGGCGCGGATCGAGGAGATGGGGGCGAAGGTCGCCAAGGCGCGGATCGGCAACCGGGTGGCGCTGGCCGCTTCCCTGCTCGAGGGCAAGGGGGTGAGCGAGTACCAGAAGCGCGGCACCGCGGCCGCCGAGATCAAGGCCCTGGCCGCCGAGGTGATGAAGGGCGGCTGACGGCCCTCGCTTCCCCCTGGGTCCCGGCTCACGCTGCGCGCGCCTGGGAAATTGTTCAACAAACCATCGACTTCCCGGAAGCCCAGCGGGCTATCCGGGACCCAGGGGGAAGCGAAGGTCCGCTGAAGCCGCCAATTGCTCCCCTCACCGCCTGGTCTACAGCCGCCGCGCCTTCTCGCGCAGGATGAACTTCTGCACCTTGCCCGTGGAGGTCTTCGGCAGCTCGCCGAACACCACGGTCTTCGGGCATTTGAAATGCGCCATGTTCTCGCGGGTGAAGGCGATGATCTCCGCTTCCGTGGCCTCGCCCCCGGGGCGCAGGGTGACGAAGGCGCAGGGCGTCTCGCCCCATTTATCGTCCGGCCGCGCCACCACCGCCGCCTCCAGCACGGCTGGGTGCTTGTACAGCACGCCCTCAACCTCGATGGTCGAGATGTTCTCGCCGCCGGAGATGATGATGTCCTTGGACCGGTCCTTGAGTTCGATATAGCCATCCTCGTGCATCACGCCGAGATCGCCGGTATGGAACCAGCCATCGGCGAATGCCTTGTCGCTGGCCGACGGATTCTTCAGGTAGCCCTTCATCACCACGTTGCCGCGCATCATCACCTCGCCCATGGTCTCGCCGTCGGCGGGGACGGCCTGCATGGTCTCGGGGTCGGCGACGTACAGGCCCTCGAGCGACGGGTAGCGCACGCCCTGGCGCGATTTCAGCGCCGCCTGCTCGTCGATCGGCTTGATCGACCACGCGTCGTGCCAGGCGCAGACCACGGCGGGGCCGTAGACCTCGGTCAGGCCGTAGACATGGGTCACGTTGATGCCGAGCCGTTCCATCCCGGCCAGCACGGCGGCCGGCGGCGGTGAGGCGGCGGTCATCATCTGCACGCTCTGGGAAAAGTCCCGCTTGGTCGCCACGTCGGCGTTGATCAGCATCGACATGACGATCGGCGCGCCGCAGAGATGGGTCACGCCCTCCTCGGCGAACGCCGTGTAGATGGCGCCGGCCTCGACCTTGCGCAGGCAGACATGGGTCCCGGCCTGGGCGGTGATCGTCCACGGGAAGCACCAGCCGTTGCAGTGGAACATCGGCAGGGTCCAGAGGTAGACCGGGTGCATCTTCATGCCCCAGACCATCACGTTGCCGAGCGCGTTCAGGTAGGCGCCCCGGTGGTGATAGACCACGCCCTTGGGATCGCCGGTGGTGCCGGAGGTGTAGTTCAGCGCGATCGCGTCCCACTCGTCGCCCGGCCGCTCGCCACGGAACTCCGGGTCGCCGGAGGCCAGAAACGCCTCATAGTCCATCTCGCCGAGTTTCTCGCCCCCCGGCCCCTCGCTGTCATCCACATCGATCACCAGCGGCGTCGCCTTGGCCAGCGCCAGCGCCTCCTTGATCACCGGCGCGAACTCGGTGTCGGTCAGCAGCGCCTTGGCCTCGCCGTGGTCGAGGATGAAGGCGATGGTGGCGGCATCCAGGCGGGTGTTCAGCATGTTGAGCACGCCGCCGGTCATCGGCACACCGTGGGCCGCCTCGACCCCTTCCGGGGTGTTGGTCAGCATGGCGGCGACGGTGTCGTTCTTCGCCACACCGCGGGCCGCCAGGGCCGACCCCAGCCGCCGGGACCGCGCTGCCGTCTCGGCCCAGGTGTAGCGGCGCCTGCCATGGGCGACGGCGAGGCGGTCGGGAAAGGTCGCGGCCGTGCGATCGAGGAAACTGAGCGGGCTCAGCGGCACGTAGTTGGCCGCGTTCCGGTCGAGATCGGTCTCGTACGGATTGGAGACGGCGGGATTGGCGGCGGGGGACTCGGCGGTGGAGGAATTGGGGTTGGGCGTCGCGGTCATCGTTCTCTCCGGTGGTCGCGGAAACGTTAGACGACAACGCGTCGCCTGCCCACACTTCGGTGGCGATCAGCCGGTCTGATCCGCTTTGCGGCGCAGCACCTCTTCCAGCAACCGCTCATAGGCCAGGCGTTCGCGATAGGCCGCGTCATAGCGTCCGGCGTGCCGCTCGTGCACCAATAGCTCCTCGACGATCCGGATCGGCTCGCCCTTGCCGGAGGGACCGACCTGGTGCGCCACCGACCGGGTCGCCCGCCCCAAGGACCGCCAGGTGGCACCATAGGGGTAGTCGCCCAGGGTCGCTTCGGCCTCCCTGAGCGGCGCCATCCGGTTGTGGTGGTAGATCGCCGCCACGTCGAGTTCGGCCAAACGGTCGGCGTAGTACCGCACGTTTCCGGTCTCCATGTGATGGAAGCTCAGGAAGTTGCAGCACACCTCCACCTCGAACGGGATCTCGGCGAGGCGCCAGGGTGGCAACAGGACGATCTTGGCGTCCGGCGGGATCGGCACGCCATCGTCCCAGGCGAGGTGAACGTCGTCACCGAACAGCCGGGTCAGGTAACGCGCCGTCAGCAGCAGGTTGAACACCAGGTCGCAGGCGACGACCCGCACGCCGGGCGCCAGCATCAGGATGTCGCGCAGGAACCGGCCATGGCCGCCGCCGATCTCGAGCACCGCGCGCGGAATGTGCCCCAGCATGCGGCGCATGCGAAACGCGCGCAGCGACACCCGCACGGTGTGGATGCTCACCGGCACCGGCTCGCCGAGCAGCGACACCGTCACATGAGCCCCGCCGACCACCCCGTCATGCCGCGCCGTCTTCACCCATTCGCGCGACAGGAAGGACGGCTCCTGCCGCAGCACCGCCTGCACGTTCTCCAGCCGCTCCCTGAGGTCCCGCATATAGGCCTGGCGCTGCTCGGCGGTGAACGGCGGCACCGGAGTGACCGGTCCTGAGAAGATCGGATCGGCGCCCTGATAGTCGACAGCCGGCTCGAAGCCGATGCCGCCGATCGCCATGTCGGCGAACCGGTCGAGCTGCTCGGCGGTGATCGACAGAGACCGTTTGATCCCGTCCTCGTGGGCCGAGCGCCAGCCGTCATCCGCGTGCCGATCGGCCGCCGCGCACAGAGCGCCGTAGCGCTCAAGCAGCTCCTCGTTCGAGATGGTGTCGGTCATTTTTGAAGCTTCCGGGCGAGAGAGCGGGCGGTGACCAGGCAGGCACTGACGGCGAAACAATCGATAACACGTCGAAGCGCTTAACAAAGCCGGCCGCCAAAGCCTAAAGTTTTCGCCACAAGCAGGGACGCGGACCGTGAACGGTCCCGACGGCAAGGGAGGCCGCGATAATGGGTCAATTCGACGACGTCTACGATACGTGGCGCGCCGATCCACAGGCATTCTGGGCCAAGGCCGCCGAGGACGTGGTCTGGACCAAGCGCTGGGACCGGGTGCTCGATGACAGCAATCCGCCCTTCTACCGCTGGTTCGTCGGGGGCGAGACCAACACCTGCTACAACGCGGTCGACCGGCACGTGGACGAGGGGCGGGGCGCGCAACCCGCGATCATCTACGACAGCCCGGTGACCGACACCGTCGAGACCATCACCTACGCGCAGCTCAAGGAGCGCACGGCCCGGTTCGCCGGCGCGCTCGCCAGGCTTGGCGTCGGCTATGGCGACCGGGTCATCCTGTACATGCCGATGATCCCGGAAGCGGTCGTCGCCATGCTCGCCTGCGCCCGGATCGGCGCCATTCATTCGGTGGTGTTCGGCGGTTTCGCGGCCAAGGAGCTGGCGACCCGGATCGACGACGCCAAGCCGAAGGTCATCGTCAGCGCCTCCTGCGGTCTCGAAGGTCAGAAGGTGATCCACTACAAGCCGCTGCTGGACGGCGCCATCGACCTGGCCGGCCACAAGCCGGACCATTGCGTCATCAAGCAGCGCCCGCAGCAGACCGCGACCCTGGTCGCCGGGCGCGACGTGGTCTGGGAGGATGCCGAGGCCGCCGCGACGCCGGCGGACTGCGTGCCGGTGAAGGCGGAGGATCCCGCCTACATCCTCTACACCTCCGGCACCACCGGCATTCCCAAGGGCGTGGTCCGGGCCACGGGCGGACATCTGGTGACGCTGAAATGGACCATGCCGAACATCTACGGCATGAACACCGGCGACGTGTACTGGGCGGCCTCCGACGTCGGCTGGGTGGTCGGCCATTCCTACATCGTCTACGCGCCGCTGTTCCACGGCTGCACGACGATCGTCTACGAGGGCAAGCCGATCGGCACCCCGGACGCCGGCGCCTTCTGGCGGGTGATCTCCCAGCATCGGGTGAAGGGCATGTTCACCGCCCCGACCGCGCTGCGGGCGATCAAGAAGGAGGATCCCCAGGGCAAGCTCCTGGCGAAGTACGACCTGTCGCACTACCGCGCGCAATTCCTGGCCGGCGAGCGCTGCGACCCGGACACCCTCAAATGGGCGCAGGACATGCTGAAGGTGCCGGTGATCGACAACTGGTGGCAGACCGAGACCGGCTCGCCGATCGCCTCCAACTGCCTCGGCATCGAGCTGCTGCCGTTCAAGCCGGGCTCGCCGACGCGTCCGGTTCCCGGCTACGAGGTCCACGCCCTGTCGCCCGAGGGCGAGCCGATGCCGGCGGGCGAGATCGGCGCGCTGGCGATCAAGCTGCCGATGGCCCCCGCCGCCCTGCCGACGCTGTGGAACAACGACCAGCGCTTCGTCGACAGCTACATGGCGGAGTATCCCGGCTACTACCAGACGGGCGACGCCGGCATCGTCGACGCCGACGGCTATCTGCACGTCATGTCGCGCACCGACGACATTATCAACGTCGCCGGCCACCGGCTGTCGACCGGCGGCATGGAGGAGGTGCTGGCCAGCCACCAGGACGTCGCCGAATGCGCGGTGATCGGCGTGGCCGACGACCTCAAGGGCCAGGTGCCGCTCGGCTTCCTGGTGCTGAAGGACGGGGTGAACCGCGAGCACCAGGAGATCGTCAAGGAGGTCGTGCAGATGGTGCGCGACCGCATCGGCCCGGTCGCGGCGTTCAAGCAGGCGACGGTGGTTCAGCGCCTGCCGAAGACCCGCTCCGGCAAGATCCTGCGCGCCACCATGCAGAAGATCGCCGACAGCGAGAGCTTCAACATGCCGGCGACCATCGACGACCCGGTCATCCTCGACGAGATCGGCGAGTCGCTGCGGACCATCGGCTACGCGATTAAGGGATAAGCCATGCGCCTGGAAGGAAAGGTCGCCGTTGTCACCGGCGCCGGTCGTGGGATCGGTGCCGCCATCGCCAAGCGGTTCGCGGTGGAGGGAGCGAAGGTCGTGGTCGCGGATTTCGACCCCATGGCGGGCGACACCTCGGCCGGCGCCGCCAAGGAGGCGGGCGGCGAGGCCCGGTTCATCGCGTGCGACGTGACGGACCGTGTCCAGGTCGCGGCGCTGATGGACCGAACGATCGAGGCCTATGGCGGGCTCGACGTCGTCGTCGCCAATGCCGGCATCATCCACAACCACCCGTTCCTGGAGCTGGACGACGCCACCTTCGACCGGGTGATCGCCGTCAACCTGAAGGGCGTGTTCCTGACCGGCCAGGAGGCGGCGCGGCGCATGGTCGAGCGCGGCACGCCGGGGCGGATCGTCAATACCGCGTCGGTCAACTCGGTGATCGCCCCGACCGGACTCGCCGCCTACAACGCCTCCAAGGGCGGCGTGGCGCAGCTCACCAAGACCATGGCGATGGAGCTGGCCGACCACGGCATCCGGGTCAACGCCATCGGCCCCGGCAGCATCGCCACCGACATGCTCCGCGCCGCCATCCTGACCGACAACGCGGCATCGCGGCGGGTCGAGATGCGCACCCCGATGCGGCGCATGGGCGAGCCGGACGAGATCGCCGGCGTGGCGGTGTTCCTGGCGAGCGACGACAGCGCCTACGTCACCGGCCAGGTGATCTACGCCGATGGCGGCCGTCTCGCCCAGGGCCACGTCGTCGAACCCTGGAGCGAATAGGCGGAAATCGCGGACCCGGAAGGGTCAGCGCCGGGTGCCGTCCGTGGGTCTCCTTCAGAGACCGGGCGATCTCCGCCAGCGTGATGTCCGGGCGCGCATCGACAGGGGCGAGGGTCCCTTCGCCGACGGCGTCGATCCAATCGGACTGCCGATCGCCACCCTTGGGACGTGCTGGCCGGTTTCCTGTCGATCTCCACGTCGCACCCTTCGATCGCGGTCGATACCCCGACACCGAAACGCTGTGCTGCACCATGGCTGGGCACCCTGCCTTCAACCGCGACGCCAGACCGTGCCTTGGGCCAAAATTGATTCCAATTGTAAGCAAATTAACAACTTATTTACAGATTTGCGGTAATATCGAAATCTCAGACCTGCGTTCTGGGGTAAACCGCCATTCAGGAAGACTGTACTCGCACGCCCTAACAGACCTTTGTGTTTCTTCCTGTTTCCCGACAGGGCCAAAGACCGCAGCGGGAAAGACGTGGAAACGCAGATCTAGTAGATACTTGGGAGTGTGGAATGTTCTCCGGCCTGAAGACAAGAACCAAAGTTCTTGTGGGCGTGATGTCACCTTTGTCGCTGCTCGTCCTGCTGGGCGCAGTGGTTTTCTATTGCGTCAACTCCATCGTATACACTTCAGGCTGGGTCGATCACACGCGGGTCGTCTTGAATAAAGCACAGAACGTTGTGGCCGCTGCCGTCGACATGGAGACGGGAATGCGGGGCTACCTGCTTGCGGGTAAGGAAGAGTTCCTGGAGCCGTATAACGGGGGCGAGGGTCGGCTTTACGCCGGGATCGACGATCTGCAGAAAACTGTCAGCGACAATCCAGGCCAGGTCGCCAGGCTCGACGAAGTCCGCCAGGTCATGCAGGACTGGCAGTCCAACGTTACGACCCCGACGATCGGGTTCCGCCGCGAGATCGGCGACGCCAAGACGATGAACGACATGGCGGACCTGGTCGCCGAGGCGCGGGGTAAGGTTTTCTTCGACAAGTTCCGGGGTCAGATCGCCACCTTCATCGAACGCGAGGCGGTGCTGCTCGAGCAGCGGCGGGCGGAGTTCGAGGCGGCATTCAAGGAGATGCAACGCGACCCGAACCCGTCGGCTCTGGAGACCTTGCGGAACAACGAAGCCTGGGTTTCCCACACCTACAGGGTGATCGGCGAGGCTCAGAAGATCCTGCTCGCTGCCGTGGACATGGAAACCGGCATGCGCGGTTACCTGCTCGCTGGCAAGGAGGAGTTCCTGGAGCCGCTCAACAGCGGCCGGGAGAAGTTCGCTGGCTTGGTCGCCGACCTGAGCAATACCGTCTCCGACAATCCGGCCCAGGTGGCGCTGCTCGGTGAGATCGCGACCACTATCGGCGACTGGAACACCACCGTTGTCGACCCCACGATCCAACTGCGCCGCGATATCGGTGATGCGCCCACCATGGACGACATGGCGGACCTGATCGGCGAGGCACGCGGTAAGCAGTACTTCGACAAGTTCCGCGGCCTGATGGCGGACTTCGCCGCTGAGGAAGAGGCCCTGATGGTCACGCGGGCGGCTGACAAGCGCGAGACCGCGGACTTCACCTACATCGTCATTGTCGCTGGCGTCATCACAGGTTTGGCCATTGGTGTCGCCGCCGCGCTCGTCATCGGCGGCCAGATCGCGGGCCCGATCGTCAACATGACGAGGTCGATGCGTGAACTCGCCGATGGCAACGCCGAGACAGAGATTCCAGGCACGGACCGGTCGGACGAGATCGGCGACATGGCGGGTACCGTTTCGGTGTTCAAGGAGAACATGATCAAGGCCCGCGAGCTCGAGGCGCGTGACAAGGAGCAACGGGCCGAACAGGATCGCCGGGCGAAGGAGGTTGAGGAGGCCGTGCAGGCTTTCCAGAAGGCGATCGCGGAACGCCTGGACAGCCTGTCTGGCGTGTCGGCGGAGCTGGGCAGTTCAGCCAATGAACTCACCACCACCGCGGACAATGCTCGGGCTCAGAGCATAAGCGCGTCATCCGCAACCGAGCAGACGTCCTCCAATGTCCAGAACGTCTCGGCTGCCGCGGAGGAGATGGACGCGTCCTTCGGCGAGATCGTGAGTCAGGTCTCGCGGGCCAGCACATCCGTGCGAGATACGTCCACCAAGGCGCAGGACACGCTGACCCTCATGGAGGATCTGCAGACACAATCCGAGGCGATCGCGCAGGTGATCGAGCTGATTAACGGAATTTCGGAGCAGACCAATCTTCTGGCGCTCAACGCCACGATCGAAGCGGCGCGCGCGGGCGATGCTGGAAAAGGCTTCGCGGTTGTGGCTAACGAGGTGAAAAGTCTCGCCAACCAGACCAACCAGGCGACGGTGGAAATCGCAGACAAGATCCGCCGCGTTCAGGATACGTCTGGAACATCGATGGCGTCGGTCCGAACGATCGTCGAGAGCATCGAACTGATCGACGAGATCTCGGCCGCGATCTCTGCGGCGGTCGAGGAGCAAAAGGCTGCCACCACGGAGATCACTCGAAACATGCAGCAGGCTGCTCAGGGCACCCAGCAACTGTCCGAAAGCGTGTCCCAGGTCAGCGCGGCGGCAGACCAGACCTCGGCCGCCGTCTCCGGGGTCTCGGAAGCCGCGCGTCAGACCGATGGCGAGTCGAAGAACATTCGCACTGCGGTGGAGCAGTTCATCAACAAAGTCCAGGTGGCCTAGCAGGTTTATGGGACTATCACATCGCAAAACGTGCCCGCCGCGCAGAAGATGAACCCTCTGCGCGGCGGGTACGCCAAGTGAAGATGTGGTCGTGAGGCTCGGCGCGCGGCAACGCTCGCCAACCAGGACCCGACCGCGCGTCGCCAAGGGCGAGAGACTCGCCGCCGGCGGCCTCGGTCCACTCGGATTGCCGGTCGCCCCTTCCGCACTGACTTGATCGCGACCGAGATCTGCCGCGCGCGGGAGTGATGATCCGTCGCTACTCGAAATTCGGCCGCGGGTCGCCGGTTACGCCCTTGGGCGCGCGCTGGACCTCGATCCGTCGCCGGGGCTCCGCGCTCTCGGCGCGTTTGGGCAGGACCAGACGTAGGATGCCGTCCTCGCAATGCGCCTCGATGCCGGCCTCGTCGACGTCCGGCGGGAACCGGAACGACCGGCGGAAGGCGCCATAGGTGCGCTCGGAGAAGATATAGCTGTCGGTCTTCTCATCGCGCGAGGAGCGCTTCTCACCGCTGATCGTCATCAGGTCGCCGTGAACCTCGACATGGATATCCTCTTCCTTCACGCCGGGCAGCTCGACCTCGATGAAATAGGCATCCTTCGAGGTGACGGCTTCCGACGGTGGTGAGAAGAACTCGGCGACACGGTGACCGAAGCGCTTGAGCGGGTCCAGGACCTGGGGCCACCAGTCGGCCTGGGAGGGAACCCCTTCGACCATTTCGACCTCCTTGGCGGGTTTCGCGTGCCCCGACGGGGCAGTCAAACCCTACCAAGCGACGCCAGACCGGCATTGACCTACATCAATCGCCATCGACCTGGAGCACATCATGTCTAGACGCGATCGCGAGCGATCGCGACGTGGTATGTGAACTTGCTCCATCTTGTTGAAGAAGAGCATGATTCACATCCAAGCCGGCATCGCGAAGCGATTCCGTCATGGATGATCGTGCTCTAGCCGGCCGCCGTCAGGTCCGGTAGGCGAGGCGCAGGTTGCCCCAGATCCGGTCGGCGACCCGGATCGGGCAGTCGACCTCCTTCAGCACCTGCTTGTTGCCGCCGCCCATGTCGCGGACATAGCTCTGGACCTTGAAATCGTCGGTGTTGCGGGCGGCGAGCAGCCCGGCGCGGTCGTCGAAGATCCGGCGGTTGCGGCTATTGGCCGTGTTCCAGACCACGTCGCCCGGCTTCTGGGGCTTCGAGTAGACGTTGTTGTGGGTCGGCAGGAACGCGTTGCGGTCGACCGCCGCGCAGAACACGATCGCCGGGTTGCGCCCGACAACCGGCTCCTGGATCGCCGGGAACTGCTCATCGGTGAGGGACAGGTACCGGGTCGAGTACTGCTGCGGGTCGGTTCCCTCGATCGGCACGTAATCGTCGTCGAACAGGGACTCCATGTCGATCCGGCCCGACGACAGCGCGCCCGACAGCACGTTCGAGAGTTTGCCGGCCGCCTCCTTGCACATCGCCACCAGCGGGGCGTCGCGATTCTTGGTGGCCTGGATGGTGCGGGTCACCCGCTCGATATCGGCGTCACGCGGGGTTATGAACTGCAGATGCGCACCGAGCGGGCTGCTGGCGACAACGCGGACCGGCAGCCGACCGACATTCTCGATCTCGACGGTGCCCTCCTGGCCGGTCGCGCCTTCCTCGAGGCCCGGGAAGAACAGGCCGCCGGAATGCGACAGGTCGACCGTGTGCCCCGTGACCACCTTGCCGGCCACCGTCAGCGAGCCCGGGATGCCGACCGCCACCCGCTCCGCCGCCCGGCGGTCGCCGACGTTGGAGGAGCGCAGCATGATGGTGATCCGGCGCTGCAGGTCGCCGATATCGCGGCCGAGCCGCCCGGAGATCTCCGACAGCCGGTCGGCGGCGCGAAGCGAGACCTTGGCCGTGTCCTGGACCATGACTATCTGATCGGCGACCTGTCCGGTGTCGACCGAGGCCCGCTCGGCGCTGCGGGCGATTTCACCGATGGCGGCGCGCTGTTCGTCGGCCGAGGACGCGACAGACCCGGCGCGTTGGGACAGCTCCTCGACGCCGGTCACGATGCTGCCCAACGCCAAGTTCACCGAGTCCGTCGATTGCGAGATCTGCTGGGTGCGTTCATGCACCGAGGCGATCGCCTTCTCGGTCTCCGCCGCCAACGACTTCACTTCGCCAGCGACCACCGCGAATCCCTTGCCGGCATCGCCGGCCCGCGCCGCCTCGATGGTGGCGTTCAGGGCCAGCAGCCGGGTCTGCTTGGCGATGCTCTGCACCAGCTCGGTCACGCCGCCGATCGCCGCCGCCGCCTCGGTCAGCGCCTGCATGGCCCGCTTCGCCTCGTCGATATCGGCGAGGGCCGCCTCGGCCTTGTGGGCGGCGCCGGAGGTCTGGTCGGAAATCTCTTGGGACGAGGCCTCCAGTTCCTGGGCGGCGCTGGCGACGATGTTGACACCCTCGCGGGTGCTGTCGGCGCTGGCGCCGACGGTGCCGGCCGCATTGGTCACATCGCCGGCGATCCCCTCAAGCTGACCGGCCACATGGGACAGGGTCTGCACCTGATGGCGCACCTCGGACAGCGTGGTCGACATCTCGCGCTCCAGGCTGTCCGACATCGCCATCAGCCGGCCCTGGGCGTCCTTCTCCGAGGCGGTCGAGCCATAGGCGGCGATGCTGGCGGCCATGTCGGCGAAGCAGCAGCGCAGGACGGCGCGCACCGCCGCCTCCCGCTTGTCGCCCTTCATGGACGCCTTGAGCAGACCGACCATCAGGTCCTCGGTCAGCGCCGCGTACCCCGCCAGATAGGTGGTGGTATCGACCATGGCATCGACGTGGATCCGGCCGACGCGGACCGAGTTCTCGAGAACGTCGGCGATCCCGTCGCCGCCGCTGGCGAACAACGCGTTCCAGTGCTTGATCTGGCCGGCCTTCAAACGGTCGAGGTCGGCGTTCTCGAATCGGGGCGCCAGATCGTCATGCGCCAGCGCCATTCGGTAGAAATTCTCGACTGCGGCACGGGAATGCGCCCCGCCTTCATTTGACGCCGCCTGGTCGTCCAAGCGAAAGAGGCTCCGGATCCGCCCTGCCTCCGGCGTCTCATTCGATTCCGTCATTGGCGTTTCCCCTGTCATCGCCCATTCTTTTTCAGTGGCGGTGCACGGTCAGCGGTCGCCTAGTTTCGATCGCGGACCAACATGATCCTGGCCGCCGGGATCGTTTTACCGACAGCACGCCATCTGCCTTGCAAAAACACTATCACGCCAGAAGCTAACGCAGTGTTTACAATCGCGTCCGCCGCGCGCACGCCCGCCTGGATCGCGCGATCGGCCTCTTCCCGCGTCAGATGCGGAACCTCGAGGACCACCGGCCGGTCACCAAGGTCGCTATCCGGGTCCTGGTCGGTCGCCGGACCGCGCCTGATCCCCGGATGATCCGGCAGGTCCACCGCATTGGCGATCAGGGTCGCGGCCGCATCGGCGGCGGCGGCGTCACAGGCCAGGACCGTCACCGCGTCGGCGATCCCGAGGGATAGCGACCGTCCACCACGCCCGCTGGTCGCCACACCGCGCACCGGGTCGCCCTGCGCGATCGACGCGGTGCCGGCAAGGACCGGCGACCGCAGCTCGGCGACGAGGCCGACATCGAACACCTGGCCCTCGGCCAGGTGGAACGCGATGTCGCCGCCGTCGTTGACCCAGGCACGGGCCAGATCGGGCGCGGCGTCGCGCATCGCCGCCAGCAGATGGTCGGCGACGGCACCGGCGACGGCGGCCATCGGCGTGACGAAGCGGTCGGCGTAGGGGGTGACGGCGGCGACCATGCGCCGGGCGACGGGTCCGCTCACCTCCGGTGGCGAGTCGGCGATCGGCCGGCGCAGCAGCGGGAGTTCCTCGACCAGGCGCGCGAGCACGCCTTCGAATGCGGCGACGGCGGCGCGCTCCGCCGCCTCGTGGCCAGGCCCCTCGGCCTTGAGGATCACGTCGATGGGGCCGTCCTGCAGGTGCACGCGCCCATCGCCAAGGCGGGCGGACCGCATCGGCCGTCTACCCGCCCCGCGACGGGTCTTGCGGCAGGTAGGGCCAGGGATTGGCGGGCGCCTGGCGCTCACGGCGCAGGTCCGGGCGGTCGGCCAGCACCTCGGCCAGCGGCCGGATCGCCTCGGCGTAGCCGCCGAGCTCCTCATAGGCCCAGCGCGGCAGGGTGAACTCGATCGGCGCCACCAGGGCCGGTGTCGGGACGTATCCGAACGCTCCCTTGGGCAGGCGCGTCACGTCGACCATGAGCGTGATCCCACCGCCGGGCCAGACATAGACCGGCGCGCCGCCACAGGTGACGCGGGTGATCAGCGACTGCACCGAGCGGGTCAGGCGGACCGGGTTCTCCGTCACCCCCGCCCTCAGACTGCCGCCGGCCCCGCCCATGAACAGCACGGTGCAGAGCGCCGGCTCGCAGTTCTCGCCGATGCGGTCGACCACGACCTGAAGAGGATCCGGCATCGGCTTCGGGACGAAGTTCAGCGCGTCGTCGAGCTCGAAATAGGCGCTGTCCTCGCCGGTGGTCGACACCATCAGCACCCGCTCGCCCGGCCAGGCCGTCTTGGGATCGACCTTCTCGATGATGTCGAGCGGGTCGGTCACGTCGGTCCCGCCCCAGCCGGAGCCGGGGTCGGCCACCTGGAAGTAGCGACCCGGCGTCGACTTGCGGCCGCGCACCCGGATGCCGCCCGGCCGCATGTCGAGGAACCTGCCCGCCTGATGCTCGCTCAGCACGCCGGTGATGTGGTCATCCACGACGATGACCTCGTCGGCATGACCCAGCCACTGTCGCGCGAAGATGCCGATGGTCGCCGAGCCGCAGCCGACCCGCATCCGCTCCTCGTGCTCGCCGTCGACGATCGGCGGCCGGCCCGCCTGGACGGTCAGCCGGCTGCCATCGTCGATGGTCATCTCGACCGCCTCGCCGTTGCAGAGATCCAGCATGGCGGCACAGGTGACCGTGCCCTCCTTCTTGCTGCCGCCGGTCAGGTGCCGCACACCGCCGAGCGACAGCATCTGGCTGCCGTATTCCGCCGTCGTCACATGGCCGACCGGCTCGCCGTCGACCCGCACGGCCGCCTGTTCGGGGCCGAGATGGCGGTCGGTGTCGATCTTCACCTTCACGCCGCAATAGCTGAAGATCCCCTCAGTCACGACGGTGACGGTGTCGACCCCCCCCCACTCGGCGGAGACGATGAACGGCGCCGGCTTGTAGTCGGGATAGGTCGTGCCGGAGCCGATGCCGGTCACGAAGACCTCGGCCTCGTGGACCAGGCTGCCGTCCCAGGCGGC
>JGI12316J15310_10000026_pt31 | contig 21766 bp, 17 predicted proteins | sample MarCyaLeptolynsp_FD_15310 | JGI IMG/M metagenome (IMG submission 15310)
TGGGCACGCATCAGGGGGCGATCAGCCACGAGCATCTGGATTACTACCTCGACGAATTCGTATTCCGCTTCAACCGCCGCAGCTCACGCAGCCGCGGGAAGCTGTTCTACCGCCTTGTCCAGCAGGCCGTCGCGGCCGAGCCCACGCCGTACCGCTCGATCGTGGCCGATTGGGACGCCGAACCGGACTAACGCCGACCACAAGATGTTGGGGCTACCTGAGTCAAGTGGATACCCCACTTCTCCCAGATACTTATAAACTCGAATGGCAGCATCTGGGAGATATCAAGGACGACACCACGGCTGTGTTCACATTCCACATGGAAGTTGCGCCGCACCACGCGGGGCATATCGTTCCCGGCGGCGGCTATCGGGCCCATTTTGCCGTTGCTGCTGCCAATGCCGGTACGACTCAGCACTGCCTTGAAATTACCTTTGCAGGAACATGGTTCGACCAGGAAGAGGGGATGTACACGGACGGAATCAAGATGGCGTTTGTCAGCACAACGTAGCCGTCCTTCGCCGATTTCGTGTCCCGTATTCCATTGTGCTCTTGCTCGCGTGGGCTCTTGGTCGGAGTTGGCCGTCATCTCCCCTTCCGCGCGGCTGCTAGAATCGGCAGCGAGTCGACAACGCAACCCTGCGCCGCCCGAGAACGTCGACTGCAACAGTAGCGTCTATGCGTCTCGCACTTTCCATCGGCCTGTTGTTGGCTTTCTCGGCTCCCTCCTGGGCGCAGAACCAGGTGGAGGAGCCTGAAGGCGGCTTTGTCATCACGGCGGACACCACCGTCGTCAACATCCTCGCCACCGTGCGTGACAAGGATGGGGTGCTGGTCAACAGCCTCACCAAGGACGATTTCGAAATCTATGAGGACGGCGAACGACAGGAGGTGCGCTACTTCGCCCGCCAGAGCGACCTGCCGCTCACCGTCGGCCTGCTGGTGGACACCAGCGTCAGCCAGCAGCGGCTGCTCTACGAGGAGCGCAGCGCCGGCTACGCCTTCTTCGACGCCATCATCCGCCAAGAGAAAGATCTGGCCTTCCTGATCAGCTTCGACGTCAATATCGAACTGCTGCAGGACCTCACCGCTTCGACGAAACTGCTGCGCGGCGGGCTGGAGATGCTCGAGATCGAAGGCTCCAGCGGCGGTATCACGCCGGGTCCGGTGCCGCAGAGCAACAAGCCGGTCGGCACGGCGATGTACGACTCGATCTTTCTGGCCGCCGACGAGGTGCTCAAGCCGCAGGTCGGCCGCAAGGCGGTGGTGCTGATCGGCGACGGCAACGACTACGGCAGCCGGGTGGATGACGACGATGCGATCGCCGCGGCGCACAAGTCCGACGTGGTGATCTACGCGGTGCGCTACTTCGACCGTGAGTTTTACGCCCGCAGCGGCGGTTTTGGAACCGGCGGCGGCGGCGCCCTGCGCAAGCTCGCCCGCGCCACCGGCGGCAGCGTCCACGAGGTATCGCGCAAGCGGACGCTGAAGCAGATCCTCGAACAGATCAACGAAGAGATTCGCAGCCAGTACTCGATCGGCTACACGCCCAAGCGCGATCTTTCCGAATCCGGCTTCCGAAAACTCGAGGTGCGCGTCAAACCGAAAGGATACGAAGTGCAGGCGCGCGAGGGCTACTACCCCGAGGCCGTGCGCTGATGCTACAATCGAGTCTGTAAGCCCATGAAAATAAGCAACTTTGTGATCTTCGGCACGACCCTGATCGTCGCCGCCGGGCAGCTGTTCGCCCAGGAGGCCGCGCCCGCGCCGGATCCCAACCGCGTCGTCGTCAGCATCAACGGAGAAGACTACACGGCCGAGCAGCTGGACCTGCTGCGGCGCAATCTCCCCGACGTCTTCCGCCGCCAGACGGCGAACATGAGCAACAAGGTCTTCGTCGATACGCTCGGTTACCTGCTCACCGCCGCCGAACGCGCCGAAGAGGCGGGGCTGATGGAGGAGGAGCCCTGGAAGACGCAGCTATGGTTCAACCAGCTCAACTTCATGGCCAACGCCCACCTGGCGACCATCAACTCGAGCCTCGAGATCACCGAAGAGAGCAAGCAGCAGTTTTACGAGGACCACAAGAAGGACTACGAGGAAGCGCGCGTGTCGGCGATCTACTTCGACTACTCGCCGATTCCGGAACTGGCGGAGAAGCAGGGCAAGGAAGTGGTCACTGAACGCGACGCCTGGGAGAAGGCCGAGAAACTGCTGGTGGATCTGCGCGGCGACGCCGACTTCGCCGAGCTGGCCAAGGAGCACTCGAGCGACGCCTCGTCGGCGGCCAAGGGGGGAGATCTGGGGTACTTCAGCCCCGATGACACCAGCCTGGCGGCGCCGGTCAAGGAAGCCATCTTTGCCCTGGAGGAAGGGCAGGTCTCGGCGCCGATCAAAGACGGCGGCCGCTACTACCTGTTCAAAGTGACCGAGCGCCGCGCCCGGCCCTATTCCGAGGTGGCGGTGCAGGTGCTGCAGCGGCTGCAGAGTTCGCTCATGCAGGAGCGGCTCGAAGAGCTGCGCAAGTCGGTCGAGATTGAGTACAAGGACCCGAGCTGGGCGCAGTAAATAGGTTTCGGCCCCGATAGCTGGGACGCCGCCGGGGCGGCGCCTTCACGAGGCTGTGTGAAAACGTGACAGGAGTGTTCGGTGATAGCCCCCGGCTTCAGCCGGGGGTAACGAAGATCGGCGCCTCCCGTCTGTTGCACTTGCCCTCACCCGCGAGAGCGGGTGAGGGCAAGTGTCGTACTTTGAGTCGCTTAGACGTGCATTTCCCCCGGCTAAAGCCGGGGGCTATAGGGAAACCGGAGACGGAATCGGTGTATCGTCGGACCGTCTGGATCAGAGGGCGCAGTATTTTCACACACTCTCTTACGAGCGCGGCTCTGTTGCGCTTGCGCCTCAGACCAAAATATCGTGGATCACGTTCCCGGCGGCTTTCAGATAGCGGTCTCGCGGTGCGGTGCATGCGCTGTCCGCGCCTGTTGTAGATCTGTTCCCCGCGTTACGCTGTAGCACGGCAGCGGCGTGAAACAGTTTGCGGCGGATGGGTTGCAACGCACCACGGCCGCAATGGCAACCCCCAGCGAAAATACCTCTTGACCCTGGACCTAAGTCCGGGGTTTAAGGTGAGAGTGGAATGGCGGGCTTGACGATAGGCAAAGTCGCCGAGCGCGCCGGCGTGAAGATCGACACGCTGCGCTACTACGAGCGCCAAGGCGTGATCGCGCCGCCGGAGCGTACCGGCTCGAACTACCGTGTCTATGAAGAGGATACGGTGCTTCGCGTGCGGTTCGTGAAGCGGGCCCAAGAGCTGGGCTTCTCTCTGGCTGAAATCAAGGAATTGCTCGAGTTGCGCGTCAGCCCAAGCGCAAGCTGCGCCGACGTGCGCGACCAAGCTTTGGCCAAAGTCGCCGACCTTGAGGAAAAAATCCGTTCGCTCCAAGCCATGCGCCGCGTGCTCTCCAAGCTCGCTGATGAGTGCGTAGGTGAAGGCGTCCCGCTCAGTGCGTGTCCCATCCTTGACGCCCTAGACAAAAGAGGAAAAGTGCAATGAAAGACAAGTCACTGACACTCGTCTCAATCCTCACGGCAGGCGTCGCTTCGCTGTGCTGCACCGGCCCTCTTCTTGCTGTTGGGCTGGGCGTCGGCACGTTTGGCGCGGCCTCATGGTTTGAAGAGCTGCGGCCGTATCTGCTGGGCCTGACGGCGTTGCTGCTCGCCGGCGCGTTCTACCTGAGCTTTCGCAAGACGCCAGACGCGGAATGTGCGGACGGCTCCTGCGCTGTCAATCCGGAGCAGAAGCGCAAGCAGCGCGCGCTGCTCTGCCTCTCCACGGGCGCCGTGGCGCTGCTTGCAGCATTTCCGCACTACTCAGGCTTCCTGTGGGGTGAGATGCCGAGCGCCGAGACAACGGCTTTCGCTGCAAGCAAAGGTGAGGCCGAAGAGGTGGCCGTCTTTACCGTTGAAGGCATGACGTGCGCGGGCTGCGCCGCCGGAATGAAAGCCACCCTGGGGCGCGAAGAGGGCGTCGCGAGAGCGGAAATCGACTACGAGAAAGCGAGTGCGCGCATTCGCTTTGACCCGACCAAGACGAGCGTGGATAAGCTCATCGCGGCCATTGGCGAGATGGGCTACACCGCCAAACTCATGGAGCGCAGCTCATGAAGGTTGAACTCTTCTACTTCGATAGCTGCCCTTCCTATCTGAAGGCGCTTGAGAACGCGCGCGAAGCGCTGCGCTTGGAAGGACTGCCGGAAGATGTGGAACTGATCGCCGTCGAATCCGACGCCGATGCACAGGCCAAGCGCTTCATCGGTTCGCCCACTATCCGGATCAACGGCGTGGATGTCGAGGGTCAGGAGGCCGAGGAAAAGGGCTACGGCTTCGGCTGTCGTATCTACGTCAACAACGGCTCACCGGCGGGCTGGCCATCCGTCGAAAAGGTGCGCCGGGCTCTGACGCGCTAGGCTGCCCTTTGCCGAGTGAACAGGAGTGCTGCTGAGCCCGCTGGCGGTGCGCCGGCCCGAGCATGGATCAAGTCTCCTCTACTAGACGATAAAGAGTTATCGTCGATGGTCCCTCGTCCGAAACCGCCTGCACGCACCCTAGGCGTCACGCTAGGATATCCGTGATCACGTTCCCCGCCACGTCGGTCAACCGGTAATCCCGGCCGCTGTGGCGATAGGTCAGCTTGGTGTGGTCCAGCCCCAGCAAATGCAGCATCGTTGCGTGCAAGTCGTGCGGGTGGACGCGGTTTTCCACGGCCTTGAATCCGAAATCGTCGGTGGCGCCGTAGGTGACGCCGCCCTTCACGCCGCCTCCGGCGAAAAGCGTGGTGTAGCCGGGCACGTTGTGGTCCCGGCCCTTGCCGATCTTCTCCAGACCCGAGTTCTGGATCATCGGCGTGCGGCCGAACTCGCTGCCGATCACCACCAGCGTCTCTTCGAACAGTCCGCGCTGCTTCAAGTCCTCGATCAGCGCTGCGATGGGGCCGTCGGCCTGGCGCGCCAGCTTGCCGTGGACGAGGATGTCGTCATGGCTGTCCCACGGCTGGAAGTTGCCGTAGTAGACCTGCACCATGCGCACGCCGGCTTCCACCAGACGCAGCGACATCAGCACGCCGCGGCCGAAGTCGCTGTCGCCGTAGCGGGCGCGGACGGCTTCGGGCTCCTGGGTGATATCGAAAACCTTCGGCGCCTCGGTCTGCATGCGGTAGGCGACTTCCATCGAGGCGATGCTCGACTCGAGTTGCGGCTGGTAGCCGAGCTGGTCGAGGTAGCTGCTGTCGAGCTTGTCGAGCAGTTCGAGCTGGCGCTGCTGTTCGCCGGCGCTGAGCTGGTGGTTGCGGATGTTCTGCAGCAGCTTTTCGGGGTCTTTCTCGCCGTTGGGGATGTAGGCGCCCTGGTAGGTGTTGGGCAAGAACGCCGACGACCACAGCGTCGGACCCATCACCGGGTAGCCCGGGCACAGCGCCACAAAACCCGGCAGATCCTTGTTCTCCGTGCCGAGCCCGTAGGTCACCCACGAACCCAGCGACGGCCGGCCGGGGAGCTGATGCCCGCAGTTCATCAGCAGCATCGACGGGCCGTGGTTGCCGTTGTCGGAGTAGCAGGAGCGGATTACGGCGAAGTCGTCGATCGAATTGCCGACCTTGTCGAAAATCTCGGAAACCTCGATGCCGCTCTGGCCGCACTTGCGGAACGCGAAGGGCGACTTCATCAGGCTGCCGGCGGCGCGGTCGGTCTTGATTTTCGGGCCCGGCATGGGCTCGCCGTCGCGCTTCTGCAACTCCGGCTTGGGGTCAAAGGTGTCCACCTGTGACAGCCCGCCGTTGAGGTAGAGGAAGATGACGTTCTTTGCCTTGGGGGCGAAGTGCGGGCCCTGCGGCGAAACCGTCGCGCCGGCCAGCGTGTTGGCCATCCCGACTGCGCCGAAGCCGCAGCCCATCATTTTCAGTGCATCGCGTCTGGTCATCTTGCTCTTCCTCTGGGACCCTGTCCCAGTTCAACATTCCACAGAACGTCGACTCGACAGTCGACGCCGCTCGCCTGGAGGCGCGCGCTACAAGGCGCCCTCATCGGGCCGAACGGAACTCGCTCGCGCCGATCAGGGCCTGCGCATAGCGCGGCCACGCTTCCTCTCCGCCCGCCAGGTATTCTAACCCCAGCTCGATCTCCGCCGAAGTGGGCGGCCTCTGGAAGGCCAGCTCGTAGGCCCGGCGGATGCGGTCCTGGTCGCTGTTGGGCGCCTCGGCGTGGAGACGTTCGGCGAACGCTTTGGCCTGCTCAATCACGAAGTCGTTGTTCATGAAGAAGAGGCGCTGCATCGGCCCCTGCGTGCGCATCCGCTTGGCGCTGGTCGTGTTCGGGTCGGGGAAGTCGAACAGCTCCATCGAGCGGTCCGGCTGCGTGCGGCTGATCTTGCCGTAGATCGCACGCCGGTGCAGCTCGTCGAAATCGACCGGCGGGCCGCCGACGCTCAGATCGAGCTTGCCGGCCACCGACAGCATCGAGTCCCGAATGACCTCGGCGTCGAGCCGCTCGAGCAGGTTCGCGCGCCAGTAGAGCTTGTTGTCCGGATCGACCGAGGCGTTCTTTTCGTTGTGCTGGACGCTGGACTGGTAGGCGGCCGAGAGCACGATCTCGCGATGCAGCTGCTTCATCGACCAGCCGCTCTCGATGAAACGGGCGGCCAGGTAGTCCAGCAGTTCCGGGTGCGTCGGCCGCTCGCCGAGCTGACCGTAGTTGCTCGGGGTGCCGACCAACCCGACGCCGAAGTGCGCCATCCAGATGCGATTCGCCATCACGCGCGGCGTGAGCGGATTTTTCGGGTCGACGATCGCGTTGGCCAATTCGAGCCGTCCGCTGCTGTCCTTGCTGAACGGCTCGGGTTCGCCGTCGCAGAGGATGTGGACGAAGCGCCGCGGGGCCGGCTCGCCCAGATTCTCCTTGTCGCCGCGGATGGCCACGCGCGGGTCCACCGGCTTGTCCTTGTCGCGCATGCCGTGGATGAAGGGGTACTGCTCGGGCAGGTTCTCCTCGAGCTGCTTGGCTTCGGCGCGCAACTGGTCCAGGCGCATCTTCCACATGCCGCTCAGGAAGCGGTCGACCTCGAAATCCTTGCGGTCTCCGAAGTAGTAGACGCCGCCGACGAACTTGAAGCCGTCGGGCGAATACGGGTTGAAGGCCATGTCGCGCCACAGGTACCACTTCTTCAAGTCCAGGAACTCGAGGTTGGTGTACTGGCGAGTCTTCTCGTCGGCCACGCCCTTGGCGCCGCCGAGGCGGACATAGTTGATGTCTTCGATCTCGGTCTTTTCCTTGTCGACCGCGATCACCTGCTGCTCGAAGGCTTCGGCGGTGGCCTGGGCCTCTTGGTCGGAGCCATCGCGCTCCATCACGGCCTTCCAGTCATCGAGGAACTGGTGCTCGATCTGGGTGTCGCGCAGGTAGACCACCCAGCGGCCGAGAATTTCCTCGTCCAGCCCGGTCGACTGGGAGGCATGGGCGACGTCGGCCTGACCCTGGATCACCGACCTCGCAGCCATCATGTACTCGGCGGTCTGGGTGAACAGGATCTGGCGCAACGACGCACTCTGGTCCTCGATGAACTTCTTGAGTTCGGCCTTCTTGTCGTCGACCTTTTTCTTGGCGGCCTTCCAGCGCTCGACCTCTTCTTCGCCGACCAGCGGGTACTCGTGCTTCTCGCTGCTGTCGAAGATCCCTTGCAACGAATAGAAATCCTTGGTGGGGATCGGGTCGTATTTGTGGTCGTGGCACTGGGCGCAGCCCACGGTGAGGCCGAGGAAGGTTTTCGTCGTCACGTCCACGCGGTCGTCGCCGCCGGGATAGAGCGCCAGAAAGCCGAGCGCGGCCAGGTGCTTTTCTTTCTCTTCTTCGGGCAGCAGGTCGGCGGCCAACTGGGCGCGAACGAACTGGTCATACGGCAGGTCGTCGTTGAGCGCCTGGACCACCCAGTCGCGGTAGCGGAACGCGTTCTGATAGGGAGTGTCGCGCGCGGCCCCGATGGCGCCGTCGGCGTAGCGGGCCAGGTCGAGCCAGTGACGTCCCCAGCGCTCGCCGTAGTGCGGCGAGGCCAGCAGCCGGTCGACGACCTTCGCGAAAGCTTCGGGAGAATCGTCGGCCAGGAAGGCTTCGACTTCCTCCGGCGTCGGCGGCAGGCCGATCAGATTGAGCGACGCCCTCCGGATCAACGCCCGCTTGTCCGCGCGGCCCACCGGTTCGATGCCCTTCTCCTCGAGCTTGGCGAGGATGAAGTGGTCAACCGCGGTCTGGGCCCAGGCGGTGTTTTGAACCTTCGGAGTCTGGGGCTCTTGGACCGGTTGGTAGGACCAGAAGGCGCGCTGTTGCGGCGAGATGCGGTACTCGGTGGACTCGACGTCGGGCTCGAGCAGCGCATCGTCGTCGGTGTCTGGCCACACGGCGCCGGCGTCCACCCAGGCTTTCAGGTCGGCGATCTGCTCGTCCTCGAGCTTGCCGGCCGGCGGCATCTTGAGCTTCTCGTGGGTGTGGCTGACGACCTGGATCAGCAGGCTGGCCTGCGAGTTGCCGGGACGGATCGCCGGTCCCGAAGCGCCTCCGCGCACCGCGCGCTGCTTGGACGTCAACTGTAGGCCGCCCATCTTCGAGGCGGTGTGACAGGCATAGCAATTGTCGACCAGCAGCGGCCGGATGCGGGTCTCGAAAAACTCCGTATCAGCAGGGCCGGCGGCGCTCAAAACAGGCGCGGCGAGAAGTGTGAAGAAAACGATCAGGCGCGTGGTCACGGCAGTGTTCACAGCTTAATGCACCACATTCCTGTGTGCAATGTAGAATCGTTATCGTGACGAGCGCAGTCAGCCGCCGGCGCCGGCTGCCGACTCGGAGGAGAAACGCCCATGTCTGAACCCACCTCGAGACGCCGCTTCGTGCAGACTCTGCCTGGAGCCTCTTTGGCCGCCGCGACGGCCGCTCCCGCTGCGGCGGGCGTCGCGCCGGCGGGTACGGGCGGCTATGTCAATCCGCGCCGGGTGCTGCTTTGGGAGAGCACCCGCAAGGAAGTGCGCGAGCTGCTGGCCGAAGGCAAGCTCAAGGCCGTGATCGTACCCACCGGCAGCACCGAGCAACACAACGAACACCTCGCCATGATTCAAGACACCGCCAGCGCGACGCTGGTGGCGCAGCAGGCGGCGCTGGCGCTGTATCCGCAGGTGATGGTGGCGACTCCCGTGCCGGTCGGCGTCTCGCCGCACTGGATGCACCGCAAGGGCACGCTGACGCTGAAGCGCGAGACCTTCGTCGCAGTGGTTTTCGAGATCTGCGAGAGCCTCAAAACTCATGGGGTGGAGAAGATCCTGATCTTGAACGGGCACGGCGGCAACGTGCGTCCGCTGCGTGAGAGTCTCGAGGATTTTCGCGCCAAGCTCGGCATCGACGTCCAGTTCAACTCCTACTGGGACGCCTATACGCGCGAGATCAAAGAGAAGTACATGGAGAGCAAGACCGCGCCGGGGCACGCCGCCGAGTTTGAGACCTCCTTCGCCATGGCGGCCTTCCCGGAGCGCGTGCACTGGGAGGGAGTGGATTACGCCAAGGCCAAGCCGCTGCTCGCCGTGAAGGACGAACGCGACGCCGCCCAGGACGAGAAGTTCGCCGGCGAAGCCAAACTGGCGACCTCGAAGAAGGGCGAGGCGATGATCTCGATCGCGGTCGATTTCGCCGTGGAGCGGCTGCGTAAGATGATCGCAGGCTAGCGCGCGCACTCTCTGCTAAGCTCTTGGCCGAGCTTTCAGGGAGACACCTCGACATGCGCTACGTTGCCTTCTGTCTATTCACCATCGCGTTGGGCTGCGGCCAGCAGGGAACGGTCACCGGCGACCTGCGCCAGTGGACGCCGCTGACCGTCTCATTCGAGGGGCCCGAGACGTCTGAAGGCGCCACCCCGAACCCGTTTCTCGACTACCGCCTCGATGTCACCTTCACGCATGGCGAATCGGGGGAGAGTTTCGTCGTCCCCGGCTACTTCGCCGCCGACGGCGACGCCGCGGAGACTTCGGCCAAGGCCGGCAAGCTCTGGCAAGTGCGCTTCACGCCGCCTTCGCCGGGCGAGTGGAGCTATGCCGCGTCGTACCGCACCGGCGAGAACGTCGCGCTCAGCGACGACCCGGCCGCGGGCGAGGCGGGACCGATCGACGGCGCCGCGGGGACGCTCAACGTGGCGGTGGCCGACCAGACCGCCGCCGGCTTCTACGGCAAGGGCTTGTTGCGCGCCATCGGCGGACGCTACTTCCAGTTCTCCGACGGCTCCTACTTCTTGAAGGGCGGCGCGGACAGCCCGGAAAATTTTCTGGGTTACTTCGAGTTCGACGACACCTTTGACAGCGGCAAGCACGAGAAGGTCGACACCGACGTCGACGACTTTATCCACCGCTACGAGCCCCATGCCGGCGACTGGGAGGCGGGCGACCCGACCTGGCAGGGCGGCAAGGGCAAGAACATCATCGGCGCGCTGAACTATCTGGCCTCGGAGGGGATGAACAGCGTCTACTTCCTGACCTACAACGTCGACGGCGGCGACGGCAAGGATACCTGGATGTGGACCTCGCCTGAAGAGCGTCACCGCTTCGACGTCTCCAAGCTCGCGCAGTGGGAGATCGTCTTCGAGCACATGGACCGGCTCGGAATCATGCTGCACGTCATCACCCACGAGACCGAGAACGACGAGGAGCTGGGCGGCGACGGCGGCCTCAACGACACCCGCAAGCTCTACTTCCGAGAACTCGTGGCGCGTTTCGCCCACCATCCGGCCATCGTCTGGAATCTGGGTGAAGAGAACGACATGACCGACGCGGACCGCCTGGACAACGCCAACTACATCCGCTCGATCGACCCCTACGACCACCCGATCACCGTCCATACCCACAACCGCAAGGCCTTGACTTTCTACGACGGGCTGCTGGGCAAGGCGCCCTTCGACGCCACGTCGATCCAGGGCGAAATGCAAGAGGCCAACAACGAAACGATCGAGCTGGTGCGCCGCTCGGCCGAAGCCGGCCGGCCCTGGGCGGTCTTCCACGACGAGCAGACGCCGGCCGGCGTGGGCGCGATGCCCGACAAGGACGACCCCGACCATGACCTGCCGCGCAAGGGCGAGCTGTGGGGCAACCTGATGGGCGGCGGCTCGGGCGTGGAGTGGTATTTCGGCTACCAGTACGACCACATGGATTTGAACGCCGAGGACTGGCGTTCGCGCGACATCCTGTGGGACCAGACGCGCTACGCCCTCGAGTTCTTCCACCAGCACCTGCGGTTCTGGGAGATGAACGCCGACAACGCGCTGGCCTCCGCGGAAGGGGCCTACGTCCTGGCCAAACCGGGCGAGGCCTACGCGGTCTTTCTACCTGAAGGCGGCTCGACCGAACTGACGCTGGCCGAGGGTTCCTACAGCGTGGCTTGGTACGATCCCCGAAACGGCGGCGCCTTGCAGGTGGGAACGGTGGAAACCGTCGACGGTCCCGGCGCGCAGTCGCTGGGCGAACCGCCGGCGGACGCCGACAAGGACTGGGCCGTGCTGGTGCGTAAGCGCTGACGCAGCCTGAGTGGGACGAACATTCCCGTTCGTCCATTCTGAATGCCTTCGCCGCAACAATCCGGCTTTGCCCGCGCCGCCGCCATGACGGCGCTCGTGGTCGCCGGCGAGGCGGTCTTCCTGCTGCCCTTCGTGGTGGCGCGGGTTTTTCGGCCGACGCTGCTCGACGTCTTCGGCATCTCGAATCTCGAGCTCGGAACGGCGTTTTCGGTCTACGGCGTCGTCGCGATGGTCTCCTACCTGCTGGGAGGGCCGCTGGCGGACTACTTTTCCGCCCGCAAGCTGATGACCGCGGCGCTGCTGGCCACCTCGCTCGGCGGCGCGGCATTCGCCTCGATCCCGCCGGTGAGCGTGCTGACGCTGCTCTACGCGTTTTGGGGGGCGACGACCATCCTGCTGTTCTGGGCCGCGCTGATCCGGGCGACCCGCGAGTGGGGCGGCCCCGGCGCCCAGGGGCGGGCCTACGGATTGCTCGACGGCGGCCGCGGCCTGTTCGCCGCATTGCTGGCCTCGGCCAGCGTGGCGCTGCTAGCCGACCTGCTACCGCTCGACGCCGCGGCGGCTACGCTCGAGCAGCGAGCCGACGCCCTCAGCCGGATCATCTGGATCTACGCCGGACTGACCGCCGCCGCCGGCGGGCTGGTCTGGTTCGCCGTACCCGAAACCGACCTGGGGGAACGTTCGCAGCGGCTCACGCTCGAGTCGGTGCGGCGCGTTGTGCGCTTCCGCTCCGTCTGGCCGCAAGCGGTGATCGTAATCTGCGGCTACGTCGGCTACAAGTCGACGGACCTGTTCTCGCTGTACGCCCGTGATGTCTACGGCTACGACGACGTCGCGGCGGCGCAGGCGGGCGCGCTGTCGTTCTGGATGCGACCGGCGGCGGCCGTCGTCGCAGGTTGGTTGGGCGACCGCTTCGCCTCATCGCGCGTGATCGTCTGGGCTTTCGCGGGGCTCGTCGCCGGCTGCGGCGCGATTGCGTCCGGAGCGCTGGCGCCGGGCCCGGGCTGGATCCTGTTTGCCAACGTCGCCGGGGCGAGCGCCTGCATCTACGCCATCCGAGGGCTCTACTTCGCGCTGTTCGGCGAAGCGCGGCTGCCGGTCGCCTGGACGGGCGCGGCGGCCGGCCTGGTTTCCGCCGTCGGCTACACGCCCGACATCTTCATGGGACCGCTGAGCGGCTACCTGCTCGACGGCTGGCCGGGGGAGACGGGCCATCAGCTGGTCTTCGGCGCCGTCGCCGCCTTCGCAGCCGCGGGCTTGGCGGCCACGCTGCTGTTCCGCCGCTGGACGCAGAAGCCGATCTAACCGCCGCCAGTGTGGACGGTTTCGGGGCCTGCGCCGTATCCTGCGTGCGCCCACTGGTACTACTATTGTCAGAGCAAAGCGCGGAAGTCGTTGATGCAGCGCCGCTTTTCGGCCCTATAGCGAACTTCGACAGGCGCCGTGATTGCAACACAATCGCGACAGAAACACTATATGTAGATTTTATTCTTGACTCCACCCCAAGATCACGTACACTAGGTGAACGTCAACGGCAATTGAGATGTTCCCCCGATGGTGCGGTCCTCAGTTGACGAAGACGCACGAGTAGACGGCTCCAAACCGCGTCAATCGGGAGATTGGCGACGGGAAGAAGTGGGATTTTTCCGAAACGAGGCGTGTTGCGGGCCGCATCGACAGGCGAGAGTGGAGAGAAGAAAACGATGGGCGAGATTCGAGTGGACTTAGAAGCCAAAGAGGTCGAGATGACCGAAGCAGGCGAACGCCGGGGGTTGACGTTCCCGCGGCATTTCACGCGCAACCTGGAGCCGGGGCAGACGCCCTACGACGTGCTCGAGTGGGAGAAGCGGACGGCTTCGATCACCAACGCCAAAGGCGAGGTCGTCTTTGAGCAGCATGACATCGAGATGCCGCGCAACTGGTCGCAGACAGCGACCAACATCGTCGCCTCGAAGTATTTCCATGGTCAGATGGGTTCGCCGGAGCGCGAATCGAGCCTCGCCCAGCTCGTGCATCGCGTGGTCGACACCATCGCCGACTGGGGCGCCGACGGCGGCTATTTCGCCGACCGCGTCGACGCCGAGAACTTCCGCGCCGAGTTGGCGCACCTGATGGTGAACCAGATGGCGAGCTTCAACTCGCCGGTCTGGTTCAACGTCGGCGTCCAGGACACCCGCGGCTACGGCTGGACCTGGGACGAAGAGTCCAAGCGCATCACCGCCATCCGCCCCGACAAGCACACCCCGCAGTGCTCGGCCTGCTTCATCAACTCGGTCGACGACTCGCTCGAGTCGATCATGAACCTGGCCAAGACCGAGGGCATGCTGTTCAAGTGGGGCTCGGGCGCGGGCTCGAACCTGTCGAAGATTCGCGAGGACGACGCCGCTCTCGCCGGCGGCGGCCGCGCTTCCGGCCCGGTTTCGTTCATGAAGGGCTTTGACGCTTTCGCCGGCGTCATCAAGTCCGGCGGCAAGACGCGCCGCGCCGCCAAGATGGTGATCCTGAACTCCGATCACCCTGACATCGAGAACTTCATCTGGTGCAAGGCCAAGGAAGAGCGCAAGGCCTGGACGCTGATCGAAGCCGGCTATGACGGCGCCATCGACGGCGACGCCTACTCGACTATCTCTTTCCAGAACGCCAACCATTCCGTGCGCGCCGATGATGAGTTCATGAAGGCCGCCGCCGAAGACGGCGACTACTGGACCAAGAGCGTCTTTACCAAGCAGCCCAAGGACCGCAAGAAAGCCCGCGAGCTGCTCAAAGCCATCTCCGAGGCCACCCACCAGTGCGGCGACCCCGGCATGCAGTTCGACACGACCGTCAACCGCTGGCACACTTGCAAGGCGACCGACCGCATCAACGCCTCGAACCCCTGCTCGGAGTACATGTTCCTCGACGATTCGGCCTGCAACCTCTCGTCGCTGAACCTGGTGAAGTTCCGCAAGCACGACGGCACGTTTGACGTCGAAGGCTTCCGGCACGCGGTCGACACGCTGATCATCGCCCAGGAGATCCTGGTCGACTCGGCCAGCTACCCGACCGAGCGGATCGCGAAGAACTCGCACGATTTCCGTCCGCTGGGTCTGGGCTTTGCGAATCTGGGCGCGCTGCTGATGTCGCTCGGGCGCGCCTATGACAGCGACGGCGGGCGCGATATCGCCGGCGCCATCGCCGCGGTGATGTGCGGACAGGCCTACCTGACCTCGGCCCGCATCGCCAAGGACGCCACCGGCCCGTTCCCCGGCTATGAAGTGAACGAGGAGCCGTTCCTGGGCGTGATGCGGATGCACCGCGACGCCTCGCGCAAGCTGGGACGCCGTTACGACGATCCCGCCCTGCGCGACGCGGCCGAGGCCGTTTGGAACGAAGCCGTCGTCGCCGGCGAGAAGTTCGGCTACCGCAATGCGCAGACCACCGTCATCGCGCCGACCGGCACGATCGGCTTCATGATGGACTGCGACACCACCGGCATCGAGCCCGAACTGGCGCTGGTGAAGTACAAGAAGCTGGTGGGCGGCGGCGTCATCAAGATCGTCAACAACATGGTTCCGGCGGCGCTGCTGCAGCTCGGCTATAAGCCCGAGCAGGTTTCCGAAATCGTCAACTACATCGATTCCACCGGCACCATCGAGGGCGCGCCGCACCTGAAGAACGAGCACCTGACCGTGTTCGACTGCTCCTTCAAGGCGCAGAACGGCAAGCGCTCGATCCACCACCGCGGCCACCTGCGGATGATGGCGGCGGTGCAGCCCTTCGTCTCCGGCGCGATCTCCAAGACGATCAACATGCCGCAGGACTGCACGGTGGAAGACATCATGGAGGCCTACCTCGAGGCCTGGCGGTTGGGCTTGAAGGCTGTGGCGATCTACCGCGACGGCTCCAAAGGCGCGCAGCCGCTGAGCACGGGCAAGGAAGCCAACAAGGCCGAGACGAAGGTGGTCTACAAGCCGATGCGCCGGCGGCTGCCTGACGAGCGCATGTCGGTGACGCACAAGTTCTCCGTCGGCGGCCACGAAGGCTACGTCACGGCAGGGCTGTATGACGACGGCACGCCCGGCGAAGTCTTCATCAAGATGTCGAAGGAAGGCTCGACGATCTCGGGCTTGATGGACTCCTTCGCGACGGCGGTGTCCTTGGCGTTGCAGTACGGCGTGCCGCTGCAGGACCTGATCGAGAAATTCCAGCACGTGCGCTATGAGCCGTCGGGCTGGACGAACAACAAGGAGATTCCGTACGCGAAGTCGCTGACGGACTACATCTTCCGCTGGATGGGCGGCCGCTTTATCGGCTCGCAGTACAAGCAGTCCGAAGTGGGCGAGACGCCGAACCTGCGTCCGACCGAAGCGGACCCGCAACCGCAGTTGCCGTTTGCGCCGACCTCGATCGACGCGCCGATCTGCGCCGAGTGCGGCTCGCTGATGGTGGTCAACGGCAGCTGCTACAAGTGCGAGAACTGCGGCTCGACCTCGGGCTGCAGCTAGAGAGATTTGCGGCGGAGGACCCCTCCGCCGACACGATGTTCGCCTCGGCGAATTGTTCCCTCCTTCCGGGCGGTTTGAGAAATCAAACCGCCCATTTTTTCGGTTTCCTGACCCGCGATCTGAAGATCGCGGCACGGAGGGCTCGAGTGCATTCGCAGGCCCGTGGCAGGCGTCAATGCACGGCGCCCCGAATCTCGTCGAGCGCTTCGACGACCGCTTCGGGCTCCATGCGCTTGGTGAAGTCGGCGGTCACGTGGCGCCTGCGAACGATCCCGGCCTGGTCGATCACGAACGTCGCCGGCACGGGCAGCCGCCAGCTGCCGTCGAGGTGGTACTTCGAGACATCGGCGTCCACCGCGCCGAGGAAGTATTTCTGCAGCGCCGGAGAGACCTCGAACTGTACGCGCCAGTTCTCGATGACCTTCTGGCCGGGGTCGCTGCAGAGCTCAAAACCCTCTTCGGGCTCGTCCGCCAGCGGTCCGGCGTCCGGGTGGACGCCGATCAGGCAGCCTCCGGCGGCGCGGATCTGGGGCAGTGCGCGCACCAGGGCGGCGACCTGCAGGTTGCAGATCGGGCACCAGGCGCCGCGGAAGAAGGTCACCACCGCCGGCCCCTGCTCGAGCTTCTGCGAGAGGGTGATCGTCTCGCGGCGGCTGTTGCGCAACGTGAAGTCGGGGGCCGGCTCGCCGACCTCAATGCCGGGCGCGATGCGGTCGCGATCGATCGCGCGGATGGCGAGCGCCATCTGCCGCACCACCGACATCGGCGTGTTGTAGCTGGCGAGCAGATCGGAGATTTCGTCTTGCAGACTCACGTGAGTCTCAGTGTAGAGGTCACGGGCGTGCGATGGGAGGCCTGATGCGCCGGGTCAACCCGCGGTGTTGCAGTGCGGCGAATGGTAGACGTCGTTGGTCATGACGACGCGCCGCAGCGTCCCGTCAGCCCGACCCCCGATAGCCCCCAGCTTGAGCTGGGGGTTGAGCCGCCCTCGGTGCGGTCGAAGAGATCCGCCTCGATCAGCGCGCAGGCGTCGCCGCCGATTTGCCGTCGGTGACGAAGCCGCGCATGGCGAGGGCGCGGATCAGCCGCACACACTCAGCCGCGACCTGCGCGCGGTCGCGCTCGGCGCGCTCGGCGACAGCCATGACGATGTCGGCCAGGGTTCGCTTGCCGTCCAGCGCGCTGAGCAAACCCAGCACCGAGGGGTCGGCGGGCAGCTTGTCGGGCAGGCCGTCGCGCAGCTCGAGCTGCATGCCGACGATCTTCCAGCCGCCGTCCTCCAGACGCAGCCGCTGCGCCAGTTCGGCGGCGTCGCTGAGCATCGGCCGGGATTGCAGCAGCTCTTCGTCGGTTGCGACCGAGTGCGCATAGTCGAGGCTGTCGAGCCGGCGCCGCACGGCTTCGCCGGCGTCGGACAGACCGGCCGGCAGCTCGCCGATCTGGATCCAGTTGGGGCCGGGCCGACGTTTGAGGGCCAGCACGCCGCCGTGGATGGCGACCACGCCGCGGGCGTCGAAGTAGGACTGCCACTCGCCGAAGATGTCGTCGAGCTGGGCGGGGTCGACCGCTTTCTCGGTGATGCGCTGGTGGGCGTAGCGGTCGCTGGTGAGCGAATAGCCTTTCGCGATCCAGGCGTCGCAGCCGGTTCCATCCACCCACTCGGTGAGCCGATCCTGCCAGGGTTCGCCCTCGACCTCGGCCCACTCAAAAACCATCTGGTAGACGCCGCCCGGTTCGAGGTACTCGCCGGCCTGGCGCACCAGCCGGCGGCAGAACTCGTCGAGATCGAACGGGTTGTCGCTGAACATCGAGCGGCTGCTGGGCGAGATGAAGAACGGCGGGTTGGAGACGATGCGGTCAAAGCGCCGCCCGGCGACCGGCTCCCAGGAGTCGCCCACGATGCATTCGATGTTCGTGACGCCGTTGAGCGCGGCGTTGAAGCGGGCGAACTGCACCGCGCGGGGGTTGAGGTCGGTGGCGACGACCTCCTTGCTGTGGCGGGCGGCCAGCAGCGACAGCGCGCCGCAGCCGGCGCCGAGGTCGAAGGTCGAGTTCACCGGCTCGCGCAGCATGAACTGTCCCAGCCGCCAGGTGGTGCGGTTGACCATCAGCACGGCCTCGGCGTTCTCGCCTGATTCGAGCTCGGTCAGCCGGTCGGCGGCGAGCAGGAAACCCTCGTAAGGCGAAACCAGCACCGAAGATGTGTAGCCGTCGTCCCCGGCTTCGATCAGGCCGCAAGCCTCGAGGTCGTCGATCTCGGCGGAGGTCAGAGTCGCCTCGGCGCGGGGCTTCTCCACCGGCACGCCGATGAGGAACCAGCGCAGCAGGGTGTTCAGCGGCGTCAACTCCGCGGTGCGGTGCAGCAGCAGGGCCTGGTTGTTCTTTTTCTTTGAAGTGGCTTCATTGGCGCCGATAGTCTTCTTGAGCGCCTGCGGTTCGAACTCGGCGCGTTCGAACAATGCGCGCAGCCGGGAGGCGGATTCGGGGGGAGGGGGTTGGAGAGACATGGGATGCTCAGGCGGCCGGTCGAATGCAATCGCCGCTGCGGCGACCATCCTAGCAGGCGCAAAAAGAGCTTTGTCGGCGCCAAAAACATGGGGTCAAAAAACACGCCGCGTTGTGTTACACTTCCTCCCGCGGAACGGAGCGCGCCGGGCCCTGGCAACAACTTTGAAACATTCCTCCGTATCGCCGGAGCGGAGCGTTTTTCGAATGAAACGTAACCTTTTCAACCTGTTTTAATCATCCGTGATTCCTTTTTGCAGGCCCGGCTAGCGTCTGATAAGATGGGCCCCTGCTCGAGCCCGGCGGTGCGAGCATGCGGTCGACTTTGGAGGTACATCAGTGGGACGAGAAAGCACTCAACACAAACTGGATCGGGTCCGAGCCCCGCGCGTGCAGATCACGTATGACGTCGAGGTCGGCGACGCCATTGAAATCAAGGAGTTGCCCTTCGTGGTGGGCGTGCTGGGCGATTTCACCGGCCAGCCTGAGACTCCGCTGCCGAAGCTCAAGGACCGCAAGTTCGTCGAGATCGGTCCCGACAACTTCGATTCAGTCCTCGACGGCATGAAGCCCCACTTGGCGTATTCGGTCGAAAACAAGCTTAGCGACGACCCCGAAGCGGCCAATCTGAAGGTGGACCTCCGCTTCAAGAAGATGGAGGACTTTGAGCCGGCCAACGTCGCCAAGCAGATCAAGCCGCTCAAGGAGCTGCTGGACCTGCGGACCCGCTTGTCCGACCTGCGCGGCAAGCTGCAGGGCAACGACGAGCTTGACGAGCTGCTGCTTGACGCCGTCAACAGCAGCGACAAGATGAGCAAGCTCAAAGGTGAGATCGGCGACAAAGGAGGCAAGGAATAATGGCCGAACAGGAAGCAGCGAGCCAAGCCGCGGCAGCGACGACGGAAACCACAGAAGGCAGTCTGCTTGACCAGATCGTCGAGCAGGGCCGGTTCGGCAGCGACGAAAGCGAGCGTCAGCGCGGCAAAGAGCTGATCGGGGAATTCGTCAACCAGGTGCTCGACGGCGCGATGACGGTGTCGAAGGACGCCGAGATGATGATCAACGCTCGCATTGCGCAGATCGATCATCTGCTGTCGCTGCAGCTCAGCGAAGTCATGCACCACCCCTCGTTCCAGAAGCTCGAGGGCTCCTGGCGCGGCCTCAAGCACCTGGTCGACCAGAGCGAGACGGGCGAGTTGCTCAAGATTCGCGTGATGAACGCGACCAAGCGCGAGCTGCTGCGCGATCTGGAGAAGGCGCCGGAGTTCGATCAGAGCCAGATGTTCAAGAAGGTGTACGAAGAGGAGTACGGCGTCTTCGGCGGCGCGCCCTTCGGAACCTTGATCGGCGACTACGAGTTCGGCAAGCATCCGCAAGACATCGAGTTGCTCTCGCGCATCTCGAACGTCGCCGCGGCGGCCCACGCGCCGTTCTTCGCCGCCGCCAACGAGAGCATGTTCAATCTGCCGAGCTTTACGCAGCTCGATGCGCCGCGCGACATGGCGAAGATCTTCGACACCACCGAGTACGCGAAGTGGAAGTCGTTCCGCCAGAGCGAGGATTCGCGCTACGTGGGTCTGTGCCTGCCGCGGACGCTGGGTCGCATGCCCTACGGTCCGGACACCAAGCCGGTCGACGAGTTCAATTACAAAGAGACCGTCGACGGCACCGATCATTCGAAGTACTTGTGGATGAACGCCGCCTACTCGATGGGCACGCGAATGACGAATTCGTTCGCCAAGCACGGTATGTGCGTGTCGATCCGCGGCGTCGAAGGCGGCGGCCTGGTCGAGGGGTTGCCGGTGCACAACTTCTATACCGACGACGGCGACATCGCGATGAAGTGTCCGACTGAGACGCCCATCACCGACCGTCGCGAGAAGGAGCTCGCTGATTTGGGCTTCATTCCATTGGTGCACTGCAAGGGCACCGACTACGCGGCGTTCTTCAGCGCGCAGTCGGCGCAGAAGCCGAAGCTGTATGATTCGGACTCGGCCAACGCCAACGCGCGGCTGTCGACGCAGCTGCCCTACATCATGGCGGTGTCACGCTTCGCGCACTACCTCAAGGCCATGATGCGCGACAAGATCGGCAGCTTCATGTCGCGCGACGAAGCCTCGGCCTTCCTCAACCGCTGGATCTCGAACTACGTCACGCCCGACGATACGGCCTCGCCTGCGACGAAAGCGAAGCGGCCGCTGCGGGAAGCGCGTGTGGACGTGGTCGAGGTTCCCGGCAAGCCCGGGGCCTACCGCGCCGTGGCGTTCCTGCGGCCTCACTTCCAGCTCGACGAACTCACGGTTTCGTTGCGTCTGGTCGCGGACCTGCCCGCGCCGCAGGGCTAGAGCCTTACCGGATGAGAATGCGCGGCCGGGGTCGGAAAATCCTTCAGCGTGGGCTGAGGGAATCGACTCCGGCCTGTCGCCTCTCTAGGTGAAGGAGATAAGCTCATGGCCGTTAACGCATACTGCATCATCGAAGGTCGTCCGGGGAACAGCCCCAGCAAAGAGGACGCCGTCGACATTCTTTCGTTCAGCTGGGGAGCGTCGAACACCGCCACCTACGGGGCGGGCTCGTCGGGCCGTGAATCGCGCGCCGGCCGCGCCAGCTTGAGCGATGTCAGCATTATGAAGGTGACTGACAAGCTCACGCCGCTGCTGTTTGACGACTGCGCCACCGGCAACGTCATCCCCAAAGTCGAGATCATCTACGACAAGCCGATGGGCGAGGGGCAGGAAGACTACTTCAAGATCGAGATGGAAGACGTGCTGATCACCAGCGTGCAGCTGTCGGGCAGCTCGGAGAATCCGACCGAATCGGTCTCGTTCGCCTACGAGAAGATCAAGGTGATGTACAACCCCGAAGACGACGAGGGCAACCTGGCCGGCTTCGTGGAGAAGGGCTACGACCTCGGCACTCTGAAGCCGTTCTAAGCCCGCGTTCGCCCGCTCACCCTCGGGCAGGCTGTATGAAACTTTGCGACCGGGGCCGGCAACAGCATGAGGGAAAAGGCCCCGGTTTGCCGCTGGAGATTGTGAAGGAGCGAATTTCATGGCCGTTAACGCATACTGCATCATCGAAGGTCGTCCGGGGAACAGCCCCAGCAAAGAGGACGCCGTCGACATTCTTTCGTTCAGTTGGGGAGCGTCGAACACCGCCACCTACGGGGCGGGCTCGTCGGGCCGCGA
>JGI12316J15310_10000061_pt7 | contig 21725 bp, 23 predicted proteins | sample MarCyaLeptolynsp_FD_15310 | JGI IMG/M metagenome (IMG submission 15310)
CGTTCGGGACGAGGGGGTCGCAGGTTCAAATCCTGCCACTCCGACCATTGATTTCTATCGACAAATCCAGGGCCAAAGACGCGGGAGAGCCGTTGGCTTCGAGCCCGAAGCCGTGGCGCCGTCGACCAGCACCCCCTCCCCACTGGACAGAGAGCCGCAGGCACCACAGATGTGGCCTTGAGCCCTAAGATGCGCTCTCAAGCCAAGCAGGACAGTGCCGTATGGAGGTCGATCAGGGTAAGCCCCCCGCCAAGGCGGATGTGATCCTCGCCGGTGGCGGGCTGGCGAGCTGCCTGATCGCGCTGTGGCTTGCGGCCTATCGGCCGGGCGTTCGGGTCGTCATGCTGGAGGCGGGAGACCGCATTTGCGGCAATCACACCTGGTCGTTTCACCGACCGGACGTCTCACCTGAAGACTACCGGCTGCTTGAGCCGGCGATCGCCCATGTCTGGCCCGGTCAGAAGGTCGTCTTTCCACGCTATGAGCGCGAGCTGTCCACGGGCTATGTCTCGATGACGTCGGACGCGTTGCGCCAGGCCGTCTATGCCGCGGGCGATATCGCGATCCACGAAGGCACGCCGGTCGACCGCCTGGACCCGGAGGCGGCCGTGCTGGAGACTGGCGAGACGATCTCAGCCCCTTGTGTGATCGATGCGCGCGGCTTCTCCCCCCATGCGGCCCTCAAGCTCGGCTATCAGAAGTTCCTCGGTCAGGAGTGGGAGCTCACCGCGCCCCATGGCGAACGCGTGCCGACGATCATGGATGCCCGCGTGCCGCAACTCGACGGCTATCGCTTTATCTATGTGCTGCCGCTCTCGCCGACGCGGCTGTTGATCGAAGATACCCGCTACAGCGATGCCGGGTCCGTGGACGACGACGCCTTCCGCGACGGCATTGCGGCTTACGCCGCGCAGAAGGGTTGGGCGGCGCGTGAGATCGTGCGCGAAGAACGCGGTGTGTTGCCGATAACGCTGGCCGAGGACGGTGAGCGTTTTTGGGCGGACCGCCTATCCGGACCGGCACTGGCGGGGTTGCGCGCCGGTTTGTTTCAACCGTCAACCGGCTACAGCCTGCCCGATGCGGTCCGGGTGGCCAACATCATCGCCAAGGGCTGCGACCCACTGACGAGCGAAACGGTCTTGAGCGCCGTCTACGCTCATGCGAGGAAGCGAGAGCGCGATCAGGCCTTCTACCGGTTGCTCAACCGCATGTTGTTCCAGGCCGCGAAACCCGAGGAGCGCTATTTGGTCTTGCAGCGGTTCTACAGTCTGTCCCAGGGCCTGATCGAACGCTTCTATGCGTGCGAGCTCACCATGGCGGACAAGCTGCGCATCCTTTCCGGCCGGCCGCCCGTGCCCTTACGCAAGGCCATTTCATGCGTGTCGGAAGCACGCGCCCTCGCCGAGCATTCGTCCAACACATGCTGAAACCCGTGCGCCAATCCGAACCAAAGAGAGCTGTCGTCATTGGTGCCGGCTTCGGCGGTCTCGCGCTTGCGATCCGGCTGCAAAGCGCCGGCATCCAATGTACGCTCCTGGAGAAGCGCGACAAGCCGGGCGGCCGCGCCTATGTCTACGAGCAAGACGGTTTCGTGTTCGATGCCGGCCCCACGGTCATCACCGACCCTCAGTCCTTGCGCGCGTTGTGGGCCCTGTCGGGCCGCACCATGGAAGACGACGTCACCTTGCTGCCGATCTCGCCCTTCTATCAGCTGTGCTGGGAAGACGGCTACCGCTTCGACTATCTGGACGACCAGGACGAACTCGACAGACAGATCGCCGCGAAATCCCCGGCGGATGTCGACGGATACAAGCGCTTCCTGGCGTACTCAAAGGACGTCTATCGCGAGGGCTACGAGAAACTCGGGACGGTGCCGTTTCTCGGCCCATGGAGCATGGTCAAGGCAGCGCCGCAACTGGTGCGCCTGCAAAGCCAGCGCAGCGTCTATTCCAAGGTTGCCAGCTACATCAAGGACGAGCAGTTGCGGCAGGCCTTCTCGTTCCACTCATTGCTGGTGGGCGGCAACCCGTTCGAGACCTCATCCATCTACGCCCTGATTCATGCGCTAGAGCGAAAAGGCGGCGTGTGGTTCGCGAAAGGCGGCACCGGTGCGCTGGTGCGGGGCATGGCGAAGCTGTTCGAGGACCTCGGCGGCACGTTGAAGCTCAATGCCGCCGCCGACCAGATCTTGACGGAGGGCGGACGGGTCACCGGCGTCGCCAGCGGCGGCGAACACATCCCGGCGGATATGGTCGCAAGCAATGCGGACGTGGTTCACACCTATGGCGAACTTCTGCGCGACGACCCGCGCGCACGCTATGCCAAGGCTCTGCGCAAGAAGCGCTTCTCCATGTCGCTGTTCGTGGTCTATTTCGGGCTCAAAGGGCTTCGGCCCGAACTGAAGCATCACATGGTCTTGTTCGGACCGCGTTATCGGGAGCTGATCCGCGAAATCTTCAGCGAAGACGGACTGGCCGAGGATTTCTCGCTCTACCTGCATTGCCCATCGGTGACTGACGACAGCCTCGCCCCGCCCGGTCACAGTGCCTACTACGTTCTCTCGCCCGTCCCGCATCTCGGCACCGCCGATATCGACTGGGCACAGGAGGGGCCGCGGTACCGCGACCGCATTCTCAACTATCTCGATGAACGGTACATCCCGGGTTTACGAAAGGACCTGGTGACGAGCCGGTTCTTCACGCCTTTCGATTTCCGGGATGAGCTCAACTCCCACCTGGGCTCCGCCTTCTCGGTCGAACCGATCCTGACCCAGAGCGCGTGGTTTCGGCCGCACAATCGCGACGACAAGATTCCTAATCTCTACATTGTCGGCGCCGGCACGCACCCGGGCGCAGGGATTCCGGGTGTGGTTGGATCGGCCAAAGCCACCGCCGGCCTGATGATCGAGGATGCCGGGTACAGTGTGACGGCGAGGTCATGACGGCCGCACTTCAACACACCACGCCGGCAGATTTGCTCCAGCTCAGCGAAGACTCCATCGCGCGAGGATCCAAGAGCTTCGCCGCCGCGGCACGCCTATTCACGCCGGATACCCGCAGGGATGCCGTCATGCTCTATGCGTGGTGCCGTCATGCCGACGATCTCATCGACGGGCAGACAGCCGGCCATGACCAGCAGGCGGAGTTTCGTGCCGGTCAACGGGAGCGGCTCAGGTCCTTGCGCCAGGCGACGCAAGCCGCACTCGACGGCAACTCTTCGCAAGACCCGGTTTTCGAGGCGCTAAGTGAGGTGGTGAAGCGGAGCCGGATACCGCATCGCTATCCCCTTCAGCTGGTACGCGGCTTCGAGATGGACGTGGAGGAACGGACCTACCACACGCTCGATGACACGCTGGACTACTGCTACCACGTCGCCGGGGTGGTCGGTGTCATGATGTCCATCATCATGGGCGCGCGCGAGCAGCATGTGCTGGACCGAGCGAGCGATCTCGGCATCGCCTTTCAGCTCACCAACATTGCGCGCGACGTGATCGACGACGCACGGGTCGGGCGCAGCCACCTGCCGCTGGATTGGCTACAGAATGCCGGCCTGGACAGCGTCGACCCGGAGGACCAAGACAGTTGGCCCGCCGTTCACGGCCTTGCCTTGCGGCTCTTGGACTGCGCCGAGCCCTACTATGCTTCCGCCTATGAGGGCATCGCGGCTCTTCCCTGGCGCTCTGCCTGGGCGATCGCAGCGGCGCGGCGCGTCTACCGCGATATCGGCGGGAAGCTGCGCAAGCAGGGCCCATTGGCGTGGCAGAACCGCGTGGCCACCACACAGGCGCGCAAGTTGTGGCTTCTGCAATTGTCGCTGAAGGACGTGGCCGCGACCCGCTTTGGCGGCGCCAGCGATACGACGGAGCGGACGGGCCTTTATCAACGGCCGAGCTGAGTGGGATCGCGCAGGGCTTCGTCCTCGCTCTCATACATTGCGAGGTTCATGTCTTGACGGTTGCGAGCCAGCTCAGCCTTTAGACTGTCGACAGGCCGGGCCCAAATGAAGCCGAAGGAAACGCAGCCCTCCTTGCCTTTCACCGCGTGATGCAACCGGTGGGCCTGATAGAGGCGTTTCAGATAGCCCTTCTTGGGGACATAGCGGAACGGCCAGCGCTGGTGCACCAGTCCGTCATGGGCAATGAAATACAGAACGCCGTAAACCGCCGTGCCGACGGCGATCCAGTACAGTGGCTCCCAATAGTGGGCGCCGATCACGAACAACAGGACCGAGATGCCGGAAAACACGATGACGTAAAGATCGTTCTTCTCCAGCTTATCGTGATGCGGCTCGTGATGCGATTTGTGCCAGCCCCATCCCCACCCGTGCATGATGTATTTGTGGACCCACCAAGCGGTGAATTCCATGAGCGCCACGGTCGCCACGACGATGACGACCGGCAGAAGCCAGCTGCTCATCGCAGGTCTCCGTGAGAGGTACTTTGGCGCGTCGTCATCTTGCGCGTGTCCAGGGCCGATCTTGTGCTCAATTTACCACTATCCCAGCTTCAGCCGATAGCGCGATGCCGCGAGCGCGGCCACAAGGCCCAGAAAGCCAAGCAGCGCCAGCGGCCATAGTGACGGCAGCAGAGCCTGAAAATCGGCGCCGCGCCATAGTAGCCCCTGGTATGCCTCGATGGCCCAGGCATTCGGCGTGAACCAGCCAATGTCCTGCAGCCAGGGCGGCATCAGGAAGCGCGGCACCATCGAGCCCCCGACGGCCGACAAGACCAGGACCAGAAAGCCCGAAATCGTATTGGCTTGCTGTTTGGTGGCACAGGCGGCCGCAATGGCGATGCCCAGCCCCGCCGCGGCGGCGGCGGCCAGGATCGTGGTCGCGAGCCACAAGTCGAAGCGGCCAGACAGACTGACGTCGTAGACGACCCACGCCACCAAGAAGATCAGGGTGACCTGCAACACGCCCTGGAGCGTCAGAAACAGGAACTTGGCGATCACCACCACGTCGACGCCGGCGGAACCGACAGCAAGGCGGTCGACGATGCCGGACGTCCGCTCCTCGATGAGGGTCGCGGCGCCTTGCATGGCCGAGAACAGAACGAACAGAATCGCGATGGCGCCGGCATAGTAACTCACCGCGGAATTGCCGCCGCGAACGGGCAACGTCTCGATGGAGACCAACGCGCCTTCGTCTTCGACCGCTTCGGCCTCGTCACTCTCCACGCTGTCGGTCGGTTCGTCCATGGCTTCCAGGCCAGCATCGAGGCGCGTGCGTTGCTCCGCCGAAAGGCCGCCGGTCAAAGTCTCGATGGACGGCACGAGGCGGCCGAGGGCGACGCCCGGCATCTCCTTCGCGATGAGCCGTCTGACCTGGCCGGACAGAACAGGACCGGCCATGGCACGGCCAGCGTCGGTGATGATCACGATCGGCGCGGTGGCCGTGTCCAACGTGAAGTCGCCGCGGATATAGAGGCCCACATCGATCTCGCCGAGCGAGACCGCCCGGCGCAGACTGGCCTCATTGTCTAGGGTCTCGTCGGAGACTCTCAGCGACGGCTCTTCCTGTATCGCGGTGACAAGCCGCGCGGATTGCTCTGTTTGCGCGTCGTCGACAAGCCCGATCTTGAGGCGCAACTCGTCTCCGCTGACGCCGGCGAAGATGGCGGCAAAGATCACGAAGATCAGGGGCGGCAGCAGGAACGTCATCGCCAGGGCACCCCTGTCGCGCAAGAGGCCCAGGACCATGACCTTCAACAGTGCCGCGATCATGTGGAGTGCTGCTCGGTCTTGAGTTTCAGGAACAGGGAGTCGAGGCCGGGCTTGCGAAACCGGATCTCCCTCACCCGCAGCGGACTGGCCTCGAGCGCTTTGGTGAGGCGGGTCTGCCGCGTCGCGGAAATCCTGAGCAATTGGCGCCGCTCCAAGCCGTGCCCCTCGTTGGAGAAACCGAGGCCGGACAGGACCTCGCAGGTTTCCGGTGACGGGCGCTCGCGCAACCGCACGAGAACCTCTTGGCGGTCGCCGAATGCCTCGCGCAACAACTCGGCCGGACTGCCCAAGGGCGAGAGGGTCCCGCCACGCAAAAACCCGACCGAACCGCATAGCGCTTCGGCCTGGTCCATGTCGTGCGTTGCAAGCAGCACGGCGAGCCCCCGCGCGCTCAAGTCGCGGATCACCTCGTTCAGGGCGCTGCGCGCATCGATGTCCACGCCGACGGTCGGCTCGTCGAGAATGAGCAAGGACGGACGGTGCAAGATGGCCGCGGCAAGGTTGACGCGCCGCTTCCAGCCGCCCGAGAGCGTGTGCAGGTGGTCGTCCACCTGGTGGGTGAGCCGGCAGGCGACAATGGCGTCGTCGATCGCATCGCGCGCCTCGGCGCGAGACAGCCCCGCAAGGCGGGCGAAAACCACCAGGTTCTCCCGCGCCGTCAAATGCGGATAGAGCGCGATCTCCTGGGGCACCAAGCCGATCCGCCGCAGTGCCCGGCGGCGCGTATGCTCTGTCCCCTCGATGAGAATCTCGCCCGATGCGGGTTGAACACGCGCGCAAATGGTGCGGATCAGCGTCGTCTTTCCGGCGCCGTTTGGGCCGAGCAGACCGAAAATCTCTCCGCGATCGATTGTGAGATCGAGGTCCTTCAGCACCGCACGAGTGCCATAGCTCACGCGGAGTGCGTCAACGGTCAGGGCGGGGTGAGTCTTGGGGACCATCCTGGCCAGGCGCCGCTAGCGTCGCGTCAGATGCGCGAAAATCCCGTCGGCAAATCTGTTCAGCACTGCGCCGTCTAAATTGCTCTCGGCCAGCGCCGCGCGGGATTTCGCCAAGTGCTCATAGCACGAACGCCTCGCTGCCTCGTTGCCCATCAGCGAAACCAAGCTTGGCTTGTCGACATCTTGAAGCACATCCTTGCCGGCCGACTGGGTCGCGGCCTCCTGGTCGATGAGGTCGTCGGCGGTCTGGAATGCGAGCCCCACATGCTTGGAGAAGCGCTTCACGGCATCGACCGTGTCCGGCTCCAGCTCTGCTGCGATTGCGCCGATCTCCGCGGCCGCCGAGAACAGGACGCCTGTCTTGAGCCAGTTGAGCATCTCGACACAGCCCGCGTCGGCGCCCGCATGGCTCTGGTTCAGATCGATTTCCTGGCCTGACACAAGGCCGTTGGTGCCGACAGCCGCGGTGAGAACCTGGATGGCCGCGGTGCGAATCCTATCGTCGGTATGCCGATGCTCGGCGATGACCTCATAGGCGCGGTTCAGCAATCCGATCGCGGCCAGGATCGCCAAAGCGTCTCCGAACTTTCTGTAGGTGGTCGGGCGGCCGCGCCGCAAGGTGGCGGCATCCATGCAGGGAAGGTCGTCGAGAATGAGGGAGGCGGCGTGCACCATTTCGACCGCGCAGCCCGCATCAAGCGCGAATTTCCGGCCCACGCCCCCGGCGGCCTCGCTGACCAGAAGGCACAGGATGGCGCGAACCCGCTTGCCGGGCCCCATCAGGCCGTAGCGCATGACGCTGCGGACCTCCGTCCGCTCAGGGGACGATTCGGGCAGAACCACGCCGAGGCGTGAATTTACCTCATCCCGGAGCCGCATCACGTGGCGATCGAAATCAAGGCCTTCGTGAGCGTCTAGCGAGTGCAAGTTCATGGCGAGGTGCTGTTCGGTGGTTTCCGGAGGCCGCAGCCGAGTTTCAACTGCGTTCGTACACCAAGCGTCTCCAAGAGTCGCCCGCCGTGTTGGCCAACGTCCGTCATCTGGAATTGAGCGCGTTTGTCCGGTTCCCGTCAGAAATGATGATGCTTGGAATTGTGTCCGCCAGATGTCCGCGACCGGCGTTAGGCGAAGATGCCCACGGTTGCGCGCGACTTTCCTGCAGCCGGCGCCCCGTGGTCGCGGCCGAACAAGACGACCAGAGCTGCCGCGATCAGGGCGGCTAGGCCGGAGCCGATGAGAATGGCCTTGATCACCAGGCCCTGGTTGGGGCTTCCCGCGCCGGTGTAGGACTCGTAGAGCGAGACCGCGATGGCCAAGGCGACCCCGCCGACGCTGATCAAGACGGTCAGGACCGTCCCTGAGGCCGCGCCCGCCTTCTCCTTGGGGACGACAGACTGGGTCACCACGCTCGTATAGGCCCAGACGAAGCCAAGGCCCAGTCCGCTCAAGCCCGCTAGGGCCGCAAACGTCAGGAGACTGTCCGCCGCGCCCATGCCGATGGTCGCCAGACCGCCAACCGCCAAGCCACAGCTCATGACGATCCACGGCTTCATCCAATCCAGCCGGCCGGAGATGAGACCCGCAATCGCATAGCCCAGCGAGAACATCAGGAATGCCATGCCCGCCTCGATCGGAGTCAAGCCTTGGACGTCTTGCAGGAAGATCATCGACAGGAAGATGATGATGGTCGTTGCGCCGTTGCCGATCGAGCCTGCCGCCGTCATGACGCTGAAGACGCGGATGCGGAACAAGGACAAGTCGAGCAAGGGATAGGTCACCCGGGTCTCGACCCATGTGAAGACCGACAGCCCGATGAGACCGCCAACGATGCAGACCAAAGTGGGTCCATACAGCCACCCCCACACGGTCGTCCGATCGATGCCGAAGGTGAAGACCGCGATGGAGATCATGATCAGGAAGAGCCCGGCGAGATCGACCGATTTCGGCACGGTCTCGTCCCGGCTGTCCTCGACCCCGTAGAGTGCCAGGCCGACGAGCGCGATGGTCACTGGCACATTGATCCACAGGACGATGCGCCAGGACATGAGGTCCGTGAGGACGCCGCCGACGAGGGGACCGAAGGCAAGGCCAACGGAGCCGATCGCGAAAACCAACCCAACGGCACGCTGCACTTGAGCGGGCGGAAAGGCGTTGGTCGTCACAGCCAAGGCGACCGGAAGCATGATCGCCGCACCAATGCCTTGAACCAAGCGCATGCCGATGAGCATCTCCGGCGTGGTGGCCGCCCCGCCGAGCAAGGAGCTCAGGCCGAAGATGACGGCGCCCAGAATCAAGAACCGCTTGCGGCCGAAGATATCCGCGAGCCGCCCGCCGGCGATGAGAAACGCCGCCTCGGCAAGCATGTACCCGCTGATGACCCATTGCAGATCGCTCGCCGGCGTCTTGAGATCCCGCGCCATCTGCGGGATCGCGGACTGTAAGGCGAAGAAGTCCAGCTGAACGGCGAACATCGCCGTCGATGCCGCCAGCAACACTGCCCAAGGATGCTGTCCTCCGGCCCGCACGGGCGTCTCGTCTTGGCCAGCAGAGGTCACTGTCGCGGGGGCCCCCCAAGCCTCACCGTCCCGTCCCAGCAGCACCAAGCATCTCAGTCACCTCCCTGTCTACGCAGGGGACATGACGCTGCTGCGGCTGGCCGGCGCCGGGCGCGTCCGGCAAACCTCAGAAATCAGTCACATTTTGCCCAAGAAGGCATGGGTAATCTCCCGCCCCGCGGGGCATTGCCGCTAAGATGCTGCGCGGGAACCTGCGAGCGGGACTTTGAAGGACCAAGAAGAAGACCTTTAGACCATGTCAGCGGAGCTTGCTTTCAATCGTAGCGCCGATGTCGACTACGGCGTGGCCGAGGAGATCGCGCCGGGCGTGCGGCGCATCGTGGCCAACAACCCGGGGCCCTACACGTTCCTGGGCACCAACACCTATATCGTCGGTACCGGCGAGGTTGCCGTGATCGATCCGGGGCCGGCCGATGCGACGCACTTGACGGCAATCGCCGAGGCGACGCGCGGGGAACGGGTCACGCATATCCTCATCACCCACAGCCATCGCGACCATTGCGACGGCGCGCTTCCGCTTCAGGCGAAGCTGGGCGGTGAGATCGTCGCTTACGGCCCGACCGGCACGCCGCGCGGCGTGGGAACACCCGACCTCGAAGACGCCTTTGTCGACACCGCCTTCACGCCGGACTTGCCCGTCAGCGACGGCGACACGGTCAAAGGGCGCGGCTTCACGCTCGACGTGCTGCATATGCCGGGTCACGCGCCGGATCATCTGTGCTTCGCGTTGGTCGGAAAACGCACCGTGTTCACCGGCGATCACGTCATGGGCTGGAACACGACGGTGATCGCACCGCCCGAAGGCAACATGGCGGACTTCATCGCCTCGCTCGAACGACTGGCGCACCGCCACGACAAGGTGTTCTTGCCCGGCCACGGCGGCCGCATCGAGACGCCGCGGCGGGTCGTCCGCGCGTATATCACCCACCGCAAGTGGCGCGAGCAGAACATCCTGGCCTGCATCGACGCGGGCGTCTGCACCATCCCGCGCATCGTGGCGAAGCTCTATGGCGCGCTCGATGCGGACCTCAAAGGGGCCGCGGCCTTGTCGGTGCTGGCCCATCTGGAGCATCTGAGCGCGAAGGGATTGGTGGCCGCCGAAGGAGCGACAGACAAGTTCAGCGCCTTCTACGTACGCGCCGTTGCCGGCGCTGCTTCCGCTTGATCTCTTTCGCGGGCTTGGCCACTGGCTCTTCCGCTTCTTTCGGAGCCGCCTGCTCCAGCACGGTCGTCTCGCCCTTCTCCAGCGCTGTGTTGACCTCGGTATAGAACGTGCGAATGCGCTCGGCGTTGGCGCCAAGGTCGTGGAGGCCGTAACGGGACACCGAGCGCATGTCGACCAAGGTATGAGCATCGTCGCCTTTGACGCGCACGATGATATCGTCGGTGAAGCCCATGATCATCGACTGATCCGTCGCCTCGATGCGCCCGATGCCGCTCTCGCCGGGCGTCTCGTTGAGCTTGACGGTCCAGCCGAGGCGCGAGACCGCCTCGCTGACGAGCGCGAAGACCTCCGGTGCAGAACGCTCCAGAAACATCGGGCCGATGTCGGGATAGGCTTCGGATTGCAGCTTCGCCTGCTCCGGCGTCAGCGTGGACAGAGGATTGGCATCCGGCGGCCGCTCGGCCGTGAGCGCGGTGAAGATGAGCGGATCGGCGGGCGAGGTCTGAATGTCGTTGAGCTGCGGCAAGTCCGCGGCCTTGATCACGAAGTAGGCTGGAAGGGCGAGCCCGATCAGGCCGACGGCAACCGCTGCGAAGTCCTGCCCGGCGCCGGTCTGTCCGCCGAACCAAATCCGCACCAGCGAAACCAAGGCGATGATCACGGCGATGGCCATGCCTGCCACCGACACGATGACCAGGTTGATCGCCGCAGGCGTGTCTAGCCCCGCGAAGCGATGCAAGATCACCGTCAGGATCAGCAGCTGAAGGAAGAACAGCGCCATGCGGCGCGCCCACTTCGCCTCGCGGGCTTCCCTCACCGTGTACCGCGCGGTGGCATAGCGGTCGATGGACTCTTGCGCCGTCACCTCAGCCGATCCTCATGCCGCATCCAACCCGTTCATTGTACCCGAGAAGCCCGTGGGTTTGCGGCTCCCTCAGGGATTGAGCCGTGTCTTGGTCCACGGACCGTCCAGCGCCGGCCGGCGGAACACAATGCGGTCGTGCAGGCGATAGTCCCCATTCTGCCAGAATTCAATCTCTACCGGTCGCACACGATAGCCGCGCCAATAAGGCGGGCGCGGAATCACGCCATCGGCGAAGTCCTCATTATAGCGTGCCACCCCTGCTTCCAGTACCCCACGGCTTTCCAATGGCCGGGATTGCTGGGAGGCCCAGGCGCCAATGCGGCTTTGCGGATGGCGGGTGGCGAAATACGCGTCGGCTTCCGCCTCGGTGGCGGGCTCGACGGGCCCGCGGATGCGGATCTGTCGCCCTAGGCTCTTCCAGTAGAACAGAAGCGCGGCCTTCGGGTTGGCCGCCAGCTCAAGGCCCTTGGCGCTCTCGCAGTTCGTATAGAAGACGAACCCCCGCTCGTCGGCGCCCTTAAGAAGGAGTATGCGCACATTGGGCATGCCGCCAGAATCAACCGTGGCCACGGCCATGGCGTTGGGATCGGCGGGTTCAGTTTTCTCGGCTTCGGTCAGCCAAGCCCGGAACAGCGCGAACGGGTCTTCGGCAGCTGTAAAATCTTGAACGTCCATCGCTGTTGGGAGTTCAGCCGCGCCGCCCGAAGGCAGCGCGGCTGATTGAGCCTTAGTTCTTCGGCGTGAGCTTGTGGATCGTACCCTCGTCCACGGCGGTATAGAGGCTACCGTCGGGGCCTAGAACCACAGACCGGAAACGGCCAGCGGCCGAGGGGAACGGGAGGGCCTCAACTTCGGCAGACTTTCCGTCATCCGAAAGCTTGACCACGTCGATCCGCTGCCCAACCGGCGTTCCACCGAACCCGATGCCCATGACACCGACGACCATACGGCCGTCCCAGTCACCCCACTGATCGCCTTCGAGGAAGGCGGCGGATGACGTGCCTTGAGACATTTGGTTGTTGATCCACGCAGGCTTCATGGCGTCGGGATAGGCCTTGAGGTCGGTCATCGACATGTACTTCGACCGCTCCTTTGGATCCACGCCTTCCATCTGGTTCGGCATGTAACCGCAATAGCCGTCGGGGCAGTCGCCACGGCCCGCCACGTTCGGGCGCGGATCCCACCCGGCGTTGCCGCCAAGCTCCAGCACTGTGATCTCGTCAGAGTGCCAGGGACCATGCTCGGCCGTCACGGCCTGATTGTCGCCCGGACGGAAGGCGATGCCTTGCGGGTTGCGGTGACCATAGGTGTAGATCCGCTTGTCGAACCCTTCCGGCGGATTGTTGCCTTCGGCGGCCTTGCCGTCGCGATCGATCCGAAGCACTTTGCCGCCGATCTTCGTCGGGTGCTGCGGAACCTCGCCGTTATGCGTGTCGCCGGTGGTGACGTAGAGATAACCGTCACCTGGGTTCCAACGGAGACGTCCGCCGTTGTGCGCACCGGGACCGCCGAACGGATGGTTGGTGGCTTTCGGCTTGTATTGGATGTCGTCAACGATGTCGGTCCGGTCAGACACATTGCTGAGATCGTCGTTCACCTTCAGCCGCATGACGCGGTTGACCCCCGGTGCGGGGTTGCTGGACGTCGAGTAGACGTAGATGGTCCGGTTGTCGGCAAAGTTGGGATCGACAGCCACGCCTTGCATGCCGGCCTGACCTTCGCAGAAGAGGTCGTCACCGGTCGTGGGGTAGCCATCACTCCCCTTCATGCCCAGGAGCTTGTTGACGTCGCCGGAGGGCGTGCGCACCGAAAGGCCTTTGCACTTCTCGGTGAAGAACATGGTCCCGTCCGGCAGGAAGGCCATGTCCCATGGATTATCCAGTCCGGACAACACCGCTTCGTGGGCTAATTTCGGGGCGTCCGCGATCGCCGGCGAAGCGGCGAACACCGCCGACGCAGCGACGGCACACAGGGTAAGGTGTCGCTTCATCTAGAAATTCCTCCCATACTCACTGGTTTTTTTGCATCGCAAGATAGAGGGTTCTTGCGTGTTGGCATGATGCCGCGGCAACTCTGACACCCGCAGCCAAACCCCGTCAAGCAAGCTGCCCGTTTTGCGCCGTAAACGGACCAAATTGGGCTCCCCGGCCGCTCTCCGAGGCGAACGCGCCGGAGCACAAAGGGACACGCGTTAAGGGTTTCCTCACCCTGGTGCGGCAGGATCGGTAGCGTTGATAGAGGGCGCGGGGGATTCCAGTAGCCGCGTCAGAGTTGGGGACGGTTTGTTATGCGTACGTTCCAGTGGAACGCCCCTATCATTGGGGCGGGGGCTCTCTTGTTGTCCGTATTGCTCCCCGCCCTTTCTCCTCTCGGAGCGGAGGAGAACGGGGCAAGAGACACCGCGGTGGTGGCCATCGAGCCGGCACCGCACGGCTTCCAGGACCTCAAGGGCAGCCTTGACCGCTCCGACCGTTCGGTCGCGCTACAGGCCTTGCACATGGCCCTGAATGAACTCGGCGACGGGGTCACGCTCGCGTGGCGCCGGCCCAGCAGCCGGCTCTCAGGCCGGATCAAGCCGGTCGCGGCCTTCCGCGACGATCATGGCCGCATCTGCCGCCAGGTCGTCTACTCATTGGCACGCGGTGACCGCGAGCAGGAGGCCGAAGCCGTCGCCTGCCGCGGCAAGGACGGGCGCTGGGCGATCGCGGGGTAACACATGTCACAGCCCAAAGAGATTCTTGAGACGAAAGAGCCGGTGGCCGCCGGCGGCGAAAGCCGCCGCTTCACGCCGCTTCGGTCCTATATGAAGCCGGCGCGGGCTCTGGCCCGGGATGTGGGACCCACACCGGCCCTATCGCGCCTTGAGCCCATCACGCGGCTTCAAACCTAAGGCCCAAGCCCTCCCCTGAAGCTCAAGCAGCGCTCATCGGTCCTGTGGGCGAAAGCCCTTCCGGCCACGGCCCTGCGGTGCTAAAGCCCCGACTTCAGCACGAAGGAGGGGTCATGGCCGACGGCGGAAATTTCATGGCAGGCAAGCGCGGCATCATCCTCGGTGTCGCCAACAACCGGTCGATCGCCTGGGGCATCACCAAAGCGGTCACGGACCAAGGCGCCGAGGTGGCGCTGACCTATCAAGGCGATGCCTTGAAGAAGCGGGTCGCGCCGCTCGCGGCCGAGGTCGGCTCCAAGCTGGTGCTGCCGTGCGATGTGACAGACGGGGCCTCGGTCGATGCGGTGTTCGACACGCTGGGCAAGGAATGGGGTGAGATCGACTTCCTCGTGCACGCCGTTGCCTTCTCAGACAAGGATCAGCTCGGCGGCCGCTATGTCGATACAACGGAAGAGAACTTCACGCAGACGCTGCTGATCTCCTGCTTCTCGTTCACGGCGCTGGCCAAACGCGCCGAGGCGCTGATGCCGAATGGCGGCTCGTTGTTGACGCTGACCTATTACGGCGCAGAGAAGGTCATGCCTCATTACAACGTTATGGGCGTCGCCAAGGCGGCGCTGGAAGCCAGCGTCCGCTATCTCGCGGCCGATCTCGGAAAGTCCAATATCCGCGTCAACGGTATCTCCGCCGGCCCGATCAAGACGCTCGCCGCGTCCGGCATCTCCGACTTCCGCTACATTCTGAAGTGGAACGAGTACAACTCACCCTTGAGGCGCACGGTGAGCATCGAGGACGTGGGCGGCGGCGGCCTCTACCTCCTGTCCGACCTCTCGAACGGCGTCACCGGCGAGATCCTGCACATCGATGCGGGCTACCACGTGGTCGGCATGAAGAACGAGGACGCCCCCGACATCTCCGTGGTGAAGGACTAGGGCAGGACGCCCAAAAAGCGCCCTGCCCGGTTGCCTAGACTTTGCGGAACACCGCGCCCCTGACCGAACGTGGGCGTTCGCGTACGCGCCCACCGTCATTGCCAGACTTCACGATCCACTGACCGGCTTTGTTGCGGCCGGTGATGATGCCCACATGATGCGGCCAGACCACCACGGCGCCAACGCGCGGACCCCTTAACGGACGGCCCCGCTTCGCCCAGTTGCGTGCAAGATTGTATTCCGGTCCGCCGCCCAGCTGGGTGCGCATCCACCAGCCGCACCAGCGTGCGGGCCTCGGACCCACATTGTGACGCGAAACCCTTGCGGGCTTCGCGATCGTCTTCTTCGCCGCGTTGCTTGCGAACGGAGACGGGAAGGCTTGGGCAGGCGCGAGCGGGGTCGCGCTCGCTAGGACAAGTAAACTCAGACTCATGACGACAGCATGCGCAGCACGCATCTTGTACTCCTTGTTTTGTCTTGGGAGGGGTGACCGGCGAAGTCTCAGCCGGTCCGCGCCAGAGCGACGCGACGGCGCAAGCTACGGGAAAATAAGACGAAATCAGGCAGGCGGGGCGGCGGCCTTGCGTCTTTTTCGGGGCCGGGCCGGTGCCGCGGGCGCCTCTTTGCCCAGTAGGCCCGCAATTCCGCCGTTTGACCCTTCACGCCCCCTCAACTAGAAGCGGCTAGAGAGACGCCATGTCGCACAACAGCTTTGGCCACCTTTTCCGCGTCAACCACTTTGCGTCTGCTCGCGCGGCAGCCACGAGGCCCACAGGCCAGCGACCACAGTCAGCCCCACCAGGCAGTAGATCGGCCAGGCAAAGCTCGTGAGTTGCGCCAAGAGCCCCAGGAAGAAAGCGACGACGATCGCAATCGTGACCGTGCTTAGGCTGGCGACAGCGATGAAGTAGGGCCGCTCGGTGCTTGGCGCCATGCTGATTAGGTACAAGGACCGGGCCGTGACAATGCTCACGGCCCCGAGTGCCACCAAGAACAGAACCATGCCATGCAACGCCAAGAGTCGAAGTTCAGGAAACGTCTCGATCCCAATGGCAAGCAAACCACCGGCCGCAGCGAGAACCGTGCCGGTGACCATGATCGTCCGGGTCGACACCTTGATCCATCGCCAAAGCAGTCCAGCTACGATCATCCCGACGCTGGTAGCGACCAGCAAGACGGTCAAGCTGCCGCCGACGTTCTTCTGATGGACCGCCGTGTGAATGGCGTAGAAAGGCAATGCCAGTTCGACGGACAGGAACAGCACCCGCGCAACGATGAACCGCTGGGCCCAGCGGGATTCAACGACCTTGGTCAAACCCCTCCTTAGGTCGGAAAGGAATCCTGCTTTCTGATTGGAGCGCTTCTCTGATGCGGGCGACGCAACAGGTGGCTCTCGGACGAACGCCACGAGTATGGCGGAAGCCGCGAACACGAAAACGCCCGCCCACAGCAGAGCGAGATGTCTGTGCAAGGGAGGAGCGTTTGCCAGTTGAAAGTGACTTGCGATCGCAATGGCAATCGCCAGGGCGCCTGCGAAGATGGCCTCGCCATACATCAAACTGCCGCGCCGCGGCTCGGGCAGTAGCCGCCCCAGCAGATCTTGATGGACGAGTGTAGAAGCAGCCATACCGATTCCAACGACAGCGGCAGCCGCGAGGAAGAGGACGGCCAATCCCTCCGGCGGTACGGTGTGTGTTGCGAGGGCAATGGCCGCGAAGGATGCCGCCGTCGTGGACAGTATGAGCGCCAGATGCCATTTCACGCCATTTGCCGCTCGGATCACCGGCGCCGTGCCAGCAAATCCAAGGAGCCGGCAGAACTCGACGACAGGAACGATTAGCGCACCTGCGAGGATTGGCCCCCCTGCTGCAACAAAAAGGAAGGGCAGCACGACATGAGGGCTACCAAGCTGACGCCCGGCCCCCATGGCAATCGTCTGACCGAAAATCGCTTTGAAGTTCCAGCTCTCAGTGCGTGGCCCGTCCACCGTCAGGCTCCTGATTTCGCGGCGGCAAGACCTCGTTGGGGAAGGATCACAAAGCGCTTTGCACAAAGACGAGCCGAAGCGAAAGGGTTTGTTCCGAACTGGGCAGTAGACTTCAGCCCACAAACTGGACGTAAGCCGCTGACGCGCCTAAAAGAACTCATGTCGCACAACAGCTTTGGCCACCTTTTCCGTATCACCACCTGGGGCGAGAGCCACGGGCCGGCTATCGGCTGCGTGGTCGATGGTTGTCCCCCCGGCATTCCGCTCACCGAGGCGGAGATACAGTCTTATATGGACAAGCGGCGGCCTGGACAGTCGAAATACACGACCCAGCGCAAAGAGCCCGACACGGTCGAGATCTTGTCGGGCGTGTTCGAGACCGAGGACGGCGAGCAGGTTACGACTGGCACGCCCATCTCGCTCCTGATCAAGAATGTCGACGCGCGGTCCAAGGACTACGGGGACATCAAGGACAAGTTCCGCCCCGGTCACGCCGACTACACCTATTTCCAGAAATACGGCGTGCGCGATTGGCGTGGCTCGGGCCGCGCCTCGGCACGGGAGACGGCGGCGCGGGTCGCCGCCGGCGCGGTAGCGCGGAAGGTGGTGCCGAACCTGCGCGTGCGCGGTGCCCTCGTGCAGGTCGGCCCGCACAAGATCGATCGCGCCAATTGGTGCTGGGACACGGTCAACGAGAACCCGTTCTTCTGTCCTGATCCGCAAGCCGCCGAAGCCTGGGCGACGTTCCTCGACGAGGTCCGCAAAGCAGGCTCCTCGACAGGCGCGGTGATCGAGATCGTGGCCGACGGCGTGCCGCCGGGCCTCGGCGCACCGGTCTACGGTAAGCTCGATCAGGACATCTGCTCCGGGCTCATGAGCATCAACGCAGTCAAGGGCGTTGAGATCGGCGCCGGCTTCGCCGCGGCGGCGCTCTCAGGAGAGGAGAATGCCGACGAGATGCGCAATCGGCCTCCGGGCTGGCCGGAGTTCACCTCCAACAATGCAGGCGGCGTCCTCGGCGGCATATCAACAGGGCAGCCGGTCGTCGCGCGGTTCGCGGTGAAGCCCACGTCCTCGATCCTCACCCCACGGCAGACGGTCGACACCCAAGGTCACGAGACCGAGGTCTCCACCAAAGGGCGCCACGACCCGTGTGTCGGCATCCGGGCCGTTCCGATCGGCGAAGCGATGATGGCCATCGTGCTGGCGGATCACTATCTGCGGCATCGCGGCCAGGTCGGCGAGGGCCAGGTTGACGAGGGCCAAGTCGACGAGGACCAAGTCGGCGAGACAGCCGACTAGCGGTCCGGGTGCCAGGGCGCCGAACCGGTCATGCGACTTGCCAACGCCAAGCCCTACTCCTACCGCGACGACCCAGCCGTTCCGGAGTTTCCCGACGACAAAGCGCTGATCGTCTTCGACGGGATCTGCGTCCTGTGCAACGGGTTCGCCCGGTTCGTCGCCAAACACGACACGAAGGAGCGCTTTCGCTTCGCTGAAGCACAGTCGCCGCTTGGCGGCGCTCTGTTCCGCCACTATGGCCTCGACGATATCGACTTCGAGACGAACCTCTTGATTGAGGACGGCCGCGCCTATGGCCGCTTGGAGGCCTTTGCCCGCATCCTGGGAACACTCCCAGCCCCCTGGTCTTTGGCGAAGGCTGTGCTCACCCTGCCGCGCCCGATCCGCGACTGGCTCTACGACCGCATCGCCAAGAACCGTTACAGCCTCCTCGGACGCTACGAGACCTGTCCCGCCAAGGGCGATCAACGGATCGCCAAGAGGCTGATCGGCTGATGCGCCCGCCCTTGTTTCACCGCGCCTATGGGGAGGCCTTGGCGCGGCTTCCCGCCGTCATCGTCCGCATTCACGACATCGGCGCCGGGCGGACCTGGCATGGCGAGGTGAGCGTGACCGCCGGGTCCTCGTTCATCGCGCGCCTCGTTCGGGCCGTTACGGCCCTGCCGCCGGCCTCCGGTAGCGTGCCCATCTCGGTCGAGATGCGGCCCGACGGAGATGGGGAGACCTGGCACCGCAGATTCGCCGACCATTCCCTCACAACACACTTGCGCCTGGGCCGGACGCCGGGGACAATTGAAGAAAAGCTATGGCCAGCGACTGCGGTGCTGCACCTAGAGCCTGACGAAGCTGGGGTCCAACAGGTGCTGATCGGATTTCGGGTCTTCGGCTTGCCGCTGCCCCGGCTGCTATGGCCAACGCTCGATGTGCGCGAAAGCGCGGACGGTGGCCGCTATCGGTTCAAGGCCGCCATGAAACTAGGGACGATGCCGCTCGAAACCTACGAGGGGTGGTTGGAAGCGCCGGGGGAAGTATGAGTTTCAGTCGCGTGGTCATTCTGACCGGAGCCGGCCTCTCCGCCGAAAGCGGGCTGGGCACGTTTCGCGGACACGACGGCCTTTGGGATCATTTCGATCTTGAGGACGTGGCGACCCCCGAAGGCTTCGCCCGCAATCCCGTCAAGGTGCACGAATTCTACAACGTGCGTCGTGGCTGGCTGCACAAGGCCAAGCCCAATGCGGCGCATCTTGCGCTTGCGCGCCTGGAGCGGGCCAATGGCCGCGAGGTGCTGACCGTCACCCAGAATATCGACGGGCTGCATGAGGCCGCCGGCACGCGCCACCTCATTCATATGCATGGCGAACTGGGCCGTGCGTTCTGCAACCGCTGCGGCACAAGCCTACCCTGGGTGCACGACCTCTCGCTCAACACAGCCTGCCCCGTGTGCCACAAGTCGGGCTTCATGCGCCCGGATGTGGTCTGGTTCGGCGAGATGCCACGGGAGATGGAGCGCATCTACGAGGCGCTGCGCCATTGCGATCTGTTCGTGTCGATCGGCACGAGCGGCATGGTCTTTCCGGCCGCGGGTTTCGTGGAGGAGGCGCGTCAAGCCGGCGCACACACGGTGGAGCTCAATCTCGATCCGTCCGAAGGCGCGACCCTGTTCGCCGAGACCCATTACGGGCCGGCGACGAAGGTCGTGCCGGACTTCGTGGAGAGGATGCTCCGCGCCTAGCGCGCCGGTAGAAACGCTCACGCGGCACGCCGCGCCCCGATCAGAAATTCGACATTGCCGCTTCCGCCCGTGATGGGCGATGGGATCGTACCGAGCACCAGCCATCCCTCTCCTTCCAGAAACTGCCGGACCTCCGCCACGGCCCGCGCCCGGTCTTGCTCGTTCCGCACAATGCCGCCCTTCCCGACGGCCGCACGCCCTGCCTCGAACTGCGGCTTGACCAGCGCCACGAGCCACGCGTCCGGCGCGGCGCACGCCAAGGCGGCGGGCAGCGCCTTGGTCAGGCTGATGAAGCTGACATCGGCGGTGATAGCGCCCGGGGGCTCGAGGATCATCGTCCGATCCAAATGGCGGGCGTCGGTCTGCTCGAGCGGCACCACACGCGGGTCGGCGCGAAGGCGATCGTGGAGTTGCGCCTGGCCGACGTCCACGGCGTAGACCTTGGCGGCCCTGCGCGCGAGGAGGACTTCCGTGAACCCGCCGGTGGAGGCGCCGATATCGAGAGCGACACGGCCCGCGGGCGACAGATCAAAGGCCTCCAGCGCCGCCGCGAGCTTCAACGCGCCCCGGGAGACATAGGCGTTCTCGGCTTCGGCCTCCGCGGTCAGGGCAAGGGCGGCGGTGTCGGGCACCATCGCGCCGGGCTTCGATGCAACCACGCCGGCAACCGTGACGCAGCCACGCCGGATCAGGTCGGCCGCGCGGGCCCGGGAGGGTGCCAACCCCTCCTCGACCAGCCTCTGATCGACGCGTTGCTTCTTGTGGTTGGTCAATTGGCGGTCTCATAGGCTCGCGCCTGCACCCTAAGGCCGCAAAGGCCGGAGGGACGGCAGAGGGTCCTGCCAAGTTTGCCAAGCCCCTCCGGGTCGATTAAGCAAGGGCTCCTGACAATACCCTCTTGCGTGTGCCGATGACCAAGCGTCTCTTGCCGACCCTTTTCATTGCCGCCTCTCTGCTTGCCGGCACGCAGCCGGCGCTCGCGGGCGAACGCGACGCGTGGCGCGCGGAGGCCAGCGGCAGTTTCGTGACCCTGGCCTACGGGCCTGTCGACCGGCAGGCGCATCCCATTTTTCTCCTGTCCTGTTTGAACGGCGTCGGCATCGCGGTTCTCAGCGTCCGCATGGAGTTCGACGAGAAGGACGCGGGCCTGCCGCTCACAATCCAACTCAGCGCGGGCGGATTGTCCGCGCCGGTCGCCGGCGACACCGCGCGCGATGAGACGAGTGGTGTCCTTTACGGCGACTTCGGCGACATCGCCGTGTCGCCCATCCTCAGAGTGCTGCGCGAGAAGGGCCCGGTCACGGTGACGTCGGGCGATGCGAAAACGGAACTCACCGACACGGACCGTGCTGGCGCCGTCGCAAAATTCACCGAGGATTGCACCCTGGACTAGGCCAAGCGTGCCGCGCCGGGCTTGGCCTCCTTGCCGAGCGCGGCGAACACGGCCGTCACGATGCCGCGCGCGTCGAGACCGGCATCCGCGTACATCTTCTCCGGCTTACCCTGATCGATGAACAGATCCGGCAGCACCAGCGTGCGCACCTTCAGACCGCCATCGAGCAAGTCTTCGGCCGCCAACTCATGGAGCACCTGCGCCCCGAAGCCGCCCGTG
>JGI12316J15310_10000087_pt16 | contig 21677 bp, 24 predicted proteins | sample MarCyaLeptolynsp_FD_15310 | JGI IMG/M metagenome (IMG submission 15310)
CGACCGGCAGCGACGCGCCGAACTGCATGATCGGCAGCGACGCGGCGCACAGCCGGAACACGTTGCCCGGCTGGGTGTTGCGGGATGACAGCAGCGCCCGGGCCGCCTCTTCGGGATGGGTCAGGTTCTGCACCGGCATCGGCACGAACGGACAGGTCGGCGCGATCCACCCGTCGAGGCCGGCGAAGCGCGCATCGGCGATGCGTTCCAGCTCGATGCGGCGGTACTGGGCGGCCAGATGCTCCACCGCCGAGACCTGGAGGCCGTGCGCCGCGCGCTCGGCCGTCACCGGGTCCATGTTGGCGCGCGCCGTCTCGAACGCCTCGGGGGTGAGGCGGGCGATCAGTTCCGGCGGCACGATGGCGGGAAACAGCCGGGCGCGCTCGGCCGCCTCGGGGATCTCGATGTCGACGATCTCGACGCCGGCCGCGCTGAGGGCGAGGATCGCCGCCTCCACGGTGGCCGAGACCTGATCGTCCAGATCCTCGAAGAAGAAGTTGGTCGGCCGACCGAGGCGCATCCCCTCCAGTCGGGCCGGCATCGGCACGTCACCGTCGGTCATCACCGCGTGGATCAGGGCGGCGTCGCCGGCGTTGCGGGTCAGCGGACCGATCGAGTCCAGGGTTGGGCTCAGCGGGAAAACCCCGTCGGTCGGCCACAGGCCGACGGTCGTCTTGTGTCCGAACAGGCCGGTGAAGCAGGCCGGGATGCGCACCGACCCGCCCGTGTCGGTACCCAGCGCGAAACCGCACAGCCCTGCCGCCGTCGCCACGGCGGAGCCGCTGGAGGAGCCGCCCGGAATCCGGTGCGTGTTGGCGTCCCACGGGTTCCACGGGGTTCCGCGCGCCTCATTGACACCGGTGGCGCCGAGGGCGAATTCCACGGTCTTGGTCTTGCCGATGGGAATGCAGCCGGCTGCTTTCAGGCGCTGGACCACCGTGCCCTCCGGGCCGGTCAGGTGATCGCTCTTCATGAGCGAACCGTTGGTCACCGGCAAGCCGTCCAGCGCGATGATGTCCTTGACCCCCACGGGAACCCCCATGAGCGGACCGAGATCGACGCCGGAGGCGAGCAGGGCGTCGACGGCCTTGGCCGCCTTGAGCGCGCGGTCCCCGTCGACCACCTGGAATGCGTCGAGGCTGCCATACGCCTCGATCCGTGCCAGGCAGGCCTTGACCGCCGCCGTCGCGGTCACCTTGCCGGCGCGCAGATCCTCGGCATAGGCGGCGATGCCGTGCTCGAAATGGTCCTTCAGGGTCTTGGGCATTCAGGTCCTCCCGTGATTGCGGGGACCCTCGCATGCCGGGCCGACGCGATCAAATCCGCTTCAGTCCTCGGCGGTGTAGAAGTCGACGGTCGCGGCGTTGTCCTTGGCGGCGAAGCCGTTCTTGACCAGGAGCTTGTGCAGTTCGGCCGCGAGCCCGGTCATCGGCAGGGAGGATCCGAGCCGGCGCGCGGCCTCCATCGCGGTGTTCAGGTCCTTGACCATGAGCTCGACCCGGCCCTGGACCTCGCGGTCGCGGGCCGCCATGCGCGGCATGTACTGCTGCAGGATCGGGGAATCCGCGCGGCCGCCGGCCAGGGCGGCGGGAAGCTTCGCGGGGTCGATCCCGGCATCCTCGGCGAACTGACAGGCTTCTGCCAGGACGGCGAACCCGGCGCCCACGATCATCTGGTTGATCAGTTTCGTCGTCTGTCCGGCGCCGTTGGCGCCCATTAGGGTGAACCGACCGGCGAGGTGCGCGACCACCGGGCGCACCCGCTCGAAATCGGCCTCGCTGCCGCCCGCCATCACCGTCAGCGTGCCCTCGGTCGCGCCCGGCACGCCGCCCGAGACCGGGGCGTCGATCCAGCCCATTCCGGTCTCGTCGCGCAGGCGGACCGCGAACTCGATGGCCTTGTCGGGGCTCATCGAGGAGAAGTCGACCAGGATCTTGCCGACTGATCCGCCGGCCGCGATGCCGTCGGCGCCGAACACCACCGCCTCGACCGCCGCGGTGTCGGTCAGACAGGTGAAGACGATGTCGCTCGCCTCGGCCACCGCGCGCGGCGACGTAGCCTGGACGGCGCCGGTCTGCACCAGCGGCACCAGCTTGTCCGCCGTCCGGTTCCAGACCTGCACGGCGAAGCCGGCGTCGAGCAGCCGGCGCGCCATCGGGCCGCCCATCAGGCCGAGCCCGACATATCCCAACTTCGGTTGCGCGCTCGCCATGGCCTTCCTCCCCGCCGTGAAGTTCGATGGGCTAAAGTAGAGAGCGGAATGCCGCCCCGTCCAGCGCTCGGCGCGGTTGTCCTGGCGGTTGCGCGCCGCTATACCGGGCACGACGCGGGAGGAGCGTCCACCCACCAGTTCAAGGGACTCCGATGATCAGCCACCACGCCGCCCTGATCTACGCCATGGTGATCGGTGCCGCCGCCGACGGTTCGCTGGCCGACAGCGAAATGGAGACGATTCAGAGCATCATCGAGCATCTGCCGATCTTCGCCGAGTTCGAGCGGGGCAACCTGCCGCAGATCGCGGCCGCCGCGACCGACATGCTGTCGGAGGTCGACGGCATCGACACGGCGATTCAGCAGATCAAGTCCGGTCTGCCCGAGCGGCTGTGCCCGACCGCCTACGCGCTCGCCTGCGACGTGGTGGCGGCCGACGGCGAGGCGACCCAGGAGGAGCTCCGTTACCTCGAGATCCTGCGCCACGACCTCAATGTCGACCGGCTCACGGCCGCCGCCATCGAGCGCGGGGCCGGCGCGCGCTACGCGCGGATCTGATCCGGGCGGGGCGACGCCGTGACCGAGCCCCGTTCCCCTCATCCCTCCGCGCCGTCGCTTGACGGCTGGCGAATCGGCGTCGTCGGGCTCGGCCTTATGGGGTTGCCGATGACCCGGCGGCTGGCCGGGGCCGGCGCGACGCTGCGCCTGTGGAACCGATCGATCGAGAAGGCCGAGGCGCTGGCCGGCGAGGTCGATCGCGCGGCCGCCGTGCCGTCGCCAAGACATGCCGCCGAGGGGTCGGACCTGGTCGTCGTCATGGTCACGGATGCCGATGCCGTGCGCGATGTGGTGTTCGATCCCCTGGACGACCAATGGGGCGTGCTTCACGGGCTCGCCGAGGACGGTATCGTCGTCGACATGGGCACCACCGGCCTCGCGGCCACCAGGGACTTCGCGGGGCGGCTTCGGATGACCGGTGGCCACTGGGTCGACGCGCCGGTCTCCGGCGGCACGACGGCGGCGGAGGATGGCAGCCTGAGCATCATGGTCGGCGCCAGCGACCCCGATTTCGCCCGGGTCGAGCCGCTGCTGAAGGTCCTGGGCCGGCGCATCACCCATGTCGGCGGCGTGGGGGCCGGTCAGGTCGCCAAGACCGCCAACCAGATGATCGTCGGGATGACCATCGGCGCCGTCGCCGAGGCCCTGGCACTGGGCCGGCGTTTCGGCGTCGAACCGGCGGTCTTGCGCGAGGCGATCATGGGCGGCTTCGCCCACAGCCGTATCCTGGAACTGCACGGCGACCGCATGGCGACCGGGGATTTCCGCGCCCGCGCCAAGGCGACCATCCAGCGCAAGGACATGCGCGCCGCCGTCGCGCTGGCCGAGGAGGCGGGGATCGACCTGCCCGGCCTGTTCACCAATGCCGCCCTCTGGGAGGAGATGGTCGCCGGCGGCCTCGGAGACCTGGATCACTCCGCGCTGATGCTGGCGATCGACCCACCGGAAAGCGACGCCTAGCCCGCTTGCGCTTGCGCCCCGCTCAACTACCCCTTAAGTCGGCGGGATCCGGGCTCCGGACGGCGTCGCCGGCCCCGTTTCGAAAGAAGGATGCTGGCCATGGCCGAGACCCCGACGGCGGTCGTCTTCGATATCGGCAACGTTCTGATCCGCTGGGATCCGCGCCTGCTGTTCCGCAAGCTGTTCACCCATGTCGATATGACCGCCGATGACGCGGCGGTCGACCGCTTCCTGGCGACGGTCTGCACGCCCGCCTGGAACGTCGAGCAGGACCGCGGCCGGCCGATCGCCGACGCCGTGGCCGAGGCGATCGCCCGCCACCCGGAGCACGCGCCGCAGATCCGCGCGTATTACGGCCGGTTCCAGGAGATGATCCCCGGCGCCATTCCCGAGACCGTCGCCGCGCTGCGCCGCGCCAAGGCGGCCGGCCTTCCGGTCCACGGCCTGACCAATTTCGGGGCGGAGACCTTTCCGCCGACGGCCCAGCGCTTCGACTTCCTGCGGCTGTTCGACACCGTCGTGGTCTCGGGCGAGGAGGGGGTGATCAAGCCGGATCGGCGGATCTTCGACATCCTGATCGACCGCGCCGGCATCGATCCGTCACGCAGCGTCTTCATCGACGACAGCGCCGCCAACATCGCCGCCGCCGACGAGATCGGTTTCGTCACGCACCGATTCACCGATCCGGCGGTCTTCGAGGCCTGGTGGCGGGAGACGGGACTGCCGGTGGCCTGAGGGGCGGGGGCGTCGGGCCGGTCAGTCGACCGCCACCACCCGGCAGAAGGTCTCGCCGATCGACTCCAGCGTGGCGGCCTGGAACGGCGCGTCCATGCGCAGGTGCATCACCGGCGTGGAACGCGCCGGAAGGTACGGTGCATCGAAGACGTTGGCGAAGAGCAGCATGCCGACCGCCGCGTAGTCGGTTTCGGCGAGGGGCAGGATGAGCCGACGGACCGTCACGACCCGGTCGGTGCCGTAGTCGAACACTGCCTCGCTCAACACCGGCCGCCGCTCATCCACCGCCCGGCCGTAGAGGTCACTCAGGAAATCGCGGTAGGGCCCGTGCTTGGCCTCGTCCAGGTACTTGTCCTGGTAGTTGTTGCCGAACAACGTGCTCATGTACGAGCCGACCAGCCGGTAGTGGAAGCGGCGCGGCGTGTGCTCAACGTCGATCAGGCCGATGAAGGGCAGCAATTCCGGGATGTCGATCGGGTCGATGTCGCCACGCGCGGGCAGGAGGTGGTCGCCGCGCCGGCTCATCCAGTATCGCAGCAACGGTCCGAGAACCGGCTGGAGCGGGTCCAGGTCGATTTCCGCGGTCGGCGTGAAGGATCCGGGAGCGAGTTTTTCGGTCGCTGACATGGCTTGTCCTTACGATGCCAGGACGCTACCGGAAGGATTTCGGGCGGGCCAGATGTTTCGTTTTGAAATTGTCGAAATTTCTTCAGATCGTTAAGTATAAAGGCCATTTATGTTAGTGAATTGTGGTAAATCTCACAGATGCTTCTGCGTTCTCGCCATGAAATCAAAGTTCCGCAAATTGCATGCTTTTGTATGTGTTCATCAAAATCCCTAAAATTTTGAGTCAGATACTCAAATATCTGCCCATTCCATAAAAAACGGGCCGGGGGACGCTCCCCGGCCCGCGGTGTTGTGCGTCGGACGGTTGGCTTAGAAGCCCATGCCGCCCATGTCCGGCGCCGCCGGCGCGGCCGACTTCGGCTCCGGCTTCTCGGCGACCATCGCTTCGGTGGTGATCAGCAGACCGGCAACCGAGGCGGCGTTCTGCAGCGCGCTGCGAACCACCTTGGTCGGGTCGATGATGCCGGCCTTGACCAGGTCGGTGAAACCACCGCTCTGGGCGTCGAAGCCCCAGGTGTTGTCCTTGGACTCCAGCAGCTTGCCGACGATGACCGAGCCGTCGTGACCGGCGTTGGTCGCGATCTGGCGGGCCGGGGCCTCCAGGGCGCGGCGGATGATGTTCACACCCATGCGCTGGTCGTCATTGGCCGGCTTCAGCTTCTCCAGCGCCTTGACGGCGTAGACCAGGGCGGAACCGCCGCCCGGCAGGATGCCTTCCTCGACCGCGGCGCGGGTCGCGTGCATCGCGTCGTCGACACGATCCTTGCGCTCCTTCACCTCGACCTCGGTGGCGCCACCGACACGGATCACCGCAACACCGCCGGCGAGCTTCGCCAGACGCTCCTGCAGCTTCTCCCGGTCGTAGTCGGACGTCGTGTCCTCGATCTGCGCGCGGATCTGCGTGCAGCGGCCCTCGATGTCCTTCTTCTTGCCGGCGCCGTCGACGATGGTGGTCTCGTCCTTGGTGATGGCGACGCGCTTGGCGGTGCCCAGCATGTCCAGGGTGACGCTGTCGAGGTTGATGCCGACATCCTCGGAGATCACGGTGCCGCCGGTCAGGATGGCGATGTCCTCGAGCATGGCCTTGCGGCGATCACCGAAGCCCGGGGCCTTGACGGCCGCGACCTTCAGGCCGCCACGCAGCTTGTTCACCACCAGGGTGGCCAGGGCCTCGCCCTCGACGTCCTCGGCGATGATCAGCAGCGGCTTGCCGGACTGCACGACCTGCTCCAGGACCGGCAGCATGGCCTGCAGGTTGGACAGCTTCTTCTCGTGCAGCAGGATGAACGGGGTCTCCAGCTCGCACACCATCTTGTCGGCGTTGGTCACGAAGTACGGCGACAGGTAGCCGCGGTCGAACTGCATGCCCTCGACGACGTCGAGCTCGGTGTGCAGCGACTTGGCCTCCTCGACGGTGATGACACCCTCGTTGCCGACCTTCTCCATGGCCTTGGCGATCATCTCGCCGATTTCCTTCTCGCCGTTCGACGAGATGGTGCCGACCTGGGCGACCTCACCGGAGGTGGTGATTTTCTTGGAGCGCTTCTCGATGTCGGCGACGACGGCCTCGACGGCGCTCTCGATGCCGCGCTTCAGGTCCATCGGGTTCATGCCGGCGGCCACGGCCTTGGCGCCCTCACGGACGATGGCCTGGGCCAGAACGGTCGCGGTGGTGGTGCCGTCGCCAGCCGTGTCGTTGGCCTTGGAAGCGACCTCGCGCACCATCTGCGCGCCCATGTTCTCGAACTTGTCGGTCAGCTCGATTTCCTTGGCGACGGTCACACCGTCCTTGGAAATCCGCGGCGCGCCGAAGGACTTCTCCAGCACGACGTTGCGACCCTTCGGGCCGAGCGTCACCTTGACGGCATCGGCGAGAACATCGACGCCGTGCAGCATCTTGTTGCGCGCGTCGACGCCGAACTTAACGTCTTTGGCAGCCATTTCTGTAGTCTCCCTTGGGAATGGTTAGCCCTTTGATACAAGCGGCTTCTTGCGAAGGCCCCTCGCTGAAAAGACAGCTGGTTAGGCGGCCTTCTTCGACGCCTTGGCCGTGCCCTCGAGCACACCCATGATGTCGGATTCCTTCATGATCAGCAGGTCGTCACCGTCGATCTTGACCTCGGTGCCCGACCACTTGCCGAACAGGACCCGGTCGCCGACCTTGACGTCCAGCGCGGCGATCTTGCCGGCCTCGTCACGGGCACCCGGACCAACGGCCAGGACCTCGCCCTCCATCGGCTTTTCCTTCGCCGTGTCGGGGATGATGATGCCGCCAGCGGTCTTCTGATCGGCATCGATGCGACGGACCACCACGCGGTCGTGGAGCGGCCGAAATTTCATGACCCTTCCTCCGTAATACACTCAGTTGAGACGTGCATTGGGTACTGTCTTCGAGGCCGACCCGCACCCGGCGTCCGGGGCTGTTAGCAGTCGACCTCAGTGAGTGCCAGCGATGTAAGGAAGCCCGGAAAATCTGTCAAGATGGCAGCGGTGCGCGACGGGGAGAAATTTACGATGTCGCGGCCCGGCACCGGTCATATGAGGAGCGCACGCCCCTGGGTCAATCGTCGCGCGGGCGGTTAGTCGACATCGCCCACATGCGCGAAATCCGGCGTGCCGTTCCCGATGTCGAGGAACTGCCGGGTGACCGTCTTCTTCGACAGGACGTAGCGCTCCTCGCGGGTTCGGTAATCGGTGATCTCGGCGTTGTCGACCTGATAGTACATCAATCGGGCGTCGCCGTTCTCGTCCCGCATGGGCAGGCCGAGGGATTCCGACCGGCGAAGAATGCCCTCGGCGGTCAGCAGTTCCTGACGGACGCGCTGGGCGCAGGGATGGGTGACGATCAGGGTCATGGCAGCGCGGGTGATCGGCCGCTCCTCGGGCGAGCGCAGGTCGAGATAGTTCGCACCGGTGACCTCGCGGCCGTAATTCTCGGTCACGGTCGTGCCGGCCAGGCGGATCTTGAAGCAGTCGGGGTCGGTGATCTCGAAGATCATGAACGTGTCGAGAACCGCCGTCAGCGCCGCTGGGTCGAAGTCGCGCCGGTGCGGGATCAGATCCATCTTCGCCAGCGTCAGCCAGTAGTCGGCGAAGGCGCGGGCGCGGGGCTGAAGCGGTGCCGTGCGCAGCGAGGCTGACAGGTCCATGGCGCTCAGTAGGTCCAGGACGGGTCGAAGGTGACGGCGATGTTGGTCGCCGACGTCGGTTCGACCAGCGAGAACATGAACTTCGTCGGGCCGGTATAGCCGCACTGGCCGATCGTGGCGCCCGCGCGCTTGCGGAACCGCACGTCCAGGCGGAAGTGCTTCACGGACACGTCGATCTCTTCGCGCGTGTAGGCCTCTACGGCGGCGGTCGGCAGGTCGACCGACCGGGGCGGGTCGTAGATCCCCTCGACGCAGAGCTCCTCGACGATGCAGCTGGCGAGCGCGGGGTGATCGGTGCCGTCAACGCCGGGGCAGGTTCCCGTCTCGGCGGCCGCCGGAGCGGGCAGGGTTTGGCAGCAGACTCCGATGAGTGCTGCTAAAATGCTGATCTTGAACATTATTCCGCTTGTCGGCGCGGGCTTTCTACCAGCAGAATTTTTCCCGTCAACAGCGTTCATATGGAGGTGCGGCGCGATGCTGACTTCTGGCACCGTTCCAAGCGTCAACGATCTATATCGATATCGGCTTACCACGGCGGAAATCCTCTATCGCCTACCCGACTACCCCAAATTGCTGCAAAGCTATCTCTGGCAGGAAATGGACGTCGCTCCCGACTTTCCACGCCTGACGAAGTTCCTCGACTACTGGGAGCGCAACCTCGACGGTCGCCTGCACACCGTTCGCATCGCCAACGCGGAACTGGTCAGACCCCAGGAGATCGCCTACGCGGCCCACGACTTCGGCTATCACTAGCCGATACCGGGCGTCACTCCGGCGCGAGCGTGACCTTCAGGCCGTCCAGGCTCTCGTCGAACAGGATCTGGCAGGAGAGCCGGGAGTTCTCCTGCACCTCGAAGGCGAGGTCGAGCATGTCGTTCTCCTCCTCGCCCCGGGGCTCCAGCTTGGACCACCAGTCGTCGGCGACGTAGACATGGCAGGTGGCGCAGGCGCACGCGCCGCCGCATTCGGCGGTGATCGGCAGGCCGGCCTCGCGGATGATCTCCATCACGCGCCAGCCCTTGGTGGCCTCAACCTCGTGCTCGCCGCCGTCGCGGTCGGTGACATGAATCTTCATCGGTTCCCCTCGACATGCATGGCGTTGATCTTTTTTCCGACGTTTAGGCGAACCGCCCGGCGCGGTCCAGTCCTTCGCGTCTCAGCGGCCGAGCGCCGGCGCCTCGTCGATGTAACGGATACCGGCGCCGTGCGGGTCCGTCCAGGCCACGGGCTCGCCGTTCACCGCCTGCATGAACATGTCGGGCGGCCCGGTGCTCGGCGTCTTGTCGGCGATCCAGGGCAGGATGCGCGGCGCCTCGTTGCAGATCCACACGTCGCAGGCGGCCTGAATGCGGTCGCACACCGCGCGGCGCTCCTCGTCATCCTCGATGTAGGCGAGGACGGAACTGTGGAACAGCACGCGCGTGGCCGCCGGCGGCGCGTCAGCGAACAGGCCGTCCAGCGGATCGAGCAAGCTGCGCCGCTCGACCAACGGCGGATCGGTCCGCGCGATCGCCAGGGCGGCGTCGAGGCGGGCGGCCCGGTCGCTCTGTTCCGGCCACACAAGCGTCTTGAGCCAGGCCGTCTGACCCCGATCGTCGGGGGCAATCGGGTTCAGATCCAGACCGCGACGCCACACGATCGTCGGATAGCCACTAGGACGCCGGGGCTTCGGCTCGACCGCGCAGGGAAAGACAGGCGTGTCCCCGGTCGCGCCCGGCGGCGACAGGCGCGCGCCGCCATAGTCGTAGCCGTATCGGTCCGCCAGCAGGCAGAGCCCGGCAGAGGCGCCGATCTCGAACACGGCCAGCGGCTGCGGCAGGCGCGACAGGACCGGCAGCAGAAGCGCGCAGCGCCCCGGCTCGTTGGTCTGGGTCGAGCGGGCGAGCATGACCGTCCTGACGTCCGTGGCGTTGTCCAGAAGCGTGGCGACGAACGCCGCGCCGTCGGCCGGCAGGCCGCAGACATGGCGCACCGCGGCGAGCAGCAGGTTCGGTTGCCGTTTGGCGGGCGGCAGCCCGGCGAGGAAGGTGAGCGCCTCCGTGCTGGCGGCGACGGCAAGCGCGTAGGTCTCATAGAGGGGCGACCGACCGCGGACCTGCTCGAGGACGAAACGCCGATAGCGATCGGCGATCGCCTCGGTGTCGGTCACCGCGGTCCGGCGGCAAGGGTGACGTGCAGGCCGTCCAACTCGTCGCGCATCAGGATCTGGCAGGACAGGCGGGAGTTGTCGCGGACGTCGAACGCCTCGTCGAGCTTCTCCTCTTCCTCCTCCGATCGGGGCGGCAGCTTGTCCAACCACGCCTCATCGACATAGACGTGGCAGGTGGCACAGGAGCATGCCCCGCCGCACTCCGCCGTGATCGGCAGGCCCCAGTCGCGGATGACCTCCATCACGCGCCAGCCGTCCAGCGCCTCCAGCGCGTGGCGGGTACCGTCGCGATCGGTGACGTTGAGGATCATGCGACGCCGAGCTTCTGCTGCAGGTCGGTGGAGGAGGTGGTGTACTGGAAGCGGATCTTCTTGTCCGGGTGGACGATCCGAACGGCCGCCTGGCTCATCAGCGCCGCCTCGTGGAACCCGGAGAGAATCAGCTTCAGCTTGCCCGGATAGGAATTGATGTCGCCGATGGCGAAGATGCCGGGCGTCGAGGTCTCGAACTTCTCGGTGTCCACCGGAATCAGGTTTTGTTCCAGGTTCAGGCCGAACTCCGCGACCGGACCGAGCTTCATGGTCAGGCCGTAGAACGCCAGCAGGTTGTCGCACGGCGCCGTCCACTCGCCCCGCTCCTTGTCCTTGAGCGTGACGCCGGAAAGCTGGCCGTCGGCGCCCTGCAGGCCGGAGATCTGGGCGATCTGCAGGTCCATCTTCCCGGCCGCGACCAGGGCGCGCATCTTGTTAACGCTGTCCGGGGCGGCGCGGAAGTCGTCGCGTCGGTGGACCAGGGTGACGCTCTCAGCCAGCGGCTGCAGGTTCAGGACCCAGTCGAGCGCGCTGTCGCCGCCGCCGGCGATAACCAGGCGCTTGCCCCGGAACTGCTCCATCTTGCGCACGGCGTAGAACACGCTGGTGCCCTCGTAGGCATCGATGCCAGGGATCGGCGGCTTCTTCGGAACGAAGGATCCGCCGCCGGCGGCGATGACGATCACCTTGCTGTCGATGACGCTGCCGGCGTCGGTGGTCAGGCGCCAGGATCCGTTGTCCAGCTTCTCCAGCTTCTCGGCCATCTGGGCGAGGTGGAAGGTCGGGTCGAACGGCGCGATCTGCTCCATCAGCTTGTCGGTCAGTTCCTGACCGGTGCAGACCGGAACCGCCGGGATGTCATAGATCGGCTTTTCCGGATACAGCTCCGCGCACTGCCCGCCCGGCCGGTCCAGGATGTCGACCATGTGGCATTTGAGGTCCAGGAGGCCGAGCTCGAACACCGCGAACAGGCCGCAAGGGCCGGCGCCGATGATGGTGACGTCGGTCTCATGCCGGCCGCCGGGGTCGACGGCGTTGAGTTTGGCGGTGGCGGAAGCGTCAGGGGACATGGGGCGGCTCGGACTGTCAGAAAGGGCGTCGCGCCGAAACATAGGGACCCGGCCGGCAACGGCCAAGCGTTCGTTTGGTTTAATATTGTTTGTACACGAATAAATGTCGGCTGAGCAAGTGGATCATGCCAGGAACGCGAAGCGACGGCGCTCCGGCTGGTCAGGACAGTCGATCGCGTGCTAGTGAGCGCCCCTGCCGCCGCTTGCCGGCTGCGGGGCGGATAAGTCTTCAATTCACGAGTGATCGATGACCGACGAAACCCTCCTGTCTTACGTCATCGTCGGTGCGGTTCTCGACTTCCCTGTACCGTCAACGCTCAAGCGGTTCGCCGGCGATGTCGATGTCCTGGCGATCGACGCGGCGCCGGAATGGCGGGATCGGCCGCACGGTGTCCTCGGCCGATTGCCGTTCGCCCGTGTTCAGACCTTGGAAGGTCTGGTCGGCGACGGCGAGCGGAAGTCATACCATCGCGCGGTCTTCAGTCTCTCCTCATCGACACGGCCATCGGCGGAGACCTTCCGGAACTGGACGAGTTGCCGGACCGACATGCGGATCCGTTGGAGCACCGGAAATGCCGCTAACAAGACGACGGCGATGGACAGCCGGCCGCTTTCCGAGCTGGCGCGCGACCATGGTCTGGCGAGCGTCGACTTCGTCTACACCGACATCGAGGGCGCCGACCTGGAGGCGCTGGTCAGCCTGGGGGACATGCTCGGGCAGCAGGTCGTCGGCGTCGATAGCGAGACGCAGCTCGAAGCGATGTTCGAAGGCCAGCCGCTGTTCCCCGACCTGCACGCGGTCATGCGTGAGGCGGGCTTCCTGGTGCGGGATCTCTCTCTTGGCAACTGGTCGCCTTTCCGTTCGTTCTCCGGGCTCGGGGGAGGGGGGTTCCCGATCTCGGGGCATGTCAGATACATCAAGCATCCCGACCGGCTCGAGACCATGGCGGATCCGGTGATGGCGTCGCTCAAGGCGGCCCTCCTGGCGATCTCGGACACGGATCTCGACTACGCGGCCACGGCGGTTGCCGCGATCCTGAAGAATCCGGCGCACGGCGCACGGGCTCGCGATCTGCTGTTCTCGCCGAAACGGGAATGGATGGCTTTTCTCGGCGAGTTCATCCGTGTCGCGCAGGCAGGTTCAGGGGTGATCTTCCCAGACTTCATCGCCGGGCGTTTCGGCGATCCGATCTCTCCTGACCAACTGGAGACCATACGGCTGCACGCAACGGACCGGCCGACCCAGGTCGAGGATCTTCTGCGGAAGTACGACCTCGATGACACCGCGGCCGCCGCGGCCGACCAGCGTGTGCTGGCCGCCCGCGAGACGTTGAAAATGCTCAGCCAGCGCTAATCGCCGAGGGTGACCGATCGGTCCTGCGACAGCCTGCGCGTTTGACCGGCCCTCGGTGCTGGGGCATATCCCGGCGCATGATCGACATGACCCACACGGCTGCCGCCGAGGCTGTCCCGAGCAAGGCCGAACGCGCCCGCCCCGCCGTCGCCGCCTGGCTGTTCGCCTCCGCCTTCATGGTGGCGGCGATGGTGGTGATCGGCGGCATCACGCGCCTGACCGAAAGCGGCCTCTCCATGGTCGAGTGGCGGCCGTTGGTCGGCTGGATCCCGCCGATCGGCGAGGCCGAGTGGGCTCGGGTCTTCGCGATGTACCAGGCGACGCCGGAGTACCGGGCGGTGAACTCCTGGATGACGATCGACGACTTCAAGACGATCTTCTTCTGGGAATACGTCCACCGGGTCTGGGGGCGGCTGATCGGCCTGGTCTACGCCGTGCCGTTCCTGGTCTTCCTGGCCACCGGTCGGATCGAGCGGGCGATGGTGCCGAGGCTGGTGCTGCTGTTGGTCCTGGGCGGGCTGCAGGGAGCCATCGGCTGGTGGATGGTCACCTCCGGCCTGGTCGAGGAGGCACGGGTCAGTCCCTATCGCCTGTCCGTGCATCTCTCGATGGCGTTCCTGATCCTCGGCCTGCTGCTGTGGACGGCGCTCGGCCTGGTGCAGCGGCCGGCCGGCGGCACCCGCGCCCAGCGGATCGGGGCCGGGCACGTGCTCGCCGCGGTGTCGATCACCATCGTCCTGGGCGCCTTCGTCGCCGGGACGGATGCCGGCTTCGCCTACAACACCTTCCCGCTGATGGACGGCGCGTTCGTGCCGCCGGGGTATTGGGATGCCGAGCTCGGCTGGCGCAACCTCGTGGAGCATGTGCCGGCGGTTCAGTTCCATCACCGTTGGATCGCGATCGCGACGGCGGTGCTGACGCTGGTGTTCGTCGCCCGCCACCGAGGCAGCGTCGCCGGCATGGCCCGACCGGCGCTGACCCTGCTTGCCGTCGCCGTCGTGCTGCAGGTCCTGCTCGGGATCTCCGCCCTGTTGGCGGTGGTGCCGGTCTGGCTTGGCGCGCTGCATCAGGCGGGTGCGGTGGTGCTGTTCAGCGCCGCGGTCTGGGCGCGGTTCGCCTTGCGCACGCCCTGATTCACAGATCCACTGGCGGGCTGCACCATCACCCGGAAACGCGTGGAGGCCGCCGATGAAGATCACCCGCACCGATTTCGATCGCGCCGCGGCGGACACCGGCCTGTCGGGCGAGCAGGGCGATGCCCTGTGGCGGCGGCTCGAGGCCAGCCGCGCCGGCGTGCCCTTCACCGGCGTCAACGTCCTGCTCTACGCCGGCGCGCTGATCGTCATCGCGGCGATGACGCTGTATGTCGGTCAGCACTGGGACGGGCTCTCCGGGCTGGCCATCACGGTGATCGGCTTCCTGTATGGTGCGGTGTTCCTGATCGCCGGCGACCTGCTGACCCGAAGGGCCGGCATGCGGGTGCCGGGCGGGCTTTGCGTGACGATCGCGTTGGCCATGGTGCCGATGATCGTCTACGGCGCCCAGGTCGAGGCCGGGCTCTGGCCGGGTCAGTCCCCTGGGCAATATGGCGACTTAACCCGCTACATCCGAGGCGGGTGGTTCGCGATGGAGGTCGTCACGCTGGCCGTCGGTGCGGCGTTGCTGTGGGTCTATCGGTTCCCGTTCCTGGTCTTCGGGCTCGGCATCGTGCTCTGGTTCATGTCGATGGACCTCACCCCGCTCCTGGTCGAGAGCCGGGATGACTATTTCGAGATCCGCCGGGCCGTGTCGGCGGTTTTCGGCCTGGTCATGCTGATCGGCGCCTATCTCGTCGACCTGCGATACCGACAGGACTACGCGTTCTGGATCTATCTCTTCGGAATGATGGCGTTCTGGGGTGGGGTCACGCTCAGCCCCGACTCGACGGAGCTCAGCCGGTTTCTCTACTGCCTCCTCAACGTCCTGCTGATTGCGGTGTCGGTGTTCCTGCGCCGTCGGGTGTTCATGGTGTTCGGCGTGTTCGGGGTGACCGGCTATCTCGGCTATCTCGCCTTCCGGCTGTTCGAGGAGTCACCCTGGTTTCCGTTCGCGCTCAGCGCCTTCGGCATCCTGGTCCTGCTGGTCGGCTTCGCGATCCTGAAGAACCGGGAGCGGCTGTCGGCCTGGTCCGAGGCGGCGATCCCGCCGGCCCTGCGCGGGTTGCGCCCGGACCGGGCCTGATCAGGGGGCGGCGAGGAACGCCGCCGTCTCCGCCGTCGCCTCGGCCAGCCCGCAGCGCCGGATCGGCACGTCGGGCGGGAACGCGCCGAGCAGCCGGCTCGGCATGCTGGGGTCCAGCAGCACGAACACGCCCTTGTCGTCGGCCCGGCGGATCAGCCGCCCGAAGGCCTGCTTCAGCCGCAGGCGGGTCAGCATGTCGGTATAGGCGTTGCCGCCGAAGGCCGAGCGCCGCGCCCGGTAGAGGATGTCGGGGCGCGGCCAGGGCACCCGGTCGAACACGATCAGCCGCAGGCTGTCCCCAGGCACGTCGACGCCGTCGCGCACCGCGTCGGTGCCGAGCAGGCAGCTCTCCGGCTCGGCCCGGAAGATGTCGATCAGGGTGGCGAGGTTCATGCCGTCGACGTGCTGGGCGTAAAGCGGCATGCCGGCGGTGTCCATCGGGGCGGCGATCCGACCGTGCACCTGGCGCAGTCGGCTGATCGCGGTGAATAGGCCGAGCGCCCCGCCGCCCGAGGCCTGGAACAGGGTGCGGTAGGCGGCGGCGACCTGGTCGGCATCGTCCTTGCGCACGTCGCCGACGATGAAGACGCGGGTGCGGTTGGGATAGTCGAAGGGCGAGGCGACGGCGGTGCGGATCGCCGGGCTCGGCAGGTGCAGCGACCCGGTGCGGGTTTCCGCCGCATGCCAGTCCAAGTCGTCGTTGCCGGTGCCGTCGCGCAGCGTCGCCGAGGTCACGACGAGACCGTGGGCGGCCTTCGCCACGGTCTCGGTGAACGGCCGCGTCGGGTCGATCCAGTGGCGGTGCAGGCCGATATCGGTGTCGCGGCCGTCGATCCGCTCGACCGCCATCCAGTCGACGAACTCTTCCGGCGTCTCTGCCTCCAGGCTGGAGAGCATGGCGCGCCAGCCCTCGACCATGGATTCGCCCCGCCGGGTCAGCGAGCGGGCCGCCGCCTCGATCCGCAGGCGTGTCGGGGTGTCCAGGTCGTCGGCCTGCTCGTCCATCATGGCCAGCAGCTCCTTGCGCAGGATCAGCATCGGCTCGACCAGCCGCCGCAGCGCCGCTTCCAGGGTGCGGGCCACCGCCTCCAGCCCGTCGACCGGCGGACGGGTCTCGCACTCCAGGCCGTAGGGCGAGCGGGGATCGTTGGCGCGGGCGTAGACCTGCTGGCGCACCGCCACCAGGAAGGTCTCGGTCGGCCCTTTCGGCTGGGCGTCGGCAATCCGGTTCATCCAGCCCTCACCGGGCAGGGCGCGGGCAGCCTGCTCGATCTCGTCCAGCGTTTCCAGCGCGGCGGGCCGGTCGGCGATCAGCTCCTCGACGCGCCGGCGCAGGCCGCGCGCCCGTCCGCCCCGCCGGGTCTCGGCGCCGAGCAGCCAGCGCCGCAGCTCGACGGACTCCAGCGCCGAGAGATGCGCCGAGAACGCCCCGTCGGCGGCGTCGAACACGTGATGACCCTCGTCGAACACGTAGCGCGTCGGCACATGAGCGTCGTCGACGCCGCCGAGGGCCGCCTGGATCATCACCAGCGCGTGGTTGGCGACCACGATCCGCGCCCGGCGCGCCCGCCGGACCGAGCGCTCGATGAAGCATTTGTTGTAGTGCGGGCAGGCGGAATACACGCACTCGCCCCGGCGGTCGGCGAGGCCGAGCGTGCGGCCGCGCCCCAGGATGTCCGACAGCCAGGCCGGGAAATCGCCGCCCTGCAGGTCGCCGTCGCGCGTGGCCCGGGCCCAGCGTGCCATCAGCCCCAGCGCCGTGGCGTATTGCGGCTGCAGGGCGAGGGTCCGCGTCGCCTCCTCCAGGTTCAGCAGGCAGAGATAGTTCTCGCGGCCCTTGCGCACCACGACCTTGAGCGCCTTGCCGACCGGGTCGGGGTAGAGGCGGTCGAGCTCGCCGTCGATCTGGTGCTGCAGGTTGCGGGTGTAGGTCGATATCCACACCGCGCCCTCGTTCTTCTCGGCCCAGACCGAGGCCGGGGCGAGGTAGCCCAGGGTCTTGCCGACGCCTGTGCCGGCCTCGGCGAGGACGACGCTCGGCGCGTCCTCCCGCTCGCGCGGACGGAAGGCGGCGGCGGTCGCGGCGGCGTAATCGGCCTGCGAGGGCCGCGGTTCGGCGCCACCGCCCAGCATGCCGGACAGCCGCGCCCGCGCCTCGCTCTCCAGGACCGGCTCGTGGCCGGCGGGCGGCTGCGGCGCGTGTTCCGACCATTCCTGAAGCTCGCGCCAGACCTCCAGGGTGGCCGGGCGGATCGGCTCGGGCGGGCCCGGGTCCGGCTCACCCAGGGCCAGCAGGATCAGCCGGCCCCAGCCCCAGCCGCCATCGTGCATCGCCTTGGCGATCGGTCGCGCCCAGCGGTCGCGCTCGCCGAGCGCCTGCCGCTCCGGCAGTTCGGCCAGCAGCGCGTCGGCGACGGCCAGCAGGCTGTCCGGCACGTCATCCAGGTGACGGGGAGTGGGAAGCTCCAGGGCCTCGGCCAGGCCGCGCGGCGTCGGCAGGCAGAAGGCGGCCGGGCGCACGAAGGCGAACAGCTCCAGCACGTCGAGGGCGGCGACCTGTTCCACCCCGAGCCGCCGGGCGATCGAGCGGGCGTGGCAGACCACCGGCGGGGTCTCATGGGCCCGCAACGCGGCCCGGGACGGGGAGAGGTGCTCGATCCGGCCATCCGCGCCACGCCACGCGGTCCCCACCGGGGAGGCGTGGAAGGCGTCGAGCTGGCTGATCTCGCGGGCGACAGGAGAGCGCATGGGACCCGTCTAGCAGGCTGCCGTTGGGTTTGAAAGCAAGCGTCCGGCCCGGCTAGGATCGACGGGGTGCGACCCAGACACGAGCCGGCGGCATGGCGGATATGGACGACCGAGAGACGGCTCTGCGGGCCCTCGATGACCGGCTGATCGAGCTCGCCCTGGCGCGGGCGTCGGTCGAGGATGTCGCGGTGATCTGCGGCGAGACCTTGCGTCGCGCCGGGGTGGCGCTCGACGAACTGCGGGTTGGCGCGCGGACCCTGCATCCGGAGATCGACGCGATCGGTGTCACCTGGGCCGCCGATCAGGACCTGGACAGCGGTTTCTGGCTGCACGAGGACGAATCGCGCGATGAATGGCTGCGCAGCCCGATGTACCACATGCTCACCTCCTTCGAGCAGCGCCTGCACCGGCCGGTCCACGACCCTGACTGCCCGATGGATTTTCCGGTGCTTCAGGAGTTCCGCGACGAGGGGATCACCGACTACCTGGCCCATATGGTGCCGGTCGGCACTCGCGCGCTCGACAAACGCGAGGGGTTCATCCTGCGTTGGATCTCGCGCCAGCCGGGCGGGTTTGGCGCCGCCGATCTCGCGACGCTCGACCGCATGGCGCCGCGCGTCGTCGCCGCCTGCGAACCGGGGCTGGAGCGGGCCATCGCCAGGAACCTGCTGGATGCCTATCTCGGCCCACGATCCGGCGCCGCGGTGCTGGACGGATCGGTGCGGCCCGGGCGCACGCAATCGATGGAGGCGGTGATCCTGGTGGCCGATCTCGCCGGGTTCACCGCCGCCAGCGACACCATGGACGGCGAGACGCTGGTGGCGTTCCTCGACCGCCATTTCGAGGCCATGGTGCCGCCGGTCAATGCCGAGAACGGGGAGATCCTGGCGTTTCTCGGTGACGGCTTCCTCGCCGCCTTCGATGTCGAGGGCGACCCGATGACCGCCTGCGGCCGCGGCGTGTCGGCGGCGCGGGCGATCCATGACGGGATCGAGGCGCTGCGGCGCGAGGATCCGGCGGTCCTGCCGGTCGATATCTCGCTGCATATCGGCACAGTGCGCTACGGCAATGTCGGCGCCGGCGGGCGTCAAGCCTTCACCGTGATCGGCCCGGCGGTCAACCTGGCGAGCCGGATCGAGGCGCTGTGCGGCGCGCTCGGGTGCCGGGTGCTGATGTCGGCGGAGGTCGCGGCGCATCTGGATCCGGCAGGCGTGCGCGACGTCGGCGCGCACGCGGTGCGCGGTATGCCTGATCCGGTTCCCCTGTTTTCCTTGAAAGAGGGATAGAATCTGTTATTCGTCCGGTCATGGACCAAGTAGACCGGAAAATTATCGGAATTGTGCAGGCATCCGGGCGCGCGACGAATGCCGAGATCAGCGCCGCCTGCGGCTTGTCCGTCTCCGCGGCGAACGACCGGCTGCGGCGCCTGCAGGACCGCGGCGTGATCACCGGATGGACGGCGCGGGTCGATCCGGACGCCGTCGATCTCGGACTGCTCGCCTTCATGTTCGTCGAGATCGACCGCACCGAGCACAACCAGGCCTTCCTGGATGCCGCCGCCGCCGTGCCCGAGGTCCTGGAGCTTCACCACGTCACCGGCGAATGGTCGTATCTCCTCAAGATCAGGACCCGCGACACCAAGGCGCTCGAGGCCTTGATCACCGCCCGGATCAAGGCGCTGCCCGGCGTGGTTCGCAGCCTGACCCACATCGCGCTCTCCAGCGCCAAGGACAACGGTACCCTGCCCGTGCGGGAGGAGAGCGATGGCTGACTGGGGTGTCGGGCCGTTCGGGCAGGGCTTCCTGTTCGGGCTGGCGCTGGCCATGCCGGTCGGCGCCATCGGCCTGCTATGCATCCGCCGCTCCCTGGAAGACGGCTTCACCGTCGGCTTCGCGACGGGCCTCGGCGCGGCGGTCGCCGACGGGATGTACGGCGCCGTCGCGGCGTTCGGCCTGACGGCGGTTTCCGACTTCCTGCTGACGTGGCAGACCGCGCTGGCGCTCGGCGGCGGGGTGGCGTTGATCTGGCTCGGTGTGCAGTCATGGCGCATCCGGGCGACAGGCCCGGCGGCGACCCGAACGGTGGCCCGCCGGCCGCTGGTGGCGTTCATCCAGACGGTCGGCCTGACGATCGCCAACCCCCAGACGATCCTGACCTTCGTCGCCCTGTTCGCCGGTCTCGGCGTCGTCCTGGGGGAGGATGCGGGATGGACGCCGGCGATTCTGCTGATTCTCGGGGTGTTCCTCGGCTCGGCCCTCTGGTGGCTGATCCTGGCGGGAGCCGTCGGCGGCGTGCTGCGCCGACGGTTGAGCGACGGCGCGATTGGCTGGATCAACCGGGGCGCCGGCGCGCTGATCGTCGGTTTCGGCCTGCTGGCGATCAGCCGGGGCCTTGGCCTCATCTGACCCGGGGCCTTGGCCTCATCTGACACTGTCCCCGCATCAGTGAACCATTGCGGAGCCCCGGCGGACCGTTGAGACGGAGTCCATCCACCCGACCTCCGCCCACCAAACCTTCGCCGGATTGTCGTTGCGCAGCGGCAGAAGCGTGTCGGCGCCGAGCCTGTGTCCGATCGCAATGACCTGGGTGTGGGCGAGGCGGGCGGCCGAGGGCGGCAGCCAGGTCTCCAGCACGTCGATGGCCGCCTCGTTCCGGCCGCGCTGGGCGAGCGCGACCGCGTGCAGGATGTCGCGTTCCCCGTCCCCGAGCGCGGGGCACCTGACGCAGCCGACGTCGCGCACGCTCGTCGCCTCGTGCAGCGTGATCGTTAGCAGCTCGTCGATCGGATCCGTCATGTCCTGAGCGCCAACCTGGGCGAAGCCGCGGCGCAGCAGGTCGCGCGGGTCGAGCCGTGCCTTCACCGACTGCACCCAGTGGCGGATGGCCCAGACGAGCAGGGCCTCCTCGGTGGTGAGCCGGCAGATCGGGGTGCGGGGATTGGGGGTGTGGGCCATCGCGGAAATCCCTTGTTGCGACTGGTTCTCATTTGTAGATACTGAAAGTGAGAATGAGTTGCAACAAGAAGGCGCGCCGCATGTCGACAACCTTAGCCCTTTGCCTGATCACCCTCGCGTTGTTGCTCGCCGCCGCCGGTAGCGGGATCGCGATCGCCGTCCTGGAGCGCCGCGGCGTCGTGCCTCGGCTGGCGGAACGCACCTTCCTAGGGTTCGCCGGCGCCGGATCGGCCTTGCTGGTGGTCGTCGTGGTGTCCCTGCATCCGACGACGGGCGCGGCGGTCGCCGGGACACCCGCGCCCGCGAGCACCGCCGTGGCCTCGCCGCCGTCGGGGTCGCCGCAAACGGCGTGCGTTTCGCTCGCCGATCTGCCCGCCTATGATCACCCGCGCGCCCGGTACGAAGGCGATGCGGCAAGGGGAGAGTTCGGCCATGAAGTTCCTGTATTTCGATCACCCGACCCTCGGTGAGTGGCGGCTCGGCGTCCTGGCGGGCAAGGGCGTGGTCGATGTCACCGACGCGGTGGCGCATCTGCCTCACATCGACCGGCGCGCGCTGATCAACGCCGTCATCGTCGCGTATGACGACGTTCGCGCCGCCATCGAGCAGGCGGTCTCGGCGGGCACGCCGG
>JGI12316J15310_10000015_pt26 | contig 21652 bp, 25 predicted proteins | sample MarCyaLeptolynsp_FD_15310 | JGI IMG/M metagenome (IMG submission 15310)
AGGGCCGCGATCGCGGTGGCTGCTTTTACGTCTCCAGCCGATTCCAAATTTATGGCCACTGTGGCAGCACCGCTTGAGGTCGGAACCGCGAGCACTTTCACTATCCCACTCGTGACGATCGCATTGGCTGGGATTTTTTGGCCAATGGGGATGCTGCCAACTTCGCCGCCGTGCTTGGCGACATCGTATTCAGCCGTTATCAGGCCGGTCTGAGCAAAAGCCTTTGCTCTGGCTGCTTGTGTCTCCAAGGTTGACCTCCTGTGTTTTGATGTTTAGCTCAGCTGAGAATTGAGTTGAGGGCAGTTGGCGCGATCGCGTCCTGCCGAACAAATCCGACCTGATGCATCGCTCTGCAGTTGCATTTTGCAATCCTTGCAGTAAGGCACGTTGAAACGCTCAAACATGGCTACTCTGCCATCGGCCATCGGATCGGTGACGGATTCAGGGGGCACCTTTTCAGTGACGGCCTGGGGTTCTGTAGGTTGGGCAGGTTTTGCGATCGCTGCAGGTTCTGCCGGATCGGGTTCAGGTGGGGGTACTGAATTGGGGTAGAGGGGCTGACCGCTTTTTTTGAACTCAGCGATCGCGATCGCCTCAGCCATCTCAGACCATTCTTTGCCGTCTTCAGGCTTCTCAATTCCGACTGCTGCAGCTCTTTTCTTGACCTCTCTCCAGTCGGATGGAGGAATGGATTCTAGTTCCGCGATCGCGCTCAACAACTCTTGCGAGTACGCTGTCATTACTCCTCCTAGACCTTATGCACTGCAGTCCTTAAACGCTGGCAGCGAGATAGCTCCCCATCCCGTGCCTCGCTACGTCCAGGATCGAGGTCGATAGGAGCAATACCACCGCACATCATCCAGACCAAGGAGTCGCCCCTGCCATACTGATTCCAGTTGGCTGGCCGGATCTCAAAGGGCATTGAAGTTCCCTGGCCGACAGCACCAGGACTGATCGTGAATGTATCAACCGTATGCACCGAACCCGCTCCAAATGGAGTCATCAGGCTGGTCGGCGATGAATTCGGCTCACCCGCTCCAAAGGTGGCTCCCTCAAAAATATCGAAACCGCCGTAGGAACCAATATAATTGGATACCCGCTCGATCTCGCTCTTGGAGATTGGGCGCAAGACGTCCGAAATGAACTGCATCTGATCGGGGGTCGGTGGCCGATATCGGGTATCTAAATCCTCCTGCAACTGCAGTACAGCAATCGGTGGCATTGCAGCAATGTAGCGCCCAGTCTGGGGAAAGTTTGGCTCGCCGTTTGACAGTTTATGGGCGTATGCGGCCCTTAAGAAGGCGAGGGTCATGGTGGCGTCGTCACCAGTTTCAATGTTGCCGGCTGTTGACTGTAGACGATTTTTCTTGTTGTAGAAAATCGCTTCCGATTTTTCATATTGCTCGCGGATCCATTCTTCCTCCCACTCCAAGTAGTGATTCCAGAGCAGCGAGTTCGCGAGTACGTCTATAGCACCGAACAGATTTGTCGCGGCATGAAACTCAGGAATGAAGAGAGGGAATGCGCCCTCCTCCAGGCCGCTGCCAATACCCCACTCGCAGCTTTCAATGCCAACTGTCGAAGCAGTCATTGCCTGGGAATCGCTGGATGTACCAGAAGCTGGGGGGATCGCCCGATAGGTGTTCGTCGAAGCCAGCTTGTAGTTCTGCGTGTTTTTGGGTCTTGGCAGGAAATGAACCCGTGGCAATAGGTGCAACTGTCCTATTGCCACACCTGGCTGATAAGCGTTGAACGTGAATTGCCAGAATATGCCACCTTTTCGATTATTCAATCGGAGTATGGCAGAAATGGTATCCAGGAAGAAGGCTCCAATCGATCCTTCTGTGCCGATGGTCGGCCCTGCTTCAGCAAGAATCGCGGTTGTTTTTGCCTCAGATCCACTCAACAAGCCATTTCTCTTGAAGTAGGTTTCTAGATCTACAAACGGATCTGCACTGCCCCTTTCTCGCGCTCTGTTTGCTTGCCGGATTAACTTGTTTACATCGCTTGGATCGTAGGCATATCCGCAATGCCCATTCTGAGGATTTTTGAGCAGTTGACGAGAAGACAATCGCGCTGCCATCAGATCCTCAGCAAATCCGTGAGGACTGTTGCGCGCCGGATTAACAATCGTATTGAAGTTGCGATCGCTATATGGCGACGCAGTCGATCGCGTCCCCGTCCCATCCGTATCAAATCTTGTTCGGCCCTGCAGCTCAGTTAAACGTTGCAAGGGTTCCAGCTCCTCAACCCTTTGCCGTGCCTCGTCTGTCGCCGCCTGTGACTGGGTTAGTTGCTCCCGCAGTTGTGCGATCTGCGATCGCGCCTCCTCTGTTTCCTGATGCGATCGCTCCAACCGTTCCTCTGTCTGTCTCAACTGCTCTTGCTGATTTCTGTTGACTTCAGCCATCTGCTCTTGCAGGAGTCGGACTGACTCAGCCAGTCCTGGCTCTTCAGTCGCTGACATCGGAGCGTCGTCCTCGTTTGCCGATCCCTCGCTATCGGCAGAATCAGCAGATCGGATAATTGTTTGAGACTGGCCGCTGGCTGCAATGACGGTGCTATCAGGGCTGCGTAGCGCCTCTGCGATCGCGTTTGCTGCCGCCTCATTTCCTGCTGCCCTGAGACTAGCAAGTGCCTGACGTGCGATCGCTTCCTCGTCAATCGCACTTGTAGATCGTCGTTGCGATCGCGCCTGGGCAACCATTTCACTGAACCCTTTTTTGCCAGCCATAGAAGTTGGTAGTAATTCTGTTCTGACTACCACTCTAACCGCTGTTCTCAAGCTGGTTTGATGAATATTCAATTTGGATATAATTTATTCAATATGAACATCAAGAGACAGACCTTCTCTCCTACCGACGTTCAGATTGGACGGGCGATCCGTCAATGTCGCCGCACGTCAAAACTGACCCAGCAAGGTTGCATTGCTGAAATGAGAAAAATTGATGGCTCGATCGGCATCAATCAGTCGCGCCTGAGTAAGATCGAGCGCGGCCAGCTTGAGGCCAAATGGCGCGAACTCAGAGCGATCGCGATCGCCACTGAAACTGACATCAACGTTTTTATAGAGGCGAGCTAGGCCGCTATCCGTTTATCGTTGCTGACAACAATACTCGCGCCCACCAATGCGGGTACTTTAACCAAGCTTAGTTCGATGGAACGCTCAAATCCATCGATTAAAAAGTAGTCAGCAAATTGGACGTCGTCTGAGTTTCCCAGCCACCACAGCAAGAAGTTTGTTGGTGGCGTGTGAGGACAATCGCTATCTTTCCTGCCGTAACCGAACTCAGTTTTACAGTGGGGGCAGAGCAGTTTTTGTCCGAAGGTGCCAGTGCTGACCCCTGACGATTGACGGTACTGGAGCTTTTCAAGGACAGGATGACCTGATTTTATTGCCACCTCGAATAAAACGAACTGATAGCCAGACTCCTCAATAATGGCTTTATTGATTGCCCTCTTTTCGTTAAATCGCATCAACCTTTCTGGCGGCTTATCGCGGCGAATCAACCGGGCACTGTAGACAAACCCCAAGTCCGGATCTTTCCTGCGCATCTCTGGGAGAAAATCTAGCGCCCATGCATGATCGAGCATGAACGGTTCTCCTGGAAAATCCTTCGTCATTCCCTTAAGAGTATTAACCGTCCAGGCCCCTTTTACGTCCGAGTGAGCCAGGTTATCTGAGCCAATAAAGGGAACTGAAACAACATCGTCCTCCGTAAGCGGTTCACTGCCGTTAGGTCGGAATTTGTTGATCTGCTGCAGCTGCTTTCTGCTGGGCTTGCCCATTGCTGGCATTCCGTGTTTAGCCAGCAGCTCTTCAGCCGCGATCGCGGCCTGGGTCATGTACTGCTGTTCGAGCTGGCTCGCGATCGCGGCTTCGACCTCTTGCCTGATCTGAGCTTCGGTGAAATCCCCGTTACCCTCGCTAAGCCGCTTGACTAGTGCCTGAATTTGGTGTTCTTCCATAATTGACCTCTAAACAAAAACGCAAAACTTCTTTTGACCGTCCCGCGATCGCCGAATTGTACCTATACCGGCAGTGTTGCGATCGTCTTCATCTTCATTGGCTTCGCTGGTTGACAGATTTCCGTCTGGCGAGGTAGGAGCCTCCAAATGGAAGACTGGCCACTCGATGCCGATGCGACCCTGGCGAGAAATTTCCTCGTAGCGATCGCGGCCCAACTTTAAAATCAGCTCAACCTCAAAAAATCTTTTGATGCCTGCCGACAGTGATGCACACCAGGAATTACGCATCCGAGCATAGTTGCGAGCAGGCCCACTAAAGAGATCCCGCGCTCCCCTCGTCTCATCCCCCTGGAAGTACCAGCGCGGAAACCCAGCCGGAATCAGAGCATGACGCAGCCGTAAGGCATTTTTAAACATGGCGTCGATATTGCCGCCGCTCATCCTACCTAGCGACCAGCCTTCAGGGAGCCATGTATCAGTAATCGCCCCCTCAGACATATCCTGCCGCCATTTTTGCTTCTGGCGTTCTATTTCTGTTTTTTCGACTCCCTTTGGGAATGCGTGTAGATTCATCGCAATCAGCGATCGCACCGCTGGCGGAAAGTCTTCCATCTGATCTTTGTAGTCCAGCCAGCGGAAAATCGCCTCATTGTTCCACAGGCTTTTACCGCGACCGTTGCGACGGTTGTGTGAAAAATTCACAACCCAGGTTTTGTCGATCTGGATCGGCGTCGAATCATAGGACGAGTTGAATTGTTCGTAGTAGAGCAGCTCGCCGCGATCGCTCTCCACTCGCCGAACTGTCCAGACAGGCAGGTACAGAGATCGGGTAATACATAGCTCCTTGCGACTGATGCCGTCGAAATCAGCCCGAAACTCGACAAAGCTATCCCCGTAAGCGAGCCTCTCCACTGCTGCCCGCTGCAAAAATAGTCCCCCTAAAACTGGGATGTCATCGTTCATTCGGCATTTGAGGCGATCCAGAATTACCTTTGCGTCCGGATCGATTGGGGTTTCGCCATCGTCCAGGGTGTCTGAAATTCCCCATTCCATGTCATCGCCAGTGGCGGAAAAAAAAGTGTCTCTTGCCACGTAGTCCAGAGCAGCCCTGACATCCCCACTCCAGTTGACAATTTCAACTAACAGTCTTGCTGTTTCGCCACCTAGAAAAATCGGCTCCTGGATCTCAACCTGGCGAGCCGTTCTGGAGAGACTGATTACCCCTGGCCTTTGGGTGCCCTGTCCTTCTGGCTTGCGGACGAGCAGCGATCTCAGCCCCCGCCAGATCCGACGAGGGTGCAGCCACCGAGGGTGCAGCCACCGAGGGTGCAGCCATCTGTTTAGAGTATTTGTACTAATCCTCATCCTTCCAGGTTAGCGGTAGCTGCGGCGTCTGGCTACAAAAGACTCGATGGAGCTGTAGTCCTCCTCTTCGTGCTGCCCCTCTTCTTCTTTCCGTTTGGACTCGCACCAGCGGATGGCCTGCCCAACGCTGTCGATTCGGTCATCATATTGGCCGTTGGGAAAGGATATCCACTCCTTGATGTGTTGCTGCCACTTGCGATCGCAAGGCAGATGCTCAACGGTCTGTTCTGGGGGCGGATTTAGGATCCACCATTCCCCGGCAGAGATGGTGAGCTGTCCCGGAGGCAGCAAGGGGATTGCCCATTGAGCTAGGGGTAGCAGCAGGCCAACACGCTCAATAATGGGCGCGATCGCAGCAGCTCTAGATTGCTTGCTGTCCCGTCCTGGATCGCAACGCTCTATGCCGGGGACGTTATCTTCCAGGGTGTCGCAAATGGCATCGCCGTTTGCCTTGGTTTCAACCAGCTTGGTATATGCCCACGGATAGCGCTCTACCATTACCTGCAGCGCTTCGATCGTCCGGGTAAAGCTCAACTGCTCGCAGGTTTCGTCGAACAGGTAATAGTCGTTTTCATTCTCTTTCCGATTTTCTGCGATTGCAGAAATTGCCACCCGGTCTGAGGTTGGTGAATCCCTGAAGGACGCATCAACCGAAATGAGCTGACGGTGGCTATCAGGAGGAAGATAGCAATAGAAACCAAACCAGCGAATCTCGAACAAGCCACCTGCACTGGGAGCAGGGTCTTGCTGGTGACGAGCGGCAAATACGCGAGATCCCAGCACGCGCAGCGACCGATCGGCTTCTTCTTGGCCAAAACGTTCGGGATGGAGTAACTCCCCTGGTTTGCGAGTCACCATCCGGTCAGAGAAAGGGAAATAAATGGTCTGCTCTTTTTCGGCAACGGTCGGTAGACACAAATGATAATAGTCGTCTGCTAACTCTTTGAGCACGTAGCCTGAAACATCGCCGTCACCTGTGCGTTGCTGAATCACGACCACAGAGGTGTTCTGCGGGTCATCTTGACGGGTAGTGGTGTAATCTTTGAATCGGCGTAGGGTGCGATCGCAAATCTCCGGCGATTCCATTTTCTCCGGATCGTTCGGGTCATCCACTACAATGCGATCGCCCCCCGATCCCGTAACGCCACTGTCCAGACCGCGAGCCAGCATTACCCCATTGGAATCGTTCTCGAACTCTGAGATTCGGTTTTTAGAGGAGGACAGCGTCATCCCTCCTGAGAGGGTCTGATAATAATCTGACTGGATGATTTTTCGTCGGTCTTGCGAGTGGTCGTTGGCTAGACTGGAAATGTAGGACAAAAACAGCCAGCGATACCAGGGAAACTCCAGCCAGTCCCAACATGGCCAAGCCATGGTGGCGATCCTGCTTTTGAGATGGCGCGGCCCAATATTGATCAGCAACCATCGGATCTGTCTCTGGGAGACTGCTGTCAGGCAATCGCAGAGTAGCTCCAGGTGCCAGTTCCAAATTAAGGTGCGATGCGGCTCCAGAATTTCCCAGGCTCCCCGAAAAAAGTCAGGGAACTCAGGCCGTGCCTGGGGTTCCTGTTTTTTGGGGGGCAACCATTTTTCAAGCTGCCTGAGCTTGCGATCGAGTCTATTGAGCGAGTCGAGCATCCACCATCTTCTTTGTGAGTTCGATGTCAGCAGTTAGTTTGAGCGCACCCGCGATCGCATGGATTACTTCCGGGCTTTTGGTGTCTGCATCCTGGGAAGCTCGTTTGAGGAAATCGAGTTGCGCGCTCAGCACCACTGGAATCCGATCGGCCCAAGCCTCCTCCAGGGCCTGTTTTTTTTGTTGGAAAAATTCCCTAAGAATAGGGTCAGAATCCAGGCGTTTGCGCCAATTTTCGATGCTCTTGACAGAGACCTTATGTTTCTTGGCAGCAGCGCGATCGCCCAGTGCGATTGAATCAGCAAGCGCGATCGCCGCTCGTTCGTAGTTGAATTGGCGAGCCATTTATTTTTTCCAAAAGCCTCTTTCAGGATAGCTAAACTAGAACAGGTACACTGATTACCTGGCTGAGTTTGAGGGGAAATGCAATGCTACCCTTAAAGAAAGTCAGCCCCCAACCTGTCATGACCCAAGCCATCGCCAAACCCAAGCTGACCTTTGAAGAGTATCTGTCCTATGATGACGGGACGGATAACCGTTATGAATTGGTTGATGGGGAGTTAGTTGCATTGCCACCAGAGTCAGGACGGAATGCTTGGATTGCCAAATATCTGTTTTTAGTCTTATCGAGATTGGTTGGCTTCGAGTTGGTGAACTTCTACAATTGCGAGGTGCAAGTTCCGGTACTGAAGCCAGGATACGCCGCCAATCGTTATCCTGACCTGGTTATTCTCAGACCGGAGCACATCGAACTCACCCGTACGCGAATGACCGTCACCCTCAATATGCCGCCCCCCGATCTGGTGGTGGAAGTGGTCTCACCGGGCAAGGTCAATCGAGAACGGGACTACACAGCCAAGCGAGAACAATATGCGGCCAGAGGCATCCCGGAATACTGGATTGCTGACCCCGACGACCAGGTTTTCATCGTGCTGCAATTGAAGGCTGGAGTTTATGTTGAGGTCGGTCGGTTTCAGGGGAGCGAGCGGATTGTTTCTCCTGGATTCCCAGAATTGGAGCTAACGGCTGAACAGGTGTTGAACCCGAGCGTTTGAGTCGGGCTGGATTGTTGTCTGTTCTATCGAGGCAGCTGACACACCACCTGCTACCAGGGAACACAGCAATGTCGCCAAGATCAATGTAATCTGAAAGACTCCTTCTGTTGACATGGGAAAATTCCCTCTCTTCTGTTGATGCAGCCTAACGAATCAGCAGCGTGCAGGTCAACTTGCTCGATAACAAAATTAGCTTGGGGCAATGGTTCGGATCGGGCGTCTTGGCTAAGATCGGCCATGTCTCGATTCGAGTTTTTCGATTCGAGCGAATTTCGTCATTGCAGTATCATCGTCTTCTGTCAACACGGCCAGTTTGATGTCCGCAGGATAACAGAGTCGTTTCAGCTCAACACGCATATTGACCAGTGCCTGTGCAACGCCATCAAGAATTCTTTCGAGGTAGCCTTCAATCTCCGAATACGCGCTTTCATCATCAGTCGATTCAAAGTAGGCTCGATTCATCTCGTCGAATTCAGCGAACCATCGTGGCTCTTTGTAAGGAGGACATCTTTGTTCAACATATGAGCTTCTCCAGCTCATTGGATCGTCAAAGATATCGTCCTCACCACAGGCGATATGGATGTAAAGAGACGCTACGCCGGGATCGCATTCGCACGCGATCGCGATCGCGTCTTCCAGACTATACTCAGACGCATAATGGGCAAGCACGTGCTTCAGCACGTGCGATGCATCATCCGTAATTTGGTCAATGGTCTGCATTCAGTCTCCGAGCATTTCAGGCTACTGGTGGCTTGCCTATAGCTTAGCGAATTGGGTTGGAGACAATCGAGGGGATTGGGTGCGATCGGACAGTTGGTAATGGAGAAGTTGCGATCGCGCTTTTAGGCGCTGAAGATGGAGGTGCGATCGCAGCAGCAGCAAATAGAACCCAAATCGAGGGTCTAGGATATCCCCTGCACAAGCATCTCCACCGTCAGCTCCAGCTCTGGGAACAGAGCGGACTCGATGCGCCGATCGCCTGTAAATCGCTGCCACTGGTAGACACCATTCACTAACGTACCAATAGAAAGGGTGGGTTCTTTGATCTCAGGATTTTTGCGTGTCGGGTACCGATCGATCTTCAGCAGCAGGTCTGCAATCCAGTACTCTTTCACCCCAAATGCGGCATACCACAGCGGCTTCTTGATGTAATCGTCTTCCCAGTTGGTGGAAACAACCTCAAGCGCCAACTCAGGAGGTTCTTCGAGAATGACTTCAGCCCTGGTGTTGCGCTCCCACACAGAATTAGCAACCACAATGAGATCGGGCCGCCTTTGGTTCCCTTGAGCCAGTTTGCAGATTGCTCTGGGACGAACCTTAAGCGGGTAGTGTTGGCGTCGAATTTCCAGAAAGAACTCACCATAGAAAAACGACCGGACATCCTCATGCTTTCCCCCTGGTTCTGCCATGATCTGAACCCACCCATCCACTAACTCATAGAGATTATCAGAGTCATCCTCTCGCAAAAATTGACGAAACTCTTCATCGGTGAGTCGCTGGGTTGGGGGTTTGACGGGTGCCTGAACCATTGCTTGACCTGGTGTCCTGTTTTCAGTTTAGCAGGCCGCAAGACGTCTACTTGACACCTTTGGGCTGAGGGCGATTCCCCACAAGGGAGGCTAAGCCAGGGTAAACCATAAGCGCTTCCTTCGAGATTCAAGTTCAGAGTCACATTGCAACTCTGAACTTGAATTATGAATCCTGCACCATCGTTCTTTTAAGCGCGATGCGTTCTACGAACACGCTTCGCGATCGCGACTGGCTGCTGGATTTGGTGAAGGCTGCGATCGCTGGATTTCAAAAACGCGAGCGATCGCGCTTTTGTATTGGGTGCGTAAAACTTTCGGCATTCTAGAAAAGCGTAGTCTCCCCTGTAGGGAATCGTGCTGGCACCATCTACTGAGCTGAAACACAGTCTTTGCACGGGGCAATAATATGAACAAAACCTTCTTCATCACGAAAATGGTTTTCTTCCTGCAATGGAGTTAATTCAATCAAGCTCTTTTCTCCAGGAGTAGGGGAAAAGGTACCATCCAGAATCTCTATTATTCGTTCCCTGTACCGAACAATTGCACGAAGCCGATCGATCTCAGGATCTGAAAGTTCATCCAATAGTCGAGTACACGTCTTACTTCGATGGACGTTAAGTATTAGTGGCTTTTTTTCCTTCCACTCTATGACTGCATACACGACTTGAGTATCTCCACAGACTTCCTGAATAGTCCTCTATAATGCTTGACGTTCTCGAATCCTGCCTTGCGACAGAATATGCAAAAAGGTTGCAATGGTTTGAGGGATACCAACCAGGGGACACATGAGGATGCATCAGGAATGAGACTTGTTCTATTTTGACATTTCTCCGCTTAATCTTCCAAGTCGTGTCTGAAGATGTGAGATGGGATCGCGAAGCGTATCCGCAGGAGATATCGCGCAATAGAAGAGTTTGCCCAACCAGAAGGTTAAACCAACAAAAATCGCTGAAACGCTTTCAGGGCAAAGGTAATTGCAATATGCAATTACCAAAACAAGGTTTCTGTGTTTTACGTCCGTTTTCTAAGTTGCCACAGGACAGAGATACCAGGCTAACTCTCTATCGGGGAAATATTTCTGAGCAAACGCCTCGAAAACCGGATCTGAAGGGAGGTTTAAAAGAATGGCCGGATCTAGCTTCAATATGCCCCACTCAACGCAAAAGCCAGGGTAGTGGGGAGAGGTGAGGATACAAGCCCGATGATTGGCCTGTCCAAAAGTTTCGCACGTGAAGGGTTTCTCCAAACTTTCATCAGGTAAGCCTTCCCACCAGCTTGTTCCGTCCCATTCTTCTAGATCCCCTCCCAGATCCCACGGCAGACCAGGAACCGTATCGGTTGAGATATCCCATTCAAAGGGGATCCCGTAATAGAGTTTCGCGCTTGCAATGTTTGGCACAATCTAGACGGTAGTAACGATGTGAGATGTTTTGCTATTCCAATATAAACATATCTAAAAGCGCGATCGCGCTTGCAATGGATTTGACTGGGAGCTATACGTGCTTTATCGATCCCGATGAGTTTCAACAAATTTTGGCCCATCAGGACGATCGAACCAGTCATAGGCTTTTAATAGGCTATCAATCATGAGCTACCTTCGATCGTAGTATCGTATCTCAATCACATTACCGTCTGGATCGTTGAAGTACACTGAGCGGACTGCCTGTCCTTGTGCTCCGAATGCATTCTCTCCTCCCGACTTAAGATTTACCCCACGCGCTTCTAAACGTTCGGATACCGCATGGAATTCCGAAGCACTCATGGATAGACACAGGTGGTTGATGGGAGCGCCGCCAATTCCCTCCCCGCTGCCCGTGAACTCCTGAACGATAGATAATAGCTCGCTCGGCTCCATTAAGTCGAGAATTGTGGTTTGGTTAACGCGAACGCTGGGAAAACGCGCTTTACCCGCTGCGAATTCATCTGCCCGTACAGGTTCGAGGCCAAGAGCATCTACATAAAATTCGAGGGCGCGTTTAGCGTTTTTCACCCACAACACAATATGATCGAGGTTCATGGATTATCTCCTTTCCCGCCATTAGCGAAAACTCGCTGAGGAGCGATGGGCTTTTCTCAACCATTCAGCAAAGAATATGGTTAGCGTATGCGATCGCACCCTCCTTCCGCTAGAGATACAGGCGATCGCTTCGCAGATGCGGGCAAAGGGTAGCGCGATCGCGGTTTTGCGGTGGTCTGCGATCGCGGTTTTCACTCTGCAAGTTTCCCATTAACCTTGGTCAGAATATCAGATCGGTCTCCAGTGGCACCGGAACGCATTCTGCAGCCATCGGGATGATACGCACGTCGAGAGAAGCGTCGTTACCCAAATGGCCATCGCCCTCATGATGCTGCAGGATTGCCAGTGTAGAGTGTCGGCACTGAAATAGAGCGAAATGGAATTCGTGACACTGCCAATCGGAGTGGTACGTGCCATTTCGATTGGCGGGGGCCAGGTGACGCTCGCAGAGACTCCTGGCAGCGAAGAAGAGTGAATCGAATTCACCCCACGTCGACTCAGCGATGTCGACGGTCACATCGTCTTGAAAAACGACGGCCAGCGGCAAACCAGCGATCGACTCAGCGCCCCAGACTGCGATCATCTGAGGGCCATCATTTGCGATCTGAACGCGGAGGAATGGATCGCCATCAGTTTCCCATTCTTCAAGGGGAACAAGTTCCCAGCCGTTTTGGAGGCAGACGGACGAAATCGCGTCGAGTTCGTAGGGCACATCGCAGAGCTTCGCAAGCCGATCGACTAAATCTCGTGTCAACTCGATGTATGTATGAAGCTGGCTCATCTACTGGTAGCAAGATCGTATTCAAGCTGGCTGAATCCCATGTCGACATAGGATTCAGAATTCAATTTCAAGGTTACAATGTAACCTTGAAATTGAATCTTGCAGGAAGCGCTCATAGTTGACACTGATTAGAAGAATCGCAGCAATCCTGCAGGATGTCTATTAATCTAGCTCGTCAGGGTCAATCCCCAACGCGAGCAATCGTGCTGCTAATGATTCAGCCCGTTGACGTTCGCGATCGCGCTCCCATTCAGCCTGCTCTCTCAATTGCTGTTCGCGATCGGCCCGTTGACGTTCGCGATCGCGCTCCCATTCTGCCCGTTCCCATTGTTCAATGGTTTCCAGATAAGTGGCAAAGCGTTTCCCATTGGGATAGTAAAGGCGCAGATCTCCATCCACCAGCTCGAAGCGAATTCCCAAACGGGGGCTGACCCAGCCATTCATCGACTCAATCGGTTCCAACCGCTCGCCCTGACGCAGCCATCCCTTGAGCGTTCCTTTATCCGGGTCGTGGATGTAGTATTCTTCAACGCCATGCTTTTCGTAAAAGGCCAGCTTTTTGCGCTAATACTCAATTAATGTGCAGCTATCCAAATTCTAATGCAATTACGCTTTTACGACTCCTTCTACAGCGTCTAACACCATATCCTATCGGTAACTCATCAATATCAAGGTTCTGGCACTTAACCAGCAGTTTCTGAACTACTACCCCACAAGGAACTTAGCGAGATAACGACTTGATCTCACCGGTGGGGAAAACGCGCAGCGTTTACACCGTCCGGTGCAGCGATTTGTTAGCTGGGTGATGGTGTTCCAAAAAATAATCTAGCTCTTTTGGCTAGATTTTCTAACTGCCCAAACTCCGATTGGATCTGGACTTCAGCACACCATTCCTCAGCACAGCCATACTGTTGAAATCTGATATCAAAGGTCACATGACCCAACGGATCACAAGAAACACTCAATTTAAAGTCTCCTTCAATACCTTCCCAACTCTCTGTTCCTTCCCATGGTTTCGTGTACAGAGCTAATTTCTCGAGCAACTCTACAAACCCGTAATTATCTGTGTAGGAACAAACTTTACGAAAAGCCCGCAAGTGAGGAGCCTCAAAAATTACTTTAAAGTAATCTCCTCGAATTTCTGTGAGAGTTAATTTTGCACTGCTTACTGTAGACTCTAGTATAAATTCTGACATCACTTTCCCAGCTAACGGTCTTGAGCTGAGCGGTGCTTGAGTAGCTCTGGGGCAAAATGGGTAGCCACGATCTTCATAGCATCCACTCCAGTGAATGGTTAGGCCCGCAAAGGTTTGTAGATATTGGGTTCATGGAACATAGATGTCGAGTTTTTTGCCAAAAAGCTCGGGACACTCAACCGAAACCACAAGATCACGTGATCCACCACAGGATAATTTGATCAAGCTACACTGTCTTTGAAAGGCGAATATAATCGATTTGGAAATTGCCATTTTCTACAGTCTCAATGACATCAAATCTAAAGAAGTTGACCCAGCCTGTCCAGTCCCGATGTCGAGACATTCTCACTTTGTATTCATGGAACTGATCATCATTATTTGTTTGCCAAGACACAAAACGCTCAGCTTCTACACCAGGCTTCTCTAAGGTACCGAAGTACATAGCAGCTCCAGAACCACCATTAACCTTCATCCTTACATGCAAGTATTGATAAATATCTGCATTAGCTTCTGGGAATCTAGATATAAATAATTGTGGATCATTGCCAGTAATAGTACCGCTAATGGAACTGTTGCTCACGCTTAGCCTATCAATATGATTAGCGCCAAACCAGTCCTCTGTATTGCCATCAGTATCAAACTCCCACCCCAAGGTTTTCTCATCCGGACTCTTCGAATAATGAGTTATACGAAATAACTTTGTATCTCCGGAATCCATACTTAGATCAAACACACGTCCTCGTTGCTTTCCACCGTTAAGGATGTCTGTCAAGCAGCATTGGTAAGGCATATTTAGACGTTTTGTTCCTGTTGATGTAGCATGAATGGATACGAAACTATTGCCTGCGGCAATGCAGCAGTCATCGTCGTTATATATGTGAACATCGACACTGGCCGCATACTCGCGTAATTTAAAGGTCGGAGTCGTAGGTGACCATGGAAAGACAGTAGAACATTTATCACCTGCAGCGTTGTAGATTGTATCAACTAGGTAATCGAAGTCTAGTTTGTCATCCCGCAAAACTCCCACGCTCCACTGCCAAACAACCATACATCCTGGTCGATTGACCTGTTCTCGAATTCCATTAATTTGATAGCTGTCCAAGCGAAACGTATCAATAAAGATATACATTTTTGCTTTTGGCACATTCCCTGCTACCAAATCGGTTAGTTGATATATTCCAATAGGTGCACCTATTCTCCAGTATTGATTACGATAGCTCGTCACGAGGTCAATTAGTTGTTTGTTCTGTGGCAAATACAAGCGGCTTCGCTCATCCGCAATTATTGCTATTTCGGGTCTGTAAGGTAAAAAGTCCGGAATGGCAGTTTTATACGCATCGAAGAGCTTACCATTCGTTTCCCAAATCGCTTCGTCGTTGTATACCCCCCCACAAGCCATATCACCCCACCATAATCCCCCTCCCCTTGTGAGCATGTAGGAAAAATTTCTGATGAGAACACCACGAGTCTGTCGAATATCAAAACATTGTCCAACACCATCTCCCTTAATAGTGCCGTCTTCGTTAATAAGTAAATGAGTACGCGTGTCGTCTTCAGTAAGCCATAACTTATTATTAACCAGTACAGAGTCCAAGCAGGACATTAAATAACCTGGCTCACCCGGACCTCGATTACCGTAGGAGTAAGGAGCACATAACACATCTATATCTGGAGACCGTAGTACGCGCATCAGAGCCAGATGGCCAGTATTTATTCTGGCTTGCCGCTCAAAATGATAGCCATAAAATGCAATTGCTAGCTTGCTTGGTGCCATATCCTTAATAGCTTGGCAAAGATAAATCAGTGCATCCGCATTGCTAAAGTTCTGAAACTCGTCGAAGTCAATAGCTTTAGCATGAACAACTGGATCACGAAAACCAAGAGTATCACTCCTCTTTTGGAGGTCGTTGGGAGTAGGCAAATCTATATCATCAAAATCAATATCTTTTGTTTCCCATTTTTCTCTTAACAGTTCAATGCGACCGTACTTCTTCTTTAGGTATCGTCGAAAAGCCTCTCTCGCTGCAGGCGAATATGATGGCCAGACGGTATGGCCAAAGTTTCCTTCAGCGTCAATAACCCAGTAAAACCACTCATTACTAACACCTGCACAGACATGGTAGCCTGCAATTGAATCACGATGATTCTCTTTCTTTTCATAATATTCAACAAGCGACCGTACTAGCTCATAAGCTCGCTCTCTCCATCTTTCAGAATGCACGCTGTAATGCGGAACTCTCACATTAGATCCATTCCGAGAGTCATTCTGCAATATATCTGGATACCACCGAAACAGCTCATCGCTACCTAGCTGCACATCCTGTTCATCTGTTTGAAATCGCAATATTATCTTTGCGTCAGGATTAGCATCAAGGACCCACTGAATTCGCTTGCTGATTTTTGAGAACTTATCATCACTCCATGGAGGAGCTATGGTGATAGATACAAGATTAATACCTTGTTTTTTTGCCAAAATAATTTCTGCTTGCCCTATTTTCTCATCATCTGAGAGTTCTGATTCCGGCGTTCCTTTTGGTCTCGCACAAAAACCAATATGTAGAATAACTGGAGGCACCACTTTATTGTTAATAAAGAGTGCTGATCCAGAGGAAGTCTTCTTTACTTGAGCTGTTAGCATTGGATTTCTTTCATGGTTGAACAATTAGACAGAAGCTTGGTCAGAAAACCTCGTTTTAATTTGTGACTTGATAATATGACTCTAAAAGTTGTGATTTAGAGAATGCCTAACGGTGAAGTTGTGCGGCGTTAGACAACCTTGTACTCTCATTGACGACTTTTGTACCGTCCGCACCAACGCAAAGTTAGCTGGCTATAGCTAGAAAATAAAACCGAGATCGATAGCAGTCCCATATCAGCACACTGACAAGTTAATTCAAGGTTAGTGCTTGTTCCGTTAACCAATCCACAAACTTAAGAATCAGGGATTCTTTGGGATGCCTTTCGAGATGGACAACTGAGTAGGTTAAACCCGGCAAAACAATTTCAAATGGCTTAACTAAGAAGCCCATAGCAAAATCATCATGGATATGGATGCTGCTACATAATGCGATTCCTTGCCCCGCGATCGCCGCTTGAATTGCCAAGCTTTCGTCATCAAATTTCAGTCCTCGATTGGGATCGATGTTGTTAAGTCCTGCTAACTTCAACCAATTTTCCCAACTGGGAGCATCTGAGCCGTAGTTCAGCCACTCAAAATGAACTAGGGAATGATGGGCCAGGTTTTCTGGTGTAGACAATGACTGTCCATCACTCAGCAATCTGGAGCTACAGACCGGCGTGAATTCGTCCGTCATCAGTCGGTGAACTTGAAGACCAGGGTAATCCCCGTTGCCATAACGAATCGCCATATCAACGGTGCGGGCTTGCAAATCGACGGCTGCATGGGAGGTCTGTAGCCGCACATCAATATCTGGATGCCGCTGTTGAAAGTCAGGGAGTCGAGGTACGAGCCACTTGGCCGCAAAAACAGTCAACACGCTTACAGTCAGGTCAGTAGGATTGTTCGCTTTCTTGAGGTGAGCGATCGCAGCCGCCAGCGTATCCAGACTCTCCTGCACAGATGGAAAGAGCTGCGCCCCAGCAGCGGTTAACGCCAACGGGCGGGGACGCCGTCGAAAGAGCGACACGCCCAATTCGGTTTCCAGCAGTTTGATTTGATGACTCACCGCCGTGGAGGTGACATCTAGTTCTTCTGCGGCCTTTTGAAAGCTAAGATGTCGTGCCACGGTCTCGAACACCTGTAACGCATTCAGGGAACAGAGCTGTCTCATCAGGATTTTCTCCGCACCTTAGTTTAGATGAATTTTTCTCATCTTAACCTGAGCAAATTGACTTTGCATATCCCTTAATATCCTTGCTATTGTTTGAATCAAGGCAGGGAAAACACACCCGACTCGCCAAGAGATACTTAGTTTTTCTCATTAGAACAGTTCTCTCGGTATTGCCTTTCAGTCTTTCTCAAATTGGTCAGTCTCCTAGATGGCGATGGTGGCATCGTCGAGCGGAAACGCCTGGGCAATTTTGGGGCTGAGGCGCGGAAATAACCAATGCTGAGCACATTCCACTCACTTACTCACATCGATTTAAGGACTAAACCCATGTCTAACTCACTCACCATTAGCGGTACCGCAAACTTTCGGGCTATTGACGAAGCTAGCTTTTCCGTCGCGATGACCGGCACCTTTGATGGCGGCGTTTATGCCAAGGGCGTTTGGATGGGTCAAAATGCGTTTGCGTTCTTTGACACCGAAGCCTAATCCACCACGGTGTTTGAAACCTATTTCTTTCCTCCTGACTTTGAGTATCCAGAACCCGAAGCCTGGTATCCTGCTAAATCCCTTGCTTAAATTCCCGTTCTCACTAACTTATTCGTAGGACATTCATCATGATTGATCTTTACTTTTGGTCCACCCCAAATGGCTACAAACCTCTGATTTTTCTCGAAGAAACTGGACTTGACTATCACATTAAACCTGTCAACATCATGGCGGGCGATCAGTTCCAGCCGGAGTTTCTCAAAATTTCCCCCAATAACCGTATGCCCGCTCTTGTTGATGGCAACAAATCCCTCTTTGAATCAGGTGCCATTCTGCTCTATCTCGCCGAAAAAACGCATCAGTTCTTACCCAGGGAGGAGGTTGCCCGATATGAGGTGGTGCAGTGGTTGATGTGGCAAATGGGTGGTCTGGGCCCCATGATGGGGCAGGCAAACCACTTTATTAAGTATGCCGACCTGGACATTCCCTATGCCAAGAATCGCTATTTCAAAGAAACGGAGCGATTGCTCGGCGTATTGGACAAACAGCTCAACGGCAAAAACTACATCGTTGGAGAATACAGCATTGCCGATATGGCAGCGTATCCCTGGGTGCTGGAGGCCGAAGACTTGTCGGTAGACCTGTCGAAATTTCCGAATGTTGCCGCCTGGATGACGCGGATGGGTGATCGCCCCGCTATAAGACGCGCCTACGCGATCGGTAAGTCCATTGCCGCCAACGTCAAAATGGATGCCGATGCCAAAGCTATCCTGTTCAGCACATCAAAGTAGCCAATCACTAGATCTGGCATCGACCTTTTTTCATAGCTCGCCGCCACAAGAGCCAATTTTCCACTTCGAGCTTGTCTGCATTGAGATGGCATTGACCCGATGCCATCCTGGCCTCTCGTGGCAATTTTTCGTTCAACTACTCAGTTCAAACATTCATTTGAGGAAATCCATCATGACAACAATTCTGCAAATTGATGCCAGCGCGCGCGTTACTCGTTCCCTAAGTCGCGGACTGACCACCACGTTTGCCGAACACTGGCAAACGCTACGCCCCAACGACACCTGGATCAAGCGGGATGTCGGACTCAATCCTCCCTCGGCCATTAGTGAGGATTGGATTGCCGCCGCGTTCAAACCCGTCGATCAGCGCACTCCCGAACAGTTCGCCGTCCTGCAAGAATCCGACGCGCTCCTAGCAGAGTTAGAACCTGCCGATGTCATCGTCATCGGCACCCCCATGTACAACTACGGAATGCCGTCAGCGCTCAAAGCCTGGATCGATCAGGTGATTCGCATCGGACGCACCTTTTCCTTTGATCTAGCACGGGGAGAACAACCGATTGAGCCGATTCAAACGGGCAAAATTCTGGTCATCTTGACCGCCTCTGGCGAAGGGGGCTTTGAGTTTGGCGGCCTGCACGCGGCACAGAATCATCTGGATACGGCGATCATCACCGCTTCCCGCTTGCTGGGTGTGAGCGAACACCACGTCATTCGCATCGAATATCAAGAGTTTGGGGACGATCGCCACCAGCAGTCCAAGGCGGCAGCTTATGCGGCCATTCCTCAGTTGGTGGAACAGCTCAGTCAAAAAGTGGGGGTTCCCACTGTCGCCGCGTAACTCTCTTATCCGCCTGTCTATTCAGACGACTCACCAAAGACTCATTTCCCTGCAAACCTAACCATCTCCACGAGGTCATTCTCATGAAAAAACAATTCTTTCTTTCTGCCTTGGCCCTGACGACAGCGTTGATGACGTTGGACGTGTCTCTCCCAACCTTTGCCAACGCTACAGCGATCATCCAGCGTGAAGAGCTGGCTTACTGGATCGATCGCGCTGAGCAAGCCCAGGCTCCAGATTATGCCCAACCCTGGTTTGACGCCGCGATCGCAGTCGAAGCCGCCTATGGTCAGCGCCTGCGCCTGGTAGAGGATGACCTCAGCGTAGAGAGATTTTCAACCGTTCCTTTAGTCGGTCATACCCCTGGCCATCAGGGCATCGTGTATCAGAATGGCGATGAGTGACTCTTTTTCGCGACTGATGTCCTTGACCTGCCAGAATCGCAGTTTCAACGACAGGATATTGGCCTAGTCTTTGATGTCGGCATTGAGCAAGGCATTGCCAGTCGTCGCCAGTCCCTTGAGATTGCAGCTAACGAAGACATGACGATAGCTATCTCTCACGCCACATTTTCGGGTATTGGCCATGTTGCTTACGACGGGAATGACTTCCGCTATTTCCCAAGTCATTGGGCGTTCGACTATGACCCCATTAGTGATTGATGAGTCAATGCAAGCATTGCAAATTCACCAAACTAGGGCAGCTAACTATAATTAGTGCTCGCTTCGCGGTCTAAGCAGCGGGCTGCTAACGGACACTGATCCAGGACAATCCCAAACTATTGAGGATAGCGTGACAATATCATCCAGATATTCAAAGGTGCAAGAGCTTGTAAAATGCGGATATAGAATCCGGGCTAGAAATAGCCGTAACCTTTGTTCAATGGGAGTTTAAGCAACTTCAATGACCTGATGCGATCGGTATTTAGGCTGCATACGCACTGATATCCCATAAAAACGGGATCTTAGGCAGGCTCGTCATGGAAGAAGCTACGAAACCCAAAAAACTACTTGACCAGTTTCGGGATGTGTTGCGCACCCTCACCAAACCCCAACCCCTTCAATTCTGCTTCCCCATCACCCTTTGAATCGCAGCATCCACAATATCCAGATCGCTGCTGCAGTAACTTTTGACTTTCCGTGGAGCACCATCCACATACTGCGTACGGATACTGGGCTTCTTCCTATGCTTGTCCTGGTACAACCGCGATGCAATCCGACCAATATTCAACAGCTGCTTGCGAGCCGGTCTGTAACCCAGTGCAACGACGCGATCTGAAATCGTGATCTCTTCAGCTGCAGGCAACAGGGGTTGAGCACCTTGCAGCTTCAGTCCCACATTGCGAGCCAGATCGGAGAGCAGGAGCTTGTCTCGATCTTCGAGTCCGCCGCAAAGATCGCTGAGGAGCTGCTTCAGTTTGTCGATACATTCGATCTCTTGGTGAGGGGTGAGTTGAGCAGGAGTCGATTGTACTTGTGCTGGAATGACATATTCAGCAGCATCTAATAAGGATGTTCTTACTGCTCTGGCAACCTCGGATCCAGACAGGCGCATGGCCAACCGAAGGGCCGATCGAGGAGTCCAAGCTGTCAACCGAGTCGCTGAATCAGGTAATTGCATATTGTCATGACCTATACTCTGTAAGGCTTTCAGCTCCTTTCCTCTGATCTCGCGCAAGCCATCTTCCAGGAATTCTTCTTTGTCTTTACTGCGCGAAAAAGTGGCTCGGACAGTGTTGAGATGGACTTCGTAAAACTCGGCCATTTGCTCTGTAGTCGCAACTCCTACCCCTTGCCAGAGGGCAAAATACAGGGACTTGACCTTGTTAAGAATCTCTTCTGCCCGCTCCTGGCTCAGATTTTTCAGCTGACTGTCACGAGCTGTACGGGATTCCACCAGGACAGATTCAGATATATTAGCCATTTGTTTGTCACCTTAGGTGATTTCTGAGAAAGAAAATACCAATTAGGCTGGACGAATTAAGATGTCCCAATTGGGTAACAAGGGATGACGCTCTAGACGATTTTCAATCGGTTGCATCTGCTTTTTAGTCAGGGAAATTCCCGTTTGATAAACTTTACGACTGAGTTCAACGATGGGATGGATCCCTTTCCAGGTCATACTCCGTGCCCAAGCTAGCATGGTTGGGACATCAATCAGTTTTGCGCCATTCCAATGCTGTTCCAGAATGC
>JGI12316J15310_10000442_pt11 | contig 21631 bp, 26 predicted proteins | sample MarCyaLeptolynsp_FD_15310 | JGI IMG/M metagenome (IMG submission 15310)
CGGAGGCGGGCCAGCGAACCCGTCGCGTGATCGAAGCCCACTATATTCTTCTGAACTGGCCCGTATGGTACATCATGGCCTGGGATCATCTTCGGACGTCAGCGCGCGTTTTCCGGATCGACCGGATCCGGAATGCCCGCGCCGTCGGCGATGCCTTCCGGCTGCGCCCGCGTTCTCTGTTCGAGGATATTTTTGCGCCCTATTTCCAGTCGATCTAGCACCGGCTCCCCGAACCCAAGGGTTCGCAAGACCAAGCGGGCGCCGGGCGGTCGGCCCGAGTGCGTTACCCTTGTCTCAGGTACAATCTGTTATCCATGTCTTCGGGCTGAACCGGGGAAAAATGGCGCGCCCGGACGGAGAAAATTCGAACCCAAAGGGGTCGCAAGGGCGACCGCCCGCCGGGCTTTGCGCGCCCCTCGGAGACCTGAGCGAAGCGAATGTCGTGAGAGAAAAGATGGCGCGCCTAACAGGAGAAAGTTCGAACGCGCTTTTCGAAATTTTGGAGGACTGGAACGAGCAACTTAAGCATTTGGAAATTGCAGAACCTGACCTCCAAGACGATTTCGGAGGGCCGCAGCCATGAGTGGTTCGAAGTTTCAATCTGTTTCGGATTCGCTTGCGGGATTGTTTTTCAAAGCTGGCGCTGAGCCTGTGCCGTCAAAACCCCAACACAAAAAGCGGCGTTCACCGTTTTCATTACGGTTCTCCGATGAGGAATGGAACCGCTTGAAGGTGGATGCGGCTGGCATGCCCTATGCCGCCTATATCAAATCCTGTGTCTTTGGAAAGAAGCGCAAGCGTTCCACCTCCAAGAACGTCCAATTGCTGGCACGGGTGTTGTCTGTTTTGGGGCAGTCCGGAGCGCAGCAATTGCTGTTCACTTTGATTGTGGCGGCGGATGAGCGGCGGATCATTCTGGACAAGGATGACGAGCATCAATTGCGGATGGTGGCGCAGGAACTGGCCTCTTTACGTTATGAATTGATTGCCGCGCTGGGCGTGAAGGCCGAATAACGCGTGATATTGATCGGCAATCAGCGCGGCGGCGGCAAGGATTTGGCGCTTCATTTGATGAAGGCTGAGAATGAGCGCGTTCATGTTCATCAAATCCGGGGTTTTGGTTCGGATACGCTGATGGGTGCGTTCACCGAATCCTATGCGATTAGCCGCGCAACGCAATGCAAACAGCATCTTTATTCCCTGTCTCTCAATCCGCCAACAGATGCGGATGTAAGCGTGGCGGATTTTGAGGCTGCGATTGAACAGGCGGAACAACGCCTTGGTTTGTGCAGCCAGCCCCGCGCCATTGTGTTTCATGACAAGCGCGGCGATGACGGGATTTTACGCAAACATGCGCATGCGGTGTGGTGCCGGATTGATACAAAGGCCATGAAGGCGGTTCACCATTCCCATGATCATTTGAAGCTGGAAAAACTGAGCCGCGAACTGTTCTTGCATCATGGCTGGGAATTACCGCCGGGCCATATGAACAAGAAAGACCGTAATCCGCTGAACTATAGCCATGCGGAGCATCAACAAGCCAAGCGGGCGGGCAAACATGCGGGCGATATTCGGCGGGTGTTTCAATCCACGTGGGGGTCTTCCGATACGCGCAATGCCTTTGCCGCCGCGCTGAAAGAACAGGGCTATATTCTGGCCCGAGGCGACAGGCGCGGGTTTGTGGCTGTCGATGCCAAGGGTGAGGTTTACGGGATTGCCCGAGCGCTTGGCATTCGGACCAAAGAGGTGCAGGCACGGCTAGGCGCGTTGGATGATCTGCCGCCTGTAGATGAGGCGCATAGCCAAGCCCGCCAGCTATCACCGAGTATTGCACAAGAGCAGCGCGGCAATGACAGCCCAGCCGCCCGGCGGATCAAACGGGACCCGGAACATATTCTGTCCGTGATCACCGAGAAGGATAGTGTTTTTACGCGCCGTGATATCGCCAAGGGGCTATCAGCCTATATCGACGATGCGCAAGAATACGGCGCGGCCTTTGAAACGGTCATGACTTCGAAGGAGTTGACAGCCTTAAATGCCGAACCTGACATGCCGGAAAGCGCCATAAAATATTCCACAAGCGAGATGGTGAGGCTTGAGCGCGGATTATTGGAGGATGCGCGGGCCATGGCGGGCGCTTCGTCGCATCACATTCCGGCTGGCAAAATCCGCAGCGCCATTGCGATTGAAGACACAAAGCTACGTAAAGATATCGGTACAGGTCTCAGCCCAGAGCAATGTGAGGCCGTCCGGCATGTCACAGGCCATGAGCAGCTATCCTGCGTCATCGGTGTTGCGGGGGCTGGGAAGAGCACGATGTTATCGGCGGCACGCAAAGCATGGGAGACATCCGGGCACCGTGTTTTTGGTGCAGCGCTGGCAGGGAAAGCGGCAAAGGGATTGGAGGAATCATCGGGCATACAATCGCGCTCACTCGCCTCCTATGAACTCTCATGGAAGAATAACCGCAATACATTACAGCGCGGCGATATACTGGTGATTGATGAGGCCGGGATGATCGGCGCACGCCAGATGGCACGGTTTGTGACGGAGGCCAAAGCCAAGGGCGTGAAGCTGGTTCTGGTTGGCGATGCGGAACAATTGCAGCCTATTGAAGCGGGCGCACCGTTCCGGGCCATGACGGAGAATATCCAGCCTGCCATTTTGCGCGGTGTTCACAGGCAAAAAGAGGGTTGGCAGAAACAGGCATCGAAGGATTTTGCCAGCGGAAATTCGCAAGCTGCCCTGCAAGCCTATCAAGACAACAAAGCTATAGACATTGCTGAGAGCCATGTTAGCGCAGTACAGACCCTTGTGCGGGACTACATGAATGATTTTTGCAAGAGCGGAACGCAGCTTGCGCTGGCGCATCGTCGCGCCGATGTGAAGGCCATCAATACCGCTATTCGCCGCGCCAGACAGGACTCCGGCGCACTTCAAGACGAAACGGCCTATGACACCACCCACGGCAAGCGCAAACTTGCCGCCGGGGACCGGATTTTGTTTACGCGCAATGACCGTGACCTTGGCGTCAAAAACGGGATGCTAGGCACGGTGACAAAAGCGAGGCGAAACCGTTTGTCTGTGAAGTTGGATGATACGGGCGCGGTGACAATCCCGGTGCGTGATTATGCCGACTTTGATCACGGCTACGCGGCGACCATCCATAAATCTCAAGGCGCGACGGTGGACCGGGCCTATGTGCTGGCTTCCCGCACTATGGACCGTCATCTCACCTATGTTGCCATGACCCGGCATAAACAAGGCGTCCGGCTTTATGCAGACCGGGAAGAGTTCCAATCCTTCACAAATCTCACCGCCACCCTCAGCCGCGAACGGCTCAAACAATCAACGCTTGATTTTGCCGAGGGCAAGACCGAACGGCGGGAGTTGCAACTGCAACAATCGGAACGCAGACAGGCCGAAACCACGCGTCAACAATTACGCCTCAACACAGGTTTGCGCGGCCTGCTGGACCGCATCACCGGAAAACATGCAAGAACCAAGGCAAAGAATGACCGCGAAGCGCAGAAATTAGCGGAACTCGAACGCGCCGAAACAAAAACCCTGAACGCCAGACAAAGTCTTGAGCGGACATTACGCCAGCAAAAAGCGGTGAACACCAAAGCCGCGCCTCATGTTCAGGCACCGGAACAGGAGCAGTTACACGCGCCCGCGCCGAAACCAAACCGCGACACCGAAAAAGCCGCCTATATTGCCAAACGGAAAGCCCAAAAACGCGAGTGCCCCAAACGCCGCCACAGCAACCCCATCCATCGCGGTCCGAGCTTAGGGCGGTAGAGACGAAATCAACCGCCCTCAAAATCGTCAAGGTGACGGATGATCGCCTTGACCTCTATGACATCGGCCACAATTTCATAGCAAATCCAATGATGCGAGACCCGGAATGCCTGATGGCCACGTGGCAGCCTACGGTCTACCAGACCAATGCCTGGAAACCGTCTCAATGTCGAGAATCCGTGCTCAAGCTGACCACGATACCGGATCGCTTGTGTGGCACCATGTTTATCTATCGTGTAAGCTCTGATGGCGATGAGATCGTTTTTGGCTCTGTCGGATAATTCCAAATTCACGAGATCGGCCAAACCTCATCAAAAAATTCGTTAATGTCTTCATCTGATTTCAAAGTCGTAAAGCGGCCTTCCGCAATATCGCGGGAGCCTTGGTCAATATGATCAGCAATGATTTTTTGACGGTCCTCAGGACTCAGACTGCGCATCACAGCCAGATCATCTTCCGTGGGCGCGGCTAAAGAACTGATTTTCGGTAATGTTTTTTGATCACTCATACCCCAATTATATCAGCTTTCTGGCGTAAAAATCCAATAAAATTCAATGAAATCTTTCTAACCGGCGAATAGTAGGCCGCGCATTATATTATAGAAATCAGCATCACGGCCCAGTTCGTGCAGTTTCAGTGGCACCAAAAGATATGAACTTCCTCAATCCCTGTTTCGATGGCGAGAACATCGCTGATCCCCATGTCCCGCCCCATGCGTTCATAGTCGATATAGGCTTGTAGATGGTCCGGGACTTCGCTTGTTTCCTCAGTGAGTTCCTGCGCAAAATCCGCAATGGATGAATACGTCCCGGCGTAGCGCTCATCCATGGCTTCGACTGCCTCATCCAGATCACCAAAATAGGCCATAACCGCCGTGCCAACTTCACCGTGTTCACGCAGAAAGGCGGCTATCGCGGTAATGCTCTCAATGCCCTGATATTCCGAGATAGAAACGCCGTGGAAGCCTTCATAGTCATGGATGGCCCATTCTTCGGCTCCGGCAATGGGTGATGCTTTCAACATGGCTGAAATCTCCGCCATGATCGCATCCGCGTGCTGATCGGCAACAATCCACGCACCATGCAAGATGCCGTTTTTGTAAGCTGCCAGACAGGCCGCATAGATTCTGATTTGGTCCGTGTTGTTGTTCATGACTTCATCCTCTCTTTGGAAATGGGTTGCGCATGCAACCTTGCTTCCGGTCGAGGATGGGGTAGTGGGGTAGATATGCGGCCGCGGCGGGCCGGGTTGCGTTAGGCGCGGATCATACCTGATCTGCGGCTGTTGCGACCCTGCCCGACCAACAGGCTGCATATTGAGGGCGTAGGGGCAAAGCCCCTCGGCCCGATAAAAACAAACAAAGGCGGCCTGCCTTCAGGCGGACCAAACCCTCTTTGCATAAGGGATGGAAGTCCGAAAAGGCCAAGACCGCCCTTCGCCGACTTGGTTCACGACAGCCCGCTCAGATGTCCCCATTTTTGCACGTTCAAATAAAGACAACATCTTGCTCAGTTGAAGCTTCTGGAAACGCTCACCCCAAGATGGTTGTTGTCTTAACAACCTCCTCGAGCAGCAAGTAGTTATAATATACAGCAGGTATCGCGGCATATACTGAAAAGGTAGCGACTGCCACGAGATCAAGCATGCAAAACTTCTTCACGAGACCCCTGATTTTTGGAATAATTTTTTTTGCCAATTCCGAAATTACGAAAACCGACATACCCATTAAAATAAGTACCTTATGCATCTCATCCAAATTCATAGGTCTTCTCCCTGTATATAACCGTAACGTTGACGCTTTCATGGTATTTCTGAGGTGCCATTTTTGACACGGCACTTGTTGATAGCGCCAGTATTAGTAGCCACTCCACGATTTTTCTGTACATTACACTTCCGCCCACCATTACTACTGTGGACTCGAACTTTCTTACGTTTCGATATCCAAAACCGCGGGCATTGGAATCTGAGTTCCAAGGCAAAATGGCAGCAAGTAACGTCAACGGTAAAAATCCCCAGGAAGTGACCGAAAGACCACAGGGACAAGACGCCTTACAAAATAATAATTGTGAGAGTTGGGGAAATGCCATTCGCAGCTTAAGCAACGAATGGCATTTCAAAATTGCTGGCCTAACGTAGAACCGAAAAGCCAAGAAACAAGAAGAGAATATCCATGACGTAAAAGCGAGTCAAGGCACCTCCTCAGCGAGACCAACCAAATTCGCACCCAAAGCGAAGACGGAAGTGCTCAGAATTGCAATCGAGCCGACGAAGCATCGCTCAATTCGACTCGAATGTACCAGATAATATCCACTACATTCAGCAACCTTTTATTGAAAGATTCGCACGACTAAGTCAAGCGCGAACGTTGGCCCTTCCACCGTTGTGGAAAATTGTTTTGTATTGGAGATTAATCGCCGTCAGAATCAGATTGGTGCTTTTAATTCGTTGGCAATTCCGTTATCCGATTAGATTCATAAGTTTGGATCGAAATTGATGATTCGATCCTTGTTAAGCGGTCAAGATTCCGATTAACGGCGCCTACGTGGGTGTGTCGGGGCAACGTGAGGCTATGTCGAAAATCGGTTTCTATTTGGACGCAGACAATCTCTGGATTCAGGGCAAGGCGCTCCTTTTGCCCAACTATTGCCGCAAAAGCAATACGCTTGACGGCGTCGAAATTTCAGACGAATTGAAATGCTTGATCAACAAGCACAGCTTAGAGTTGTGGGAAGTTGTCGAAAAAATCATATGCGAGGAAATTGGCTGCCATCCGGAATTCAAACATGTGGCGGCGAACTGGCAACAAATCGATGACAGCCCTAAGCAAAGGTATCGAATAGAAAAGAAACTACGTGACCAAAATTACGATGTGATCAACCCTGCTGCTAAGTACCCTTCGCTGCACGCAAACGATGTTAAAAAGATGAGCGAATTGGCAGATCGCGAACTTATTTATGCTGCATTCGACGATTCAATTGATAGTCTGATCAAAAAAAACGGAATGCATGGCATAGCTTTGTGCACAGGAGACCACTTTGCGGGGCGACTGGCTACCTATTTGCAAGATCGGTTTCAATTCAAGATTTATATCGCTTGTTTCAGAGGTTCTGCGTCAATGGTGATGCAACAGGAAGTCGAAAGGGATCCTGAAAATAAAAAAATCATCTTCTTGGACGAACATGCGTACTTTGAGGAATTCAGAGATAGGTTTTTGAACCAGCTAGGTAAAGAGAAGCCAGTCGTTAGCCTTGAAGATGCGATGGTAAAGTCATTGATCTTTCGCCTGAATGAGACTGCGTTGGAGTACGTAACCAAGAAAAAATTATCCGAGTGGATTCGAGGCTGGTTATTGTACTATAACACCAAGCTGAATGATCTGGAAACCGTTCCGGGACCAAATTATTGGATAAAGTACTTTGTTGCCGGTCAACTCATTACCATTGAACCCAATCGCGGGTATGTACTATTGAATACTGATAACAAATTGGTGAGAAATTCAATTCAGGAAATTGTAAGAGACTCTGAAGTATATTACAGTCGATGGCATGTTGCCCCTGCAAGAAGGGTGAAATAAAAGGAATTATTTAACAACCAATTGTAAATCAGGTCGATCGTGCGCATTTGAACAGGGCGCTAACGGTTGTGATGCAATGTTTGACACGTATGGCTTGGTGCTTAGGACTATTTTTCCGCCAATTTTTTTTATTCCTGCCGCCAACCTGATTTCAAGGCCTTGGCCATCCGGCAAATTGTACGCTTCTCCAGCATGTATCCAATGATCTTTTAGAGGACCACTCTGCGAAATCACGTAGACGGTAAAAGCGGATTCCTCTCCAATTTTTGACATAAACTACACTTACTACAATAACACGAATGAATACTTACAATACACTATCTTGTTTAATGAATATTTAAAGAGAAAATTTTTCGCAGATGTTTGAAGGCAATTTAGGTGCGGTGTCAATTGGGCCGATTTCGGGATTTGGTGACGCCTGAAAAGAAACGAACTTAGCTAAATGGAGCATGCTTGGGTGCCGTACTGACGTACAACCAAAATTCGTGATAGAACGGTTTAGCGACTCAACCGTTTTTCAAAAAGAGCGTGTAGATGATACGTACCTGCGATATTGGCGAAACTGAAGGCGATGTTGAAACGAAAATTATCTTACCAATCCTTCAAAAGGACACATATCTCGGCATACCGAATGGATATATTAAATCTAAGGACTATTTGTCACCGCGAGATATCGACAAGGGAGGATCGAAGAAGAGCGGATACTATCCAGATTTCGCGGTTTTTATTAATTCCCTTCCTGTCTGTGTAATTGAGGCCAAATCGCCAGAAAATTCTACACAAGACGCCTACAGAGAAGCCTGCCTTTACGCCCACGAAATAAACCGATCATATCCCTCCCAAATCAATCCCTGCTGCGTTGTAATAGGCTCAAACGGTAAGACCATCAGGGCAGGATTTTGGGACAGTGACCCAGTTGTCAATTGTCCAATAGAGGATTTGGTTGTCGGTTCCAAGACATTGAGCGAATTTCAGGAATTATCATCTTTCGGTGTTTTGACAGTACTGTCAGATGAAATTAGTTCCAAACTGCGTTTGTCTGATTTTAGGAGACCCTTCAATCAAGGAGAAGGTCCGGCTTTAATTAATTCGAAAATTGGCTCCAACACTTTTGCTGCGGACCTCAGCCCAATATTAAGAAGATATTTTACATCGCACAGCCAGCAGGAAGAAAGAGAGATTTACGAACGCGCCTACATTTTATCTTCCGAGATTCAAAGTCATGATAGAAATCTGCAGGCATTTCTGAAAGACCGAATCACTAGATCTAAGTCGGCAGGTAGGACCGAACTTCGACCCAAGAAGAGTGGAGAGCCCCATTTAGAAGGAGTTGTTAAGAGTCAAGTTTCGAAGACCCGTAGTGAAGGTGTACTTCAGCTTTTGACAGGCCCCGTGGGGGCGGGAAAATCTTTGTTTGTTCGAAGGTATAAGGAATTTCTACAACCTAACGAAATCGCTGACGTCACGCACTGGGCCTTCCTCAACTTCAATGATGCACCACCTAGGCTCAAAGATGCAAAAGAGTGGGCATGTTCTGAATTCGTAAATTCGCTGTCCGACGAAGGTGCGCCATTTGATCTAACTGATGGTCGAGATCAAGAACGAATATTCTCTTCAAAGATCAGAGAGCGAAGGGCTTTTTACGACAGAGTAAACAAAGTTAATGAGGGTCGCGGTGAACTGGAAAAAGCACGAGATTACGAGCAATGGAGGCAAGATCCAGAAATTTGTGCCGAATGTTTATCTCGTTATCTTCAAGGTGATAGAGGTGGCACAATAGTTGCTGTGTTTGACAATGTTGATAGACGCGATACCGAAGAGCAGCTGATTACTTTCCAACTAGCTCTTTGGTTTATGTCCCAAATGCGATGTTTGTTAATACTACAAATGCGCGATGTAACATTTGAGCGCTTTAAGAATGAACCTCCGCTTGATACATACCGATCCGGCACCGTCTTTCACATTAGCCCTCCCCGTTTTGTTGAGGTAGTTCGAAGAAGACTTGAATTGAGCCTCGAACACCTTTCGATACAAGCGCCGGATACAGTTACCTATACTCTATCTAGCGGTACAAGAATTTCATACCCCAGAAGTAAGGCGGGAGAATTTTTGAATGCCATCTATTCCGAAATATTTCAAAGGCCGAGAAATATCTCGACAATCGTGGAAGCGCTTGCAGGACGGGATGTTAGACGTGCCTTGGACATGTTTATGAGCATAATAACTTCCGGACATATGTCCGAGGAGAATATTACGAACATAGCGAGAGGATCTCGAGAAAATGCGATATCTGAATATCAAATAATCAGAATATTAATGCGTGGTGATTATCGTTACTTTAGCGAAAATTCTGGGTTTATTGCGAACATATTCTATTGTGACAGTAATTGGGTTAGGCCTTCAAATTTTATTATTCCAGAGATATTATTTTGGTTATTTGGGAAGAGAAAATTGGCTGGAGACAACGGTCAGATGGGATATTTTTCAGTACTCCAGATTTGCGAAGTACTGGGCGTTTATGGATTTGTAAACTCGGATGTATTTGATGCGTGTAGATACGCACTAAAAAATAATTTAATCGAAGCTGATACGCTATCAGTGGTCGAACTTTCGTTGGATGATTGTGTTAAAATAACCGCATCTGGCTGGGTGCACATGCGCCTGCTGTCAGAAAGAATGGAGTATTTGGCTTCTGTTCTACCAGTTACGCCAATAAATAATTCTGGACTTCGTTCTGTTATTTTTGACAAAATGAGAATTGAAAATAAATTTGGTGATCTCAGATTTCATCAAATTCGCGATCTGACGAAGCACTTTCAACAATATTTGGCGGTACAGAAAACTCAGTTGGATAAGCATCATGAATATGCCAATGAGAAAAAATCTGGTGCTGTATACATACTTTCGAAAATTGATCGTGCGCTCTCAGGGCGTTCCAAAAAAAATGGGAAAGGCGGAGGTTCTCAGCTTGACTTGCTTGATGGTTGAATTGGCCTCAACATTGGAAAGGGGGTTGCACAGGGGGCGGGACGCCCCCTTGCCGAATGGAGCCGGAGGCGGAGTGAGCAAGATGCGTTGGTAGTACCAGCGCACATCTTGCGTGAAGCGTGGGTGGTATATACCCGTAATAAAAGAAGTCATTTTTCGTGAGCGGTATGTTTGGTAATGAGATTTCGCATCGGTAGTACAATTCAGGAAACCGATCGCTCGATTTTTGACAGGCTCCATTCGCGATGATCCCGGACTTTTCACCGAAGACGATAGACACGTTGGCGAAACGAGCTGGCTATCTTTGCTCAAACCCTGACTGTCGTGCTCGTACCGTGGGTCCGAATAGCGAGCCGGACAAGGCAACCATTATCGGAGAAGCGGCGCATATTTACGGTGCCCGTCCCGGTGCGGTGAGATTCAACCCCAAGATGACCGATGTAGCGCGGGCTGAGATTACAAACGGGATTTGGCTATGCCGAAATTGCCACAAAATAATTGATCGTGATCCAGACGATCATCCTTTCGATTTGCTATTTACATGGAGGGCGGAACATGAAGAACACGTCGCCCGAGAACTTGGGACAAATAACGATCGGATACGATTTGAACTCAAGATCGCTGAGATTGGCCGATTCACGGGATACCCTCCCATAATTCAACGAATTGCGGTCGACAGGCCGGAGGCATGGGAATGGCGGTTGACCGCTGAGCTGCTTCGTTATCTGAACGCCCCAAGCTTTAAACGATTGAGAGATTTAAGAGAGGGATTCGTTTTTGTTGCCCAAGATCGTGTTGACAGCCATGACGTTGTCGATTGGTTTGAGGATCGTATCCATGTGATGGCCAATCTTATACCACCTGCTGTAGGTCTGATGGAACGCTTAACTGCGAGTTGGGGCGAAAACGGGAAGCCGGGCGACATAGAAGAAATCCATGACACCTGCTTATTGATCCAAAATTTTTTGCAGGAGATTGTCCGGCATGAGGAACATCTTCGCTTTGTGAAGTTGCCGGAAGAGGCTGAAGAACTCCGGGGATTGATGACCGATGCTGTTGCGATGCCAGTTGAACAGATTATGGAATTGCCTGATGCTCTTGATGATTTCGTAACAATCGCTGGCACGGATCACGGGGGAACCGTTGAGAACCCGACCACCCTCAAAAAGACGATTGTGATCGAGTTGCCTGATGGCTGGGAAGACGAAATGGATGCCGCTATCAATCGGTTCGCAAGCAAAATTCTGTACTAATCAACAGCCTCGCTTGAGGCTTAAGCAGGATTATTGGGGCAATTCACCCGCACTGCCGATGTCGAACTGATCACCCGCCCATGCTTCGACTGTCGTCAAAAACTCCCTACGGATCCTCGGGTCTCTGATTGCTACATAGGCGCATAGTAGCCGGAAGATTTCATCCGGTTTGGTTTTGAATACGGTGCTCATATATTTTCGTCCTTTCATTGCTTTTCATTGGATTTTGGTTGGTGGATCACGCGGCCCACATACGTTTAGCTAAAGCTCGGTCTTCGGGGCCTGTGGCGCTTATGTAAACGGCGGTGGTTTCACGGCTGGCATGCCCGAGCCACGATTGAAGCCTTGTTTCAGGCACATGCATCATCACAGCATGCACACCCATCGTGTGACGTAATCCCCGTGCGCTACCGCGAACGCCTTCAATTTGCGCCGCACTCATGACGGATTTTATCAGCATCCAGCCCTTTGTCCGGGCAAACGGCCAGATGCGTGTGCTCCCACAAGTCTGAGTGTTTTGCGCGGCGTGAATGTTGTGAATAGATTCCAGCCGCTCAATAAAATCACGTGGCAAAGGGATGGGCCGGAAATGCCGTCCCTTCAACGGCCCGCGCTTCTTTAGCGAACGGATCACGACTGCGGCTTCGCCCAGATCGATATTCCTCGGCGTTAAAGACAGAGCCTCGCTCGGCCTGCACCCGGTCCAAAAGATCATCTCGCAAAAGCTGCGCTCCGCCGGGTCGAGGATAACGGAAAGACACTCATAGAATCGTTTGCGCTCGGATGCGGAGAGATATTTTCTCTCTCCCATCTGGCTGAACAGGGACATGCCCTTAAAATTGGCGGATGCGTCTCCCATGACGAAAATCCTTCAAAAGCGTTGTTCACAGCGGCGAACAGAATAGGGAATTCTGTTCATCCATCTCATACACCCTTGAATTTTCGCCGTTTTTCAACATTCATGACGAGCATTGATCGTCGCCATATTTCCTCCAATCATAATAATTTCTTCACCAATATCAATATAAAAAACAATATTCCCTAAATTGTTCGCATTTAATTCTTAAGAGGGGAAGCAAAAATAGTCCGATATCTACCGTATTGTTGTTCTTTCTCGCGTATTTCTGCGCATCGGTGAATGCATTCGCCGGAACAACGACAGCCGATTTTTTGAAATGGGATCGGAAGGCGCAGATTTCGTTTTTTCAGATTTCGCTAAGCATGTTGGGGACTGTGGCAACTCAAGTGCGACCAGAGATGGCAAGCTGTATCGACAATTGGTACTTCAAAACAAAAGCGGTTCAGGACAAGCGGCATGCCCAACTTCTGAAAACCATGCCGCAATATGCGGAATTCGACCCCACTGCTTTTATGCTTGGGTATGTAGAAAGTCTTTGTGGACGGATTGTTGGGAAATAGATCAATCGCCGATTTTGACGCGTGGAATTACCGCCTGTGTCCTCGGCGTTGTGTCCTGAGTTTCGGCACCTGCCTGTATTTGCGCACCGGATGGCATCCTATTTTGAATGCCAGCGTCAATGTTCTTCACCCGCTCTCGTAATGCGTCTGTGCGTTCCTTCGCTGCGTCGATCTCATCTGTCGTCAGCGGGTCGTCGTTCGTGGTTGCGTTATTGTGTATCTCGCCGAGTTCGGTCTCTGTGCCTCGCAACTCATTCTCCGCAGCTTCCAACGCCGAAATGCGATCTCTTTGCACCAAATAATCTTCATAGCTCGGTTCATCGCCGCGCCACTGAATTGTCGCCGCGAGTTCGTCTGGAACAATGTTGCCGTCTTCGTCCCTCACCTCCCCGTTCTTGTCGCGGAAAACCGTGCGGCCATCCGGCAGCTTGGCGGCGCTGGATAGAAGGTCATTCATTGCGGTGCGTTCTATCGCTAACGCTTCGGCAACGCGGTCCAATGCCAATTGCGTTTCCTGCTGTCCTTCATGAAGGGCAGTTATTAACTCCGCATGCGCCTGTTTATAAACGGCATCATTGAGTAGGAGCCATTCAAGCGTCCGCTGAATTTTCTGCTCTGCCTTGGTCTTGCCAGTGAGTGGGTCGATTTCTTCGCCGTGGAGATGCCTGCGCTGTCTCCCGACATTTCGATTTGCCATCGCGTCCTGCAAGTCGGCAAAATCATCCGCCGCTGCCTTTGTACGCAACGCTTCCGAACTCTCGTTGAAGCTGTCTGAATAGTTGTCCACTGTTTCCACCACAACACCGTTGTTATTACCTTCGGCTTGGTGGACCGGACGGAGTCAAAACCGTGCGCATGCGTCACGTCCACGCTCAAGGACCAGTGGCACTTTTACGTGACCATCCGGCCCATAAAGCCGAATGCATGCACTAATTTTAGGGTTTTGACGTCCCCACCGAGCGATTTTGCGCCCGGATTTCACACAAGTATATTTTAACACGAAACTGGCATATCATTCAATAAAACGAATAATTCGTAGACAAAGCACGCCAACTGTGGACATTTAGAGCGCTAATACACACGATTTTCTCACAATTACTCCTTGGTTACAGAAATATATTTCTATCTTATCCTGCATTTAAAGATGAAGCTGTAAAAAGGATACAACAAAATTCCTAGTATCACAGATGGACGATTGCTTAAGCTACCTGTGGATAACTTCGAAAAGGTCCAGAATTTCCACTATAAGATTCGACACATGATCATGGAATCGCGGAAATAGAAAGGTCGACACGTCTGGTACACGTGCCGACCTCAATCTAACCAGCCTGTTGGGCTGCTGTGTGATCACCACCGGACATTGAATCATCCGGTGGGAGCAGTCAAGCCCTTCTGGCGTCAAACGCTGAAAGGAGGGCAAAATGCCTTCAAAATGTTCACAATCCTATCGACTGACATTCGACGATGCCGTTGATATATGGCTCAGGAATTGGAGCGGCGAATATCAACACAAAATCGCGGCCTTCTATGACGTGAATCCGGGCCGGGTCAACGAAGTCTTGAAAAGGCGAAAACACATCGGAAGTGAAGACTCTGCCCGCAATTTGCGGAGGGCTTCATAATGACAAAGTTCGGAACAGTGAAATTCGAGGGAAAGTCAGGCACTTCCTACGAATTTACGGCCTACGAACGAGGTTCCAGCTTTAATAAGATCGGTGCTGTCTACTTCGTGACGAAACGCACGAAGTCTCAATCAGGAAGCTTTTCGCATACAAGAATTTATGTCGGCGAGACAGGCAACTTGTCTGAGCGTATGGCCCAGCACCATCGAAAGGATTGCTTTGATCAGCATGGCGCAAACTGTATTTGCGTCTATCCTGAGTCAGACGACATGGTCCGACTGGCTATCGAAAAAGATATCATGGAAAACTACGATCTTCCGTGCAATCTCGAATAAATTCCTCGGGAAATCTAACTTCTCTTTGATTGCGGCTGGTGTTTCAATGTGAAGAGCGCCAGCCGTTTCGTTTTTGAGTGTGCATGATCTGGTCCTACAAAGGCCGTTTGAGCAGGAGTGCCCAGATGTAGCGGAAGAAGGCTTCGTTTGGGGACAGGTTGAGTTCGTTGATGACGATGATGCTGGATGAGCGGAAATCGGCAGGCTCGAAAGGCCGGGTGACCAGCTTGCCTTCTGCGTTTTTGCCCAAAACTTCGATGATTTCATATTTGGGCTTGACCTTGTTGTAGTTGACGAACTTCCGTACGGCTTCGAGGTCTTTTTCGTTTTTCGCCGCGAAACGTTTCACGGCTCGCCCGTTCTTCGTAAAATAGACCCGGTGCAGGAATTCCGTTTCAAAGAGATGCGCGAATTTCTCCGGTACGCCGCGATGCTTCTTGGCGAAGACGATCCGGGCAGGCATGGCCCCTTCGTTGTCACGACGATCCACACGCATGAACCCGTAATCGAACAGGTGTTGACGCAAGCGCATGAATATGTCGCGCACGGTTGGTTCGGAGAATTTCGTCTTGGCGGCGGCGTCTTTCACGCTCAAATCAGCGGCGAAGCACCGGACCAGATTCTTAAGCCGATGTTCCGAAATTTTTGCGCCGCGATAACGCCTGTTTTTTTGTTTGGTTCCAGACATTTACCACCTGTCTGTGGGACCTGTTCTTTCCCGCTCTTCTTACTCTGATCGTTTTACCATATCGCGAGCATTTCGTACGGATTCTGCCATGTTTACAGCGCTGGTCAGCGCAGAGATAGGAGGTCCGCAATCATGAACTTATGCCCAAGTTGTATCCTGCTTGGTTATTGCCGCAATCGCAGCGCGTGGCTTGTAACGGACAAAGAACTCGACAACCCGGAATTTGTTCGGGATGTGCGGGAGGCGGCGCGTGCGGAAGCGGTTTCCCCCGACCATTGGATTGATCACATTACCCGCTTGTATCGGGACTACCGAGGCTGGATCACGGTGATTGGCGGGGGCCGGGTGTTTTTGGACATGGATGAGTTTGAGCGTCCGTCCATCCGGGAATGGTTTCGGGATTTTTGTGTTACGCCATGCCCGCCGGAGATTACGCCGCGTGTGCGTGATGAGGCGCGGGAGCGGGTGCGGATTTTGGCGACGATATTGCGGGCTCTGAATCCTGAGCGGGCGCAGTTTTGGGGCTTGCGCAGCGATAACGACAATGAACCCACAGCGCGATAGGCGAACGCGTTTTCTAACCGCTGCTCATAATTTTTTCGGCGTTATCCCCCCGGATCGGGATTCCGGCGGGATTATACCTCCCTCCCATGGAAGCGCGGTTGCTTCCTTGATCGAGGGGCTGGCCGGACATTGGTTCCGGCGGCCCCGGCGGGAATGGAGGTGCCAATTCAAAACGGTATGCAATCACCCTTGCTTGCCAAGAGCCTTGAAGGCCTGTCCGGCGTTATCGGATTTATCGGCGCAGTGCTTTTGACGCCTTGGTTGAATGATCTTTCGTCCGGGTGGGCGATGGATGTCTTTACCGGGATCTACGGATCGGAGTTTGCGGGCATTTTCGCAATCGGCTGGTTCTTGGTTGTGGCAATCGCTGCGTACATGGCTGTGCGGGCTTTGCTCTCAATCATCCTGACTATGCTTGTCAGTCATTGGATCGTGTTTCGGTTCTGATGGCTGACCAGAGAGTTTCCCACCAACCCAAAAGGAGATTTCCATGGGCTACAGAGAAGCAGACAAACTCTACCAAAAAGACAATGACTGGATTTGGGGTGTGGTCGGCGTGATCATCCTCATCGGATTGATCGCCGCCTTCGGCTGATGCCAACGACCCGCGCCTCGAATGTCAGAGGCGCGGGAGAGGTCAACCAGAATGAACTGGCCGGAAACAGTGTTGCAGCACTGCTTCCGGCTTTTTTTGTCTCAAATTCAAGGCAGTGTCTATGACTGATAACTCTAGGTTTCGTTTTGGGAGCGCCGGATTTGCCTCTGCGCGGGAGATTGCCCGTGCAGGTATGTTTGACCAAAGCGCTTCATCTTTACTGGTCGGTTTTCTTGGCAATAAACCAATTTGGTATGATGGCGCGGGCGGCTTGGTGTTGGTGGCAGGCGCTCGCAGCGGCAAACTCAGGGACGTATTGGCGTATAATATTTGTGCCGGGATTCATTCGCCTACCATGGTCCTGCTGGACATGAAGGGCGAGCTTACGGCTGTCGCGCAAAACCAAACACCAGACCAGAAATTCAACATTTGCTGGAACCCCGCAAAGCTGCACGGCCTGCCGCAACACCGGATCAACCCGGTTGATTATCTTCGCATTGATAGCCGCTCACTGGTCGCCGATACAAAGGTGTTTTGCGAGAATATCATTCCGCTATCGGGTTCGGCGCAGTCGGAATTCTTCGAACGCCGGGCGCAGGAGTATTTAGAGGCAATAATTTTGCCGCTGGTGCAATTGAACGGCGTTTTGACCCTGCCCGATTTGTATCATGCTGTGAATTTGATTCCGGGTGAGAGCGATGAGTATCTCGATTTTGCATTCGAGATGAGCAAATCGCCCTTCGAGATTTCCGTGCGGGTGGAAGAGGAGATAGCAAACTCCCGAAAGGACACGACAGGCGGATTTCAGGGGATTATGGGGGAGCTCTTCAAGGGGCTGTCTTGTTTGAGTGACCCGCAGTTGATGGCCTCGGTGTCACCGCCCTATGACTTCTCGCTATCCCAGCTTTGCGAGAGTGATCAGACTTATCTCTTGAGCATCATGCCGCCCGCTGAGTTTATCGACTCATGGGCACCGATCATTAAGGCGCTGTTCGTCTCGGCCATGATGTACAAGGCTCGCGCCCCGCATGCGCCGCGTCAAACATGGGTGATCGATGAGTGTTCACAGCTTGGTAAATTCCCACTGATCGTCAAGGCTTTTACCTACGCAGCAGGAATAGGCATCAGGCCGTGGGCGGTGTTTCAGAGCGCGTTTCAGATGCGGGCTCTGGGGCCGGATGCGGAAAACATCATCACATCCAGTGCACAGCTTCGCAGCTATTTCGGCGTGCGCGATATCGAAACCGCATCGGCGGTCAGCCGCATGATCGGCCATGAGACCCTTCAATATTTTGACGAAACCCAATCCCTTCGCGCCAGCCATGCCAAGCGTCAGGCCTTACACGCGGTTATGAATGGTCAGGACCCGTTTGCCGCCGCGCTGCAATGTCATCAGCAATCGCTGGAAGCATCGACCATGCGCAAGCAGCAACGCTTGCTGCGTACCCCTGATGAAGTCCTGAATATGCCGGGGGATAAGCAGTTCATCTTCACCGATGGCATCCCGCATCCGATCTATGCGGATCGCAAACCCTATTACGAGCAGGTGTTTATGCGCGGGCGCTATCACCCGAACCCGTATCACCCGCCAGCGGGCAAGGTGCGTGTTAAAATGTGGATGGGCCATAGCTGGCGCAAGGTCATCTCTGAACCTGTGCCGGAACGCTACGCCCATTATCCCCAATACCAAGGCGGGCTTTGGTCCCGCATTGAAGAATAGTGGAGAACCCAACTGAACAATCACAATCGCGATGAAAATCATGGCTGGTCCACATTGTCGGCCAGCCATACGCGCCCGGAACTCAGGCGCGATAATCCCATCCGCGAAAAAACCGGATCACTCAGCCAGAGCTTCGATATTGAACGCGACGCGGACCGCGTTCTTCAACAGGCCGATATGAATAAGTCCGAAGCCCAGCGCCGCCGGGAGCGCGATGCATTTAAGGCCAAGCGGCGCGGTTCCGAGATGGTGAAGCGGGATCGGCCTCAGCCCGTTCTAAAACCATCTCCCACGCTCGCAAACGGCCCGGACCGAGACCGATTTAACGGTGCATGGGCCGATGAGCAAAACGGCGCCCGCGATGCGGCGATAGCGGAGGGCAAAGATATCGTCCGCGACCTTCAGGCGTTCAGGGCCGGATTGGACCGGGAGGAGCAAAATCTGAAAGTCCAAAATGACCGCGCCCGAGGCGGAGATGTTAGTGGCGCGACCAAAGAACTCTTCAAGGCGAAGCGCCGAATGGATCAAAACGCGGACCGCGTATTCACCCGTTCGCAAGCCTTTCGGCAACGCCATTCCCGATAAACCACCACCACAACCGAAAAGGAAACTGCATGACAAACAACAACCGACCTATCGACACCATCCGCGACGGTAAACTGAAAGCCAGCATTTGGGAAAATGAGGGCGAGAAGGGTCCGTATTTTACCACCACACTCGCAAAGACCTATCAAGACCGCGAAGGTAATCTGCAAGATACGCAGAACTTTACCGCAAGCGATCTTTTGAGGGTCTCCGAACTCGCCCGCAGCGCCTATCACCGCAGCCGAGACTTGCGCCGCGAAGTGAACCAATCACAGCGCCCGGATAATGACGAGGGCCGGGACGAGTTCAAACAAAGCCGCACTCAAAATGAGGGCCAAAACACCAAACGCCGTTGGGGGCGTTAGGGCCGAATATTCCGGGAGATTTTCCTTGCAAAAAGGCATATTTTGAAGTAATGTTCACTATATGTTCTTTTTGAAGGGGAGAAGACAATATGGATTGATTGATATGAAAACAGACAAGGAGTTTGAATGCTTGAAGAGACTGAAACAACAAAAGGAAATACGGAACGAAGAACTGACGACGCGTGTGTGAAACAAGATACCGTTTTAAAGGTATCGCTGAACTTTGAAGATTATGTGCGCTATCTGGATGACAACGGTCTGAGCGATGACCAGAAACACCAGATGCTCAAGGCCATGGCGGATATTCTCACGGCCTTTGTGGACCTTGGATTTGCGATTGATCCTGTGTCCCATGCCAAACGCGCAAAAGAGTTCGAAACTGAAAATCCAATTGCACCACCGCCGGATACGAGTTTGGAATTGAACACAGCGTTTGATCCGGCAAACCAAACCACCAATGAAACCCAAAAGGAGATTGTCACAGGAGGTACAGATTTATGAAATTTGATGACAACCAACATAATGTTACAGACGCGGTGATCTATTGCCGCGTTTCCAGCAAGGCCCAGACGAAGCGCGGCGATGGGCTTAAATCTCAGCAAACCCGCTGCCGGGAATACGCCAAATACCGGGGCTATAACGTCAAGCGGGTCTTTACGGACGATCTCACTGGAAAAGCTATTGAACGGCCCGGTCTAAAGGCTCTGCTTGCCTTTCTCGAATCGGACCGGAAAAACCCGCATGTGGTTTTGGTCGATGATTTAACGCGTTTTGCACGGCGGGTTCAGGTTCATTTTGAATTGCGCACCGCCATTGCCCTTGCCGGGGGAATTTTGGAAGTGCCTTCCGTGGAATTGCGCGACGATGCGGATGGTGAGTTGCATGAGTATATTCTGGCATCCGTGAATCAACACCAAAGCCGGAAAAATGCGGAACAAACACTCAACCGGATGCAGGCCCGGTGTTTCAATGGATACTCCGTGTTCCGCGCTCCCATAGGATATGAATATAAGAAGGTCGCCGGACACGGTAATCTTCTGGTACGCAAGGAGCCTCACGCCTCGATCATTCAAGAGGCACTGGAAGGTTTTGCATCCGGGCGGTTTGAAACGCAGGCCGAGGTGAAGCGTTATCTGGAAAGTCAGCCGGACTATCCGAAAGACCTGCCGAATGGACAGATTCGCTATCAGCGCATTGTGGAGCTGCTTACCCGCGTTACCTATGCCGGATATGTTGAAGCGCCGAATTGGGATATTTCACTGCGCAAGGGACATCACGAAGGGCTTATCAGTCTTGAGACTCACCAGAAAATTCAAGACCGCCTGAAATCCGGGGCGAAAGCGCCAGCCCGTAAAGATATCAACGCGGACTTTCCTTTACGCGGATTCGTGACCTGCGGGGATTGTGATAAACCGCTGACGGCCTGCTGGTCCAAGAGCAAGACTGGAAAACGCCACCCCTATTATATGTGTTACAACAGGACCTGTGAGAGCCACAGGAAGTCTATTCCGCGTGATCAGATCGAAGGCGACTTCGAAGCGCTGCTGAAGCAAATGCGGCCCTCTGGAACCATGTTCCAGCTTGTCCGGCACATGTTCAAGGATTTGTGTGACAAACGGCTTGCGCAGGTGAATGAAGCAAAGAAAACCCTGCGCCGCGAAATTTTGGAAATCGACAAACAGGTGGAGCGGCTGGTTGATAGGATCGTCGATGCGACCAGCCCCACCGCCGCTTCGGCCTATGAGCGCCGTATCGCCAAGCTGGAAAAAGAAAAGCATCTCGCGGCTGAAAAGCTGGAAACTCGGACAGGTCCGGCGCGACCCTTTGGCGAAATGTTCGAACTCGCCTTCTCGTTTCTTGCAAACCCTTGGAAATTATGGGGTTCTGAGCGATTGGAGGACAAGCGAACTGTGCTGAAATTGGCCTTCGCCAACCGCCTTGCCTATACCCGGAATCAGGGCTTTCGAACCCCGGAAAACGCCTTACCCTTCAATATGATAGGGGGGCTGGATTTGAAAAAATGTGAAATGGCGCACCGGGGAGGATTCGAACCCCCGACCCCCAGATTCGTAGTCTGGTGCTCTATCCAGCTGAGCTACCGGTGCGTCCTGTCGTCCGCGTC
>JGI12316J15310_10000371_pt6 | contig 21627 bp, 18 predicted proteins | sample MarCyaLeptolynsp_FD_15310 | JGI IMG/M metagenome (IMG submission 15310)
TAGCTGTCCGCACCACCTCCACCCCCCGAACGCCTCAGCTCGACCGGCAAGCCTGAGGTGCGAGCCAGTCGGCGAGCATCTCAGGCCGTACCGCACGCCGCAGCTCGACCCGAAAGCCTGAGGTGCGAGCCAGTCGGCGAGCATCTCAGGCCGTACCGCTCACCGCAGCTCGACCCGAAAGCCTGAGGTGCGGGCAACCCGTCAAAACAGATCCATCTGCTTGACCTGGTCCTGCTCGGCCGGCCACGTGGGCATCTCGCCGGCCGCCGTGCGCTCCGACAGCATCGCGTGAAAGTGTCGCGCCAGCCGCGGGGCGAAAAAATCGTTGGGGCAGTGCATGAAGACGTAGGGCCGCAGCCCCTCGTCGACCCACGCCGCGATGCGTTTGGCCCAACCCCACAGCAGCCCCTCGTTGGCCCCCTCCTCGGGGTCGCCGATGAAGCGCACGAGCGGCTGGCCGCCGGTCACGGCAACGTGCAGCGGAAGCTTGGGTTTTTTCGCCTGCGACGCGGCGTGATGCGGATCGATCGGTGCGCGGGCGTGCAGCCCTCTCGTATCGAGCACGACCCGGTCTGCGCCCTGCTCCCGCAGCACTGCGTCGAGCTCCTCGCAAGCCGGACCCCCGTGCAGATCGGGATGGCGCACCTCCACCGCGTACGCGTGCTCGCCCGGCAGCGCCACGAGAAAGTCCTCGAGCACCGGCAGCTGACGCGGACCGAAGTGGGGCGGCAGCTGGATCATGAACGGCCCGAGGCGCTCGCCCAGGGGGGCCATGCGGGCGATGAACCCTTCGGCCTCGCGCCTCGCGTTGACCAGCTGGCGGTCGTGGGTGACCGTCTTGGGCAGCTTGAAGCAAAAACGAAAGGTACTCGGGACTTGCTCGCGCCACCGCGCGACGATCTCGGGCGTCGGCGTGGCGTAGAAGGTGGTGTTGCCCTCGACCGCGTTGAATACCGTGGCGTACTCCGACAGATACTGCCCCTGAGGGGTGCCCGGACGGAGGAGCTCTCCTACCCAGTCCTTGCGGCCCCACACCGGGCAGCCCAGCCACAGTCGCTCGATCGCCATCGCGCCTGCCAAAGGCTACCAGCCGTCGGAGTTTGGGGGACGTCGCCGGTGCGCGGTACGCTGAGCCAGCAATGGCTCTGTCGCTGCAAACCCAGTGGAAGCTCGTGGCCGCAGGTCTGATGGCCCACGCCGATCAGGTCATGACGGGCGAGGAATGCGAGCGCCTGATGATGCTGGTCGAGCAGGACGTGGCGGACGACGAGTACGCCGACTGGCTCGCCCTGGTCAGCGACCCCGAGAAGCTCCGCGCCCTGTTCGAGTCGCTCGAGCCCCCCGAGGCCGCCTCGCATCGCATCGTGCTCGAAGAGGCGTGGCTGATGGCGGTCGTCGACGGCGAGCGCCACGAGGACGAGGTCGCCATGCTCTCGACCATTGCCGAGCGAATGGGCGTGGAGTCGGTTCAGCTCGAGTTTTGGCGCGAGGCGTGGACGCAGGCGCAGAACGACCGCGCCGAGACCACGGTCCGCACCCTGGCCCGTCTGCTCGGTGATGGGCCCGAAGACGCCAAGCTGCTCGACACGGTCTTGTTCGAGCTGCCCACGACGACGGAGCACCGCGACGCCCTGCAGGCCATCACCAAGGTCGAGCAGTCGCGCGAGGACGTCGCCCGTCGCCTCGGTGCGCTGTCCAAGCCGCTGCGCCGCGACGTCATTCATCGGCTGGCCGATGCGGCCGGCAAGGCCGCCGACGCCGACGCCGCGAAGGGCGAGCTGGCCGCGATCGCCGCCGAGTCGGGCATGACCGAGGACGAGATCGCGTCGCATCTGCACGGCGCGTGAGGTCGGCTACCGACTGATCCGCCATCCCCAAACTGGAGGCACCAAGCCTGTCCTACATGTGGGTATTTGTGCGGATCGCTCACAAAGAAAGCTGATCGCAAGCCCTGCACAGGGGCCAATTGGCGTGGTACGACATCTCCACACAAGGGGAGAGGTTGTATGTCCAAGTACGCATTGGCAATCATCGGTTCTGGGCTTTTCGCTATCGGCTGTGCGCGCGGCGAGGACATGAACGGCGGCGACGGGGGGATCCTGCTCGATGGCGGAGCGGACACCGACGGCGCGGATGACGCGGACGACGACGACGGCGACGCCGATGCGGGCAACGACGACGACGCGGACGGCGGCAACGATGCCGATGCGGGCGACGACGACAACGACGACGACGGCGACGACTCGGGCATGGATGCCGACGGCGACGACGACGGCGAAGGCGAGCCGACCTGCGAGCAGGCGATGTTCTCGTTCGACCTCGAGCCCTCGATGGAGCCCCCGCGGGTGATGCTGCTGCTCGACAAGTCGCGCAGCATGTCCAATCTCTGGGACCACGACCTCAACGCAGGCACGCCCGAGATTTCGCGCTGGCACAGCCTCGTCAACGTCGTCGAGTTCCTCACCGACGAGTTCTCCGACACTGTCGACTTCGGCGCGCAGCTGTTCCCATCGGCCGCGGCCTTCCTCGACGAGCCCGTCAACGCGATGTCCTGCCAGGTACTCGAGGCTCCGGAGGTCTCCGTCGGCCCCAACACCGGCGCCCAGATCATCGCTTCAATTCCCGAGGCCACCGACTTCTCGATCTCCGGGGGCACCCCGGCGACGGCCGGCGTGCTGTCGGCCATCGAGCACCTCGAGTCGCTCGACGGCAATGCACCCCGCGCGGTGGTCCTCATCACCGACGGCGCCGCGAACTGCAGTGCCGACGAGCCGGCCGACAACACCCTGTTCGCCTACGACGAAGAGCTGGCCAACACGGTCAAGATGTCCTTCGAGGCCCACTCGATTCCGGTCTACGTCGTCGGCATCAACATTCTGGACCAGATGGGCACCAAGCCCGCGGTCAATGCCCACGAGGCGCTGACCAACGTCGCCACGCTCGGCGGTGTGCCGTCCACCGGCTCGGATACCTACTACCCGTCGTTCAACGAGATCGAGCTTGCGGGCGCAGTCGAGGACGTCATCGGTCACATCGAGTGCACCGTGCCGCTGCAGGACGTGCCGGACCATCCGGACCTGGTCTCGGTCAGCGTCGACGGCGTGGGCTACGACCAGGTCGCCGACTGCGACACCGGCAACGGCTGGGCGTACACCTCGCCCGGCGGTCCCTTCAACGCCATCCAGCTGTGCGGCGAGGCGTGCGAGGGTGTGCAGGACGCGGGCAACGTCTCGGTCGACTACCTGTGCCCGGAGTGAGCGGCACCGAGCCCCTCACTCGCTGAGCTTGCTGCCGACGAACTCGGCGTAGTAGCGCTCGATCGCCGGCTCCTCGGCACACAACACCAGCCGATCGCTTTGTTCGACGACGAGATCTTCGGGGAAGTCCACGATGATCTCGTCGTCGCGTTCGATTGCGACGACGTGGCACCCGGTGCGCTGACCGATGCGCCCCGAGAACGGACTCTCGCCGACGAGCCCCGCCGGGCCCACGCGCACGAGCTTGACCCGTTGGGCGAGCGACAGCCACTCCTCGCCCAGCAGCTTGTGCGCCAGGATTTCGCCCGCGACCTCGGCGAGCGACAAGCCCACGTCCGCCCCCGCCCGGTGAATCCGCTGCACGTTTTCGGACCGCACGACGCGGGCCACGATCGGAACGTCACCCACCGTATCTCGCATGATCGCGGTGGCAAACAGCGTGGTGCTGTCGCTGCCGACTGCGAGCACGACGGCCGAAGCTTCGGTCGCGCCCGACCGCTTGATCAGGGCCGCGTCCAGGGCGTCCCCCACGAAGTCCACGCCCTCTTGGGCCTCACGGTCGATGACGACGACCTCGCGGCCGATGTCGCGGAGGATCTGCGCCACCTTCGATCCGACCTCGCCGTAGCCGGCGACGACCACCGGGCCGTCACGCTGCAGCGGCGTCGCGAGCTCACCCGCGACCGCCACCGCCTGCTCGCTGCCGACCACGACGAGGATCGAGCGGGCCTCGAGCGGCTCGGCGGCATCGGGATGGGCCACGAACTCGCCGCCGCGCCACAGACCGATGACGGTCGCCCCCGTGCGTCGCCGGAGGTCGGCCTCGCGCAGGCTCACCCCAGCCAGCTCGGAGTCGGGGTCGATGCGAAGCTCGCCCATCCGCAGGCTTCCCCGCAGCTGCCGTAGCCCGACCACCCGCTGGGCGCTGCGCTCGGTCACGAGGTTGACCAACGCTGCCGCCTGAATGTGCTTGGGCGTGTACACGGCATCGGCGCCCGCGAGCACGAGCGGACGGCGGTGCAGCGGCTCTTCCGCGAGGGCCACGATCTCCCCGGAAAAGCCGGCCTGGCGGGCGGCCAACACGAAGGCGCCGTTGTCGTCGTCGCTGCCGTTGGTGATCACGGCGGTCGCGCGCTCGAGCAAGTCTGGCTCGGGGTCGTCGTCGCGCAGCCGGGCGAAGACGACCTTGCGACCGCGCTCGAACAGGTTGCGGGCCACGGCTTCGTCTTCTTCGAGAATCACGACCGAGCGACCCGCACGCTCGAGCAGATCGACCAGCGTCGCGACCGCCGGACCCCAGCGATACAGCAGCACGTAGTTCTCGAGCTTGGGCGGGGCGGTTCGCGGCAGCCGTCCGATGAAGTTCTCCTCGAAGTACGGCATGACGAAGACCGGGATCACCAAGAAGGCGATCGACATCCCGGCGATCTGCACGACGACCACGAACACGATCATCAGCGGGTTCTGCCAGTGGCCGTCGTGGCCGTAGCCCGTGGTGGTCAGCGTCTCGGCGGCCCACTCGAGCGACTCCCAAAAGCCGCGGCTCTGGCCCTCGAGCTGGCCCATTGCCGCCATGTACAGCAGCGCGACGAGCACGAGCAGCAGCGGGAACGCCCCGAGCAGCACCAGCAGCCGTCGCACCGACGCGGACACGCGCGGGAGTGTAGACCAAACGAAAAAGGGGGCGCCTTCGGGGGATCGAAGGCGCCCCGGGGGGACATGGGGGGTTGGGCGGGGGAACTGGCCCGGGGATGGGCCAGGGTTTGGCCAGGGGATTGGCCAGGAGATCGGTCGGGCTCAGCCTTCGGCGCCGAGCAGGATGTAGTCCGAGCTGGGGTCCCAGCCGCGCACCATCACGTGGACCTCGGCGGGCGCGGCCAGCTCGACGATGCAGGTCTCTTCGCTGCCCGACTTGAACGGGCGGCACTCGAAGTCGGCCGTGGTCGGGGCCAGGCCGGTACGGACGTAGAGGTCCGCGTCGCCGGTCCCGACCATCTCGAAGACGTAGCGTCCGGCGGCGAGCTTGGGCGTGGAGAAGCGGTGCTCCTCGTCCCGGACGACGGTGTCCTCGGCCTCGAGGCCGTCCCAGTCGTCGGTGCCCCCACCACCACCACCACCGCCGCCGGGCACGAACACGTTGTCCTGCTCGCCCGAGACGAGCACGACCTCGTCCGAATCAATCCCCACGAACATCTGCTCGTAGGTCTGCGGGTCCTCGTAGGAGAGCAGTCCGCGGACCAGCGCCATCGAAGCGGCCGGCATCTCGCGGAAGAACGAGGGCATCGCGTTGGTGATGATGTCGAGGTATTTGGTGCCCGTGGTGTCGTCGGGGTTGACGGCCATGTGCGCCTCGGCCAGCGCATCGTCGATGTACGCGTAGGTGTCGCAGCCGTTCATGAACACCATGGCGTACTGCCCGGTGACCCACTCGCCCTTTTGGGCAAGCGCGCGAATGTTGGCGCCCAGGCCGGCGTGGCCGTTGTAGATGATGAGGTCGGCCTCGGGCGTCAGCTCCGCGTAGCGAGCGTTGAACTCGGGTCCCGCCGTGCGGACGTTGTCGACCAGCATCACCGTGACCTCGACCGCCTTTCCGTCCGGCAGCGCGGCCGTGTAGACGATTTCGGGCGTGTTGATGCCGGGAGAAAACGGTACGGACGCGGGTACGGTGGACAGGTCGAAGCGACCCAGCTCGTCGTCGATCGCCCGCGTGAAACGGTTGTAGGCGCTGATGCCCGCGTCGCTGTTGCTCGTCGCGCCGTCCTCGTACTTGCCGAACACCGCGACCACGGACAGGACATCGTCCTCCCAGACCTTGTGGTACTCGGGGTACTTGCCCGTGGTGTTGATCGGGCTGACCGACAGCGATGCCGTCATCTCGACCACGTCCGCCGGGTCGAGCTCGCAGCCGAAGCGCTCCGGTCGGTAGTAGTACCACATCGATCCGGACGTCACGTCGTGCGCACCGAAGTCGACGCAGTCGTGGTTGTACGCCTCGGTGAATGCATCCTGCCCGGCGAAGCTGATGTCGGCGGGCAGCGTGAAGCGATAGGTGTCGGGCACGAAGTCGCGGTCGCCCCACGCGACGGGCAGCTTGGCGTGGTACGAGATTTTCACCTTGCCGTCGACGGACTCGGTCTCGATGTCGGTGACCTCGAGCTGGTCGAGGCGCCCGACCGAGTTGTCGCCGTTGAGGTGACCGATCGTGTACAGCAGCTGGTCTTCGACCTTGCCGCGCGCGTTGAAGCTCGACGACGCGAGCACGGTGCCCTCGAATTCGAAGTCGACGATGATCGCCTCGACGCTGGCGTCGGCTTTGCCGAGCCCCCCGCCCTTGGTCAGCAGGCTCGGGTCGACGCCGGCCTCACCGACGGAACGCGCCACCTCGGTATCGCAACCCGTGAGCGCAGCGGGAACGAGGAGGGCGGCCAGGGTCATCGGTGCGAGCGTCTTCATGGTCGTGGTGCCTTGTGCACCTACCTCTAAGCACCTTTCGTGCCACAGCTAAGCCTTTGAAATCACTCACCCACCCCCTCTGAAACGCGGTGGCCAGGGGGCGAGACTGGTAGCCAGTCTACCGGTCGGTCGAGGGCCACCCGAGCACGAACAACCCGCACTATCCTCCGCCCGTGCCGCGCCGAATCGCCCCCGTGTGCCTCGCCCTGCTCGCGTCATCGCTGGCGCCGGGCTGCAAGAACCAGGACCGCACCGAAGCACCGACCGCCGCATCGAGCGACGCCATTGCGCCCGAGCTCGCGGGCGCGATCGCGGCCCTGGACGAAGCCGTCGAGGCCGAGCGCGTGCGCGTCGGGACGCCGGCCGCCGCCCTGCTCGTCGTCAAAGACGGCGAGGTCGTGTTCGCCGGCGGGTACGGCAAGCGCGGCGGCGGCACCAAACCCGAAGCCGACGTCGATGCCGACACGGTCTTTGCGATCGGCTCGGTCACCAAGTCGTTCACCGCGATGCTCGTGATGCTCGCGGTGGAACAAGGTGCACTGAAGCTCGAGGACCACCCGCGCACGTGTCTGCCCGAGTTCAAGCTCGCCGACGCGGAGGCGGACAACAAGGTCACGGTTCGCGACCTGCTGACCCACCGGACCGGTCTCGGGCGCACCGACCTGGCCTGGTACGCGGGCGGGTTGACCCGTGCCGAGCTGCTGACCGTGGCCTCGCAAGCCCAGCCGATGGCGCCCCTTGGCGCGCAGACGTACTACAACAACCTCATGTACGTGGCGGCCGGCGAGTGTGCCGCGCGGGCGCTCGGCGGGACGTACGAAGCGCTCGTCGCCGAACGGCTCCTCGCTCCACTGGGCATGGACGCGGCCACCCTCGAGGCCGCCTCGCTGCGCAATGCCGAAAACCACGCCCAAGGCCACGCCCGGACCGGGCCCGATCGCGCGGCGATGGCCGTGCCGGTCAAGACGATCGACGCGATCGCCCCCGCGGGCTCGATCAACGCGAGCGTGACCACCATGGCCCCGTGGCTGCAGCTCATGCTGGGCGGCGGCGCAGTCGGCGACACGCGTCTGCTGTCCCCCGAGTCGTTCGAGCGCATCGTGTCGCCCCACGCGGCCATGGGACCCGGGGTGCAGTACGGCCTGGGTTGGGTGCTCGACCGGTGGCGGGGGAACAAGCGGGTCTGGCACAACGGCGGCATCGACGGCTACTACGCGCTCGTCTCGATGCTGCCCGAGCAGGGGATCGGGTTCGTGCTGCTGACCGCGGACGACAGCGCCGACCTCGAGCAGCTCGTCACCGACCGCGTGTTCGAGCTCGCGGTGCCCTCCACCGAGGAACCCACCTCCGACGGCGCGGCCAAGCATGCGGGCACCTACGGGATTGTCGGGGGCTTTCAGGCCACCGTGGCCGCCGATTCCGAGGCCGGCGTGACCACACTGACCGTGCCCAACCAGCCTCCCTACCCGCTCGTGCGCGGCGAAGGCGACCGCTTCGAGCTCGGGTCTCCCGCGCCGGCTGGGTTTGCGGCGAAGTTCGCCGGTGAAGGCGAAGACAAGCGCCTGACGATCGAGCAGCCGCAGGGCGCGATCGAGCTGCCGTGGCTGTCGCCGACGACGCTCGCCGCCGCCCGCGAGGCCGTCGTCCCCGAAGACCTCCGCCCGATGCTCGGCGCCTACCGCCACGAGTCAGGGCTGTCGGTCACGCTGCTCGCCAGCGAAGGACGCGTCGCCCTCGTGGCCGCGGGCCAGGCCCCCGCCCCGCTCGTCGCGACCGAGGATCCGGCCACGTTCAAGCTCGACGGCCTGCCGCCCTCCTTCACGGTGACCGTGCGCCGAGGCAAGCGCGGTCGCGTCGATGGAATCGGGCTCGGGCAGCCGCAAGGCAACGTGTCCCTGCAGCGCGTCCCCGGAACCGAGCCGATCGCCACTCCGCTGCCCCAGCTCTGGAAGGAGATCGCCAAGGCCCACGGCAGCGCCGCGATGGCGGCGCATCAAACCCTCGAGGTCGTGAGCCGGCTCGAGTTCGTGCACCAGGGCGTTCAGTCCACCGCCACCACCCGCCGTGCCTCGGGGAATCGATTCGCCGAGACGCTCGCGCTCACGGCCGTCGGCAAGCCGCTGGGGACCATCGACATCGGCTACGCCGGCGGCACCGCATGGGAGCGCAGCTCGTTTTCGCCGCCCACCGAGCCATCGACGCTCGAAGCGGAATCGCTCGCACTTCAAGCGGTCTTCGATCCGTGGCGCGATCCCGAGGCGGGCTTCGCCATGGCGGAGATCATGCGCGTCGACGCCCTGCCCAACGACGACGAGCCGGTGATCGTGATCCGCCGACAAACTGCGAGCGGCATCACCTGGGTCGACATGATCGGGCGCAAGACCAAGCTGCTCAAGATGCGCACGACGACCATTCCCGGCCACGACGGCGCACCGGACACCACCGAGGTGCAGCGCTTCGCCGACTACCGTCAAGCCGGGGGCGTGCAGATTCCGCACCGGGTCGAGGCGTCGACGACCAACGGCACGGTCACGTCGGTCGTGCAATCGGTGCACTTCGACGGGCGGCTCGATGGGTCGGTCTTCAGCCCGCCAGCGGCAGAAAGCCGCAGGTGACCTCGAGCACGCGATTGAGGTCGAGCGGCCGGTTCAGAAACGTCGCGACGCCCAGGTCGGTGGCTCGGCGCCCGGCATCGAGCGGCAGCAGGTTGGTCAGCAGTGCCACTGGAACCTTGGGAATGATGCTTGCCGCCGCGGTCAGGACCGGCACCACGCCGCCCCCACGCAGGTCGAGGTCGACCAGAGCGAGCGCAATGCGGCCACGGACCAACCACTGCGTGGCTTGCTCCACGTCGTTGGCCATCCGCACGCGATAACCTTCCTCGCGGAGGAGTTCTTCGAGCGCGTCCCGCGTGGTCGGGTCGGTGGCGGCGACCAAGACCGAGCGGTCGTGTTGGGCCACACGATCCATCGTGTCCACTATACGAGCTGCTGGCACGCGAGCACGCGCAGACGCATCCGGTCGAGCGCGCTCCGCGGGGGTCGATGCCGCAAGTCTTGCGCGCAGATGGGAACCCCTGGGGCTCATCGCACCGACTCCGCGATCGGCAGCGCGATGTCGAAACGCGTGCCTTCGCCGGCACAAGAGGCAAAGGACACCGTGCCCCCGTGGGCGGCGACGATCTCGGCCACGATCGGCAGGCCGAGCCCGGTGCCGGTCTCCTTCGTGGTCGCAAACGGGGCAAACACGTCGACGCCGTCGGGAATGCCGACGCCGGTGTCGGCGATCGAGAGTACGGCGTAGAGTCCGTCGACGCGGGCTGACACCGACAGCGTGCCTCCCTGGGGCATCGCCTCTTCGGCGTTCTTGCACAGGTTGTGAAGCACCTGCTTGAGCTTGGCGGCGTCCGCTCGTACGGCAGGCAGATCTTCGGGCAAGTTCACCTCGAGCTCGACCCCCTGCTCGGCGTGCACGCCTTCGCGCAGCGCGGCCACGTCGGCGCACGCCTGTTGGATGAGGACCGCGTCGAAGCGGTAGTCCTGGCGTCGCGACAGCGAGCGGAACTCGTCCAGCAGGTTGTTGAGCCGTTCGAGGTCGCCGTACAGGTGCTCGACCCCGCGCAGTATTCGCGGGTCGGAGTCGTCGGAACGCTCGAGCCGGCGCTTCATCAGCTGAACCTGGGTGAACATCCCGTTGAGCGGGTTGCTGACCTCATGGGCGAACTTGGCCGCCGTGGTGCCGATCGCCGCGAGCTTCTCGCGCTGAACGAGCTCCTGCTGCAGACGCACCTTGTCCGAGATGTCGCGAATGAAGGCGCCGTAGCGGGCTTGCCCCCCCTCGACACGGGTCACCGACAGCTCGATGGGAAACTCCTCCCCGTTGCGACGACGCGCGGTGACGGTGCGAATCCGGCCGATCGCGTGCGCCTCGCCGGTCTCCTCGTAGCGGCTGACGTAGCGGCCATGCTCGGAGTGATACGGCTCGGGCATGAGCATGTTGACGTCCTTGCCCTGTACCTCCTCCGCGCGGTACCCGAACATCGCCTCGGCCGCCGAGTTGAACAGCATGATCCGATGCTCGGCGTCGATGGTGACCACGGCGTCTTGCGTGGCTTGAACGAGTTGGACGATCCAGTCGGAGTTGATTACCACGTGGTCCGATTCAGACTCCGCCGAGGGCGGCTGTAATCGCGTCACCCATTTCGCGATAGAGAAAGCGTCGCAGCGGGCGTGAAACTCGGTCTTCGATCCGACGGGCCGCCGCTCGGGTCACCCCCCAACGAGCGGACAACTCGTGCAGGCTCGCCGGACTCGGGGCTCGAACGCGATCGGTGAACATCTCGAGCGAGCGTCCCTCGAGCGTGTTCGCGAAGCGGTCGAGCGCGGCGTCGAGGCGGTCGCGGAGCTCTTCGGACTGCAGCCAGTCCTCGGGAGTATCGGCCGCATCGGCGAGCCGGTCGATGCCGGTCCGCGCCTGCCCGTCACTGCCCGGCAGCGGCGCGTCCAGGGACGCCGCCGGCGCGCTGAGCATCTCCATCGCCACCACGTCCCGCTCCGGCACCCCGAGTGCCTCGGCAATGGCAGCGGGCGACGTGTCCTGGCCGTCGGCGGCGAGGCGCTGCTTGGTGCGACCCAGCTGGTAGAACAGTCGCAGGCGCTGGCTCGTCGTGGCCCCACGAACCAGCCGCGCATTGTGCTCGACGAAGCGCAGGACAAACGCTCGCACCCACCACGCAGCGTAGGTCGCCAGCCGGACGCCGCGGTCGGGGTCGAAGCGGTCGATGGCGGCGAGCAGCCCCAGGTGCCCCTCCTGCTCGAGGTCGGCCAGGGTGCATCCGTTGCCACGATGACGGCGGGCGATGCGGCGCACGAGCGGAAGCATCGAGGCGACGAGACGATCCCGCGCAGCAGCATCGCGTTGGTCCGCCCAGCGGCGGACGAGCTGGCATTCGGTGGCGGCGTCGTGGCGGGGTTCGCTGAGCTCGGTGGTCATGGCGTTGCGACCCAAGAGCAATGCTAGCGGCGTGCCAGCCAGTTCGCGAGTCATCGTGGGCCCCCGCCTGATCCGGACGCGCAATGGCTGCGCGGGGTGCCGACAGGGCGCACCGCTTGCCGGCAAGAGTGCGCTAGATTTGCCGACGCACCGCGATCGGGCCCACTGCGCCACCCCTGCGCGGTCCGTGGGCGTCACCCCGCAAGTTCTGCGGCAATCCGCGCGTACGCGCATCTACTGCTTCGAAGACCATGTTCACCAAGATCCTCGTCGGCCTCGATGGCTCTCCCCGCGAACCCGCCGTTCTCAAGCAGGCGGTCGAGCTCGCCGATCGACTCGGCGGCAAGCTCCTCCTATGCCGCGCGATGCAGATCCCGGTCAGCATTCCCGCCGTCGCGTGGTCGCTCGCGGGGGACGACTTCGAGAAGTTTCTCGTCGAGCACGGCCACGCGTCGCTCGAGAAGATCGGTAGCGAGCTTCCCGAGGGCGTCGTCGGTGGTGCGTTCTCCGGCATCGGCCAACCCGCGGACTTCATCATCAAGGTCGCGGAGGAGAACAAGGCCGACGTGATCGTCATCGGCAGCCACGGCTACGACCGCGTCGAGCGACTGCTGGGCACGACGGCGTCGAAGGTCGTCAACCGCGCCCCGTGCAGCGTGATGGTCGTCCGCGAGCGCGCGTAGTCAGCGGTCGTCGCCGTCGTCCTCGTACAGGCGGCGGCGCAGATCCGATCGAGACAACAATCCAACGAGCTGCCCGCCCTCGAGCACGGGCAGCCGTCCGATGCCGTGGTCGCTCATGCGCGTGATCGCTTCGGTGAGCGGCGCGTCGACGTCGACGGTGTGGACCTTGCGGCGCATGCAGCTGTTGACCCGCAGGTGCAGCCGGCCGTCGCGCTCCGCCTTGTCGATGTCGCGATGCGAGAGGATGCCGGCGAGTTGCTCACCCTTGAGCACGACCACGCCCGAGATGTGGTGCTCCTCCATCATCCGGCGAACCTCGAGCAGCGGGGTGTCGGTGCTGACGGTGACGACCTCTCGGGTCATCAGATGACGAACCCCAACCCCGCCCGGCTCGGCGGCGATCGCATCGTCGAGACGCGCATGCGCATCGTCGATGGCCCCGGGCTCGCGGCAGCGAATCGACGCCGACCCCGCGCCGGCATGACCGCCTCCCCCAACCGTGCGCAGCACTCGTCCCACGTCGACGTGCGGCGTGGACGAGCGCCCCACCACGTGGACCTTCTTGCCCGCCACGACGAAGGATGCGAACAGGGCATCCCCCCGGCCCAGCGCAGCGGCCTGGGACACGACCGGGCCGAGCCCCTCGACCATCTTGTCCAGCTCGATCCGGGCGACGTGCACGGCACTGCCTCCCGCGATCACCAGCCGCTGGCGCTCGAGGATCTCTCGCAGCACGTCGCGCTGCTCGGGCGTCATCGCCGGCCGCAGGTAGCGACGCACCGTCGACAGGTGCGCCCCCTGCCCCACGAGCCACGACAGCGCCGCCGCATCTCGGGGTGTGCTGCCGTCGTGGGTGAGTGAGCCCGTATCCTCGTGAATGCCGAGCGCGAGCAGCGTCGCCTCCGCCTCGTCGATCGCAATGCCGCGATCCTGCAGCACCTCGACCAACAGCGTCGTCACCGCCCCCAGCTGCGCCACGCGAGCGTGACCCGCCGGGATGTCGTCCGGGGACGCAGGGTGATGATCCCAGACGTCGGTCGGCAGCAGCCCCGCATCGTTGCGCAGCAGCAGCTCCGAAAAGTCGGCAAGGCGGCCGCGACGGCGAACGTCGACCACCACCAGGCCAGTGACCTCCTTGGGGTCGAGCTCCGAGACACGCTGATATCCGAACCGGTCCTTGTGCAGCGCCAGATACGAGCGCAGCCCGGGGCTTTCGGTGCGGCGCAGGACGATCGTCGCGTCGGGATAGAGCTTGGTGGCCGCCACCGCCGCCGCGAACCCGTCAAAGTCCGCGACGTCGTGGGTGACGATCACACGCCGGCTCATTGGCCCTTGCGCGCCTTGTTCTCGGCCGCGCGTGCCTTCTTCTTGGCATCGCGCGCCTTCTTCTTGGCGGCCCGCTCGTGGCGGGTCTCCCACTTGTCCCGCTTGTTCTTGTGCCACGGGCGGTAGGTGTCGGGCTCGAGCAGCGGCAGGCCGTCGCGCTCGCGAATGTAGTTGGGCAGCTGCCCCATCACGGCATGTCCGCAGCGCTCGGTGTACATGATCTTCTCGTGTCCCGTGCGCTCGAGCAGCTCCTTGGGATCGTAGTACCCCTGCTTGCGCGTCTGCTCGGGTGACGGAATCTTGTACCAGAGCTTGACCAGCTCGATCTTCTTGGGCGCCTCGCCGCCGTGCTCACGCGCCCACTTGCGGCAGTGATAGCGCGCGTACCACTTGCGGTACCAATCCGAGGGCCCGGACTCGCCGCCGATGATGCGCCGATTCATCTTGCGCAGCCGCGTGTTCCAGATCCAGGGGATCGGCATGTTCTCCTCGGCGTACACGTCCGTGCGCAGGTCCCAGACCTCGCCCTCGGCATCGGTGACCAGCACCTGCATGAACACGTTGGAGCGCGGGGGGTTGGGCGCAAACATGCCCCAGCCCTGGTCGGTGGTGCTGTTGCGCAGCCACACCGAGAAGCTCGAGCGAGCCTCGCCCCGGAAGGTGCGCACGCAGTCCTTGTCGGGCAAAAGCCACGTCACCACGGCCGCGAGGTGCCAGACCAAGGCCGCCCCGACCACCAGGCGCATCGCGGGTCCGTAGGCCCACGCCTGACGACTGGGCTCGGACGGCGCGGCCTGGTTCTTGGCCCGGCGCCAGCGCGTGAAGGTGACCCCGGCGAGGAACGCCAGCGCGGCGACGTAGCTCAGGCGCCAGTCGACGACGTCCTTGCCCAACTGGGCCTGCGCCACGATGCCGACGAGCACGAGCGTCATCGACACGACCAGCGCCCAGGACGGCAGCCGCACGCGATCGTGGTGCAGGTGCGGCAGCGACGGATCCTCCTCGGGGATGATCGGCGCCCGCTCGGCCGCGGCCTTGGGGATGAAGGGCACGCCCCACCCCGCCAGCTTGTGCCCGACGTCGCGGAGCAGCGTGGCGATCTCCCGGCCCTGCAGGAACAGCAGCGCCGCCGACAGCATCGCCGTCTGGAACTGCCCGACGTTCATCAGGGTGAAAATGTGGGCGTGAAAGGCCAGGTGCCACACCAGCAGCACGCGACGGCCGATGATCCAGCGGCACACCCACGTCCGGTCGATGACCGCCGGCTGGGCCAGCGTGCGCTTGCCGATGCGGGTGACCGTCCACGGGTTGTGCTCGAGCTTGCGCCACAGCAGCCAGATCCCCGCCCACAGGCCGACCCAGATCGCGAAGAACGTGCCCGCGGAGATCGGCGGCGTGAAGTGGACCGGCCAGGCCACCATTGCGACCGCACCGGTCAGGGCGATGAGCGAGCCGAAGCCGAGGCGGGCCGCCCACTTGCGCGTTCCCGACAGCGGGGCGAAGCCCTCCTTGATCATCCAGCGCGTGATGATGCCGACCAAGATGAGGGAAAAGCCGGTCTGGCCGACCTTCACCGCCCAGGTCATCCCGCGAAACACGGTCGTGCCCGCCATCGAAGACAGGAACTGCGGCGGCACGCGGTAGAAGTGATCGAGGTTGAGCGCGTAGTACAGCGAGTCGCCGTTGAGCCACACGCTGCCGGTCTTGAGGGTGCCGGTGGTGACGTAGATCGTCGCCAGCTGCAGCATCATCAGCTTGCGCGGCCACGACGGGATACGCCGGTAGATCGCGGCCAGTCCCTCGGGATGGTCCTCGCTCGGGGGCGCACCGGCGCCTCCGCCGGGGCCATCACGCTCCGACAGCTTGCCCTGCTTACGCAGCTTTCGGCAGCGCAGCCAGTTGTCGACGCTGTACGCGTGGCCGCTGCGCGCGAACACCAGGTAGACGAGGAAGCAGCGGAAGACCAGCTCAGTCCCCTCCCACGCGAGGTGGTTGCGCTGCAGGATGCTGTTCATCAAAAACCAGGTCAGCACCGCCATCAGCCGGGTGCGAAACCCGATCAGCAGGCACAGGCCAACGAGCTCGAACGCGAACAGGTGCACCCAAAAGGCGGTGGGCGAGTCCCAGAAGTACAGCAGCGAGTACTTGGGGCCCTTGAGGAATTCCCAGAACGCGGCCCAGTCGTAAAAGCCGGCCGGGTCGTCCGCCGTAAAGCCGTCGCCGAAGCCGACGAACTGGTGGCGCGCAAACACATGGCGCGCAACGTCGGCGGTGAAGATCCCCTCGTCCGTGTACAGGAACTCGAAGAACTCCCACATCCCGTTGATGTTCGCGATGACGAAGAACGAGAACACGATGCGGAACATCGCGATGCCGCGGGGGTCCTCGGAGGACATCCACCAGCGGCGCCAGCGATCCGCGTAGGCGGTGAAGATCACGACGGCCGCCAGGGCGCACCCCAGCAGCAGCCAACCGATCGTGGGCGAGAGCGCAGCGGCCTGCTCGTTGACGACCTTGTCGCCAAACGCCAAGAGTGCAGCGGACATGACCGACCTCAGGCGCGGGCAGGCGCGCCGACGGCCAAGTCGTGGGCGCGGGGTTCTTTGGCGACGGCCGGTTTGGACACGGGGGCCGGGCGAGCCGAGGCTCCACCGTCCACGCCGTTCTCGCGCTCATAGCGCGCAATCCATCGGTACAGCACGTAAATAAACGCCGCCCCGAAGACCCACAGCCCCCCGAGGGTGCCGAAGATCGCCAGGTCGATCGCGCGAACCGCCAATAAGCCCATCATGTGGGTTCATTGTGCCGGGACTGGCGTTTGCGTCTCGTGCCGTTTCTTCGTGGCCCGACCCACGGCCTAGGGGCTGCGGCGCAGGTTTTGCGGGGGCGCTACTTCTTGCCGGCGGCCTTGGCGACGACCGCCGGCTTTCCCGACGGAGTCTGCTCCCGGTACTCGTTCATCCGGTACTGGATCGTGCGGGGCGAGGTGCCGAGGATCTTGGCCGCGCGCGAGGTGCTACCGCCGACCGACTCGAGGGTGCGCAGGATCGCGTAGCGCTCGAGCTCGGCAAGCGAGGCACCCGGCACCACCGGCATCGAGTCGGCGTCCCGCGCCTTGCCGAGCACCTCGCGCGGCAGGTGGCGCGGCTCGATCTCGTACTCGTTGCACATGACCACCGCCCGCTCGACGCAGTTTTCGAGCTGGCGCACGTTGCCCGGCCAGTCGAAGGCCGCGAGCACCTCGAGCGTGCGATCCGAGAACCCGCGCAGGTCCTTGCGGTTGCGCGCGGCGTGCCGTCGCAGAAAGTGCATCGCCAGCAAGGGGATGTCTTCGCGACGCTCGCGAAGCGTGGGCATGCGCAGACAGATCACGTTGAGCCGGTAGAACAAGTCCTCGCGAAAGTTGCCCGCCGCGACCTCGGCCTGAAGATCCTTGTGCGTCGCCGCCACGATGCGCACGTCCACCGACTCCGGCTGATCGCTGCCGACCCGCTCGAACTCCCGCTCCTGCAAAAAGCGCAGGAGCTTGACCTGCGTCGACATCGAGATCTCCGCGACCTCGTCCAGGAACAGCGTGCCCCCGTCCGCCTTCGCCAGCCGGCCGTCGCGGCGCTCCGTCGCGCCCGTGAACGCCCCTTTTTCGTGGCCGAACAGCTCGCTCTCGAGCACGCCCTCGTTGAGCGCCGCGGTGTGCACCGCGACGAACGGGCCCTTGCTGCGTGCGCTCCACTCGTGCAGCGCACGGGCGGCGAGTTCCTTGCCCGTACCGCTCTCGCCCGACAACAGTACCGATGCCGGCGAGTCGGCGACCTGCTGCAGCAGCTGCGTGATCTCCCGCGAGGCCTTGGACTGCCCCACCCAGCCCACGTTGTCGCTCCGGCCGGAGACCGCTTCGCGCAGCCGGCGGTTCTCCGCGATGACCTCGCGATGAGCGAGGATGCGATCGACGACGACGAGCAGCTCGTCGAAGCGCACCGGCTTGGTCAGATAGTCGTCCGCACCCAGCCGCATCGCCTCGACCGCGCGCTCGACCGTGGCGAAGGCGGTCATGACGACGACGCCGAGATCGGCAAAGCGCTCCCGCATCTTGCCGAGCAGCTGAATGCCGTCCATCCCCGGCATGTGCACGTCGGTGATGAGCAGATCCGGGGTCCAATCGTCGACGGCGCCCAGCGCCTTGAAGCCGTCCGCAGCCCCTCGAACCTGGTAGCCCTCGTCGCGAAGCAGCTCGACGAGACCGGAGCGAGCACTGGCCTCGTCGTCGGCGACGAGAATCTTGGCGGACTTGGCGTTGTCGGACGAGCTGCTCACGGGCCTATCCATAACCACTCTGCTGGCGTTGGGAGAGCGGGCGGCGGCGCAGAAACTGCCGGGGCTTTCTCACACGATCGCAACCCTCGCCGGCAAAACCCGCGCCGTGTCGTCCGCCGAGTCCCCCACCTTTGCCGACCCGGCGCTCACGGGCCTTCCTATCGACCGGTCATGAACGAGACGACCTCAGCCGGCCCCGTCGCCATCCGCGACTTCATGACGGGCAACCTGTGCACCGTCGACGAAGAGCTCTCGATCTCCGACGCGATGCAGCGCATGGAGATGAACCGCATCCGCCACCTCGCGGTCACCAAAGATGATGCCGTGATCGGCATGGTCTCCAACCGCGACCTCGGAATCGCCGCGGGCATGCCGGGCATCGATGCGGACAAGACCCCGGTCTCCGTCGCCATCACCGGGCAGGCGCACACCGTCGAGGCCGACTCCCCGCTCGACGAGGTCGCCGCGATCATGGAAGCCAAGCGCTTCGGCAGCGTGGTGGTCGCCGACAACGGCACCCCGATCGGGATCTTCACGACCGTCGACGCCCTGCGTGCGCTCCGGCAGTTCGTGACCGGCAAGCCGGCGGAGCGACTGTCGCCCCCGACGCACGATCCCTCGCACAACACGGGCGACCCGCAGCACGAGAGCCGCGCCAATGCCCGACAGGGACTGCGGAGCCACGGGGCGGCGCCCTCGCCCAATCACGGCAAGTTCGGCAAGGGCCCGCTCTGAGCTCGAGGAGGGGCCGACGCTCACGCCACTGCGTCATCGGGGGCGTTGGCATCCTCGCCCGCGAGCAACGCCGCGTAGGCCGAACACACATCGACGGTGGTCACGATGCCGGCAAGATTGCCCTGATGAAGCACGACCGCCGAGCCGATGTGTCGCTCGGCCATGTTGCGCGCGACGACATCGGCCGGGGTGTCGTGCTCGACGATGTACGGATCGGACGTGCAGACGTCCCCCACCAGCGTCTCCTTCGATCCCACTGCCATCGCGACGGCGAGCTCCCGCTGCGACAGCACCCCGATGACCACGCGATCGTGGGTCACGGGCAGGTGTCGTACATCGTGCTCGTCCATCATCGCGTGCGCGGCGGCGAGATCCGCTCCGGCGTCGAGCGAGTAGGGAAACGGCGACATCACGCGTTTGACGGTGGGGATGCGAGCCATGGGGTCTCCATGGGTCGACCCACTCGAGCCCGCCCCGCAGAAACTGCACAGCCCGTGTCCTCTTCTGGGCGGTTTCGATAGCCGCCGTCGTCGACGTAGCGGAGCTGACCTGCGATACTGCGGGTGGGTATCCGACTCGGGGGAGAGTCGGATGCACGGGGGAATTGTCATGCGCATCAAGACGATCGCGGCCTGCCTGCCGCTGCTGTGCACTCATGGATGTGGCTCGTCCAGCGACGACGAGCGAGGCAACTCGGCCGGAGCGAGCGGTCCCGGGATCACGGGCGCCAACGGTACCGACGCCAACGATGGCGATGGTGATGGTGACGGCGATGGCGATGGCGATGGCGATGGCGATGGCGATGGCGACGGCGACGACGATGACGACGACAACGCCGAAGGCGGTGGCACGCCGAAGTTCGATACCAACTCGCCCGACGGCGTGGCCCAGTGCGGGGGTAGCGGGGACGGAGGCGGCGGCGGTGACGAGCCCCTCTCGTACATCTGGATCTCCAACAGCTCTCAGAACACGCTGACCAAGCTCAATACCGTGACGATGCAGGAGGAGGGTCGCTACTACGTGCGGCCGGACAACCTCGGCAACCCATCACGCACGTCGGTGGCCCTCTCGGGCGATGCGGCGGTCGCCAGCCGCAGCGGCGGCGTGAGCAAGTTCTTCGCCAACATCGAGGACTGCCCCGAGTCCAACGGCATGCCGGGCATTCAAACCTCGACCGGGGCCAACGACATTCTCGCGTGGGACACCGAGGAGTGTCGCGCGTGGCACCTGCCGCTCAGCTACGGCAGCAATCGTCCTTTGGCCTGGGCGCCGGGGGACTGGAACGACGCGAGCTGCAGCTGGGTGAACGAAAAGCTGTGGACCGCGGGTGCGGGCGGCGGCGCGGCGTCGGCCGAAGTCCTGCTGATCGACGGCGAGACCGGAGCCATCGACGCCACCGTCTCCATCCCCGAGGTCAACAACGGGATCGGGATCTACGGTGGTGCTGTCGATGGCGACGGCAACTTCTGGGGCACCGAGCAGGGCACCAACCTGATTCGCGTCGACCGGGACACGCTGACGTACACCCTCTATCCCCCGGTGTCTGGCGCGCCGAGCTACGGCATCGCGGTCGACTCCCAGGGCCGCCCTTGGGTGTGCGGCGGCGGTGGAGCCTCGCGCTTCGACGAAGCGACGCAGACGTACCAGACCTTCCTCGGCAGTGGCACCGGGATCGGCGGCTGCATGACCGACGGCCAGGGCACGTTGTGGCACAGCCGCTACTCCGAGGGCGTTCTGGTCGGCATCGATACCGAGTCGGTGATGCCCGTCGCCGAGCTCACGATTCCCGCATACGTGCACGGCGTCTCGATCGACTTTCACGGCAACGTGTGGGGCGTGACCTTCGGCAGTAACTCGGCGTTCCGCGTCGACCCCGTCACCGGAACCGTCGACACCTACGACGGCCTGGTCGGCGCGTACACGTACAGCGACATGACCGGCTTCGCGCTATCGACGGCCGGCGTGCCAACCGGCTGAGTCGACGGACTAGTCGACGGACTAGTCGTCGATCTTCGTGCGTCGGAGCTTGCGCCCCGGCTTGCGACCGCCGACGGGCTTGTCGTCCTTGAAGTTGATGATCTCGCGCTTGCCGGTCTTCTCGTCGAAGAAGATCCACCGGCCCTCGCGCTCATCCTCTTCCCACTTGCCCTTCTCGGACGGCTTGCCATCTTCGTAGTAGTACTCCGCCGGACCGTGACGCTTGTCCTGCTTGTACTCCTCTTTGAACTCGCGCTCGCCGTCCTTGTAGAAGGCTTCCCACGTTCCCTGCTTGTCGCCGCGAACGTACTCGCCGTTCTTCATCTTCTGGCCGGTGCCGTACCACCAGTACCAGTGGCCCTGTCGTGAGTTGCGCCAGTACTCCCCCTCGACGCGCTTCTGGCCGTTCTTCCAGTACGCGGTGAACTCGCCCTCGCGCTTGCCGACGATGAAGTCGGTCTCTTCGCGAGTCTGACCGCTCTCGTAGTACGTGGTCCAGCGGCCTTCCTTCTTGCCGACCAGGTACTCGCCCTCTTCTTTGATCTTCGCGTCCGCGTTGGCGCTGTGCCACTTGGTGTACGGACCACTCTTCTTGCCCGAACCATCCAGGCAGTAGGTCTCGTCGCCCTCGGGCGGGGCCTTGCCCTCGAGCTTGCCGCCCTCGCCACACGTCGCGTCGGTGTCCGGCGTCTTGTGCTCGCCGTTTTCCCACTCGACCTTGGACACCTCGTTGCCGTCGGTGTCCCACTCGGTCCAAGTGCCGTTCTTCTTGCCCGCGGCGTAGGTGCCCTCGATCGCTCGCTGACCGTTGTCGTGCCAGGTCTTGTACGCGCCGTCTTCTTGGTCGTCCTTGTATTGGATCTCGCTGCGCTTCTGGCCGCCGTCGAAGTACA
>JGI12316J15310_10000093_pt4 | contig 21617 bp, 18 predicted proteins | sample MarCyaLeptolynsp_FD_15310 | JGI IMG/M metagenome (IMG submission 15310)
CAGGGTGTTTTGCGCCGCAATCTGGTTGTTGAGCGAATCGACGAAGGTCTGGAACATCGACGTGTAGCGTTCAAGCGTTTGCGAGCCCGCCAGCAATTCCTGTTCTTCGGCCAGTTTCTGATTGTATTCCGTGGCCAGCGCCGAGCGCTGCTCCTCGAACAGGACCCGGTCCGACTGGTTGGTCGATGCCGCGATCTGGTTTTCGAGATCGAGCAGTTCGGGATTGATCTCTCCGATCCGCGCCTGGACCGCCTCCAGCTGGTCGCTCACGTCCTGGCGCCGCAGGATCACCGTTTTCAGGCTTTCCTCCGAGGTCTTGTAGCGTTCCTCAAGAACCGACTTCTGGTCTTTCAGAATGTTCACGATCGTATCGGACTTTGTCAGCAGGTCCTGAAGGTTCTGGGCCAGCGAGGTCGAGCGCACCCGGTCGTTGTGCATCGCCTGGGCGCGTTTTTTCGAAAAGAAGCCGACCAGGGATTCGGTGAACGTGAAACTCTTCATCGCCTCGAATTCGGAGCCGAACGAATCGGTCACATCCTCGAGGCTGACGATCAGGTCGGCAATATTCGTTTCCATGACCTTTTGCTGTTGCAAGACATCCTGGATCCGGGCGTTCTCGATATCGAAATCGACGTCGCCCAACGTTTCCGAAGACGCGATTTGCTCAAGAACTGCTTCGCTGGCGCCGACTTTCGTCCGCATTTCCTCAACGGCAGCCCGCGTTTTTTCGATTTCCTGTTCAAACGACTTGTGAGCAACAGCCATGCGGTCTCCTTTTTTCTCTTCGGATGTTATATAGAAACGTCCGCTGCATTTGTAAGCAACTTCGCGGGTTTAACCCCGCAATTCTGCTTTTTGAACCATTTTGATTTCAAGGGCGTGTCAGTCTTTCCAAGTATCACGACACACCTAGCATCCCAACGAAAATCTGGCGACCTCGTGACCGCAACAGGTCGGAAATCCATGGTGAACGGCGGTGAATACCGGACACGTCCGGGAATTTCCAGTTTAATCAAAAAGAGTTGCAAGAACTATTTTATGCCCATTATTGGTGTTAAACATTCAAATAAAGAAGTTAAGTTTGTTATGGTTACAAAATAGAGACGTCGCATCGCGGCTTGCCCTGGCCCGCGATCCGAATGGAGGATGCCGATGCCGAAGACACCGTTCATGGTAACGCTCCTGCCGAGCGTCGACGTTGATCTCGGACGCTGGCTGATGCAGCACTGGAACGTCGCCTGTCAGGAACGTCCGCATGCGCCGATTTTCCATGTGCTTGCCTTGTCCTGGTATGGGTTGGGCAAGGACGATTATCCCGTTGTCATCGACGGGTCTGCCAAATGGCCGACGATCGAAAAGATGGTTGAGCGGTACGATCCGCTTGCCGGGCCCGATCGGCGTTTGCTGCCCGATCCGGTCTCGGAAAAGCATCTGCACGACGAGGTCATGGCCTTGCAGCACGATTTCCGCTGGAAGATGGGATCGGGGACCGTAGACTGGGCCTATTACCGGTTTCTGCCGCACAAGGACCTGACCTGGCAATCGTTCACCACCGGCGTGCCCTGGTTCGAAACCCTGTTCCTGACGTTTGGCTATGGCGTCATAAAAAGCCTTATGACCAGGGGTCTGCAACTCAGCGCGGAAAACGCCGAGAAGGGATTGCTGGAGGTCTGCAAGGGATTCGATAGGGTTGATGCGCTGCTGGCCGATGGCCGCAGGTTCCTCGCCGGCGACCGTCTGACGCTTGCCGATCTGGCCTTCGCCACGTCCGGCGCGCCCATGGTGCTGGCCAACGGGTATGGCGGTCACCTGCCGACGATCGACAAGGTGCCGCAGGATATGCAGGCCGTCATGAACGCCCTGCGCGCCCGGCCCGCGGGCGCGTTCATTCAACGGCTTTACGACGAGTATCGTCTGGCGTGATGTGTCAAAGCATTTACGGGGCACTTGTGGGGCACTTGCGGGCGGTCCCGTCGCGAATGACAGGGACCGGCGAGAGCCCCATGCCGCTCCCTGCGGGTTCGTGATTGGCCGCCCTGTGGATCTGTGTCAGATGCGGGATCCCGCCGTGATTGAGCATGTCTCGCAAAACGCCGAGGCCGGCATGATAGAGGTCGATTTGCCCACCGCGGGCATGGACTTTCACGCACCCTTTGCGGGCCGGAAAGGATCGTCCTATGGTGCGCCGGAAAAAGGCGGCTATTGCCGCGAAGTCTTTACCACGGCCAAGGTCGGGCATGCCGGACGGGGACGATGACGCAAGCACCGCTGAAGGGGTTTCGCATACTTGACCTGACAAATGTGCTGGCGGGCCCGTTTTGCTGCCACCAGCTGGCGCATATGGGAGCCCAGGTCATCAAGGTGGAAACGCCCGGCACCGGCGATCTGGCGCGCCAGCTCGGGGCCGATCCGGATCGCAATGCCGATCTTATGGGGGTTTCGTTTCTCGCCCAGAATCCAGGCAAACGGTCGATCACGCTCAACCTGAAATCCGCATCCGGCAAACGCATCCTGAAGGAGCTGGTGCGAACGGCCGACGCCTTGGTCGAGAATTTCCGCCCCGGCGTGATGGCGCGCCTGAACCTCGGCTATGATGTGCTGAGCCGGGAAAATCCCCGCCTTGTCTATTGTGCGATCTCCGGGTTCGGCCAGGATGGTCCGCTGGCCAAACTGCCCGCCTATGACCAGATCGTGCAGGGCATGAGCGGCGTGATGTCGATCACCGGCGAAGCCGACACCGCGCCCTACCGGGTGGGCTATCCGATGGCCGATACGATTGGCGGCATGACCGCGGCCTTCGCAATTGCCGCCGCCCTTGCCAACAGGGCGCAGGATCGCGGCACGTTCATTGACGTCTCCATGCTCGAAGCCGTGATTGCGACGATGGGCTGGGTGGTCTCCAACCACCTGATTGCCGGTAAGGCGCCAACCCCGAACGGCAACGACAATTTCACCGCAAGCCCGTCCGGCACGTTCAGGACCGCCGATGGCGTCATGAACATCGCGGCCAACAAGCAGGAACAGTTCGAGGCCCTGTGCGAGATCGTCGGCAACCCGGACCTGGCGCGGGATCCGCGCTTTGCCGACCGCAAGGACCGGCTGGCCAATCGACCCGCCCTGACCGCCGAACTCGAGGCGGCCTTTGCCACCGCTCCCACCCAGGATTGGGTCGAAAAACTGACAGCGAAAGGCGTTCCCGCGGGCCCCGTCTGGTCGGTGCCGGAGGCGCTGGCCCATCCGCAGCTTGCGGATCGGGGCCTGCTGCAGACCCACCGCGTCGGCCGGGAGGATCTGCAACTGGTCGGGATCGGCGCCAAGCTTGATGGCGTGGCGCCCGGTGTCGGGTTTCCGCCGCCTGCTTTGGGCGCGCATACGGACGAGATTCTGACCGAGCTCGGCTATGACGATGCCCAGATCTCGGCCTTGAAAGGGGAAGGTGCGATATGACGGATCAATCGCCACAAAAAGCGGCCGAGGATTGGTGGCAGACCGCCCTTATCCGGATGGAGCCGAACCAGATCGACATTCGCGGCCGGCCGATCGCGGACCTGATCGGCACGATCGGGTTCGTGGACATGATCTGGCTGTGTTTGCGCGGCGACTTGCCGTCAGAGGGTCAGGCGCGGCTGCTCGAAGCGGCGCTGACGGCGGCGGTCGATCACGGCCCGCAGGCGCCGTCCATCGCCGCGGCTAGGATGGCGGCGACCTGCGGGGTCGGCCTGAACAGCGCCATGGCGACGGGCCTGAACATGCTGGGCGACGTCCATGGCGGTGCGGGCGAGCAGGCGGTCTCCCTTTATCGGCTGGCATTGTCCTTTGTTGAGGAAGGGGACACGCCGAAGGCGGCGGCTGCGCGGGCCGTAAAGCACTGGACAGCGAACCACGGGAAATACATGCCCGGATTCGGGCATCGCTTTCACACAAGCGATCCCCGCGCTCCCCGCTTGATGGAACTGGTCAAAATTGCGCAGGACAAGGGCGTGGTTTCGGGCCGGTCGCGAGACATCGCCCTAAAGATCGAGGAGCATCTGTCGGAAGTAAAAGGCCGCGCGATCCCGATGAACATTGATGGCGCGACTGCGGTCATTTACGCCGAGCTCGGGTTTGAAGCCCCTCTCGCGCGCGGACTGTTCTGCCTGTCCCGGTCCGTCGGCATTCTCGCGCACGCCTGGGAACAGACCCAACAAGGCGGCCGAAACAAGGGGCCGCTGCCCAAGGGGCACCTTTGGACCTACCTCAAGCCTGGCATGCGCTGACGACTGCCGGGTCAGAAACCCTGCCGGGCCCTACGCGGCGCGCTCGGGCAGGGTGGCGAGCCGGCTTTCGCGGCGTTCCGCGCGGATAGATATGGTGCGAATGAAACTGGCAAAACCGCGTGCTCTGTTCCGCTTGCGACACCTCGGAAATGGCTCAGAAGTGCCAGATTCTGCCGTGATTGTTCCCCCGTTCGATAAACCTCCGTCCCAATAGATGGTTTACATGGATCCCTTGTCACCGGTGCACATCGGCTTGCGAATATGCAAAAACTGCCTCTGATGACTTCCAAAAAAGTTCCATAATGACGACTTATCGGATTCCCTGAATATGCTGCTTAGAAATAGCTCTTTTGGGCCAATCGCGACCGTAGTCCAGGTGTCGGTCTGTTCAGGTTGCGACATGACTTTTCTGGCTATTCAAGACTCGACCCCATCATTCGCTGTGTAGGGCACGAAGTCCGTTCCGGGTCGCGATTGAAAGCCCGCCGGACTCCTTGCAATCTTGTAAGAAAGGGGGTGTCCCGCGCCGTATCGGTCGAACGAAGACGGTCTGAGCTCCAGGCTTCATAGCGTGTGTGCCGGCATTGGAGGGCCGTTGGTTCCGTCCCTGCGCGAAGGCCCGCAATCCAATCACACCGGGACAAGGCTGATCTATCCGGCGATGCCCGGGGCCAAAGTCCTGTTTGGCGACAAAGGCCATGCTAGCAACGGGCCGAACGCCCGCAACACCGAATCCTGCAGTCCACGGCAATCAAACCGGTCTGTGCCAGGGAAGTACCCATAAGCTTGTACAAACAACGCCACAAAGCCGGAAACGTGCCTGCAAAGTTGAAGCACTGGAGACGCCTGTCAATCCGATGCGATCCAATTGCTCATACATTCATGTCGGCGACCTCCATCGCCGCGACTGCTATGTTCCGGACCAATCAAAGAGTCCTGCCCCAAAGGCTGGATTCCGATCCTAAAGAACCCTAGTCTCTCGACACAATATTCCTGTGGGCTCCGCTTCCGTGCTTGAAACATCGTCTCAAACAGATCTGATTTACGATCCTCGCGACCCGGCAATCATGGCGGATCCATTTCCGGCCTTTGCCCGGCTGCGGGTTGAAGATCCGATCCACTGGAGCCCGGTTCTCAAGGCCTGGGTGGTGACCCGCTATGAAGATGTGCGGTCTGTGCTGCTGCATGACGACATGTCGGTGAGCAAGCTCGACGCCTTCTATGCCAGCCTGCCGGCGGAGGATGCCGGGCGCATGCGCGAGATCGTGCACTATCTCAACCTGTGGGTCGCCTTCCAGGATCCGCCCGACCACACTCGCCTGCGCCTGATCCTGCGCAAGGCGTTCATGGCGTCTTCGTTCAATTCCATGGACGACACCATCGAAGAGATTGTCGCCCATCTCTTGAACGGACTGGAGGGGCGGGATCATATCGATTTCATCGCCGATTACGCGCTGCTGGTGCCGGCCTTCGTGATCATGGACCTTTTGGGCGTGCCCCGCGACATGCTGCCGCCGATCAAGGAATGGGCCGACGATATGGCCGTGTTTATCGCCGGCGCGCGCAATGCCGCGGACAAATATGAAAGGGCGGCGCGCGGATGCCGCAACATGGCGGACTATTTTCGCACGCTGATCGACGAACGCCGGCGTGACCGCCGGACGGGATTTCTGCTCGACCTGATCAACGCACGGGAAGCCGGCGACACGCTCAGCGAGGACGAACTGGTCGCCACCTGCATTCTGGTCCTGTTTGCCGGTCACGAAACCACGACCAACCTGATCGGCAATTCTTTGCTCACACTGCTCAAACACCCGGACAAGTTCGCCGAATTCAGGGCCGATCCGGCGCTGACCGACACGGCCTGCGAGGAACTGATGCGTTATGACGGACCGAGCAACGGCATCGTCCGTTCGGTCGCCCGGGATCATGAGATCGGGGGAAAGACGCTGCGCGCCGGCGACCGGGTCTATGTCATGCTGAATGCGGCCAACCGCGATCCGGACATGTTCGCCGATCCCGACAGGCTCGATTTCACCCGGCGGCCGAACCGCCATCTGGTTTTCGGCCTCGGCATCCACACCTGTCTCGGCCTGCAGCTGGCGCGCCAGGAGGGGCGGATCGCCTTGCGCGCCTTTGTCGATCGGTTTCCAGATGTTGCGCTGATCGACGGACGGGAGCCGACATGGCAGGATGCCATGGTCCCCCGCGGCACGAAAACCCTGCCGGTAAGCCTCGGCGGGGACGTTCGCGAAAGCGATGGTCGGGTTTCGAAGGGGGCCGCATGATGCAGATTGGCGTGGAAATGGATGGGGCCGTGCTGATTGCCCGCATCGGCAATCCGCCCGACGGGTATATGGATGAGGAAACCGCGTCGGAACTGATGGGCCTGCTGGACCGCATCGAGGCGGACGGTGCTGTGCGCGCCATCGTGTTCACCGGCAGCCTGGAGGGGGTGTTCATCCGCCACTACGATGTCCGCGTGCTCGAACGCCACGGGCGGGCCATGGCCGAAAAGGGCTACGTGTTCGACCGGTTGCGTCCTGTCCCGGAAACCCCGTTCCTGAAGGCGCTGCGGCGCATCGAAACCATGCCGAAACCGTTTGTCGCCGCGATCAACGGCACCGCCATGGGCGGCGGCTTCGAACTGGCCCTTGCCTGCGACCTGCGGCTGGTGCGCGACGGGCCCTTCGATCTTGGCCTGCCTGAGATCAATATCGGACTGCTGCCGGGCGCCGGCGGGACCCAGCGCCTGGCGCGGCTCGTCGGCGAGGGACGGGCGCTTGACATGATCATGACCGGGGCAACGGTCTCGCCGCGCGATGCCGTCGCCCTGGGCGTGGCCTCCCGCTGCGTTGCGGGCGATGTGCTGCCCGCGGCGCTCGAGTTGGCCCATGAACTGGCCGGCAAACATCCCGGCGCCCTTGCCCATATCAAGACGCTCGTCAGGGGATCTTCGGGCCGAAACCTGGACGAGGGCCTTGCCGACGAGCGCACGCTGTTTTGCGATCTCATGGTCGATCCCGACAGTCTCGATCTGATGGCCCGCATGAATGCGGGAGAGATGGCGATTACCGATCGCAACCGGCCGGTCGCGCCCCAGCGCGGGAAAAAGCCATGAGCCGTGACATCGTTCTGACGGCGGGAACCCGAACGCCGCTTGGCAATTACGGTGGGTCCCTGAAGGGCGTCGAACTCACCGAGATGGCCGGGCATGCGGCCCGTGCCAGCGTTGCCAGGTCCGGCATTGCACCGGAAAAGATCGACCATATGGTTTTCACGACCACGGTGCCGACGGACCGGGACACGCTGTTTGCCGCACGCGTTGTCGGGGTCAAGTCGGGCATTCCGGAAGAAGCCGGCGCCCTGCATGTGGTGCGCGCCTGCGCCTCCGGACTGCAGGCGATCCTGTCGGCCGGCCAGCAGATTGAAAGCGGCCATTCCAGGTTGGCGCTTGCCGGCGGGGCGGAATGTTATTCCCGCGCGCCCCACGCCGTTGCGAAGGCGCGCTGGGGCGTTGGCCGCGGCGGCATGGAGCTTGAAGACATGCTCGACTGGGCCTATCGCTGCCCGTTCAGCCAGGACTATATGGGCGAGACCGCGGAAAATCTCGCCGAGGCGTTTCAATATGGCCGGGACGCCATGGACGAGTGGGCGGCGATGAGCCAGGCGCGGGCCATCGGCGCGATCGATTCCGGGTTCATGGCGCGCCAGATCACGCCGATCGAGGTGCCGGAGGGCAGGGGGCGCCGGTTGTTCGAGGTCGACGAGTCTGTCCGAAGCGACGCAACTCCGGAAAAGCTCGCGCGCCTGCGTCCGGCGTTCCGCGAAGGCGGGAAAGTCACGGCCGGCAATTCTTCCGGCGTCACCGATGGCGCCGGCTTCGTCGTGGTCGGCGATCGGGCGGCGATGGAATCGGAAGGGGCGAAACCGGAAGCGCGTCTTGTCGACTGGCACGTGGTCGGGGTGCCTCCGCGTATTATGGGTCATGGACCGGTCCCCGCCATTCGCGGGCTTCTGGACAAGACCGGCCTCAAAATATCCGACATCGACTATTTCGAGATCAACGAGGCGTTTGCCGTCGTCAACCTGCATGCCGAGCGCCATCTCGGCATACCGCGCGACGTGCACAATCTCTATGGCGGCGGCATTTCGGTCGGCCACCCGCCGGGCCTGACCGGTGTGCGCATGTGCATGACGGCAATGGAGCATCTGAGCGAAACCGGCGGGCGGCGGGCGATCCTGTCCATGTGCCTTGGCGCCGGTCAGGGCATGGCCATGCTGATCGAGCGGGTCTGATCCGTGGCAAATCTCCCTCCGCAAATAGACGGCGCACCGGCCTTCAGGGCGGCCACCGCACTGGCCGCCCGCTCGCCGACGGTTTACGACGCCTTCGCCGAACGGGCCCGGACCAATCCGCACCTGCCGTTTCTGTGCATACCGGCGCGCGCGGAACGGGACTATCACCGCGACGGTTTCGAGATCGGCTACGGAGACGCCCTTGCCGCGGTCGATGACCGGGCGGTGCGGCTGGCGGACGCCGGCTATGGCCCGGGGCACCGCGTCGCGCTCATGCTCGACAATCGTCCGGAGCACTTGTTCACCCAGTTGGCGCTCTACAAGCTCGGCGCGACCCAGGTTCCGGTCAATCCCTATTATCTCGACCACGAACTGACCTATCTGCTGGCGCATTCCGAAGCCGATCTCGCGCTCGGGCTGGAGCACAATATCGAACATCTGCGCCGCATCGCCGGGCCCCTCGGGCTGCCGGTCGTTCCCGAAGCCGGGGGGGATCCGCTTCCCGCGCCGAAGGAGAAGCCGCGCGAAGCCGAGAGCGGCCGGCGGGCGGAAGCGGCCGTGATCTATACGTCCGGCACCACGGGGCGGCCGAAAGGCTGCCTGATCGATCAGGAATTTCATTTTGCCGCCGGTCTCGCCTATGCCGGGCTCGGCGGCCGGCTTGCGCTGCGCCATGAGGGAGACCGGATCTTCGTTCCGCTGCCGGTGTTTCACGTCAATGCCGGCATCAATACGTTGACGGCTCTTATTCTGACCGGCAATTGCCTGATCCTGCCGGACCGGTTTCATCCCGCAAGCTGGTGGCGCGACATCGTATCGACCCGGGCAACGGGCATGCACTATCTCGGCATCATTCCGCCCATTCTGTTGAAGCGCGAGCCCGAGGCCGACGAGGCCCGGCACAGCCTGCGCTTCGGACTGGGCGCGGGACTGGACCCACAGCTTCACAGGGCTTTCGAGGACCGTTTCGCGGTTCCGATGGTCGAGGTCTGGGGCATGACGGAGACCGGCCGCTTCATAGGCGATTGTCACGAGCCGCGCCGCATCGATACCAGGGCCATGGGCAAGGCGGGCGGCGATCTGGAAGCGAAGGTGATCGACGAGGCGGGGTCCGCCGTTCCCCCCGGCACCGAGGGCGAACTCGTCGTGCGCGCCGGCGGCACCGATCCGCGTTTCGGGTTCTTCAGAGGCTACCTGAAAGATGAACAGGCGACCGAGACGGCCTGGGAGGGCGGCTGGTTTCACACCGGCGATGTGGTCGTCGAAGAACCGGACGGAATGTTGCATTTCGTCGAGCGGCGCAAGAACATCATCCGGCGCTCGGGCGAAAATATATCGGCGGCCGAGGTCGAGAACGCCCTGATCGGCCATCCGCTTGTGGAGGCGGTCGCGGTGATCGGCGTCATCGACGAATTGCGCGACGAGGAGGTCATGGCCTGCATCACCTTGAAGCCGGGTGCTGAAGCGTCCGGCGCCACTGCCCGCGCGATCTTCGATCACGGACGGGATCTTCTGGCCTATTACAAGCTTCCCGGATGGATCGCCTTTGTCGACGAACTGCCGCGCACGGGCACCCAGAAGGTGCAAAAGGGTTTGATATTTCCCGGCCTCGACGATCCGCGAAATGCCGAGGGAGCTGTGGATCTGCGGCCCTACAAGAAAAGAAAGACCTGAGATGAAACGCGCACTCTTTCGCCGGCACGGCGTGCCCCAGGACGTGATCGAACTCGTTGAGGAACCGGACCCACAGCCGGGGCCCGGAGAGGTGCGTGTTCGCAATCGCGTCATGACCATGAACCCCGCCGATCTCCTGACGATCGAGGGCCGTTACGGAGCGGAACCGGTCACGCTGCCCTGCACGCCCGGCGTCGGGGCATGGGGGATTGTCGATGCCGTTGGAGAGGGTGTGAAACGGCTCCAAGTCGGGGACGCGGTGCTGCCGGTCGGCGGTGGATTGTGGGCCGATACGGTCGTCGTCAACGAGCGCATGGCCCCCAGGGCGCCGGAGGGGGCGGACCCGGAACAGGCGGCCATGATGCGGGCCAATCCGGGCACCGCCTGGCTGATGCTGACTGACTGTGTCGATCTCGCGCCGGGAGACTGGGTGGTTCAGAACGCCGCGAATTCAAGTGTCGGCCGCATGGTCGTCCGGTTCGCAAGGGACCTCGGGCTGCGCACGGTCAATATCGTGCGCCGTGCGGATGTCGTGGATATGCTGAAAGCCGATGGCGCCGACGCGGTGATCGTAGACGATGGCGCCACCGATCTTGCCGCAGCCATCGGCGCGGCGGCGGATGCGCCGCCAAGGCTCGCCTTCGATGCCGTGGGCGGCGATGCGACGGCGGCCCTTGCCGCGGCCCTGGCACAGGGCGGAACGATCCTGCTGTACGGGCTCCTGTCCGGACAGGACATCCGGATCGGGGCCCGCGATCTGGTCTTTCGCGACGTCCGGCTGCACGGGTTCTGGCTTGCCGAATGGTTTGGCCGGGCGAGCCCGGATGCGATCCGCGATCTCAGCACTTTCCTGGCACAGAAACTGGCCGATGGCGTGATCCGGTCCGAGGTCGAGGCGCGCTATCCGCTCAGCCGGATCAGGGACGCGGTCGCCCATGCCGCCCGGGGCGGGCGCGACGGCAAGATCATCCTGACGGGAGAGGACAATGCGTGACGTCTATGTGATCGGGACGTCGTGCACCGCATTCGGAAAACGCCCCGACGACAGTTTCCGCGACCTGACGCGCGAGGCCTATCTCGATTGCCTGGCCGATGCCGGTCTTGAGAACGGTGATCTCATCGAACAGGCCTGGTTCGGCAATTGTGGCATGGGCACGTTCGGCCAGCGCAACATCCGCGGCCAGGTCTGCTTCACCCCGCTTGTGCGCGAGAAACTGTTTCCCGAACGCGTACCGATGATCAATGTCGAGGGCGGTTGCGCGACGGCCTCGATGGCGTTTCACGGCGCCTGGAAGGATGTCGCTTCCGGCGACATGGAGGCGGCGCTCGCGATCGGCGTCGAAAAAACGTTTGTTGCTGGCGCGCCAGAACGCACCAGCGAGATTTTCGAGGGCGGCATCGACCAGATCGATCCCGGCGAATGGCATGCCTATTACCGGGCTCGAGGCGAGGAGACGGGAAAGCCCTTCGATCCGAATGCCGGCGGCGGCACCGTGTTCATGGACACCTACGCCATGCAGGCGGCCTGGCATATGAAAAAATGGGGGACGACGCGGGAGCAGATTGCCATCGCCGCATCGAAGAACCATTGGCACGGATCGATGAATCCGAAGGCCCAGTACCGGTTCGAAGTCCCGGTCGAGACGGCCTTGCAGGATCGGGAGATTTCATGGCCGTTGACCCGTTCCATGTGTGCTCCCGTCGGCGACGGCGCCGCAGCGGCACTGCTGGTCTCGGGCGAGGTCCTTTCGAGACAGCCAAAGGAAATTCGGGATCGTGCGGTCAAGGTCCGCGCGTCGGTTCTGTCCGGCGGCAAATATCGCGATCCGGCCGAGCCCGGCCTGAGCCGGATCGCGGCCGGCAAGGCCTATGCAAAGGCGGGCCTTGCGCCCCGCGACATCGACATTCTGGAAGTGCACGACGCCACCTCGTTCTGCGAGATCTATCAGTTGGAAATGCTCGGTTTCGCCGAGGACGGGGCGGGCGGAAAGATGGTCGCGAGCGGAGCAAACCGATTGGGGGGACGTTTGCCGGTCAACCTGTCCGGCGGCCTTGTCTCCAAGGGCCACCCCGTCGGAGCGACCGGACTGTCCATGATCCACGAGCTTGCTCTGCAATTGCGCGGCGAGGCGGGCGCCCGCCAGGCGGAAAAGGCGCGCATTGCGATGGCGGAGAACGGCGGCGGCGTGATCGGATTTGACGAGGCGGCCTGTTCGGTCATCGTTCTGGAAGGCGCGGCATCTTGGTCGGCCTGAAGATCTTTTCCGTTCGGCAGGTGCCGGCCGTCGCGTGGAGTTCCAGAGACCCGTCAAACCTGCGTCCGCATCCTGTCACGATCTGCTGGCTCGTCGTCGGGCTGTTCCTGTTCGGCCTGGGGGAAATCCTGTTGATTGCCGCCGGGATTGGCGTCACGCCATGGACCGTTCTTGCCCAGGGAATCGGCCTTCAGTTCGGAATCGGAATAGGCGTCGCCACGCTTGCCATCGGAATTGGCGTTCTGCTGCTTTGGATTCCGTTGAAACGGCGTCCGGGAATCGGGACCTTTTTGAATGTGATCATCGTCGCCGCCACGATCGAGTTCCTCCTCGCTTATGTTCCGGTCCCGGAGTCCTATGCAATGAAGCTCCTGGAAGCGCTTGCCGGTATCCTGCTCATCGGCCTGGGAAGCGGCGCCTATCTGATCGCCAATCTCGGAGCGGGCCCGAGGGACGGTCTGATGACCGGCCTCCAGTCGGTCACCGGTGCGCCGATTGCGTTCGTCCGCTTGTCGATCGAGGTCGTTGCCGTCCTTTGCGGATGGTTGCTCGGAGGCATTGTCGGCCTCGGTACGGTTTTGTTTGCCGTCGGTGTCGGGCCTGCCGTTTCACTTGGCCTTTATGTCACCGCGTCATTGGCGGCGTCGTCAGGCCGAAAGCGCAAAATCCCTTGATGTGCGAAGTCAACAAACTGCTGCTCCACTCCGTTTGGAAACGGAATTTTCTTTCGTAAGAGCCCCGTATGACATCACAAACTGTCATTGTGACTGGTCAAAATTTGCAAGCCTGACATATTCCGGGAATAATGAACCCTGTTTCATCGGGGAACGCCCTGATGAGAATATCATACGATCGATTTCGTTGATGGAGATAACGTGTGAAGGCTTTCAAGCTGATTGTCGTATTTTCGTTTCTTGCATTCCTTGGATTTTCCCTTCCGTCACAAAGCCAGGCACAGGAGTATTATTACGCCGAGAACGGAGCACAGCGCGGGCCGGTGGCCCTGGCACAGATAAAGACATTGATCGCCTCCGGCGCGATCAAGCGCAACACGCTGGTCTGGCGACCCGGATTTGCCGAATGGCAGGCCGCGGCAAGCGACCCGCAACTTGCCGGACTGTTTACGCAGGCCCCGCCGGTCCCGACGAATACGGCTGCGTCAAGTTCGGTGGTCATGCGCGATTTTGCCCTGCGCGATGTATCGAGAAACAATGCGCCGGCCTTCACCGTTCTCGTTCCCGACGGCTGGAAAACCGAAGGCCAGATCACACAGGTCCCGAGCTACAATATTCTTCCCTATTACGGGGTCCTGGAAATCGACGCCCCGGACGGACGGCATGTCTCCTTCGCGCCGATGTTCGAGTTCGGCTACAGCGACTATATCAACCTCGCCGCGTTCCAGCCCTATAAGGGGCGTCCCTATATGCGTATTCCCAATTCGCTCGGCGAATTCCTGAACATCGCCGCCCAGTCCGATCCCGAACGCACGATGACGGATATCAGGATCGTGTCGGAAGACGTGGTTCCCGAAGCAACGGAAATGGTGCGGCGCGCCAATGCGCAGACCTACAAAATGGTGGAACAGGAGAGCGCAAAAGCGGCGCAGCTTGGAGGACGCTGGACCTACGACACGCATGTGCGACGCGTGGTCATGCAATTCACCGAGAAAGGCAAACGGCTGGAATCAACCGTGTTCGCGACCATCTCGAATCTGGTGGTCTTTGATGCCAGCGGTGCTGTTAAAGATGGAAAGTGGAACATCTGGGATTCCTATTCGGTCGGAGGTCCCGTCGGTACCGACTACACCAACGATCCGCTGCTTGCCGCGATTGTTCGGTCCTGGCGGGTAAATCCCGATTGGGCCTACGTGGTTGAACAATGGCATGCGGGAAAGCGGCAGGAATTGTACCGTGAAGGTATTGCGGCGGCCGCTGCCGCCAACAAGGGCTGGCAAAACACCCGTGGCAAACAGTCGGAAAGCGTTCTGGATATCAGTTTCAAGGGTTGGAAGAATCGCGAAAATATCACGGCCGGCAGCCAGGCAAGTACGGTCAACATGATCCACGAGCGCACCACCTACGCCACGCCGGGCGGCAAGCAGGTCAACCTGCCGAGCTTCTATCAGAACGTCTATTCAAACGGCCAGGGCACCTACGTGCTGCACAACAATGCGAACTACAACATTGCAACGGATCCGAACTTCAACAGCACCAATTGGCAACGGCTGCAGCAGGTGAGATGAGGGCCGCTGTGCTTTCGGAAATTGAATATTCGGAATAGAAGTCCAGACACATTTGGGAGTTTACAAAATGAGCCGGAACCCTTCGTACGGACGCGCAGCCGTCAGATGGCTTTTGCTGTGCGCGCTGGTTGCCTTCTCGCACGTTCTGACGATGACGAACGGACACGCTCAGGCGCGCTCCTCGTCGACCATGAACGGCGTCACGGTCACGGTTGTCGGCAGCGGCAGCCAGACCGTCGAACCGCATAAGGATGGCGCGCGCGCGGTCCTGAATGGGATGGAAGTCATTGCCCTGAAAGATCAGATCACCGTTGACGGCAAGACCTACAATGTCTTGCCATACAAGGAAGTGATCCTGGAGGCCGTCGATCAGTGGGGGTTCAGAGTCAGCGCGGACGGCAATACGATCCATGAGATTTCCGATTTCGACGGCCTCAAGGCGGCCGCAGAACGCGGCAACGCGACAGCGCTCAACAATCTCGGCGTCCATTACCTGCAGGGGGACGGCGTTGAAAAGGACGTCGACCGCGCGATCGAGCTGTATCGCAAGGCAGGCGAAAAAGGGTCGTTACAGGCCCAGTCCAACCTGGCCAATCTCTATTGGTATGGCCGCAAGGAAGTGCCGCGGAATCCTTCCCTTGCGGTGTTCTGGGCCAAAAAGGCGGCCGCGCAGGACAGTGAAGACGTCCTGTTCATCCTGGCTCGCGCGCATGAAACCGGCGATGGTGCGGCTGAAAACATGGAAACCGCCGTGCAATGGTACGAAAAGGCGGCCGCGGCCGGACAGGCATCCGGACTGAACAACCTGGCCTATTTCTACCTGAAGGGCGAGGTCGTCGGCCAGAATGCCGAGAAAGCGGTCGACCTGTACAAAAAGGCCAGCGAATTGGGCAACTCCCTGGCATCCAACAATCTCGGCATCATTTATCGCAACGGGTCCGAAGTGCCGAAGGACCTGAAATTGTCGGCTCAGTATTTTGAAAAGGCGGTCGAGCAGAAACATCCCGGCGCTGAAGAATCGCTTGCAAAAGTGTTGGCGCAACTGAACGAACCGAAACCGGAAGCCGATCCGGTTCCGGTCGTGACGGTCGCGGATTCCGCACCGCAGACACCGCCGGCGCTGCCGCAGCCTCCGACCCCGGCCGCTGACGAACCGCCCCCGCTTGTAACGCCCGCGCCGGCTGCGGAACTGCCGCCGCCATTGCCGCAGAAGCAGATCTTTTTCGCCGTCAACGGACAGCGCCAGGGTCCGGTCAACGAGGATGAACTCGCCAGCAAGATCACGTCCGGCGAACTGGATGGAAAGACAATGATCTGGCAAAAGGGCATGGACAATTGGGCGGCGATCGCCGATGTCGCGGAATATGCCGGACTCATCGTCAAACCGGTTCTCCCACCGCCCCCGCAACAACAGTTCTTTCTCGTCCTTCAGGGACAGCAGCAGGGGCCGTTCGACCCGCAGCAGATCAAGGCGATGGCGGATGCCGGTCAGGTCGCCCCGGATACGCTGGTCTGGACCGAGGGCATGAGCGACTGGCAGCCTTTGCAATCGCAGCCTGTCCTGGCAAATCTGATCCCCGCGAACAGGACGCCGCCGAGACTGCCGGATCAAACGACCACGCCGGGTCTGGTGACACCCGGAGTCACAACCCCGGGCCAAACGACGCCGGGCCAAACGACGCCGGGCTTGACGACGACTCCCGGTCTCGCAACACCGGGATTGAACACCCCCTTGACACCCGGCGCCAGTGCGGGCCAGCAATTTCGCGTGCGCTCCTATTGCAGCGCCACCGGCAAGGAAGGGTTCGGAACCGGATCGACGCAGCAAGCGGCCGCCCAGGCCGCCATCAAGGAATGTGTCAAAAATGGCGGATTGCCGAATTGCTGTCCGAACAGTGTGACGCTGGTGCAGTAGCGGAACCGAGAGACCGGCGCAGACCAGGCATGTCCCGTGGATGATCTCCACGGGACAGAGCAATCTGGACTGTTTTACTGGGGCAGTTTCGAAGGGAGCTTGGGGAGTTCAATAGGCTCCTTCCTCAGCCGGACAATGGCATCCCTGCTGTCCTGGCCGATTTGGGCGTCGAGCGTTCCCTTGAATAGGCCCAGATCGTGCAAGTGTTTTTTTACAGCGACGCGAACAGCTACTGACCAGTGGCGGTAGGGCGCGTCAAACAGAGTATCGCGCGCCTTTTTGTGACGTTTCTGGTAGGCGTGGAGAAGGTATTTCGCGGACAATTCAGGATCCGGAGCAACGCGCTTTTCGTCGAAAAACCTGATTCGCGAGGCAACACCGTCTCTCCGGTCATACAGTTCTGCAAGCTCAAACATAATATTGCCGTCTCCCAGGGCTGCCGCTCTGGCGTAGAAGTCCATGGCTTTATTGGAATCTCTTGCGACCAGAAGGCCGCGGGTATAGGGCGCGCGTTTCTTGTTGCCGCTGTAGTAATGACCCAACATTGCGGCCGCGTCGGCAGACCCGCTGTCGGAGGCCATCTCAAACAGGCGGATACTGTCGTGCCTCTCCTTGTGCCCATAGTCTCCCGACGCATAAAGGCTGCCCAGTACAAGGGCAGCGAATTTCCGGTCTTTCGGGTTTTTCAGACGGCTGCTCAGAATGCTTGTCAATTCAAACACCGAGTTGGCCAGCCTGACTGTCCTGATCGATATGCGAGCGCCCGGTCGTCTCCTCGATAGCGTTTCGATTGCGTCGTCCGTGTCTTGAATTTTCGAGCCGTGGATAAGAAGCAGAATGTCTCCCGCCTTCAGGCCGCTTTTTTCGGCCGGGCTATCCTGAAACACTTTGGTGATCAGCACGGCGGGTTCATTGCCGAATTCAGGTGCGCCGATATCGATTTCGGAAACATTTGTCATACTGATGCCGAGCCAGCTCCGCCCCTTTCTGGTTGGGTGCTCGGCAAGTGTCAGCTGTATCGTTCGATTCGACGGCAGGAAATCCAGTCGCCTGGCGGATTGGGGACTGGCCGCGTTGCGCGCCGATTGTCCGGGTTTCGCTGCACCGGCAAGATCCTTCAAATTCAGGGCCTCGACCGCCTTCGAAAGAATCAGCACGTTGGTCATTCGCGAATTCTGCTGGGAGATGTCGACCGGGATGTCGGGACGCAGCAGGTCTCCCTTTCGCCGCGCCGTGGGGTGACGGTCGTAGCAGTCGAGCGGAATTCGCACGGCGACTTTCGAATGTGACAACGTGTGCTGGCCGGGCGCGCCGCTGCAACTGGTTTTCATGGAAATGTCGCCAACATATCCGGCGACTTTCGCTCCGGCCTTCCGTTTGAGGATCGTCGCAACGCTTGTCGCCGCTGATCCTGTTTTCGGGCTTACCAGAACTGTCAGATCGCCCTTGTACGACGAATTGCCAAAGGATCTCGGCGTCCAGTTCAGCTGATGCTGTCCGCGGCGTTTTCGCACCTTTCTGAATTGGCGTACGAATTTGGTGTAGTTCTTTTCCCCGTTCTTTCGCTGCCAAACATAATTGCGGTCGGTAACAGCCCTGGTAACGCGAGATCGCATCGTCGCACCGATCCTGTTGGATGTTTTCAGGAAATAGGACAAGAACTGCTGGGCATTGCTGTATTGGCCGCCGGGATTGTCGGTCAGATCGATGATCACATGCCGTGGGGCTGCCTTGACGAGGGCGCGAATCTGGTCGTCGATGGCCTTCGATTGCGGTTTCTTGCCGGAGAAGCTGGGCAGATAGACGTAATAGATCGATTGATCCGAATTCGAACGAACCAGAGTTTGCGAAGCGATGTCCAGGGCGAATTCCCAATCGCGCGGGTTGACGTCAATACCCAGGGATTTGAGCAGCGGTTGTCGCCCCTCGATCGATCTGTACCGTGTTTTTTTCTGGAGCTTGCTCAGGCTGATCGCCGGCAGGCCCGATGATTTGATGGCTCCGGTCGCAATCTCTCTGTATTTGTACTCAAACACAGGCGTCGATCCGAGAAAGTGACTGAGAAGAATTGAAACATTCAAATGGTCGTCGACATGGTGCGAAAACAGAATGTTTGCATTCTGGCAGCCGTCCGCCGATGTGATTGACCTCAAAAACGTCATGATTTCATCGCTGCTTCGGCCGTTTATGCTGACCACATGCCGCAGTTTGAAATTGAACATGGCATTGTCGAGATAAAGTTTTCCGTCTGCGATCACGAAACCGGTGGGCAGGAAGTTCGATATGTGGCCGCGGCCGAAAAGCCAGCTTTTGTTCAGTTTGATGGTGGTATGTTCGTCACATACGGCTGCAAGGATCTTTTGAGCGACAGTCGCCGCATCGAGAAAATCCGGGTTCTCCGGCACCTCGGATCTGGCTTCGTTCCAAAGTCTGTTGATCTGTTTTGGTGTCCGGTGGACATAGAGATTCGGGTGATATTTCTTCAGAAGGTTTTCAGTCGCTTTTGCGTCCTCCAGGATCTGGGCACGCTTAAGCGCTGTCTGTGATGAGGCCGTGTGCGTGGAAAGTTGAAATGCGAGAAATGCGGAAAACAGAGAGAGGATAAAGAAACGAAACCGGCTCTGGACCATAGAACCCACTTAAAGCTGTTGAAACGAGGCGCGTGTTCCTGTGCATGGATTGGCAAGCAGGCGGGCAATTTCCAACCCGTCACACATGGTCACTTGCAAGCCGTGTTCCCGACACATCATTGCTGGCACAAGATTATAAGCAACAACGCCGTGATCAAACCGAAAAGTGGAAATGCCGGCGCGAAAAGACTGTCGAACGGTATTGGACCCGCAGTGCTTCTCCTTTGAACAGACATGCGGAAGGCGGGTGTTATGCCCGATCCAGGATCCGGCGCGTGCCGGGCCTGTCCTGACCCGTTGCCTTGTCGCCGGATTGCCAGTGTTGAAGGCGCGGCGAAAGCGGTCTCGTCCGAGAGCTTGATGATGCCGCGGAAGCCGCGTCGAAAACTGCGATTTCAGCGCAGGCGTACGTAACCGGACACACCGTTCTTTTGGGTGATCATGATCAGGCTCTTGTTGGAGAGCTTGCGTACGGCCTGCTCCGCACGATGGCGGGGCAGGCCGCTCGCAGCAGGAACACCGGCCGGAGGGATCGGCTTTGCTTTCCCCGTATTCACGTCCTGCCATTGTGGGAGGGCAACAAAGACCGCGGATTCTGCATCCGTCAGTTCCACGGTCAGAACAACCTGTTCCGCTTCTTGCCGCGCCTGGGGAAACCCTTTGTGCGGTGGCAGGTCACTGATCAAGGGATCCCGCTTCTTTACCAGACGTGTCGATGCCGTATGCTTGATGACCCGCCCGTTTATTGCCACGACGGCATGCTTTGAATGCCGCGTTGCCCAGGGCAGAACCGACAGGTTCGACCAATTGTCGTCATAAAATTTCTTTCTTGCCCTGAATATCTCGGGTGTCGTGGGGAAGACGTTTTCCGTGAAGTCCGTTATTCGCATTCCGGGTTCGGTCTCGTTGCCGCTTTGGCCCTTGCGTGTCATTGCGCCGGCTTCGACATAGCCGACGGTCTCGAAGGCCACGATTTCAACGTTCGGCAGTGCCAGCGAAACCTGTTCGAGAAACCCCGGAGCGCCCTGACCGGCATTGCACCCCATGAAAACCAATTGCCCGCCATGGGATGGGAAGAACGGTTTCAGCCGCTTGAACAAGGCTTTCGATTGAAAATCCCGTCCTGTTATCGGATCCTTGTCCTGTCCGTCCATATAGACCTGCCCGGGCAAACCATGCGCATGGATGGCGAGCCGAAAGACGCCCTTTATCCGTCCCTCGGCCTTGAGTTTTTCCAGTTGCTGAAGCAGGTTTTCCGAACTGCTGAAGTTGAGTCCCTTGTCCCAACCGGCCTGTCCCCAGGTATTGTTCAGTTTCACAAAGCCGGCGCCGGCGTGGTTGAAATCAAGAGCTTTTTCCGGCTCATCGCGCGAATGCAACCTTGCATCGGAATGGACCCTTGCTTTCACATCGGGAGAGTTGGCCCATATGTTGACGTGGCCGCCGTCGGTAGGATCAGACATTATCCGAACACCTCATTGGTGATGCGCCTTCAAAGCTTTCGAACAAGCAACCGGTTTCTGTTCCGAAACCGGGGTCTTGCAGCGCGCATGACACGCAAGTCCTATCGCTGCTTCAAAATGCGGGTAGTGGACACCAATTGATATGTCCAAGAAATGTGGCGGAAGTATTGGCTTCGCTCTTTTTATTGCATTGCGCGTTTCATCTGTTTCGGTTCAAGCAAATCGAATTGCGAAACAGGGTCTGCAGAATAGGATTTAAAGGACACTGCAAACGGCACGCTGTCGTGCACATTAAACACGGGCTGGAAGGAGGCGCCGCGATCTGCCTGGACTTTGAGCTCTTCACCATTTCCGCGAAACCGTGAAATACTCTGTCGTCTGTCGCGTCTGATCTGCCTCAGATCCGTTTTCCCGTTCCGTCGAACAGACAGACCGATTGCGGATCGAACGTCAGATGCACGTCCGAGCCGGGATCCGGAAGCGGCAGGGCGCCGTCCTGGCGCAGGGTGATCTGCTCCCCGGTCTTCAGCACCAGATGCACCAGGGTTTCCGCGCCGAGCGGTTCGACAAACCGGGTCTGTGCATCGAGCATGGCCGCATCGCCGACCCCCAGGGTGATATGTTCCGGGCGAATGCCGATGGTAATATTGTCCGCCGGTTTGGTTCCCAAAAGGGTATCCAGAACGGCTTTCGCCCCGGCCGCATCATTGTCGGCAAAGGAGCCGACCTTTAGAAAGTTCATCGGCGGCGAGCCGATGAAGCCGCCGACAAACATGGATTGCGGATTGTTGTAGACCTCGAGCGGCACGCCGATCTGGTCGGCGACGCCCGCATTCATGACGATCATCCGGTCGGCAAGCGTCATCGCCTCGACCTGGTCGTG
>JGI12316J15310_10000044_pt41 | contig 21606 bp, 22 predicted proteins | sample MarCyaLeptolynsp_FD_15310 | JGI IMG/M metagenome (IMG submission 15310)
CGCCCCCCGACGGTTACAGTGCCCGGCTCTTTGCGCACTCCCCCAAGCACGCGTTTTCAAAACTATAACGACAAACGCCAACGCCTGTGACCCCTCATAAGGCCGATAGGGCGCAAGTGTGTGGCAATCAGGCATCTGCCGCCCTAGGCTGCTCTCAAGGCAAACGCCAAAAACAGGGGGGATATCCATGCCACCGGCTCCAAAACGCAAGGCAGCGCCTAAGAAAAAGGCGCCTGCAAAAAAATCTGCGCGCAAGGCCGCGCCACGCCGCAAGGCATCCGGACGCGCAGGGTCAACTGGTAAGGGGTCACAGGGCCAATGGGTGCTAATCACAGGCGCATCCGCCGGAATTGGGGAGGCCCTTGCCGGCAAATTTGCCGCCGGTGGGTTTGATCTCGTGCTGGCCGCCCGCAGCAAGGACAAGCTGGCGAAACTGGCAACCAAGCTCTCGGGGAAACACGGCATTGCTGCCGAGGTGGCGCAGATCGACCTGGCCAAGCCTGGCGCGCCGCGTGACCTGTTCAATGAACTTGCTGAGCGCGGGATCGACATTGACGTGCTCGTGAACAACGCCGGTGTTCTGGAGATGGGTGCCTTCAAGACCCAGGCGCCTGAAACCCTGGGTGACATGATCCGCCTCAATACGGTTGCCCTGACAGAGCTCGCCGCCCTGTTCGTGCCGCCCATGGCGAAGCGAAAGTCCGGTCGGGTGCTCAACGTGGCGTCAGTCGCTTCGTTTCAGCCTGTGCCGTCGCTGGCCGTGTATGCAGGCACAAAGGCATTTGTGTTGTCACTGACGGAATCGCTGGCCGAAGAGCTGAAGTCCGACGGCGTGACCGTGACGGCTCTTTGTCCCGGCATCACCGAAACCAACATGTTCGGGACCATCAAGAGCAGCAATGAGCGGACAGAAAAAATCCCGTCCTTCCTCGTCGGCGATGTGCAGGAAGTGGCGCAGGAAGGCTATGACGCCTGCATCAAGGGAGACGTGGTACGCGTGCCGGGTCTCGCCTATGCCATGACCACAAGCATTGGCCGTGCGGCACCACGCTGGCTGACACGTCTGGTGGCTGGCACTATTGGGCGGCAGATGATGTAACCGGCGCAGTGGGTGGCGCCAGCTTATGCAGATCACCGGCCTGTGGAACGGCAGTGCCGCCCAGCCAGGCCGCGATCATCGCATTGACCGTTTCCGGTGCTTCCTGCTGCACCCAGTGGGAGACGCCAGGCAGCCGCCGCAGCGTGAAGTCCGTCATTAGCGGGCCCATCTTGTCTGTTGTCTCAACACACAGGGCTGAGTCTTCTTCACCCCAGATCATCAGTGTGGGGACGGAAATGACCGGCGGGTCGCTCCACAGGTCATGATATGCGGTCCGTCTGCGCATCGCGGCGCGATAGTAATTGACCATGGCCGTCAGTGCGCCGGGCTTGAGCGCCGCGTCGCGATAGACATCAAGCACCTCATCGGGGAAGCGGGACTTGTCGACGGCCATATTGAGAAAGGCCTTGCCGATGGCCTCCGCGCGATTGGCCCCGAGAAGTTTTTCCGGCAGCCAGGGGATCTGGAAAAAGAGCGTGTACCAGGAACGCTTGAACTGTTTCCAGGTCTTGAACTCGTCCACAAAGCGCTTGGGATGGGGAAGGTTCATCACAATGAACCGGTCGACCGGCCGCGTCTTGCCCAGAAGAAAACTCCACGCAATGGCCCCGCCCCAGTCATGGGCGACCAGACAGATTTCCCTGTCGATCCCCTGCGCGCGGGCGGCATCGATCAGGCTAGCCACGTCATCAATGAGCACATCCAGCCGATAGGCATCAATGCCGGCTGGACGGGATGTATCCCCATACCCGCGCAGATTTGGTGCCCAGACGGTGTATCCCGCAGCGGTGAACGTGGAAATCTGATCGCGCCATGAATAGTTCAGCTCCGGAAAGCCATGCAGCAGCAGAGCAAGCTTCTTTAGTCCGGCGCTGTCGCCTTGCGGCGGTGCGACCGCCACGTCGAAGCGAAGCCCGTTGGCCTCTATGAAAGTGGTCTGGGCTCCTGGAACCATCGTAATTGCATCCTGACCTGGCGTGTGTGGTGTCACGCACCAGTGTAGCAGGACACATCGTGCTGCAAAGGCGGGCTGCAAAGACGGGCTAGTTGGTCACCGGAGCGTGGAGGATCTTTGGCGGCACGTTTTCGATCTTGGCCCAGATGGCTTCCGCAACCCGCTGGTTGGTGTCGCTGTCCTCATTCCACATGGCCTTGGTCTCGTCATCGATAAAGAAGAACAGCTTCTCATTGGCAACCTGCCAGGCCGGGCTGCGGTCGGGGCGCAGTTTCTTGCCCATGCGAATGCCCATGGCGCCATAGCCCCCATATTGCGGCGCAAGGGCAGCTGGGTCTTTCAGAAACAGGGCCTTGTGGTCTTCCGTCTTGAACCGGTAAGTCGCCCCCATGTAGGTCGCCGTGATGGACTTGCTGCCCTTGACGGCTTCTCCCGCGAGGAAGAAGGCCACGACGTCATAGCCGATGGCGGCCACGCCGTCCCAGGTGGTTGCCACATGCGACGGCCGGTCAGCCATGGCCGCGGACAGATCATCCGGCGCTGTCTGAGCCTTTGCGGGATGCGCACCGCCATAGGCGATGGCGGCAGCCACAAAGGCGATGGCGAGAAGCGCGTTCAGGGTGCGGTTGGCCCAGTTCGTCATCGGTTTTCCTCACATCGCGCCCGTGCTTGGGCATTTGATGCAACTAAGCCTAAAGACGAGGTCTCAAGGGGCCGGTAACCGGAAAGGTCAAATTTGAAGCGAATGCTGTAGGTAAAACGCAGCCGGAAAGATGAAAAACGGCCCAAACCCGCCGTTCAGAGCAGCCCATAACGTCCTTGCAATCAGGTGGGGTGGAGGCTAGTTTCCGCCTCCGCAGCCGATGTGCCCGGGCGCCAGCCCGCAGCCGCGCTGCCGACAAATGTGCCGCCTTAGCTCAGTTGGTTAGAGCGCCGGTTTGTGGAACCGGAGGTCCTTGGTTCGAGACCAAGAGGCGGTACCATTTCCCTCAGCCCTTCTTTGCCCGAGTAAGCACCTTGAGGTCCGCCAGAACCGGCATTGCCTCCAGGTCCGCCTGTGTGATGGCCTCCCAGTCAATGCCCGCCGGCGGCTCGGGAGGCACCGGAACATCAATGATGGTCGCCGGCGTCACGATGAAACTCAGGGGCTCATCCGTTCCCACCTGCGGAAAATCATCCACCAGCTGAACGTCATGCACCGTCGTCGCGACGGGCACGGGCGTGTGCCCCAGCTCCAGCAGGATGGCATACTCCCGGTCCGCATAGCCTGCGCCTTTGCCGCACCTCTTGCCGGACCGGGTCACGGCAACCGAGCCGGACACGATGGCATCCATCTGCGGCAGGGCCGAGAGCGGCACTTCTTCAGCCCATTGGGCCATGGTCGACATGGCGGCGGCCTTGCGGATGGCGTCCATGGGCACTGATCTGGCGTCAATCCGCCAGAAGCCGCCGGCCAGTTTCGGCGTCGGCACATACACATCAATGCCCCGCTTCAGCGCTTCTGCCCGGACAGCACTTTGCGCTGAGTCAGGATTGATCTTGAGCGCCCGGGCGTTGGCAAAAACCGGAATATCGAACAGACGCCGGGCCGCGTCCGCCGCCCCCTTGAAGTTGGGGATGCGGCCATGCGGTGGAAACGGGAACGCCGCAAGCTTCTCATTGCTGAGCCGGTCCCAGACATGATGCCGGGCCGCATCCTTACTGCCAAAGGAGAGCTTGGTGGTCATCGCCGGCCTTTCTCGCCGCCGGCCTTGCGGGTGCGCTTGTGAAAGTCCGCCGGGCGCTTTTGCACCCATTTTATGAACGCCGCCATGTCCGGGTGGTCCGCCAGTGCGTCAATCGTGTTGAAGCTCTGCGCCAGCTCATTCTCTGTAAACAGCGAATGGATTTTCTTATGGCAGATCGGATGAAGCGGGACAGTGTCGGTTCCGCCCTTGAGGCGCGGAATGAGGTGGTGTTTTTCCACCTTGTCCCCGAGCGCCCTGCCGCATAGGGCACAGGCCGGTTCCGCGTCGCCCGTCTGGGGGGCGGAGATGACCGGATCAAGCGGCAGCGGGCGGAGGCGGTGCTCAGACATGCCAAGGAAATGGCGCGTGATGCCTGGTTTGTCAAAAACATGCCAAAAGCATGCAAGGCGCCCGGCAAGCGGCTAGACTATGTCCAACGCTGAAACCGCCACCAGACAGGGAGATGATCCATGGACACCAAGGCCGACGCCACGCCGGAAGATGCAATCACACAGATGGCCGCCCCCGTTGTGCCACCAGCCTCAGGCGAAGCACTGCATGTGGGTGAGAACGATCTGCCATTTGTGGATCTGGGCGACGGCACGAAAATCCAGCTGCAGCAGGTAGACCTCACCCAGGGCCTCTGGGTTCTGCGTACGAAGTTTTCACCCGGCTACCAGGTGGCCACGCACTATCACACGGGCCCCGTGTTTGCCGTTACCTTCACCGGCAGCTGGCACTACCGCGAATATCCGGATGTGGTGAACACCAAAGGCTCTTACCTGTTTGAACCCGCAGGCTCTGTGCACACCCTGATCGTGCCGGACACAAATACGGAAGAGACGGATGTCTGGTTCGCCATCTACGGCCCCAACATCAACACGGATGAAACCGGTCAGGTGACGGGCATCCTGGACGCCAACAGCATCCTCAATGTCTATCGCGCCATGTGCGACGAGCAGGGCCTGTCCTACGACAAGCTGATCGTCATCGGCGAAGACCTCTAGTCAGCGCGATACGGCGTTTGCCAGACGGTCAAGGAAGACGCTCACATCGTGTGGTGTGGCGAGGCTGAAATGCGCGTGGGTCGGGCCAGCAGGGTCGCCCACGCGGATGCCGATGCCGGTCTGTTCGATGGCGTGAAACGCATCTTCGTCGGTTTCATCGTCCCCCAGATAAACCGGAACCGCCGTCTGCGCGGTGAGGCTCAGTGCCTCCATGACGCGGAGGACGGCGGTGCCTTTGTTCCACTCAATGTCAGGGCGCAATTCATGGATCATCTTGCCGCCGGTTCGCTTGATATCATCATGACGCGCCGCTTCGGCATCAACGATATCCCGAACTTCATTGTGGCGGTCCGGCGCAACTTCCCGGTAGTGGATGGCAAGGGAGTAGACCTTGTCTTCGAGGAATGCGCCGCTGATCGGCGCCAGAACCGGGGCGAGGGAGCGGACGGCGTCTTCAAGGGCGGGGCGGTAGGGCGCGCCGATGTCGCCGGAGAGGTCATGGCCCATGGCATCCACGATGTCGAAGCCGTGACTTCCCGCATAGGCAATGCCTTTGACATTGAGCATCGCCTCGATATCAGCCCGCCCGCGACCGCTGACCACGGCCACCGGCATCAACCCCGCGAGGTGGGACAGCGCCTGGCGTAACTCCTCCGGGGCGATCGCCAGTTCCGGCCGCCTTGCAAGTGGGACGAGGGTGCCGTCATAGTCCAGAAACAACGCCGGAGACCGCCCGGCCATGCGGCTGGTAACGTCGTTGAAGTGCTCAAGGGCATCGGGCTGCTGGGTGGAGGCGGCGGGGCTGATCACGTCGGGTTGGCTCTTGGCTGGAAGCACGCAGGTGTGCGACACGGGCTTGCAACACCCGCTTGTGGTACTGGCTTATACGGATTGAGTATTTTTGCAATTCCCCGAAGACATAGATCGTGAAGGCGAGACAGCACGCCCTGCGGGTCTGGAGTCCGTCGCAGGGCCCCGGACACGGTCACGTGTGGTCGTATGGTCGATCCTGTTTCACGGGATTGCCATTGCAGCCCTGTGGGGCGTGCTGACAGGAGAGCCGCTCGAAGTAAAGGACGATGGGCCACCGGCCATCGCCATTGACCTTGTCGCTCTGGCCCAGTCTGCCGCACCCGCGCCAGCTGGCGCACCCCCGACGCCGCAGCCATCAGCCCCGCAGCCACCGGCTCCGCAGCGTGTCGAACAACCCGTCACGCCTGCCCAACCCGTTGTCCGGCAGCAGCAGCCACGAGCGCCGCGCGCGGAACCAAGGCCGGAACCGGCACCTGCACCAGCTCCCAGCCCCACTCCGACTCCCGCAGCGACCGCAGATGTGACGCCGCAACAGCCCGTAGCCCAACACTCGGTAAATGCGAACGCTAATGCGGCTGGCAGTGGGGCCGGACAGCCCGGTGCCAGTGCATCCGCCACCACCAAGGCAAGTTATGCCCGGCTTGTGCTGACGCGGCTTCAGCGCGCCATCGTCTATCCGCGCCGCGCCCAGCGCCGCGAGATTGAAGGAATTGTGCGTGTGGAGATTGTCCTGGCTGCCAGCGGTGCGCTGAGGAGTGTCAGGCTTGTAGCAACCTCAGGCTCGGACATTCTGGATGAAGCCGCCATAAGCCTTGTGCGACGGGTGGCACCGTTCCCGGCAGTCCCGCGCGATCTGTCGCCAAATGGACAGGACATCGCGTTCCTCGCCCCCATTCAGTATCGGCTGAACTGATATAGTCTCCCCGAAAGCCAACATACTGATCGACGGCATCACGATACAAAAAGGAAAAACAATGTCCGGATTTGAAGGCAACCGCGTTCTGGCTCACACCGGCGCCAAATACCCCATCATTCAGGCCCCCATGGGCTGGATCGCCCGCTCACAGCTGGCCTCTGCCGTCGCCAATGCAGGCGGCATCGGCATCATTGAGACTTCATCTGGCGAGACGGACGCCTGCAAGGCTGAGATCGAGAAGATGGCGGACCTCACTGATGGGGTCTTTGGCGTCAATCTGCCAATCCTGTTCCTCAAGGACGATGCCATGCTGCGCTACATCTGTGACAGCGGCGTCAAATTCGTGACGACATCCGCAGGCAGCCCCAGCAAGTTCATCAAGCCCCTCAAGGAAGCAGGTATCACCGTCTATCATGCCGTGCCGACACTCGATGCCGCCATGAAATGCGTGGAGGCAGGCATTGACGGTCTGGTGGTGGAAGGCGCTGAAGGCGGCGGTTTCAAGAATCCGGAAGAAGTCTCGACGCTGGTTCTGCTGCAGGCCATTCGTCAGCAGTCTGACATTCCCATGGTTGCCGCCGGGGGTATTTGCAACGGCCATGGCATGGCGGCGGCCTTTGCGCTCGGCGCCGAGGCTGTCCAGATGGGCACGCGGTTTGTGAGCGCGGCGGAAAGCCCGGTTCATGCCAACTACAAGAACGCCATCATTGATGCGCCGACAACCGGGACGTATGTGCTCAACAAGAAGGCAAGCCCGTGCATCCGCGCTCTCAAGACGAACAAGACGGAGGCCATTTTTGAAGAAGGCCTGATGCCGGCGGATACCTTTGCCCGTATCCAGGACCTCTATTTCGGCGGTGACATGGAAGCCAGTGTCGGGTTGGCCGGGCAGACGTCCGGTCTCATTCATGAGATCAAGCCGGCGGCGGACATCATCAATGAAACCGTCAGCCAGTTCTTTGAAATTGCCGGCCGGATGGGCGCCATGGCACCCGCGGCAACCTCTAACGCGGCGGAGTAGTCGACCGCGCGACCGACCGCAGCGTCATCAACCCAACGGCAGACGTCGCCACTGTGACCAGGACCAGTGCGCCTGAGGCCAGCATCATATGGCCTGCCGTTGGAGCGGCTGCGTAGGTCTTCTGCGCAGCACCCGCCAGTGCCGCCAGCGGAAACGTCGCGCTCCACCAGCTGTAGGAAAAGCCTGCCTGACAGATGTCTGCCCGCCGATGAAGGAGCATGGCGAGAACCGGTAACAGCGTCACACAAGAGAGATAGGCGAACATCTCTGTGATGAGGCTGTCCATGTCCAGGACGGCTGCTGCCGTTGAAAAAAGCGCTGGTGGCGCGATCAGAACAAAGAGGCCCGGCAACTGAGGTGCAGGCAGGCGGGGCCCGGCAAGCAGCCGCCAGACAACAAGCGGCAACAGCCCGAGCCAGGCGGCCAGACCCATCAGCGCCATAACCGATGAGAGAGCTTCAAAGCCCAAAGCAACTCCGGCGGACGGCGCGACAGCAATTCCGACCGTCGGCACAAACCAGCCCGGCGTGATGTCGCCGGGCGGTGGGCGCAGGCGGATCAGGGCCGCGACAAACAGAGCCGCAATGACGGCATAAAGTCCGGCACCACCAAGCCACAGCGAAAGCGACGCAATTCCTGACGACGCGTACGACCAGACGCCTGCGGCAAGCAACATGAGGCTCATCGGCCAGGCCGCCACGGCGACAAGTGACGCCGGTGCCCGAAGGTCAGCCCGGACTATGGGGCTGTGTCGTGCTGCATTGAGGGCATAGCCGGCACAAACCAGCCCATTGGTCATACAGGCAATCACAAGCAGTGACGGGGCGACATATGGTGCAGCAAACCCGATTGCTGCGCCTGCCTGCTGCCAGGCCAGCGCAAGCCCGGCAAGCCCCAGCGTCGCCGGGAACAGCTGCACCGGCATTCTGCTGAATCCCGGCCAGATCGCGACGGGAGGAGGCACCGCTTTTGTATCTGTCATCAGGCGCCTCACTGGTCCGTATACCGCCGGTTCGCGGGCTTTTGCCGCCCTTAAAGGCATTTTTAACACCAGTTAGGCTAACTTTTTCGCGAATTCTGAGTTGGGGAGATGCGGCGTTGTCTCAGGCAAAACGCTTTCGTATTGAAATGATGATGGGCTACGACGCGCCCATCGTCGAAGAAAAACCATCCGCAATCCCAGCGATTGCGCCGGTTTCTTCTGTTCCGGTTGCTGCTGCTCCGGCGACTGATGCGGTCACCGCTGATGTTGATCCGGAAAAAGCCGCGGTTCTGAGCATCGACGAACTCGCATCCCTGCGTGATCGCGTCTCTGAAGCTGCACAGTTGCAGGCGGAGCTTGCGGAACTCTCCGGCGCTATTGAACGCACCAAGCAGGAACTCTCGGCTCTGCATTATGACGGCCCGTCTGCTGCACGCTTCAAGGAAGCAGGCAACGAGCTTGACGCGGTGGTGAATGCAACGGAGCAGGCTACGGACACGATCCTGTCTGCCTCCGAGAAGATCGATTCAGCAGCAGCTCATCTTGGAGCAACTGCAATCGATGATGCCAGCCGCAACCAGGCTGAGGACATTGCCGAGCAGGTGGTCAACATCTTTGAGGCGTGTAACTTCCAGGACATCACCGGCCAGCGCATCACCAAGGTCGTGAACGCCCTGCAGTACATCGACGAGCGTGTCGGCCGGATGATGGAGATCTGGGGTGGGGCCAATGACCTCGCAGCCTTTGCTCCTGAACCCGAAGAGCCGGAAGGCGATGAAGCGCTGCTGAATGGCCCGGCGCTTGAAGAGCACCATGGCCATGCGTCCCAGGACGACATCGACGCCCTGTTCGCATAGCGCGCAACACCTTACATCCGATCTAGTCCTTGAGCGGAAGCGTAACGACCGCTGCCACAACGCTGCCGCCATCGCGGGCAAGCTGAAGGGCGCCGCCATGACTGTCCAGGGCTTCACGCAGGAGTTCAGCAGCGAACCCCGTGCGGGCGTCGGCCGGTGTTACCAGCGGATCTGAGTCCTCAAGACTGGCCGGCAGGGCAACCGGATTTCCCGACTTGCCGTCAATGCGAACTGTCAGGCGTGCCTGCTTGCCCGCCTGACGCAATGACAGCCGGACAATGCTGTCCGTATCCGCATCGCGGGCAATGCCGGCCACCAGCCGGTACAGGGCACGCTGCAGTTTTGCGAGGTCGATCCGGGCCACCAGCGCGTCCTGCGGCACGTCCACCGCAACGTCCGGGCCGTCTGAGTCTGTTTCACGCTGGAGGAAATGCGCTGTGTTACGCACCAGCTTGACCAGATCGCAGGGCTCCGGGTTGCTGGCCCCATGGGCATCAACCACGCTGAGCAAATCCTCGACCATGTCGAGCATGGCGCGGCCGGCGTCAGAGATGGACGCCGCATATTCCTGCTGACGGGCTGTGTCCTGAAGCTTGTCGTGCTGCAGCAGGTCGGCGAAACCGACGATGTGGGTCAGCGGTGTCCGCAGGTCATGGCTGACGCGCGAGAAGAACCGGCCTGAGCGTTTAAGCGCCGCGTCACGCCCGTTCTGTGCGGATTTGAGCGCGCTTTCCAGTTTCCGGCGGACGGTGATGTCCGTGAAGCTGGCCACGCGGGCAGGGACGCCGCCGCGTTCCGTTTCAACAACATCCACTTCTGCCACGCGGGTTTCACCGCCCGGCTGTACAATGGTGATCTCACCGCCCTTGCCGATATCAAGGTCAAAGCGCTTGCCCATCAGGCTGTCCGCTGGCCGCCCGAGCAATTCCTCCGCAGCCGGATTAATGAAGGCAACCGCGCCATGCCGGTCGAGCACGACCATGGCGTCCGGGGCTTCCTGAACAAGAACAAGCGGCGCAGGCGCGTGAATTGCTTCGCCCTTCCTGTCTCCTGCAGGACGTGTCTGCTTTGCATGGCGCGCCAGTGCCCGGGCAACGGCTAGGGAGAGGTCCGCACCGTTGAAGTCACCGGCAGGCGTGAGGTCGATGACTTCATCTGCGCCGGCCTCGATGGCGGAAAGTTCAGCGGCATCATCCAGTTGCCGCATGAGCACGATGACCGGGGCGTCCGGCCCGACGGCACAGATGCGCTTCAGCCTCGAAATGCCGGCGTCGCTGGCATCCATTTCCACAACGATGGCGGTGAGGCCGGGCACCAGCAACTGATCAAGTCCGGCACCCGGGCGGCTGTGGATAAGATCGACCGGCTTGGCACGCCGCTCGTCCAGCGCCACGGCCACCTGACGGGCAATTCCGGCGTTTTCGCAGACGACAGCCACGGATTCACGACGCGCGGGAACATCGACCGGCGCAAGCGACAGGTGCTCGCTGTCATTAAGCGATGTGGCCCGTTTGGGCATAATGCCCTTGCGGAGCTTGGGGGGATTCGCGGGTACTGAACTGTGCTGGGAGCGCATAAACCGCCTGCAGGCCTCATGTTTTCAGGGTCGGAGTCGCGAACAGATGCGAATCCGTGAATCAAACATGAACATTGATGGTAAACACGGAGTAAATGATTGGTGGCGGGATTAAGGCATCGTTAGGTCAGATGACCGGGCCGTTAACCCCTGATGCCGCAAAACCCGCTGATTCTTGGGCTGCTTGCCGGGGGCTGCACGCCTGCGCTAGGTAAGGCGCCCATCTCCTAACAAGCCGGACAATTTTCCACCGTGGCCAAGAAGCAAAAGCAGTTCCGCCCCAAGGCGCGCCTTCCAAAAGGCCTGCGCGACCTGCGCGCAGACGATGTCGCCGCCCGCCGGGCCATGCTGGCAACCATCATGAAGGTCTATGAATCCTACGGGTTTGACCCGCTGGAGACCTCGGCCATGGAGTATGCGGATGCGCTGGGCAAGTTTCTGCCGGACGCCGACCGTCCCAATGAAGGCGTCTTCAGCTTTCAGGATGATGACGATCAGTGGCTGTCGCTGCGCTATGACCTGACGGCGCCGCTGGCCCGCATGGTGGCGGAAAACTACGAAACCCTGCCCAAGCCTTTCCGCCGCTACCAGACCGGACAGGTCTGGCGCAACGAGAAGCCGGGGCCCGGCCGCTTCCGCGAATTCACCCAGTGTGACGCAGACAGCGTCGGCACGCCGGAGATGGCGGCGGACGCTGAACTCTGCGCCATGGTGTCGGACGCGCTGGAGGCCGTCGGCATTCCGCGTGGCGACTATGTAGTGCGCGTCAACAACCGCAAGATTCTCGACGGCGTGCTGGAAACCATCGGTGTGCCGGCTGGGGAAGAAGGCGCGCTGCAGCGCATGACCGTGCTGCGCGCCATCGACAAGCTGGATCGCCTGGGCCCGGAAGGCGTGAAGCTGCTGCTGGGGGACGGCCGCAAGGATGAGTCCGGCGACTTCACCAAGGGTGCCGGCCTTAATAGTGACCAGGCCGATACGGTTCTCGCCTTTGTGGGCGCTGGAAATGAAGACCGCGCGAAAGTACTCGATACCCTGCGTGGCCTCGTCGGCAGCAGTGAGACCGGCCTGGCCGGCATCGCGGAGCTGGAAGAGATCGCCACGCTGCTGGATGCAACCGGCTATGGCCCGGACCGCATCCTGTTTGACCCCGCCGTCGTCCGTGGCCTTGGCTACTACACGGGGCCGGTGTTCGAAGCGGAGTTGACCTTTGACGTCAAAGACGATGACGGCAACCCGATCCGCTTCGGCTCCATCGGCGGCGGTGGCCGCTACGATGATCTGGTGAGCCGCTTCAAGGGCACACCGATCCCGGCGACGGGCGTCTCCATCGGTGTTGATCGTTTGCTATCGGCGCTGGACGTGCTGGGCCGCACCAGGACCCAGTCGCTGACGCCGCCGGTCGTTGTCCTGCCGCTGGATAAGGAGCGCATGGCGGATTACCAGCGCATGGTCTTTGACCTGCGCAACGCCGGCATCCGCGCAGAAATGTATCTCGGCGGGGCGGGCATGCGGGCGCAGCTCAAATATGCCGACAAGCGCGGCGCGCCGGTTGCGGTCATTCAGGGATCAGACGAGTTCGAGAAGGGGGAGATCACCCTCAAGGATCTGGTCCTCGGCGAGATGCTGTCCAAGGAGATCGAGGACAACACCACCTGGCGTGAAGACCAGCCTGCGCAGGTCTCCGTCGCTGCAGACGGTCTGATTGCCGCTGTGAAGGATATGATGAACAGGCCGCATATGAAGGCGTAATTGTCCTGTTTTAGACACCAAGACCACTGAGACTTTTGCTTTTTGAGATGTTTTGTCCTGAAAATGGACAAAAAAACTGAAATATTTTTGTGACTTGCCAAAAAACAGGACACAATGTATTGCAGCGTCCATGACAAATGACGCTCTCAATTTTGCCGCCATTATTGCCGAATGGGGAAAGCCCGCGGATTTTGCCCGCGCGCTCGGCCAGGACGATGGCGGGGATCTGGCCCGCAAATGGCGCCGCCGCGACAGCATTCCCCAGGAATGGTGGCCTGCGGTCATTGATGCGGCCCGCCGCGACGGCAAGCAGGTAGACGCCGAGCGCCTGTTGCGGGCGCAGCGCAATGCCGTGTCGCGCAAGTCCGGCGAAGCCGTGGACACGGCACCCATTATCGAAAGTCCGGACCCGGAGCGCCCCGCAGCAGGCTATGATGCGGCATCGCTGGAGGCCCTGGACGCACAGGCGCAGAGCGTCAAGGCGGTGTTCAATCAGGCGGGCTTCGTGCCCGTCGAGCCACCGACCATGCAGCCCGCCGACATCTTCCTCAATCGCTCCGGCGAGGACATCCGCCAGCGCACCTATGTGTTTGAAGATCCCGGTGGGGAGGAATGGTGCCTGCGCCCGGACCTGACGATCCCCACCTGTCGCATGTATCTGGAGCGCGATCCGCAGGGTACGAGTGAGGCAAAGCTCTGCTACAACGGCCCTGCCTATCGCTATCAGCCGCCCAGCGCGGGAAAGCCGGTCGAATTCCTGCAAGCAGGCGTGGAGCACATTGGTGGGGCGAGCACGCCGGAAGCGGATGCGGAGATTGTCGCCATCGCCATCGACGCTGTGCAGAGCGCTGGTCTCAAATCCTTCGGCACCACTTTGGGCGACCTTGGTCTCTTCGGCGCGTTGGTCGACAAGCTGGACCTGCCGCAAAGCTGGCGCGGTCGCCTCAAGCGCCACATCTGGCGCCCGGCCTATTTCGACGAAATGCTGACCCGGCTGACCGATGCGGACGCAACGCCGGTTACTCCCAACACAAATCAGGCATTGTTGGCGGCGCTGGATGTGATGGAGCCCGAGCGTGCCCGCGATGTGGTGCAGGACGTGCTGGCGCTGGCCGGCATTTCAGCCGTAGGCGGACGAACCGTCACCGAGATTTCCGAACGCTTTCTGGAACAGGCGGCGGGAGCCGCTTCCGCTGAGCTATCGCGCGAAACCGCCGACGCCATTCGCGCCTTCCTTGCCATCTCCGTCCCCTGCACCAGTGCGGTAGACGAAATCGCTCATGTGGCCAAAGCCGCCGGCGTGTCCCTGGATGACGAGCTGGAGGCAATTGCCCGGCGTATCGATCTTATCTGTGGCAAAGGCATCAGCCGCAATGACATTACCTTTGATGCCGACTTCGGCCGCAAGGAAGAATACTACACGGGCTTCGTGTTTGAGCTGCGGGTGGAAGCGCTGGGTCCCTCGCGACAGGTGGCCGGCGGCGGACGCTATGACGGCCTGCTCAAAAGCCTCGGCGCCCCGCGCAATGTGCCTGCCGTCGGTTGCGCCGTGCGCACCGAGAGACTGCTGGCCGCAGTTGGCCTGGAGGCACGCCCATGAGCATGACAGATACAGAAGACCGCCTTGTCATCGCCGTGCCCTCCAAGGGCCGGTTGCAGGAAAAGGCAATGGAGTTCTTCGGCGAGGCCGGGTGCCCGATCAAGAAGTCCGGCTCGTCGCGCGAATATGTCGGCCGCCTCGGCGGCGTGCCCAACGCGGATGTGGCGTTCCTGTCCGCCAGTGAGATTGCCGGTGCGCTCGGCTCGGGCCAGGTGCATCTGGGCATTACCGGCGAAGACCTGCTGGAAGAAAAACTGCCCGATCCCAAGGCCGCCGTCCACATCATCAAGCCTCTGGGCTTTGGCCACGCGGATGTGGTGGTCGCCGTGCCGCAGTCCTGGATTGACGTGCGCACCATGGCGGACTTTGATGACGTCGCCATCGCCTATCATGCCCGCCACGGCGAGCGCGTGCGCATTGCGACCAAATATCTGCGCCTGACACGGAACTTCTTTGCGGCGCACGGTCTGGCGGATTACCGCATTGTCGAAAGCGCCGGGGCAACCGAAGGCGCACCCGCCGGTGGCACGGCGGAAGCCATTGTGGACATCACATCAACGGGCGCGACACTCGCCGCCAACAACCTCAAGATTCTCGACGACGGCGTGATGCTGCGGAGCGAGGCGAACCTCATTGCGTCACGCACGGCATCCTGGGGCCCGAACACCCGCGCGGCGGCCGCGAAGATTCTGGAAATGATCGAAGCCGTCTCCCGTGCAAAGGACGTGGTGGAAGTCCGCTTCCTGCACGACGTGTCAGACACGGGCCTTCTGCGCGAGCTGGAAGAGCAGTTCGGCGCCCGTGTGCCGTTCCCCTATGACGAGGACGGGGCTCGCGTCGCGCTCATCATGCATGTGCCTGACGGCAGGGTGCACGACGTGGTGACGCACCTTTATGCCGCGGGTAAGGACGCGGTCACTGTCACGGAACCGCGCTACATTTTTGAGCGTGGCAATCCGCTTATGGCAGCGCTGGAGACGAAGCTGGGCTAGGCTTGCTGCATCAAGACGTCTGTGACGTGTAAGCAAGGAGCCCCGCCATGCGTCCCGCCCTCGATCTGCCGCCGCTTCCTTTGGAAGAGTGGGAAGACACCAAGGAAACCCTGCATCTGTTTTTGCAGATCGTCGGCAAGATCAGGCTCAAGACCCATCCCAAGCTGAACCACTGGTGGCACGTGACGCTGTACCCGTCGTCGCGCGGCGTGACAACGCGGCGTATCCCCTATGGCGGCGTGGATTTCGAGATTGCCTTTGATTTCATCGACCACACACTGACCATCACGCGATGTGACGGCGGCGAGCGCAGTTTTGCTCTGGCCGGTCTGAGCGTTGCGGACTTCTATGCGAAGGTCTTTGACGCGCTGAAGGAACTGGGCATCGAGGTGAAAATTCACGCGGTCCCTTACGATCGTCCATACACCACACCCTTTGCTCAGGATACGGATCACAAGACCTATGACGGCGACAAGGTACATGCCTATTGGCGCGCCCTGTCTCAGATCGCAACCGTGTTTGAAGAATTCCGAGGGCGCTTCCTCGGCAAGTCGACGCCGGTGCACCTGTTCTGGCATTCCTTCGACCTGGCGCTCACCCGCTTCTCCGGCAAGAAGGCCCCGCCCATGGAGGGCGGCACCAACGCCGACAGGGAAGCCTACAGCCACGAAGTCATCTCGTTCGGCTGGTGGGTAGGCGATGATCAGGTGCGCGAGGCGGCGTTCTATTCCTACACAGCGCCGGAGCCGGATGGCATCGAGACACATCTACTCGAACCCGCCCAAGCCGTGTGGAACGACGCCGGTGGCTCGCACATGGCCTTTTTGACATACGAGGCCGTGCGCCAGAGCGCCGACCCGCGTGAGACCCTGCTGGCCTTCCTGGAAAGCGCCTATCGGGCAGGTGCCAAAAAGGCCGGTTGGCCGGTGGAGGACTTCGCTCACCAGGTCTAATCCGCACGCTCTAGCCCATGAGGTGATCAAGCTGCCGCAGATACTCCCGCTGAAGGCGCAGCCGCACCGCAAGCCGTGCGCATGCCGCGGTGCCCTGCCAGCTGCGATGCGCCGCGATGTGGTTGAGGCTGTTGACCGCACGATCAATGTCGAAGAGGGCAGAGCTCCAGCTGCGCTCCTCCGCAAGGGCGGTCACAATCTCCTTGTGAGCGTCCATGGCCCACGCCGCAAAATCCGGAATGTCGGATGCAGCATCAGGATTTTGTGCCTGCAGTCGCTTCAGCAGGCCCGGCGCGGTGCGCAGTACCTTGATACGGTCGAGCACCTCGCGCTCGATCCGGGTGACATGCAGTCCCGCCCTGAGGCGGGACCGGTTAAACAGCTGGGGTAAAAACTCTTCCATGCAGCCAGTGTCTCATTGGTTGCTGGACCGGGGATAAGTTTTCCAAAAACAAAAAGGGCGGCTCGTGAGAGCCGCCCTTTCGCACTCGCTGAGCTCATGAGGCTCAGGCGACGTGATGCTTACATCATGCCGCCCATGCCGCCCATGCCGCCCATGTCCGGCATGGCCGGGGCACCGGCGCCGCCCTTTTCGGGCTTGTCGGCGACCATGGCTTCCGTCGTGATCAGCAGGCTGGCAACTGAGGCTGCATCCTGCAGAGCGTGGCGCACAACCTTGACGGGGTCGATGACGCCCATTTCAACGAGGTTGCCGTACTCTTCGGTCTGTGCGTTGAAGCCAAAGCCAACGCCCTTGCCCTCAAGCACCTTGCCCACAACGATCGAGCCTTCAACGCCGGCATTTTCGGCGATCTGACGGATCGGAGCCTGGATGGCGCGAAGAACGATCTTCACACCAGCCTGCTGGTCGTGGTTTTCGGCACTGTCGATGACGGCAGTGATGGCCTTGGTTGCTGACAGCAGAGCTGTACCGCCACCAGGCACGATGCCTTCTTCAACAGCAGCGCGGGTTGCGTTGAGCGCATCGTCAACACGGTCCTTGCGCTCTTTCACTTCCACTTCCGTTGCACCGCCAACGCGCAGAACGGCAACACCGCCTGCAAGCTTGGCAAGGCGCTCCTGAAGCTTCTCACGATCGTAGTCAGAAGAAGTCTCTTCGATCTGGTTGCGGATCTGAGCAACGCGGCTTTCGATGTCCTTCTTCTTGCCGGCGCCATCAACGACGGTTGTGTCGTCCTTGGTGATGCGGACCTTCTTGGACGTGCCGAGCATGTCGAGGGTCACTGTTTCCAGCTTGATGCCGAGGTCTTCAGAGATGACCTGGCCGCCTGTGAGAACAGCGATGTCTTCGAGCATGGCCTTGCGGCGGTCGCCGAAGCCCGGTGCCTTGACGGCAGCAATCTTGAGGCCGCCGCGCAGCTTGTTGACCACGAGGGTCGCCAGCGCTTCGCCTTCAATGTCTTCTGCGATGATCAGCAGCGGACGGGAAGACTGCACAACAGCTTCCAGGATCGGCAGCATGGACTGCAGGTTGGAGAGCTTCTTTTCGTGCAGCAGGATGTACGGATCGTCGAGTTCCGTTGTCATCTTGTCCGCATTGGTGATGAAGTACGGTGACAGGTAGCCACGGTCGAACTGCATGCCTTCAACGACTTCCAGTTCGGTTTCCAGTGACTTGGCTTCTTCAACCGTGATCACGCCTTCATTGCCGACCTTCTGCATGGCCTGTGAAATCAGGTCACCGATTTCACTTTCGCCATTGGCAGAGATGGTGCCGACCTGAGCAATCTCGTCAGAACCCTTCACCTTCTTGGCGCGCTTCTTGAGATCTTCGATGGCAGCACCTGCTGCCAGGTCAATACCGCGCTTGAGGTCCATCGGGTTCATGCCGGCGGCAACAGACTTTGCGCCTTCACGAACGATGGCCTGCGCCAGAACGGTTGCCGTTGTTGTACCGTCACCAGCTTCGTCGTTGGTGCGGGATGCAACTTCACGGATGAGCTGTGCGCCCATGTTCTCGAACTTGTCTTCCAGTTCGATTTCCTTCGCCACGGACACGCCGTCCTTGGTGGTGCGCGGAGCGCCGAAGGACTTGTCGATGACAACGTTGCGGCCCTTGGGACCCAGCGTCACCTTCACAGCATCTGCCAGTGTGTCGACGCCCTGGAGCATCTTTTCACGGGCTTCGGAACCAAATTTGACTTCTTTAGCCATGGTTTCCCTTTACCTCTCTTTGTGCCGGTCGGCGCTTGTTGGAAGCAGCCATTCCCGGCGGGTTAGTTGATGGAAGTCGGCAATAAAAAAGCCGCGCTAGTGAGGGGAATGCCCTCGCGCAGCTCTACTTCTTGCCCTTTTTGCCTTCGATCACGCCGAGAATATCGCTCTCTTTCATGATGAGCAGATCTTCACCGTCGATCTTTACTTCAGTGCCGGACCACTTGCCGAAAAGCACCTTGTCGCCGGCCTTCACGTCGAGCGGCTGAACCTTGCCGGCCTCGTCGCGTGCACCAGCACCAACGGAGACGATTTCGCCTTCGCTTGGCTTTTCCTTGGCTGTGTCGGGAATGATGATCCCGCCAGCTGTCTTCTCATCTTCTTCGAGCCGGCGAACGACAACACGGTCGTGCAGGGGGCGAAAACCCATGAGCTCTCTCCTCTTAAATGGATAAGGCCCCAATCACATCAGGGCCAAAAGTCCAACATTTTCAATAGCTAAGCGGACAACTTGATGTCGTCCGCTGCTCATTGGCACTCGGTTTGGGCGAGTGCTAACAAGCACCGGGGTGAGATAGGGAGTCCCCGGCAACGTGTCAACAGGGCGATATGGCTTAAAGTGCCGGAAAGACTCGTGTTTTTGCCGGTACGCGACCTGCTGAAAGGGCCCTGCGGATGACGATCAGGTTTCATGGTGCAATCCCCATTCTGAGGATGTTCGACGAGGCGCAGGCCCGCCGGTTTTACCTGGAGTATCTTGGATGTGAGATCGTGTTCGAGCACCGTTTCGAACCCGGGCTCCCGCTCTACATGCGGGTGGCGCGCGCCGGCCTCACTCTTGATCTGAGTGAGCACCACGGGGACTCAACGCCCGGCTCCACAACCTTTGTGCAGATGGACGGCATAGACGCCTTCCACGCGGAGCTGCGGACCAGAGACGCCATCGGCAATATCCGGCCGGGCCTCGACGACGCGCCATGGGGTGGAAAACTGGTTGAGGTGCAGGACCCGTTTGGCAACCGGATACGGTTCTCGTCGACGTGAGGGAGAGGGTGATCAGTCCGCAGGCACGGGAGGGAACTGTCCGGCGCCCGTAACGCGTGCCGCTGTCCGGTTGCGAACGACCTTGTGCGTCGCAAAGTCTCCAACGACAGCGCGTGCGGGATCAAACTGGTCAAGCAGTACCGCCAGGAACAGGCTCATACCCAGAAGTTCCAGACCTTCTTCCGTGCTCGTGGAGAGCGCATAGAAGGCCGTCGCCCGGTATCCCTCATAGTCCAGCCACGCGCCGACCATTTCCATGCCCACTGCGCCGCCAATGAACACCCCGCCACACAGCGCAAGACGCTTGAAGAGGCTCGGCGGAAGCAGTCTGAGCAACGGCAGAAGAAAAATGCCCAGGCCCGCAACGCAGATCAGCGCCGGCACGACCCACGCATAGAAGAGAATGCCGCCGAAACCAAAGGCGTTGCGCAGGGGCGTGATGACGCCTTCATGAAAACTCGCGGTTTCATCCATGGAGAGGCCAAGAAACACAACGGCCATCACGAGCCAGAGCCGCCACAGAACATCACCGGCCCGCCACGCGTTGGCGCCCAGGGCATAGAGCAGCAATGACGCCATCAGCATCATCGCGGAGCTCCACCAGGCAGGAACGCTGTTCTCGGCATCCAGATTGAACTGCCGCAGATCCTGCACAAAGGTCTCAACACCCACATTGAGCACGAACGCTTCACGCGCGAGCCCGGCGGCCAGAACGGCAAGCGAACCGGCGAAAATCAGATATTTGGCAAAGTGTGGGTCGGTACGCATGGCGCGTTTCCAGTGTGCAGGTTTGGGTCTGAAACAGGCGTCTTGCGCAAACCGCTACAAAAACCGTGCCGAAAGCACAGCTTTGCCCGCGCGGCGCGTTAACTGCCGCCTTAACCCGGTCTTTGGCACCGGTCCTGCACACTTGAGGGAAGGTTCAACCAGCAGGAAGCCCCCAGATGCCTGCCAATCTTGACGCACAGCGCGCAGTTTTGCCTGCGCAAACAACGCACAAAACAGACAAATCGGCGGAACTGCCGCTTGTTTTGGACCTTGATGGTGCGCTCATCCGCACTGACATCCTGTTTGAAACATTTGTTTCCTATGTTCGGCAGAACCCGCTGCGACTGTTTCAGGTTGCTGTCTGGGCGCTCCGTGGTCGTGCCGTTCTGAAACAGAAACTGGCTCAGAAGGCTGTTCTGGATGTGGACGGTCTGCCGGTAACCGACGACCTTGTGAGCTTCGCTGCCCGTGAGGCCGCCCTGGGCCGTGAGGTTCATCTGGCAACAGCTACGGACAGTCTTGTTGCGCACCGCATCAAGAAGCGGTTCCCGTTTATCACCCGTGTGTTTGCCAGCGACGGGGCCACCAATCTCAAATCCCACGCCAAGGCCGCAGTGCTTGCGGAGGCATTTCCCCGGGGCTTTGCCTATGCGGGCGACAGCCGCGCCGACGTGCCCGTATGGAAGACGGCGCAGCAATCACTGGTGGTGAATCCGACACCCGGTGTCTTGCGCGCGGCCCGCGCCGTGCGCGAACCGGTAGAGATCTTTGAACGCCCCGCGACAGGCTTTAAATTCGTGGCCAAGGTTCTGCGCCTGCACCAGTGGGCCAAGAACGGATTGATCTTCGCACCGCTGATGCTTGGTGGTCTTCTGTTCGATGTCGGGGCATGGGCGCTTGCGGCCGCAGGCTTTCTGGCGCTCTCACTTCTCGCATCAGCAACATATCTGCTGAATGATCTGTTTGATCTGGCAGACGACCGCCGTCACTGGTCCAAGCGCACCCGCCCGCTTGCCTCGGGGCGCCTGAAGATATCCCACGCGCTTGTCCTCATCCCCACGGGCATGATCGCTGCTTACGCGATCGCCGCGTGGATCGGCCCGGTCGCGATTGCCTTTCTCACGATATATCTGGCGCTGACACTTGCCTATTCATTCAGCCTCAAGAAGATCGAGCTACTGGATGCAGCCGTTCTTGCGACGCTCTTTACGGTGCGGCTCGGCTTTGGTGTCGCGCTGGTCGGCGTCGTGTTCTCGCCATGGCTGCTTGTCTTCTCGATGTTCCTGTTCCTGTCTCTTTCATTCGCCAAACGCCACGTGGAAGTCACGCGCATGGAAGCGCGCGGCCGCACAAAGGCGGCGGGCCGGGG
>JGI12316J15310_10000159_pt25 | contig 21567 bp, 18 predicted proteins | sample MarCyaLeptolynsp_FD_15310 | JGI IMG/M metagenome (IMG submission 15310)
TCGTTGCATGCCTGCTCGAACATCAGGAGGTAGAGGTTGAGGCGACCCGCGGTGGGGTCGTAGCCCATCAGCTCGACGAACTGCTCGCCGCGGGCAAAGCCCAGCGCCAGAGCAGGATTTTCGCCGCCGACGTGCTTGTCGCCGACGATGAGGCGCGGATTGATCACCGATGTCGTGCTCGTGACCAAGGAGCTCGAGTTGGCGGTGAGTGAGAAGAACGGATCGGTGAAGCCGAGCGCCTCGCGAAGCTCGCCGAGCGACGTCAGATTGGCGCCGTTGCACAGTGCCTGTGAAACTCGATCGCCGTTGCCGCGAGCGCAGACCTCGTCCAGCTGATCCGGGTCGAAGGGCAGCTCGGGCGGCGGCTCGCCCTGAGGCTCGTCGTCCGACGGCTCGCCATCGTCATCATCGTCGTCGTCGGCGTCGTCCCCATCGTCGCCAACCGAATCGTCATCGTCGTCGTCGCCGTCTTCGTCGTCTTCGCCGCTGTCGTCCTCCGCAGCGTCATCCCCGAAGCCGCCGAACCCGCCAGGCGATCCCCCTCGCCCATTCGAGTTTCCCTCGCATGCGCCGAGCATCAACCCGAGCGCCCCCATCGTTGCCAACCAGGTCTTGGTCATCGTCCCCCTGCTGCGACATGTCGCCGCATGTGAGACAAGTGACGACCCCGAGTTTCCGGTTCACAGCGAAATTTATTCGGTTTTTGCCCATCAGCCTGGAGCAAGAACCATTTTGCGTTGCGATATCGCGCAGATGGCTCGGTCGTGCAACGGTCTGGACGACGAGCCCCCATGAAATCGGACAGCACCGTGAACGGCTTTGAGCTGCTCGCGCCGATGTTCGTCGGCTTGGGTGGAACGACCGCCGGCGAGCCCGGCGAGGTCTGGCGCGACGAGATCCACCAGGCCGTCGAGCGTCTCCGAGAGAGTCTCGGCCTCGAAACCATCATCGTCCTCGACGGCACGCGCGACGACCTGAGGACGATCGCTGCAGCCGGCAACGCCGATGTCCTCGACCCTGCCGTTCGAGCCGAGCTCAGCCACCGCGCGACGGAAGACTCTGATCCGGTCGAGCACGAGGACGTTCTCGCCGTTGCCACAGCCGAGCAGCCTCGCATCGTCGTGCTCGTGAAGCCGATCCCGTCCGACCAGGCGCAGGCTGCACTGCGCCTGGCCGCGGCCTGGCTGTCCTCCGAGCGTCGTCGAACGGAGCGTTTGGAGCGTTGGCTCGAGGATGCTCGGACGCACAAGCACGAGAGCCTCACCCACTTCGCGAAACGTGCGGCGCACGACTTTCGAAACTCGCTGGCCGCGATCCTTTCACACGCCGAGTTTGCGCTGGACCAAACCGAGCAAGGTCGAGCCTCCTATGAGCCGCTCGAAGACGTCGTGCTCGCGGCGCGCGAGGCATCGAAGCAAGTCGACATGCTGATGACCTTCGGCGGTGTCCTGGACGGTCCGGCCCCGCAGCCGGTGCCGCTCCAGCCCCAGATCAACGGCGCATTCCCGGTTCTTCGTGCGCTCGTGCCCGAACACATCGAGCTGACGGCGAGCGTAGACCCGACGGCGACCGGCTGCATTCAGCCAACCCATCTGCGCCAGCTACTGGTCCACGTCGTTGCAAACGCCGCTCAGGCGATTGGCACCCAACCAGGACGAATCGATCTCACGGTCCGAGACCAAGGAACCTCATTCGCCGAGATCGTGATTGAGGATGATGGTCAGGGCATGGACAGCGGTGTTCTACGCCGGGCTGCAGACCCGTTCTTCACCACGCACAAAGGCAACCATGGCCTCGGCCTCGCAGTGGCTACAGGAATCGCTCGCAGCGTCGGCGGTGAGCTTGCCCTGTCCAGTGAGCCAGGACGTGGGACACGCGTACGGATCATCATTCCGCGCCGGCCCAACGTTGCGAGTGCGGACATCGCGTGAACACGGCAAATCGTGGGTGTCGATAGAGGACACCGGTCCGTTTTCGGCCCGCGCTATGCTCGGACGGCTCTGAAATGAAGCGGGTCGTCATTGCAGACGATCATCCCCTCTTCAGGTCAGCGGTGCGCAAGCATCTCGTGGAGAAGGGGACGATCGACGTCATCGGGGAAGCCGAGGACGGGGAGCAAGTCATCGCGCTTGCCGAGCAGCTCGAACCCGACGGTTTGGTGATCGATCTGTCGATGCCCCGCAAGGACGGGCTCGCGGTCACACGAGAGATCAGCGCATGGGGTCGACCGCCCAAAGTCGTCGTCCTCACCGCGTACGTCAATCTGTTCTTCGCGCTGCGGTGCTATCGAGCCGGCGCCCATGGATTCGTGGGCAAGACCGATCCGCCCGCGGAGATGGTCAAGGCGGTCGAGACGGCACTGCAAGGACGTCGCTACGTTCCGCCGGCCATGATTCACGAGGTGGCGACGCATCTGCTCGAGCATCCCGGGGACTCCGACCCGATGGATAGCCTCACCGCGCGCGAGCTCGAGGTCTTGCGATTCATCGCCGGCGGCTCGACGAACCGCGAGATCGGCGGAGAGCTCGGCATCAGCGTGCGCACCGTCGATACGCACCGCAGCAACCTGCTCAAGAAGCTCGGGCTGCGCAACAACGCGGACCTCACTCGCATCGCCGTTGCGTTCGGGTTGATCCGGACCTGAGCCCAGCGATGGGCTCTACGAATATCGAACGGCCACGGCCCGCAGCGCTCGTCCAGCCGCACGGGCGTTGCTGAAGCGCTCGTTGGGCCGCTTGGCGAGCAGGGTCGCGACGACGGCGTCGAGGTCCGGATCGTCGAGTCCCGCCGCGGTCCCGACGATCGACGGGATCTCCGCCTGCAGATGCGACCGCCAGATCTCGGTGACCTGCTCGTGGTCGTAGGGCACCCGGCCGGTGAGCATCAGGAACAACAGCACCCCGAACGCGTAGAGATCCGTGCGGCCATCGACGCCTTCGCCCATGATCTGCTCGGGCGCCATGTACTGTGGCGTTCCGAACAACGCACCGTCGGCGGTCAGCCCCTGTAGGCTTCCCCCGAAGGTGTCTCCCAGCATCTTCACCAACCCGAAGTCGATCACCTTGGCGCGGTCGCTTCCGTCATGCTTGCGGGCGAGCAAGACGTTGTCGGCCTTGAGGTCGCGATGAACGAGGCCGAGCTGGTGCGCATAGCTCAACGCGCTGAGGACCTGCAGGGCGATCGAAATGGCACGCGCCGGCGCCATGGGTCCGGCTTCGAGCGCCTGAGCGAGGCCCTCGCCCTCGACGAGCTCCATCACGAAGAACAGCCCACCATCGTCGGTGGCGCCCACAGCATGCAGGGCCGCGATGTTGGGATGCGTGAGCATCGCGTGGGCCTTCGCCTCGCGCTCGAACCGGGCGAGCAGCTCCGCGGACGCGAGCACGTCCCCCTTCATGCGTTTGATCCCGACCACGCGTCCGCTGAGATCGCGCGCGCGGTAGAACAGGCCCATGCCGCCTTCCCCGACGAGGGCCTCGATCGTGTAGCGCCCGAGCAGCGTCTGACCGATCACGCGTCGACGCTCGCCGACTGCCGCCGACCCGTCAACGTCCGCGCTTGTGGACGATCAGATACGTGCCGCTGTCTTCCTTGATCGGCTGCCGCTTCTCCGGCTTGGCGAAACGCGGGTCGTCCCTCGGACGGAGGATTTCAGCGGTCTCTTTTTCTGTAATCCGCGCCACCTCCCCCGTCGACGAGGCAGGGCAGACCCGATAGCTCTCAAAGATCATCCCACTCATGTTTAGCTCCCCAACCTTGTTCTGATCAGTATAGCCGAGAATTCGGCGGCTGATTGAGATCGAAGCACAACCGGCCCAAGCTGGGTCGCCCGAGATTAGCTAAGTGGGTTTTCGTTCCTGGATAAAACGCGCTGGAACGTCCGAAACGAGCCAAACCGAGTTGGGCGTCCGGCGGAACACATACCCCTCGGCGGCCATCTCGGCCGCGCGAACCTCGAGCACCCGGGGAGATCCGTGCCGCTGACCCACCACGTGCGCGACTTCGCGGCTCTCGCTGAGGTGCACGGCGTGCCGATCTCCAGCCACGAGCCCCTCGCGGCGAATCGACTCGAGGAAGCGCGTGGCCGTCCCGTGGAACAGGACCGCGGGCGGCTCGGCAACGGGGTAGTCGAGGTCGACGCGGACCGAGTGACCCTGCTGCGCGCGGACGCGCGTCCGATTGTCGCTGAAGGCGAAGCGCTGCTTGTCCGAGGTCTCGACCAACGTCTCGAGCTCGATGCGCGTCCAGGCTTCGCCGTGTTTGGCGAGCGCGGCAAGCAGCGTCTCCACGCTCACCCAGCCCTGGGCGTCGAGCGTGAGCCCGACCGACTCGGGCGCGTGCCGGAGCACGTAGGACAAGAACTTCGAGCGCTCGACATCCGTGCTCATTGGACTGCTCCTCTCAGCACGAGCCGAAGGACCGAAGCCGACACGTTCACGTGGAACCTCAGGCCGCCTTCTTCCACGGCGGCGTAAAACGAAGCGTCGGAGAGATCGCGCCCCACCGTGGCTGGCAAGTCGGGGCGCACCTCCGGGGGGACCATCTCCCGAATCGCGACGAGCAGATCGTGCGCGGACAGGGCACCGAGCTCGTAGGCTTTGCCGCGATCGCGCATCACCGCTTCGATACCGGCGGGATCGATTCGGCCCTCGCCTTTCTTGGCCCGAATGATCTTGCTCGCGTGCGCTTGGGCTCCCGCGGGGGCAAACGCAAACACGACGGCATCATCGAGCTCGAAGCGCTGCAGCGAAACGATCGACTCGCTCTTGCGCAGTGCGGCCACGATGTCCTTGCCGATGTTGTCCCCCGGCAGGCTCTCGTCGAGATCGTCGAGAAGGTCCGGCGCTGCGAGGAGACGCCACTCGTCGACCGTGAGGCCCTCGACGGTGCTCGCCGCGGGCACGACCTTCCAGGTGACCATCTGCTCGAGTGCCGCCCCGAGCTCGTCACCCAGCACAGCCTTGGGCGTGCGCGCCTTGGCCCAGTCCAACCACCGCGTCCGAGCATCGATCCCCGCGTTTTTCGGCCGGACCAGCATCGCGCCTCCCCGCGTGGCCGGGCTGTTGTAGGCCGCAAACAGCGCCCAATCACTGTAGACGAGCCGCCGCTCGGCGGCGAACGCATCGCCCGCCTCGAGGACGTCCGCCGGGCTCTGCTCGATGAAGCGCCCGAGGTAGTGCCCGAGCACGTTCCACTTCAGCGTGTTCCACATCGGCCGCAGCGCGCCAGCCGGGTGGTCGTGCGCCGCCCAAGCCAGCCACGTCCCGTTGGGGAGCCACTCCCACAACGACGAGTCCAGCGGCACCGCGGCCTGGGCCCACGTTCCCAGCGCCTTGCCCGACTTCGGCTCGGCTTCGATGGCGAGGGCCAGGCCCTGCGGTCCCAGGTTCGCCGAAAACACGACGCGCTCGGCCTGGGCCGCAATCCCCATCAACTCGTCGAGCGCATCGATCGCGCGCTCGGAAACCGCCGTCGACAATCCAAACAGCTCGCGCTTGGCGACGCCGGCGAGACCCGGTTCGTCCGCAGGAGCGTCAAGGGCCTGGGTCGCGGCGATCAGCAGCGTCACCACCTCCTTGCGGTAGGCCTCCGCGGCATGGGCGGTGTAGAGCACGACCTCGAGCGCTCGCTCCCCGCCCGGATGCGTGAGCTGTTCGAGATAGGGCTTGGCACCATCGAACGCGTCGGGCTCGTTGGCGAAGACCACGTGGCCCCCGAGCTCGTCGAAAAACCACGGGGTTCCGTCGCGCTCGAGATGAAGGCCGGCGGCACCGTCGTCGACGACGCCGTCACGACCGATGTCGGCCTCGAGCTGGGCGAGACCTCCGCGGTAGCCGATCACGCAGGCGTAGGGGGCATCACGGGTGGACGGCTCGAACAACACACAGCCCGCGGCGTTGCCGGGTTCCATGTGCTGCAGCAACACGGACGCGGCCGAGGAGGCTCCACGAGACAGACGCCGGACGATTGCATCGGCGGTGACCGAGTCCGCGAGCTGCGGGGGCAACAGCGGTTCGAGAGCGGCGAGCAACGCGGCCCCATCGGCAATGCGGACGTGGCCCACGACTTCGCCGATGCGCTCCGGCATCGTGTAGGGCGGCAGCGGCGGCGGAGCGGCGGGCGCCTTGGCCTCCTCCTGCTTGGCGGGTGGCTTGGGTGCGCTCGGCCCGTCGTCGCCGCAGCCGGCAAAACCAAAGAGGAGACCCAGCGCGGCGGTCCATGCCCGGCTGGGTCTTCGTCTCATTGCGGCAGGATAGCGCAGCTCAGAGCTCGAGCAGCTCGTCCGACTCGGTGGAGCGCTCTTGCGGACCGCTCATCAGCCCAAACCATCCGGTCGAGCGCTCGCGCTGCGGACGGTCGTCGTGCCGGTAGCGTCGAGTGCTCTCGGCCGCCTCACGAGCGCGCTCGGCCGCTTCCCGGGCGCGCTCAGCTGCACGAAGGCTCCGCTCCCGAGCACGCTCGAGACGCTCGCGGTGATGGCCGTGATGGCCACCGTGGTGAAAGCCGAACGCCCCGAGCAGGCTGCGCTCGACCTCGGCCTCGATCAGCTCGTCCAGATCGTCGAGTTCCCCGAGCTCCTCGAGCTCCTCGAGCCCGCCGAACAGACTGAAGGAGTCGTCGTCGATGTGGAGGTCGAACAACACACCGCCACCGCACGGACCCATGCAGAACGGGAAGCCACCCCAGGCATCGCCCTGAATGATGATGCGGAGGCTGTCACCGCCGCGCTCGGGCGGCGTCGGGATCGGCGGTGCCTCGGGAGGCGGCGGCGGGGCAGCCTTGGGCGCCTGGACGTGCACCTGGACCTGCTCGTCTCCATTGTCCAGATGCAGCGTGCCGCGGTCCCAGCGACCGTCGGACGTGTCGACGAAGTGCACCTTCGCTGCGTTCGACTCGTTGGCTGCATCGGCGGCGATCGCATTGGGCTGCGCGTAGCTGACCCCCGGCACGAACCAGGTGACGGCTCCGATGGCAAACACCGCAAATGCCACCCGCGTAACCGCGTGCCCGGTCGCCTTCGCTTTGGGATGCCCCAACAGTCGCGTGATGCGCTGGACGATCGGCGAGCTCGGGGCAGCCATCGCCGTCATGATCGCCGTCTGCTGCGGACCACCGTCGAGCCAGCTCGCCACCTCCGCAAGACACTTGGCCAGGTGCACCCCGCTTCCGGTGTGTTGCGCCGCCCAGTCGTCACACTGAAACTCCGCGACCTCGGCGAGCTTGCGCCGCGCCAGATGGTTGAGCGGCTGGAAGAAGAACAGCGCCTCGAAGATTGCGATGCCGAAGCGCCACGCGGGGTCGCGTCGGATGAGGTGCGCGAGCTCGTGGGCGAGCATGCCCTGCTGCTGCTCGGGCGTGAGCGAATCGACCGCGCGCTCGGGCAGGCAGATCTCGTTGCCCATCAGCGCGAGCGGCGAGCGAACCTTGGGCGACGCGGTGAGCTTGGGACGTTTTTTGAGCTCGGCCTTCGCACACAGCGCGAGATGGCTCTCGAGCACCGGATCCTCCATGACGTCGCGCCGGCCTTCGAGCTGCTTGCGCAGCCTTCGGGTCGCGAGCACCAGGCGCCCGAGCGCGAACATGCTGCCGGCGAGGACGAGCCCGAGCACCACCCAGGGCCACGGCGAGGGCTTGAGCGGAACCGTGGCCGCCGCCGCCGCGCCTTTGGACTCGCGCACGGTGGTCACGGTGAGCGTGCCGGACTGATGCTCGACGACGCGCCGCTCGACGACCGCTTCCTCGGCTTCGGGCGCCACCGCCACCGGGGTGGCCGACTTGTCGGCGCGCGCGACCATGGCCTCGGGCATGTCGAAGTTGCCCGGCAGCGGTGTGAGCCCGAAGCCCGCCTGCACCACGGAGGTGAGCAAGCCTCCCACGAGGGCGACGCGCCACATCGTCTCCTTGGTGTCGAGCGAGAGTTTGGGGATGAACCGGGTGAGCACCCAGACCCCGAGGATCAGCACCGAGCTGTGAACAAGATAGGTGAACAGCCAGGCGACGAGGTCGTGTTGCCAACCGGTCCCTGAAAACATCGCGGCACTAACCATGGTCGTCCTCCTTCGATTCCCGCTCGCGGTCGGTGATCATCTTCTTCACTTCCTCTAGGTCGTCCTCACCGATCTCGGCGTCGGTGAGGTGGGTGACGAGCGCCTCGGTGTCACCGCCGAAGAAGTAGTCGGTGAGGCGGGCGAGCATCGTGCGCCGCGCTTCGTGCTCGGCGACGAGCGCCTGGTAGACGTACTGGCGCCCGCGGGTGCGATGACCGACCAGGCCACGCTTCTCGAGACGCGTGAGCGTGGTGGCCACCGTGGTCGGGGCGAGGGTTTGGCCCTGCTCGGTGAGGGCTTCGTGAACGTCGGCGGCGGTTGCCTCGCCGAGGTCCCACAGCACCCGCATGAACGCGAGCTGCTGGTCGCTGAGCTGCAGTCCGGATCCCATTTCCGCTCCTTCGGGAAAATACTACTCATGTAGTACTACATTCGTAGTACTACGCGTGTCGTTGGTTTCGGTCAAGCGAGATTTGGTCTCCTGGAGCCGAATCGGGCCGATGTGGGGATCGCGCAGTGGCGGCCGGCTACCCTCGGCGCGGTGAGCGAGGACCGCGACGCGCCGCCGAGCGGCCGGGTGCTTGCGGTCGCATGGCTGCTGCTCGCGGGCGCCGTGCTGTGGCATGGCCTGCATCCGATCTCGGACCTCGATCTGTGGTGGCACATGCGGCTGGGCGAGCAGATGCTCGCGACCCAGTCGCTGGTCGACGCCGATCCTTTTTCGTTCACGCAAGCCGGGACCGCGTGGGCTTGGAAGGACATCGGCTTCGCGCTGCTGACTCACTGGTTGTGGAACCTCGGTGGGCCCGCCGCGATTGTCGTGTTCAAGGCGGCCGCGTTCGTCGGACTCGGTGCACTGCTGTGGCGACTGCTTCGCCACGGTCGCTCGTTTCCTCCGTCGCTTGCCATCGTCGCCGTCGCGCTCGCGATGGACGGCACCGCGTATCGCTTCACCGAGCGCGCCGCATCGCTGTCGCTGGTGATCCTGGTCGCCGTGCTCGTGTTGATCGAGGGCGATCGTCAGGGTCGACGTGGGCTGTACTGGGCGATCGGCCTGACCGTGCTCAACGCCAACGTACATCGCGGCGTGCTCGTCGTGCCGATCGTGGTTGGTGCGTACGCAGTCGCGGGATTCGTCGAGGCTCGCCTGCACCGCGAGACCCACGCCTCGCAACGCTGGGCGCGCAACATCGCGATCGCGGCGGCGTGCGGGCTCGCGTGCCTGGCCACGCCATTCACGACTGCGCTGTTCTCGACCTCGCAGAACCTCATGGGCGAGCACACCGCAATGCTCACCGAGTGGGCGCCCGTGTCGCTCGAGCTGATGTGGGCACTGACGCCGTCGTCGATCCTGCTCGTGGGGCTCGTGGCGATTGCGGGGCTGGTGCTGGCGGTTCGCGTGCGTCCGCTGCCCGTGTGGGACCTGCTGCTGTGCGCGATGGCCCTGACGCTCGGGCTCGCGTCGATGCGCCACCTGCCCTATCTCGCGCTGCTCGGCATCGGCCCGATCGCGCTCGCCGTCGCGACCTGGGTGGGCTGGACACGGCGCGTGGGCGGCCTGCTCGCGATTGCGGTCAGCGCGGGGGTGCTCGCCTCGGCGGTCAGCAAGCCGCTCGCTCCGCCGTCCCTCGGTCTGGCCCCGGCGCACTACCCCGAGCGCGGCGTCGGCTTCGTCAAAGAGCTCGAGCCGCCGCTGCGCATCGAGGGGCCGATGCTCAACGAGTTCGGATACGGCGGCTACCTCGTCTTTCACCTGTGGCCCGAGTACCCGGTCTACATCGATGGACGCACCGACCTCGTCTATCCCCCCGAGCACGTGCAGGCCTACGTCGAAGCGCTCGCAGACCCCAAGGCGTTCGCCCGTGAGGTGCAGCGCCACGATCTCCAGTGGGTCTTTGTCGACAACGCGCCACACGCCGGTGCCCGTGCGTTTCTCGACGCCGACCCGGCGTGGGTGCTCGTGCACGCCAGCCGACGCGCGCTGATCTACGTGCGCGCCGACGGACCCAACGCCGACCTCGCCAAGGCGAAGGGCTACCGCATTCTGTGGGCCCACGACCTGGACGGCAGCCTGGCGCGCGCCGCCCAAGCCGGCTACGGCCAGGCCGCCGTCGCGGAGCTGCGCAGGATGACCGAAGAGGATCCGGACAACCTCTATGCCGTGGCCGCCCTCGCCCGGCTCAGCGCGCGCCTCGGAATTGCCCCGCCGTAAAAAAGATCGAGACGGCACCTGTTGATCGGGAGCAATCCGGCCACTTGGTGCGTATGGGCGACGCCTTGGAGCCTCCGCGCGACGCCGACGAGCTCGTGCGTTCGGCGTGGGCGCCGATGCTGCGGTACCTGCGACACGCTGGGCTCGGCGATGCCGCGCTGGACGTGGCCCAGGAGGTGTTCGCGTGTGCGGTGGTGCGGTTTTCCGCGTGCCCCAAGAACGAGCTGTGGCGACGCTGGCTGTTTCGCATCGCGACCTACAAGCTCAAGGAGCATCGGCGGGTCGAGTCGAGGCAGCGGCGCAAGCGGGATGCACTGGCCGCGGAGTCGAGCACCGACACGCGGCCTCGGGTGGTCGACGACTCGCTGCTCTTCGAGTCGATGCTCGCGGCCCTGACCGACCTCGAGCGGGAGGCGGTGGTGCTGCGCTACGCGGTCGGCATGTCGTCTCCGGAGATTGCGGATGCGCTCGGCGTTCCGGTGCACCGTGTGCGCGGTCGATTGCTCGAAGCACGTCGACGCCTGCGCCGTCTGTTCGAACGGGAGGAACACAATGCAGCAGGATGAGCTCGAGCTGATGCGACGGTTGTCGGCGCTGCCGGAGGACCCGGATCCCGAGGCCGCGCTCGTCGAGATCCGAAGGCGCGTCGAAAACGGCGAGGGGCGCGAGCCTCTGCCATCGGAGCTCTTCGCCGGCCTGGACCAGCGCTCGCGCGACGCCGCCGTTCTGGTCTTGCATCCCACCGGCCGAGCTTCGGATCGGCCATCCCCGCAGAGTCGACGCTGGCGACGTTGGACGATGGTCGCCAGCGTCGCCGCAGCGGCGACCATCGCCGGTGGCGTGGCGTTGTACCGCCAGGCGCCTGCGCCGTCACCGATCGTTTCGGAGCCGACGCCGCCCGGCGACGCCGAGGTCCCCCCACCGAGACCTCCGCAGGTGCGGCCTCCGATCGAACCGCCCGTCGACCGCGTCGCAGTGACCGAGTCGGTCGTAGTCCTCGAAGCGCTGCACGACGAGGACCCGAGCGCCAAGCCCAAGCCCCCCCGCGGAAGGCGGGATCGTCGACGCGCCGCCAACCACCGACGCGCGCGCAAGGTCTGGCGGCGAGGTCGGCTCGCGTACGAGGAAGGCGACCTCGAGACCGCTCGCGCCGCGTTCGTCGAGTGCCTCTCGATCGACGCTGACCACTCGCTGTGCCTCAACACGATGGGACGCCTTGCCGCGGAAGACCACGACGCCGAACGTGCCCGCGCGCTGTTCGAGATGGCGATCGAAGCCGACCCCGGCAATCCCTACCCCATGGTCAACCTCGCGACCCTCGACCTCGTAGAGCGCAAGATCGACGACGCGGACACTCGCCTCGAGCAAGCCGCGCGCGTCGCCCCCGACCTCAACGTCGTGCAGCGGCTGCAGGCCCGCGTCGACTACCTCCAGGCGCTGGACGACGATCCCGAACGGTGACACCGTCCCCGCGTGGCCTTGCCGATCCTCTTTTGTCACGGGCTCGAGAGCGCGCCGATCGGGCGCAAGTCGCAGGGCCTCATAGACCTCGGCTACGAGGTCATCGCGCCAGACTGCCAGGGCAAGGACCTCGCCGAGCGCGTCGAAATCATCGTGGCCGCGCTGCGCGAAGCCAAGCCGACGCCCGTGGTGGTGGGCTCGAGCTTTGGCGGCATCGCGGGGCTGGTCGCGAGCATCGTTGCCGCGCGTGAAGGGGTGACGATTCCAGGCCTCGTGCTGTGTGCCCCGGCGCTGCAGCTTCCGCCGCCGCCGGGGACCACCGATGACCTCACGCCTCCCTGCGAAACGGTGGCGGTGCACGGAACGCGCGACGACATCATTTCGATCGACATCGTGCGCACGTGGGCCAAGCAGCACGACGTGCCGATGATCGAAGTCGACGACGTGCACGGCCTGCCGGACGCAGGCTTCGAAGCGATCGTCTCGCAGGTCGCACGGCTTGCCGGCGCAACGTGAAGAAAAGCTTTGACAACGTCGGCTGCGGCGCTACGAACAGCTGACGATGTCCAAGCACAGACATACCTGGTCGAACGGATGCGCACTTCGTGCGGGTCGTCCGGTCCCGGGCATTTTGTGCGCCCGGGACCCAGAGCGCCCTAGCCAACGCTAGCCGCAGCGACGACACGCCATCGCGACGAGTGGTCGCGCCTCCCGAGGAGGCGCGGACGCGCTCGCGTGCGCGCTCGACCGGGGTACGGACTCAAGGAGGGTCACCTCATTCGGATTGAGGGCATCGGGTGGGTTCGATTCCCACTACCCCGAACCGGAAAGGACTTCGTCATGCTGCGAAACATCTTCATCCAGTGGAACCGGTACGCGCCGGATCTGCGGCCCCACATCTGGGCCGTTCGGGCACTTCGCCCTCCCAAGACGGCGGCCCGAGCACGTCATCGCCCTCGCGCGGTCGTGCTCGGGCCCCGTCGAAAGATCATGCGTCCCCGCTGGCCCCCACAGACCCCGTGTTAGAACCCCTCCGTGGCCCGACTCGTTTCGGCTGGCAACGCCGCGCTGCTGAGTCTCGTCGTCTCGCTGACCGCGTGCGACCTGCTGTCTGACAACGACGAGGGCGACGACGAAGGCGTGGTCGGCAAGCTCGTCCCGGAGCCCGAAGACGAGGGCGGCGATGGCGACGTCACGCTCGAGGTCAGGCCGCTGGCACGCTCCGAGCGTCGGCTTCGTTTCATCGGAAAAGGATCTGCGCGCCTGGGCTGGAAGCTGTCGTCGCTCGCCGAGATGTCTTCGCTCGCGGGACCCGTCGAGGTACCCGAGTGGAGCGCCGAGGCCGACGGCGAGCTCCGAGCGGCACGCGACGGCAACCTCGCCACCGCTTGGACATGCCACCACTCGCGCGACAAGCCCTGCGCCTTCGGGATTCACTTTCCGCGTCCCGCGACCGTGGTGGGGGTGCGCGTCAACGCGTCGCCGCTCAACGCCGACTCCCCGGGAGACTTCGGGCGGATCAAGATCCTCCGCGTCCACACCGACGAGGGCTGGGCTGAGGACCGCTTCGAAGGCGACTGGGAGGACCTCTACCTCAAGCTCGGCGAGCCCGTGAAGACTGCGAACCTCACCATCGAGGTCATCGAAGCGCAGCGCAAGGGCGACACCGATCTGCGTATCGCCGAGTTCGACGTCTTCGGTACGGAAGGCGACCCACGTGCACCGATGCAGGTCGAGCCAACGGCGACGTACGTCAAGCTCGAGGATTCGGTCTGGAAGAAGAGCGGCCAAGACCGCAGGCTGCAGCGCTCACGCCTCATGTACCTCGGCCCAGACGGCCGACCGCAGCTGCTCGCGCAGGGTTCCGGTGCGTACGCGAAGGGTGATCGCTTCCTGCTCATCGAAGAGCTCGAGCAAACCCGCTGCAAGTCGCACCTCGGGAGCTACACGCTGTTGGATCTCGAGACGCACGTGCGTGTGCCCGTGGGCGACCTCGGCGGGATGCCGGCCGACGTCTGGGCTCACAAAGAGGGACTGGCCTTCGTCGCGGGATACGCGGACGAGGACTTCACCAGCGTGCACGCCATCGCGTACGAAAACGACAAGTACCAACGCAAGCGGTCGTCCCGGACGTCGCGCGAGACGTACCACGAGCTCTTCGCCGGCTGGAACGTCGAGGAAGCTCCGCTCATCCGAGGCGATGGCCGCACCGTCGACGACCCCCCCGCCAAGTGTGGCGCAGCAACGGCCGAACAGTTCGAGCGACTCGAATCCGCCCGCAAGTCCGTCCCCGCCGACGGCAACAAGAAGCGACGGCGCGGAAAGTCCAAGGCGCTCGGCGGGCCGCCCGACCGCTGGCTCGCATGCGAGCTCGGCCAAGGCGTGACCGCGTTCTCCTCGTCCGGCGAGGACTGCGGCGGCCGTTGGGCGATCTTCGTCGTCGATGGTGACGGCAAGCTGGTCGCGACCAAGGGGGACACGACCAAGGGCGCGCGAGTTCGCGTTCGTCGCGTCACCGAGTTCGAGCTGTTCGTAGAGGTCGGCGGGAATGGGGACGACGTGCAGGTCTTCGACGTCCGCGCCGATGCAATCGAGAGCCTCGGCGAGCAGACGGCGCTCGCCGTTTGGCCACCGTCCTCGTGTCGCAAGGGCTGCGCCGACCCGTTCACCAACCCCCGCGCGCCTTGACGCTCTGTGCAGGCGGGCGCATCGTGCCCGCGATGACGGATATCCCGCACCGGAGCCCCGAGCACTGGGAGTCGCGCTACGTCGAGGGCGATACCCCGTGGAACAACGACCGGGTCGATCGTCACCTCGAGGCGATGGTCGAGGGGCGCCCGCTGCAGCGCTGTCGAGCTCTCGACGTCGGGTGCGGAAGCGGAACGGATGCGGTTTGGCTGGCGGGGCGCGGCTTCACGGTCACTGGTGTCGACTTCTCCGAGACGGCGATCGGGCAGGCCCGCGCCCGCGCCGAGCAGGCCGGCGTGTCGGTCACCTTCGCCGTTGGTTCGTTTCCCGACCAGCCCAACGCATTCGGCCTCGCCTACGACTGCGGCTGTTTTCACACGATGTCCAGCGTCGACGCGCGCAACGACTTCGTCGACGGCGTCGCGCGCTGCCTCGAAGCGGACGGGCTGTGGCTTTCGATCCTCGGCTCCACGGACGGACCTCCGCGCGACCACGGCCCTCCGCGAGTCTCCGCCGCCGAGCTGGCGACAGCCGTCGAGCGGAAGTTCGAGCTGCTGTCACTGACCACGGCCTACTACGACGCGAACGTCCCTTCGCCGGCGCGGGCCTGGGTGATGCTCGCGCGACTGCGATCGTGATCGCCCGCCGGGAATCATGGGGCTGCCGGTCGCGTGTTATCTTGCCTCGATGCGAGCGTTCCTGCTGACCACCCTGGTCGCTCCCTTGCTGCTGCTCGGGGCGTGCGACGGCGCCGACGAGGCCACCAAAAAGGGCAAGAAGGCCGCGTCCGACGCGGTCGATGCCAGCAAGAAAGCCGTCGATGCCAGCAAGAAGGCAGCCGACGACGCAGTCGATGCCACCAAGAAGGCGGTCGATGCCAGCAAGAAGGCAGCCGACGATGCGGTCGACGCCACCAAGAACGCGGTCGACGCCAGCAAGAAAGCCGTCGACGACGCCAAGAAGTGGTGGGACGACGTACCGGACACCGGCGAGCTGAGCGACAAGACCAAGGCCTGGCTCGAAAAAGCAGCCGACGACAGCGAAGCCTCGATCGAAAAGGCCCTCGCAGACGGAGAGCAGTACGCCCCCACCGCGCTGGAGATGGCCAAGGGACTGAGTTCGGCGGTCGACAGTGAGACCGGCTTCGAGCCGATCTACATCAAGGTCGAGGACAAGGCCTCGGCGGACGAAAAGATCGGCGACATGCCCAAGGTGCAGGTGATCGACGACCTGACGATCGGACTCAAGCGGGTCGACGCGTGGGAAGGCCTCACCAAGAACAAGGAGCGCGGCTACCTCGTGCTCTGGCGGGAAGACGACCACCTCGTGGGCTTCGTGTATCGCTCCCGTAGCGAGATCGATCTCGAGAAGGTCGCGGCCGAAGCACCCAAGCTGGTCAAGCTCGTGCGCTCGGTGACGGCGGACGAGGACGGCGAGAAGGCCGACGGCGCGGACGCTGGACAATGACGCAGTCCTCGACCCTCGGCGAGCTGCTCCGCGACGTCGACGGCCCGCGCTACGTCGGATGCGACGCAACGACGACGATCGGCGAACTGGTCGTCGACTCGCGCAAGGTGCAACGCGGCGACGTGTTCGTGGCGCAGGTCGGCGAAACGAACGACGCCCATCGCTTCGTCGCCGGCGTGCGCGAGGCCGGAGCCGCGGTCGTGATCGTGCAGCCGGGACGCATCGACGCCGAGGGGCTGGGCGACACGCCGCATGTCTGGCTCGACGACACCAACGTCGCGCTGCCGACGATCGCTGCCAATCGATTCGGGCGCCCCGCGGAGACCCTCGCCCTCGCCGGCGTGACGGGCACCAACGGCAAGACCACCACCGCGCATCTCGTGGGCGGGATCCTGCGCGCGTCGGGTGTGCCGCATCTGCGGCTGGGCACCACCGGCAACTGGCTCGTCGACCACGAGGCCAGCGCTGGTTTTACGACGCCGTTCCCCGTCGAGCTCCAGGGTCTACTCGCCGACGCCAGAGCCCGAGGCGCTACCGCGGGGGTGATGGAGGTCTCATCGCACGCGCTCGAGCAGGGGCGTGCGCGCCCGATCGAGTTCGCGGCGGTCGGGATGACATCCTTCAGCCAGGACCACCTGGACTTTCACCCCACGATGGAGGCGTACCTCGCGGCCAAATGCCGGCTTGCGTCCGAGCACCTGCGTCGAGACGGCATCGCGGTCGCAGCCGTCGACGACCAGCCCGCCGCGGCCCAGTTTCTCGCCGCCTCGAGCTCGCCGCGACGCTGGCGGGCATCGGCCGGGGCCGATACCGACGCGGAGATCCTCGCCCACGACGTCGAGCACTCCGACCGCGGCATCTCGGCGCGTGTGGTCACCCCGCATGGCGAGTGCACGCTCGTGTCGCCGCTCATCGGCGCGTTCAACCTGGACAACTTGCTCGTCACGATCGGCCTCTCGCTCGGCCTCGGCGTCGAGCTGACGGCGATCGAAGCAGCACTGCCACGGCTGCAAGGCGCGCCCGGTCGGCTGGAGCGGGTTGGCGACGACCCCTCGTGGCCCGTGGTCCTCGTCGACTACGCGCACACGCCCGATGCGGTGGAGCGCGCCGTCGCCACCGTTCGCAAAGTCTGCCGCGGCCGTCTCTTGGTCGCCCTCGGCTGCGGCGGGGACCGAGATCGCACCAAGCGACCGCTGATGGGCCGGGTCGCCGCCGATGGCGCCGATCGCTTCTGGGCCACATCCGACAATCCGAGGTCCGAGGACCCCGACCGCATCGTCGACGACATGCTGCAGGGCGTGCCCGACGACATGCGCGACAAAGTCGTACGCCGCGTGGATCGAGGCGCAGCGATTGCAGACATCGTCGAGTACGCCAACGCGGACGACGTGGTCCTCATCGCCGGCAAGGGTCACGAGGACTACCAGGTGCTCCCCACCGGCCGTATTCACTTCGATGACCGTGAGCACGCGCTCGCGGCCCTCGCCCGGCGCTCGAAGTAATCGGGGGGAGAGCCGCTCCTAAAACCGCAATAGGCCCGACCATTGCCTTGACGCTCCCGCGGAAAGGCGAAACGATCCGAGCTGGGAGTACTCGGTTCCATGGTCGGATTTTCGTTGTTCATGTTGATGCCGCTCGCCTTCGGGGAGCCGGCCCAATTCGTCCACACCGAGGACGCCTACGAGCCCGCGAACGTCGATCTGGAACCCGAGCTCGCCTACAAGGGCATTCCGATCACCGACCCGAATTGGGAACCGGAACACACGGGACTGGGCGCCGAACCGGACGCTCAAGGTGCACTCAACAGCCCGACCGTCCTGTTTGTGAACTTCGAAGGTCCGTTCATGAACGCGGGCTGCGGCAACGACTCCCGCAACGACTGCTCCACGATCTTCGGCGGCGTTCAGTTCAACCCGTCGCCGGCAGACGACGCCACGCGAGCGGCAGTCATCCAGGCCACCCGCGAGGACGTGACCGACTTCGGCGTCATCGTCGTTGGCGAGCGTCCGGCGGACAACAATCCCTACGCGATGGTCGTCGTCGGCACGCCAGAGGGCGGCGGGCCCCCGGGCGTCGGCGGCGTTGCTCCCGGCATCGACTGCGGCAACAACAATCCGAACATCACCAGCTTCTCGTTCCTGGTCAACGCGAGCGCGAACACCCAGGCCACCGTCATCCACCAGGAGGCGGCACACACCTGGGGCCTCGAGCACGTCGACGACAACACGGACAACCTGTTCCCGACCGCAGGCGGCACCGTCGATCCGAAGTACCAAGACGTCTGCAGTCAGGTCGTCGCGAACACCGACCTCGACCCGACCGGATCGGGGTGCAACCAGATCCACACGATGTTCTGCGAGGCCAACTTTCAGAACTCGTATCGCGAGATGCTCGCGCTGTTCGGGCCGCCGATCCTGGACAGCACCGCGCCCACGGTCACGATCGACAACCCACTCGACGGCCAGGTGCTCGCGTTCGACGAGAACTTCGACCTCGTGATCACGCTCGACGACGATCGGCGCCCGCAGGTCCTGCGCACGGACATCATCTTCGATGGCGTCGAGGTCAACAGCACCGCGCTCATCAACACCACCGTGTCGTTCGGGATCAACGGCGGCCCGGCCCCCTCGGGGCACGGCTGGTCCAACGGCCCCCACACGATCCGGATCGACATCGAGGACGAGTCGGGCAACCCTGCCTCGGCGGAGATCACCGTGATGGTCGAGGGCAACCCCGACGGCGGCGGAGACGACGGCAATGCGGACGGCACCGGCGACGACGACGACGATGACGACAACGGCGGTGGACCGGGCGGTGGCGACGACGACGATGATGACGACGACGGCTCGGACGGCACCGGCGACGGCGGCGCGATGGACGACGACGGCGGCGACAAGGCATGTGCCTGCCGCTCGAGCGACACGCCCGCCCCGCTCGCCCTGATGGTGCTCCTCGGCCTGGTCGTGGCGCGACGTCGCCGCTAGCGGGCGACAACTCCGAGATCGTCCCCCTCGGGCGCGGCGTCGACGGGTATCGTAGAGCCGGTGTCGAGCGCCGCCGATTGCCCGCCGTCGGAGAAACTGGCGGCCTTGGTCTCGGGCGAGTCCGGGCCATGGGCGCCGGCGCTGCGCGAGCACCTCGACCGCTGCACCGGTTGCCAGGCCACGGTGGCCGCACTCGCGGGGACCTCGAACGTCGAGCGGGCCCCGTACGTGGAGCCGGAGCTCGGGCTCGTCGTGGCGGAGCGGTATCGGCTCGAACGCGTGCTGGGCCGCGGAGGCATGGCCACGGTGTACGCGGCCACCGATCTCCGGCTCGCGCGGCTCGTCGCGCTCAAGGTCCTGCGCCCGTTTGCTGCGAGCGATCGCGAGCTCCGACACAAGCGCCTGGTGGCCGAGTCCCATGCGCTGGCCCGCCTTCGTCACCCCAACGTGGTGCAGGTGTTCGACGCGGGGATCTGGCGCGACGATGCGTACGTCGCAATGGAGCTGATCGAAGGTCAGACGCTGCGGACGTGGGCCCAAGCGGACCATGGCTGGCGCGAACGCATGCGGGTGTTGCTCGCTGCGGGGGCCGGTCTTCAGGCGGTGCACGACATCGAACTGGTCCACCGTGACTTCAAGCCGGACAACGTGTTCGTCGACGGCAACGGAGCGGTCTACGTCGGCGACTTCGGGCTCGTTCGGCTGCCCGACCACGGCGATGACGAGGGTGCCTCGCTCGAAAGCATCGAGCGACACCCCAGCGAAGATGAGCGCGACCGACTCACCCAGACGGGGGCGCTCGTTGGGACCCCGGCGTACATGGCCCCGGAGCAACTCGAAGGCCGTCCCGCCGGGCCCGGCGCCGACGTCTTTGCTTTCTGCGTGACGGCATGGGAGGTCCTCTTTGGTTCGCGCCCGTTTTCCGGCAACGGTTTCGAGGAACGGCGCGCCGCGATCGAGGCGCAGCGGGTTGCCCCGGGCCATCGCCGCTGGCGCGTCCCGATCGCGATTCGACGCCAGCTGATGGCCGGCCTGGCGTACGCTCCTGCGGACCGCCCCGCACCGCTCGGGCGTCTGCTCGCCCGGTTGCGCCAAAGCATGCATCTGCGCCGAGCGGCCGCGGCAAGCGTGCTCAGTGCCCTCGCGGTCGGGCTTGGCGTTGCGTCTCTCGACTCTGCCCCCGGGGCTCCCCCGGTGGTGTGCGAGGGGCACGACGCCCTGGCATGGGATGACGTGCGCGAGACGTCGCTGCGCGCAACGCTGTCCGAGGCGTTGTCGAGCACTCGCGCCGACCACATCGCTGATGCGCTGAGCAGCTACGGGCGTGGGTGGCACGAAGCCTGGGACGAAGCGTGCTCGCTGTCGGCCGAACGTGCGCTCACGGCCCAAGCATGCCTGCGCGGCCAAGCGGCGACATTCGAGACCCTCGTGTCGTTGGCGAGCACCGACCCCGAGAATCTCGAGACCGGCACATCGAGTCTTCCTCGAGTCGACAGCTGCACCGACCAAACCCGGCTGCTCGAGTACCCGCTGCCCAGCGCCCCCGAAGAGCGCCGAGCAGTGGCCTCGATTTGGGAGCGGGTCGAGCAGGTCCGGACCCTGCAGGCGACCGGTCGCTGGACGCAGATGACCGAGCAAAGCCACGCGCTCATCCGCGACACCGAGACCCTCGCCTTCGCGCCGGCGCGTGCCGGAGCTCAGTGGATTCACGGCGTCGCGCTGGCTCGGGTCGACGACGCCGGCGCGACCGAAGCTCTGCGAACCGCGGCAAGTGAGGCGATGGCCGCCGGGGCCGAAGTCATCGCGGCCCGGTCGTGGATCGAGCTGACCGACCACGCCCGCGATCCGCTGCGTGACTTCGAGCGCACAGCCGAGTACGGCCGCTACGCCCAAGCAGCGCTGGAACGGCTCGGGCAACGCTACGACATCCGGTCGATGCGATCCCGGCTGCTCCGCATTCTCGCCCTGTCGGACGCCGACCAGGGTCGATTCGAACGCGCACAAGAGCAGCTCGAGGGCGCACTGCAGCTCGTCGAGGGCTACGACGAGGACGCGACCGAGTCGGTCCTCGAGGCGCTCGCCGTGGTCATGGGCAACAAGGGCGACACCGCGCGAGCGGTCGAGCTCAGCCGCGCGGTGCTCGACCACCGTCAGCGGACGCTCGCGGCAGACCACCCGTGGGTCGGCCTGGCGCACCTCAACCTCGGTGCATCACTCTACGACGCCAATGCCCATCTCGAATCGCTCGCTGAGCTCCGCAAGGCGCTTGCGATCCTCGAGTCTTCCGCGGGGAAGGAGCACGCAAGCTCGCTCGAAACGCGGCTCAACATCGGGGCGGTGCTGACCACCCTCGGCCGCGACGAGGAAGCGGTCGCGATGTTCGAGGCTCTCGAAGCGCGTCTCGACGACCGCACGGAGAGCAGGCGGATCCGCGTGTACAGCCTCCGAAACCGCGCCCAGGCCATGTCACGGCTCGGCCAAAAGAAGCACGCCGTCGCGGTCGTTCGCGAGGCGGGCCCGCTCGTCGAAGAGCAGGGCAAGGATTCGCTGGACTACATCGACTACCTGCGGACGGTGGCCGCACTCGAGACGGCGGCCGAGATGCATGCGGAGGCCTTGGTGACCCTCGACGAGATCGAGCGCAGTCTCGCCGACAAAGCCGAGCTCGCGCTGACGATCGGTGGCGAGCTTGGAATGCTGCGCGGGC
>JGI12316J15310_10000067_pt217 | contig 21450 bp, 22 predicted proteins | sample MarCyaLeptolynsp_FD_15310 | JGI IMG/M metagenome (IMG submission 15310)
GATCGAGGCCTGTAGTTCCTCGCACTATTGGGCGCGCGAACTGATAGCACGAGGCCATGATGTGCGTTTGCTACCGGCCCAATACGTGAAGCCCTATCTGAAGCGGCAGAAGAACGACGCAGCCGATGCGGAGGCTATCTGCGAGGCAGTAACCCGACCGACCATGCGCTTCGTGCCGGTGAAGACACCCGAGCAGCAGAGCGTGATGATGTTGCATCGGGTTAGGCTGATGCTCAACCGCCAGCGCACTCAGTTATCGAACTCGCTTCGAGCACATCTGTCGGAGTTTGGGATCGTGGCACCGATCGGGCGGCGCGGGATCGAGCAACTACTTGTCGTCATCAACGATGAAAATGATCAGAGAGTGCCGGCTGATGCACGGATGTGCCTGCGCATGCTTGAAGCGCAGCTCAAGGTCGTGAAGGCGCAAATCCTCGAAAATGATCGAAGGGTTCGAGCAAGCGCAAGAGAGACAGAGGTTGGTCGTCGCTTGATGGAGATACCAGGCGTTGGCCCACTGTTGGCGAGTGCGTTCGTCGCGACTGTCGCCGATCCTCATGCGTTCAAGTCAGGGCGTTGCCTGTCGGCTTGGATCGGGCTCGTTCCGAAGCAGAACTCAAGCGGGGGCAAGGAGAAGCTAGGCAGCATCTCCAAGGCCGGAAATCGCTATCTACGTCAGTTGCTCGTGGTCGGCGCAATGGCCGTTATCCGTTATGCCGAGCGAAATGGAACCAAGCGCCCCTGGCTCGTGCAACTGATGGCACGGCGAACGACCAAGGTTGCCGCTGTTGCGCTCGCCAATAAGACTGCGCGGATGGTCTGGGCACTGATGACAAGTGGCGAGCGATATCGGGAGCCGGTTGTCGCGTAAACTGGACAAGGCGAGGAATCGTCGACGAGGTTGGAAAGGGCGAACTGGAGCTGATGCACAAAGCCGGTTGATACCGCCGGATCAGGAAAACCCACTGGGGCCGTGCACTTCGAGTGCGAGCTCCCGATCGGGACCTGAGCCGCGCGAATGGCATTATGGCCAGCGGCGCGTGAAAAGCCGCACCTACAGGTCGGATACATGGCCGCACCAACCAGCGACTGCAAATGCTCAAAAAACCCTTGCCAACGGAGAGCCGTCCATACACGGCCCCAAGCAAGCCGTGAACAAATTTAGTGGATTGAGCGCTCTCGTATCTGACAAAGGATCCAATCGCGTGTGTTGTGTTTTAAGGCCAGCCGCGCAAGATTCGAAACAAAGCTCGATCTTTAGCGACGGTTCCAAACCAGAAACGCTGTCGCCTCTTCCTCAAACAATGCCGCCCGGATCGGCTCCGGAAAACTTGGATCGTCCAACATCACGCTGAGATAATTCCGCGCTTCGTCACCACCTGATTTCGCTTTCCAAGCTGCTCCAAGTTCAGCTCGGCCAGCAAGAACGCGGAAATCCGGGGCTCCTTCGGAAGACTTGTTCTCGTTGGCCACGATGCTCGCTTTGACGTTGATCGTTAACGTACGTATCGTCCCGATGTAACCGCTCTTTCCTGCCGTAAAGCTGCCAATTGTCGCCATGATCACGTCTCCTTTGACTGGATTACAGTTGATTGTAGTTTTGGTCCGCCAAGCTGTCTGCGAGCACGGCGAAACGCAGGGTCCGCATTTATGAAGGTCGACAGCATGAACGGGATCAGCTCCGCTATGCTTTCTTTCTGACCATAGGTCCGTCGATAGATTTCGGCGTAGTCGTTGAGCGCAGCCTTCAAGTCAGCATCCGCAGTGAATGTGATCTTAACAGCTTCACGGTCAGGCAACTTGTCGAGTTTCAACGTCATCGCTCGCCCTCCCGTTGCCGATAGGGCCGAAGCACGATGTCCTTGTGCACGATGATCCTAAAAGGCCAACCGGGTCTGATGGTAATAGTCGGTTGAATGTTCAGATTACGCTCCGTGAGACGCTGACCAACCTGGTTTGCGCTATCCTGCCCCGAGCTTCTGAGCGCTTCGATCAGCTCGTTTTCTTCATCTCCGAAGGTCAGTTCCGTCCCCACACCGAGAATGGTCGACAAAGCAATTCCCTTCAGCAAACGCAAAGTGTGAAAGTCCACCTTGTCGTGAAAACCGGCATATCCGGCGGTATCGATCGCCGGTAGGTTGTCAATCACAATGGAGGACCCATCCGGCATGATGATGCGTTGCCAGATAACAAGCGCTCTTTCTTGGCCAAAAGACACCTGGCTGTCATAGGTCCCAATCACCCGGGACCCTTGCGGGATCAGAAGGTATTGCCCAGTCGGGGTGTCATAGACGTGTTCGGTGATCTGCGCGATAACTCTGCCAGGCAGGTCAGAATTCAACCCCGATATCAGGCTAGCAGAAATGATTGTGCCTGCCATCAACTGGTAAGGCGATATCGGGTCTTGAAGCGTGTTCTTGCTGTAGATCTCGTCATCGACGTCAGAATTCAGAAAAGCCTGTTTTGCGGTCTGCCCGTTCTGATCCGTGAACGATCGCTCGTCAGAAGGGCCAGTCGTTGCGAAAATCCGAGAAACTGCATTGTCTGGCTGAAACACCTGCGCATCTTGGACTGCCGCTGAGTGATCAGCAGTCGCATTCGATGGACCCAACAATCCAGCCGGCCGCGTGGCGAGCTGAAAGAACAAGTCAGACTCTCTGCCTTGCTGCGCCAGGCGTGCCTGACGGATGCGTTCCGCGCGAACAGCATCGGCTTCTGGATCCGGCCGGAACGGCAGGTTCGAGGTTGCCTCGATGCCAAGGTCACGCTCCGCCTGTGCGATTCCGGACCCGAGATCACCCGGAAGCGGCGGTCCGAGCTCGATCCGCGGTTCCAAATCGCTGTAACGACTGGGAAGCCGTTCAAGCCCTTCTGGCGTCGGGTTGTTTTCTGTGCGGTAAAGCTCTCTGTCTTTTTCGGACCGATCAAACAGTTCAGGTGGATCAAGCGCGACGAAAAAGGCTCCTGCGATCAGAACAAGTCCGGTTCCGGTCAGCATTGCCAGGGCACGTCTCTTGATACGCTTTACCGGCCGTGGTCTCGCCCGCAGGGCTAGATCGTCCGGATCAAGTTTCGGTGCAGGCTTCTTGTCTTCCTTCGCCATCAGCTGTCACCTCGCCTGCCAGCAAAGAGCCCCAGAAATCGACGCCTATTGGTTGGCTGACCGTCTGTTCGCGTGATCCTCACAATCTGCTGGGGCTTTGTTCCGAGCCTGAGTTCGGCCGCAGCAAACAGGCGATCGACGATGTAGTAGCTGCCATTCACCCGATAGTTGACGAGCTGGTTCTCGCCATTCGGTCCAACGACAAAGAGCGGCGGAGCCTCTCCCTGATTGAGCCGTTCCGGAAACTGGATGTAGACCTTATGGGTGTCGTCAAAGACGCGGACCGGACGCCACGGCGGCGTATCGCCACTCAGGGTGTAGCGGAATTTCAGCTGATCGAGGCGTAGGCCTCTGCCGGCAACATGTTGCGCCTCGGATTGAGCCTTGTCGTTGCGGCGTTGTAGTGCCAGAAGTTCGTCGCGCGGATAATGCCAGGACACGGACGCCATGTACGTGTCCGTATCGCTGGTAAGTTCGAGATGATACGTGCGCCGGTCCGTAATGATGATGAGGTTGGTTTTAAGGCCCTCCTTGATTGGCTTGACCAGAACATGGGCGCGCGCCGTTTCGCCACTGCCGCTGATGGTATCACCGATCACCCAGCGCACTGTATCGCCGGCAGAGACCGCCGTAATTCGTTCCCCGGTTTGAAGGGCAATATCGCTGATCTGTTCCGGAGCGGTGTAGAGCTGATAAAGCGCCCCTTCGACATATGGATAGACCTGGATCGCGTTGATGTAACCGTCTTCGGTCGGCTCAACCTTTGCAGCAACGTTCGCCAGGGCGATCCGCTCCTCTGGCGTCCGATCATCTTCAACTTGTTGGCGCTTACCAGGCGCTTTTTTCAATTGCCCCGGCAAAGGAAGCAGCTTTGGCTTTTCGACAATCGTCACGGGACCGGGAGGAGCGACCTTCAACGCAGCTGGCTTGAACGATGCGGCATCGAATTCGATGTCAGGAGGCAGCTGTTTTTGTGCGCAGGCTCCAAGGCTCACGCAGGCGCAAAAAGTCACTATCCGTCTCATTGTACTTCTCCTGGCGTGAGTTCACGGCTCCAATTGACCGCATGGACGTAAATGCCAAGCGGGTTCTTTCTGAGAGCCTGTTCGGTTCTTGGTGGTTTCAGGACGATGGTCAGGACGGCGCGATGGCGGGTCGTCTCGATGAGAGAACCGTGCTCAAATTCCTGCTCGCGCCATCGGACATCGAAACTGTTTGGCGAAGACCGGACCACGCTGGTGACTTCAACGGAGACTGACTTCTTGCCGACCTGAGAGAAGGGATCATTCGCGCGCGCGAATTCATTGAGCGTGTTGGCAGCTTCCGAGGTCGTGTAGTCATAGGCGGCCAGCCAGTTGTCTCGCACGACAATCGGATCGATCGAGAGCGCGCGAACGTTGTCGATAAATCGTGCGAGATGCCAAGCGATCTGCGCATCATCAGGGGAAAAGGGTTCAAGGGCTGGACCTATCTCGCGGACTTCGCCCAGGCGGTCGACTTCGACCACATAAGGCGTGATCGTGCTGCGGCCTGCCTGCCAGATCACGCCTGCCGATAATCCGAGCGCAAGGGTCAGGCAACCGATAGCCATCAGCCGCCAGTTCTTTGCCTGAACACGGGCAGATCCTATGCGCTCGTCCCAGACTTGAGCCGCCCTTTGGTAGGGAGTTTCGGGTGCCGGTGTTTTGCCGTAGGACGTCGCCGCACGTTTGAAGACCATGGGATCCTCTCCTATTCCTCGTTGTTCAATTTGGGAGTGTCACCGGAGACAGGGCGGTCGCCGTCGCGAAGCGTGTGAGCGGCAATGGTGATGCCTTCACGCAATCTTTGGTCTCGCCGCATCCGGTGTGCCCAATCAGGAACGTCAGCGCTCGCAGAAGCAGACGCCTGACCGTCGCCACTCGCGGAACCACCAAAACTGGTGGCGCCCGCATTGCTTCTCGAGGCAACGTCACGGAGTGCCTGGGACGCAGCACTTGCTCCCGCCCGGGCAATGCCTGTGACGCCTGCGGCAATTCCGGCTGGCCCGCTTGTGCCGGATGCCGCTTGAGCCGCCCGATAGGCGGTCGATGTACCGCCTGCCATCGATGCTGCGGCGCGCGTTGCACCAACGGCCCCTGATCCAACAGTGCGGCCTGCCGCGACCGCAGCCCCTCCGGCAGCCATCCCTCCGAGGGCGAGGCCAGCCGCTGACCCGGCAACAGCCCCTGCTCCGAGCTGTGGTGCTCCGGAGACAAGTCCAGCTGCAATACCCGTTCCAAAGATGCCGAGCATGAAGATGGACAAGGCGCCCAGAACCGTCGACGCCGCCTGAGCCAAAGTGATATCGCCACCGGCAAAGGAGGATGCGAAGTCGCCAAAGAGCGTGGAACCAATGCCAACGATAATGGCGAGCACCATCAGTTTGATGCCGGCTGCAATGACATTGCCGAGCACGCGCTCGGCGAGAAATGCCGACTTGTTCCAAAGCGCGAACGGGACAAGCACGAAGCCGGCGAGCGTTGTCAGTTTGAACTCAAGGATCGTAATGAAGAGCTGGATCGACAGGATAAAAAAAGCCAGCAGCACAACGACCCAAGCGAGCAGCAAGACAACAATCGTGACGAAATTCTCGAAGAAGGCGATTGGACCGAGAAGCTCCGAAACTTCTTCCAACAACGGCAGTGCTGCCTCGTATCCGACGGCTGCAACAAAACCCGGCCGCATTAAATCGTCTGCACTGATTGGCGAGCCCGTCGCTTGAAGTCCAAGTCCTGCAAAACTGGCGAAGATTATGGTCGAAAGGCTCTCGAAATTGTTCAGGATGAAGGCGAAAGCGCCGACATAAAGAACCTTTCGGATCAAGGACGGTATGAGGGAGCGGTCTTCAGACAACGCCCAGAAGAGACCGGCCAAGACAATATCAATCCCGATCAGAATCGATGTCAGAAAGGCGACCTCGGGGGCAAGCAAGCCGAAGCCGGATTCGATATAGGTGACAAAGGTTTCGGTGAACCCGTCTATGACATTGAGATCGTCCAACTGATTTTTCCTTGTGAGGGCTTCAAGACATGAGGAGGCATTCCCCGCAGCGAGCTGACGTCTCGAGGCCTTTGTCTTCAGTTTCGGTCTTGACGCTTTGGCTTAGTGCCGCGTGTAAGCGGATCCGGTGCCCATGAACTGTTTGAAACGCGCCTGGCCACGTTCGTGAGCCGCGAGTGCGTCGGCTCGTTCCAACGCTTCTGCCCTTGCCGAGGCTGCGAGCAAACTCTGGAGTTGCATCGATTGTTTGGCTGCAAGCGCTGTCAGCTGATTTCCAGCCTGGATCGCTTGCAGATTTCCAACTGCCCCCTGGCTCTCACCGACCAATTTGTTGAGGGTTGCCGCATCGGATCTGATCTCGCCGACTACCCTCGCCTGGACCTCCAAGGCATGCCGAAAACCCTGCCGTGCGAGGTTCCAGGACTCTTGTGCGTCCTGAAGAATTTTAGAGGTCGGCGTTCCAGCTGCGTAATCTTCCGGAAACAGGTTTTTGTAGGTGTTTTCGATCTCGGTGAGATTGTAAGCGATCCCTTGCGCCTCCCGGATCAACTGGTCGACCTGGCTTAAAGATCCTTGCAACTCTCCGGCAATCGACATCGGCAGATTGGCAAGATCGTTCGCCTGATTGACCAGCATTTGCGCCTCGTTGGCAAGCTGCCGGATCTGGTTGTTGATCTCTTCGAGCGAACGAGCTGCCGTCAGAACGCTCTGAGTGTGGTTCCATGGATCATAGACAAGACGCCAGCCGGCGCTTTGGTGCGGAGCAAGTGCGAGCGCGGCAACGATCGCGCTCAGGACAAGACGTCGTCTCATTTTGAAGTCTCCTTCGGGGCTTGAGATTCAGGAAGGTGTTCGATCAGATCGGCCGCCCAATCGTGGCCACGAGCACGAAGCCAGGAATCAGCGAACTCCTCCTCACCGTGGGCGACGATGAGTTCATTCATCAGGTCATGATCTTCACGGGAAGATGCGGCCACGAAGGCCAGTGTGACCGGGCCTGGATTGAGTTCGAAAAGCCGGTTTCCCTGGCGAGACTGGTAGTAGTAGTCGCGCTTTGGTGTTGCGCGCGCGATCATCTCGATTTGCCGGTCGTTCAGGCCGAAGGCCTGATAGATCTCTTTCGATTGAGGTTCGACGGCGCGATCGTTTGGCAGAAAGATGCGGCTTGGGCAGTTTTCGATGATGGCAGGCGCGATAGAGGAATTTCCAATATCAGAAAGCCCTTGTGTTGCGAAGATGACGGAGACGTTGCGCTTTCGAAGGGTCTTGAGCCACTCCCGGATCCTGGCCGCGAACTCCGGATTGTCGAGAAACAGCCAGGCCTCATCCAGGATCAGAAGCGAGGGACGGCCATCGAATGTCGCCTCCAGCCGATGAAAGAGATAGGTCAACACAGGCAGCACGGCACCGTGCCGGTGCATCAGCTCTTCCATCTCAAAACACTGGATAGCCCCGAGCGTCAAACGATCATCATCCGCATCAAGGAGCGGTCCATAAGGACCTTCCAGAGTGAAGGGCTGAAGCGCCCGTCGCAGATCGTTGCGCTGAAGCAGCGTGGCAAGGCCGGTTAATGTCCGTTCCAGTTTCGGGGCAGCGGCAAGATTGGAAAGAGCCGACCAAACAGCGTCTTTTGTATCAGGTGTGAGTGATACGCCTTCGTGCTTGAGCAATGCCAGCACCCACTCCTGGGCGAACGCTCGCTCGCTGGTCACATCGATATTTGCGAGAGGCTGAAAGGCAAGTGCGCCTTTTTCTACCTCTGCCGAAGCACCGAGATCGAAATAGCGACCACCCATACCGAGGACTGCTGCGCGTGCCGACCCGCCCTTGTCGAAGACGGTGACCTGAGCATTGTCATAGCGCCGGAATTGCAGCGCGATCAGCGACAGCAATACCGATTTGCCCGCGCCGGTTGGGCCAACAATCAGTGTATGACCGACATCGCCGATATGAGTAACCAGCCGAAACGGTGTCGTTTGATTGGTTCGCACCGTCAGAAGCGGTGGCCCGCCCAGGTGATCGTTTCGCTCCGGCCCTGCCCAACTTGCCGAGAAGGGCATCATGTGGGCAAGGTTGAGTGTGTTGACGGGTGCAGCGCGTACATTGGCATAGACATGACCCGGCAACGATGACAGCCAGGCTTCTACCGCGTTGAGACTTTCCTCGATCGTCGCAAATCCGCGCCCATCGACAATGCGTTGCGCCGCGCGAAGTTTCTCATCAACCTTGGTTTCGTCTTCATCAGTTATGACAAAAGTCGTCGTAACATAGCCATAAGAAACGAGATCTTCGCCAAGCTCCTGAAGAGCCTGATCGGCGTCGGCAGCCTTGTTGTCTGCGTCCGTATCGAGCAGAACCGATTGCTCGTTGGTCATCACTTCCTTGACGATCGCGGCAACAGATTTTCTTTTGGCAAACCATTGCCGGCGATACCGGCGAATGACCTTTTCGGCTGCAGCCTTGTCCAATGGTGTGAACCGAGTCATCCAGCGGTAGGCAAAGCCGAGGTGATTGAGATCGTCGAGAAGACCGGGCGTGGTTGATCCGGGGTACCCAAGAATTGTGAGAAGCCTGAGGTGCTCATTGCCAAGCTTGGGAGAAAGACCGCCGGTTACCGGCGTATCCACCAGCACAGCATCAAGATAGGCAGGCACTTCAGGAACCTTGATCATGTGCCGCCGAGACGAGATGCAAGTGTGCAGATAAGTCAGCGTTTCGCTGTCGGAGAGAGGCCTCACCTCACGCATGACTTCAACTAAGAGGTCGAATGCCCGGTCCGTCCGGCTGAGAAAGGTTTCAATGTGACCGCGATAATCCGTATCATCTCGATTGCCGGTTTTCTCAATGAGATAGCGCTCTGTGCGGCTGACATTTTCCGCGGGCGGCAGATACATAAGCGTCAAAAAATAGTCGCTCTCAAAAAGGGTGTCAGACCCTTCGAAAGCTGCCCTTCGTTCTGCTTCGACAAGGGACGAGACCGGATCGGGAAATTTCGAACTCGGATAATCGCGTGCGGCGTGCCTGTCCGCTTCGAAAAAGAGCGCCCAGCCGGATCCGAAACGGCGCAGCACGTTGTTGATGCGGGCGCAAGTGGCGGTCAGTTCCGCCTCGGTCGCACTTTCAAGGTCTGGTCCCCTGAACCTTGCAGATCTCTGAAAAGACCCGTCTTTGTTCAGGACGACACCCGGCGCAACGAAGCAGGCCCACGGAAGATAGTCCGCGAGGCAAGCAGGACGCTTGCGGTATTCTGCCAGGTTCAGCATGCAAGATAACCCTTGTGACGAATATGGCGGATGGTGACCTCTACGAAAGCCGGGTCACGGCGCGCGGCGTAAACAGCTGCCGCGTGTCCGATCACCCAGACGGCCATGCCGACAATCCAGAGCTGGAGCCCAAGACCCAGGGCTGCTGCGAGTGTGCCTATGGATATCGCAGCGGTTCGCGGCGCGCCGGTCATCAGGATTGGCGTGGTGAGCGACCGATGCAACGGCACAACTAATCCCATGATTGTCATCAGACGAGCGCTCCACCCGCGAAGGAAAAGAAGGACAGGAAGAAGCTCGTCGCGGCAAACGCGATCGACAGGCCGAAGACGATCTGTACCAGTCTGCGGAAACCACCCGACGTTTCCCCGAAAGCAAGCGACAGGCCGGTGATGACGATGATTATGACGGCCACAATGCGAGCGACCGGTCCTTCAATGGACTCAAGGATCTGGGTCAAGGGCGCTTCCCATGGCATGCCGGATCCAGCGGCAAAGGCCGATGTGCTCATGGTGAAGAGCACCGTCATTGAAACACCGCGGATTGCGAGACGGCGAAGAGAAGCAAGTGAAACAAGCATGAAAGTCTCCTGGGTCAAGTGTCGAAAGCGGATTGAAACGGCGTCAGGGATTTGAGGCGGTAGTCGCCGTTCGCATCGAGACCGTCCAGGGAGGCGATTGTTTCAACGCGTCTTCCCGATCCTCGGCCTTTGAGGAAAACAACGATATCGATCGCCTCCGCGATCAGGCGGCGCGGAACCGTGACGACGGCTTCCTGGATGAGTTGTTCCAACCGGTAGAGAGCGCCGTGAGCTGAATTCGCATGAAGTGTCGTGATGCCGCCCGGATGCCCGGTGTTCCAGGCCTTGAGCATGTCGAGGGCTTCTGCGCCCCGAACTTCGCCGACAATAATTCGGTCTGGACGAAGGCGAAGGGTGGAGCGAACGAGGTCCGCCAGTGTCGCCACACCTGACTTGGTTCTGAGCGCGACGCAGTCCTCGGCGGCGCACGCAAGCTCCCGCGTGTCCTCGATGATAATCACGCGATCGCCGCCAGACGCGACTTCCGCCAGAAGCGCGTTGACTAGCGTTGTCTTACCGGAACTTGTCCCGCCAGCGACAACAATGTTCTTGCTGGCTTCGACGGCTTCCTTCAGCTGGATGGCCTGCTCAGCCAAAAGGGTTTGAGCCGAAACGTAGTCGCTCAAACGGTAAAGGGCATGCGCAGGCTTTCGGATTGAAAAGCATGGCGCTGAAGAAACAGGCGGCAAAAGTCCTTCGAACCTTTCGCCGGTTTCGGGAAGTTCTGCAGATACGATCGGTTGCCCTGCATGGCACTCCTGGCCAATGTGGCTCGCAACCAGCCGGATGATGCGTTCTGCATCGGACGCACCAATCAGCACATCTAGAGCGATGCGTCCTTCGCCGTGCCGGTCGATCCATAGGCAGCCGTCCGGATTGACCATTACTTCGGTCGTGCTTTCATCGGCAAGGGCAGCAGAGATCGCCTCGCCCATTGCGGTTGCTAGCATGGTGCGACGCCGATTGCGTGTCGAGGACTTGAGACGATCAGTCATTCTCCGCCTCCTGCGTTGCCATCTCGTCTTCGCGCATTTGGCCTTCGCGCACGCCTCGCAAGGCCTCGATCTCAGTGTCGGTGAAGAATTCAACCTCTTTGGCACTGACTTCTTCAAGGACGTCACGGATCATGTTCTTGCCGCCGGCAAGTCGGCGCGCGAGCTGGGTCGTGAAGTATTCGAAACGCTCCTTGCCAATGGCACGCGCGGCGTCCTGATCTCCGTTCGGCAAAGGAGGTGTGACGGTCAGAAAAAACCTTATGAAAAGCGCCAGTGTCTCTGTTGTGATTGCGAGATTGCGCTCGAGGCGGTCGTATTGCCGGGTCATCCGGTCAAGCCGTCGGATCAGAGCGCCGTCACGCTGATCGTCAAACTCTTTGGAGAAGAACCCGAGCAGGGCTGCCTCAACCACCGCCGCCTTAGTGACGTGTGGACGCTTGGCGGCGATTTCGACGCGTTCGGCAAGATCATGGGAAATGTGAACGTTCAAACGGGGTTTCATCAAAAGATCCTTAAAATCTCGGCAGGAGATCATCGTCGGCCTGGTCCATGGCGTGGGCGCGGCGGATGTTTGAGTTGGTGGCGTTCAGTTGTTTCATTCGCCGGGCTTCGTTCGGATCGAAGTCGTCGTCGAGCAATCCGGCATCGGGAGACGGATAAGGCTCGTCCGTCCGTATGTTCTCCTCAGGAATCGCCGGATGACGTTTGAGGCCGCCATCGTCATCGTCGGATGCGGTGATCAGATCCGACCAGGTACGGGAAAGGCCGGCATTTGGGGTTCGTACTTGACCCGCCCAATCGTCCTGGCGGGGTGGCGGACGATCCAAAAAGGGACCGCCCGCCCTCAGGCCAGGCGGGGGGAGAACCCGGCCCGAGAAGTTGTCGTCTTCGAAGTAACGGAGTTTTTTTGCCCTTATCGGCACCTGGCCGGAGATCATGACGATCTCCTCGTCGGCGGGAAGCTGCATTACTTCGCCGGGCGTCAATAGAGCGCGCGCGGTCTCCTGTCTCGAGACCATGACATGTGCGAGCCACGGTGCCAGGCGGTGGCCTGCATAATTGCGTTGAGCCCTGAGCTCCGTTGCCATTCCTAGAGAATCGGAGATCCTTTTTGCGGTTCGCTCGTCATTTGTGGCAAAGGCGACCCGCACATGACAGTTGTCGAGAATAGAGTTGTTTTCACCGTAAGCTTTGGAGATCTGGTTTAGCGACTGCGCGATCAGAAAGCTGCGCACGCCATAGCCCGCCATAAAGGCAAGCGCGCTTTCGAAGAAATCCAGCCGTCCAAGTGCCGGAAACTCATCAAGCATCATCAGGAGTTGATGTTGGTGTTTCTTATCCTTTTCTCCGTCAAGGCGTTCAGTAAGGCGGCGACCGATCTGGTTGAGGATCAGCCGGACCAGCGGCTTTGTCCGGGAGATATCTGAGGGGGGAACGACGAGGTAGAGCGAGACAGGTATTTCAGCGTCCATCAGATCGGCGATCCGCCAGTCACATGCGCTTGTCGTTTCCGCAACGGTCGGGTCTCGATAAAGCCCAAGGAAGGACATTGCCGTGGACAACACACCAGAGCGCTCGTTCTCGGATTTGTTCAGGAGTTCTCGTGCCGCCTGAGCAACAACAGGGTGAACACCTGGTGCATCTTCCGTCCCGAGATGATTGGTTGCCATCATCACGTGAAGGCTGCGTTCGAAAGATCGGGTAGGATCTGAGAGAAAGGCTGAAACGCGAGCCAGCGTCTTTTCTTCTTCGGCGTAAAGCACGTGAAGGATCACACCGACGAGCAACGAATGGCTGGTCTTTTCCCAGTGGTTCCGACGCTCGAGCGCGCCTTCCGGGTCGACGAGAATATCGGCAATGTTTTGAACATCGCGGACTTCGAGCGGACCCTTGCGCACCTCCAGAAGTGGATTGTATTTGGCGCTTGCTGGGTCGGTCGGATTGAAGAGAAGGCAATGGGAAAAGCGGGACCGCCATCCTGCCGTCAGTTGCCAGTTTTCGCCCTTGATATCGTGGATGACGGCCGAGTGTGGCCAGCTGAGCAGTGTCGGGATGACCAGACCGACGCCCTTTCCCGACCGTGTGGGCGCAAAGCACATGACATGTTCGGGTCCGTCGTGGCGCAAGTAGCGGTCTTTGAGGCGTCCGAGAAAAACGCCGTGATTGTCATTCAGACCGGCCTTGGCGATGTCGCGATTTGTTGCCCAGCGTGATGAGCCATAGGTCGTGACGAGCTGGTTTTGTCTGGCCCGCCAGAGCGACCCAGCAACGGCAAAGGCAACCCCTACAAGGCCACCTGATGCGGCGATGCCCCCTGCCGCGTTAAAAATATGGGGTGCGTAGGCTTCGTAGGCGTACCACCATTCGAAGAGACGCCAGGGGAGATAGACCGGGACTTTCGCGATCTCAAACCAGGGCGGCCCAAGCCCCGGCTGATAATCGAAGGCGGCAGCGGTCCATTGCGTCGCACTCCAGACGGCACTGATCACGATTGCAAAAACGATCACGATCTGGCCGATAAGAAGTTTGGTGGGGGTCATGGATCTCTTGCCGGTTGCGGGCTTGCTCGCCCGTTGAATTCGGCATGAAGATCACGGAGACTCTATCGTTTAATCAATGCGGTAGCATCCAAGTTGATCCAATGGATGAAAAAAGGTGAACTTGAAGCCAATGTTAGGAATTTTCTTCCATTTTTCTGAAGCGAGAAAAAAATACGTACTCGCTTGTTACTTTGGCCAAATGAACATAGTTGCAGCCGCCAGTTGCGTTAGAGCATTTTCCGATCACTCCGGGTCATACCCGGCAGCAGAAAAGTAGTTCCGGCACTCAGCAGGTGTGAATAGGTCGATCCCTTTGGCGATGGCTTCCCAGAGATCGTCTCTTTTTCTCGCTGCGGTTTTCTTGAGGAAGCTTTTAAGTTTCGAAAAAGCCATCTCGATCGGGTTGAAGTCGGGGCTGTACGGCGGCAGGAAGCGCAATTGCGCGCCGGCAGCCTGGATCGCCTCACGTATGGCTGCGGGTTTGTGAGCCGGCAGGTTGTCCATGACCACGATGTCCCCCGGTGACAGGGATGGCACCAGCACCTGCTCGACATAGGCCAGAAAAGCCGGGCCATTCATCGCGCCATCCAGAACCATCGGCGCCGTCATACCTGCCAGCCTGAGCGCGCCGACGAATGTCGTGGTTTTCCAGTGGCCATAGCTCTACAACGCTCGCCTCGCAGCGCCCGACCTCGCAGACGGGCCATCTTGGTATTGGCTCCGGTCTCGTCGATGAACACCAGACGTGCGGGATCAAGATCAGGTTGAAGGTCGAACCAGGCTTCCCGCCGTCGAAGAACATCAGGACGCTGTTGCTCGCTTGCGTGCACTGTTTTTTTTGAAAGTCATGCCGTGACGATCAAGTAGACGCCAGACCGTGCTTTGGGAAACACGCAGTCCATGGGTCTTTTCCAGATACTCAGCCAGTTCGATCAAGGTGATATCAGGCGTCGCGTCAATCAGAGCCAAGACTTCATCTGCATGGGTTTCCATATGCCCTGAACGGTTACGTCAAGCGCGGCAAAAGCGATGCGATTGATGCAGAAGCGATCTGCGAGGCCGTGCAACGTCCGACAATGCGGTTTGTGCCGGTAAAGACAGTTGAGCAGCAGAGTGTTTTGATGGCGCACCGAACCCGATCGCTGATTGTGCGCCAGCGGACCATGGCGGCGAATGCGCTGCGCGCGCACTTGGCCGAATTCGGGTTGGTCGCCAACCCAGGTATCGCCAATCTGGTGAAGTTGGCCGCCAGGGCCTTTGCCGATGAAGCCCTTCCTGCTTACGCTCATCGAGCACTTGAGATCCTGATCCGGCGGATCACCGAATAAAACGAGGAGATTGGCGAACTCGATAAGGAATTACGCATCTGGCATACCGAGAACGAGGCCAGTCGAAGGCTTGCGGCTATCCCGGGTATCGGCGTGATCACAGCGACAGCCATCGTGGCCACGGTGACAGACCCCGATCAATTCCAATCAGGCAGGCAATTTGCTGCCTGGCTTGGGTTGACGCCGCAACAACAGTCGACCGGAGGCAAAACACGTCTCGGTGGTATATCCAAACAGGGCGACAGGTATTTGCGGCGACTGCTCGTCGTTGGCGCAACGGCCGTCATGCGACACGCCGAGCGGAACCCGACGCCGATGACAGACTGGGTGAATGGGTTGATGGAGAAGAAGCCGTTCCGTCTCGCCTAGGTCGCTCTCGCGGACAAGCTCGCCCGCATCGCCTGGGCAGTGCTCACCCGCGGAGAGATTTATAGACCCTACGGGCAGCATGCCTAACCGCGCGCAGCCCGAACCGAATTGGCAATGGCAGTCGATGATGCGTAACGATCGAGCCAATGGAGAGGTAAACCCGTCTGATTCAATGCGCACCTAAAGCGCGCCAGCTTGATCAGGGACCTCAACGGCGGATTTCCATCAGGGCCAGCGGCAAACGCACGCCGCACAAACAGGCCGGACATATGAAAGCAACCGATCACCGCAACAAGACAAAAACAGCTCTTGCTATAGGGGGCGTCCACATATGAATCAGATCTGAAGCCAGATGGGAATCCTATTTCGATTCAACCCAATCGGAAATTGCTCTAGAATTTTACGAAAAATAAACGATATGTAAAAATATGAATTAAAAAAATATACAAAAAGTAAAAATTACATCATTTAAAATATTTTATCATTTGTATTTTTATCAGTAAAACTTTTTTAGAGACATATGTGCAAATAATATTGAGATACACCTCTATCGACTCCAATTGATGTTCGATAAATACTACATATGAACGCTAGTTGACTTCGGTTCTTCGCGAACATCCATCTTTACGTTTCGGTAAAAGGTCGGTTCAAGCTCGTGGAGTTTAACAGATTTTCTACTAGCAGCTCTATGCGGTACTAAAAACATCCGTCCAAACGCAACACGGAAATGATCGTCACATAAGGTCAATTTCAAAAGGTCGCAGTCCAGCTATGCAGACAAGTACAGCGGCGTCACACAGATTGTTGCACAGTCCTAAAAAAGGGTTTGATCAATTAAACAACCGATATGACTAAGGAAAAGACAAGTGGGTAATCGATACCTTTCAAAACATATCTCTCTTGATGAAGCTAAACTCTCAGGTCTATTGCCCCCTGATGCACAAGCAACCCGACTCCGAGAACTTGAGCATGAGAATGCTCGGCTAAAGAGGATCGTTGTAGATCTATCTCTCGACAAGGAAGTGCTTCAGGAAATCGTCAAGCGAAAAATTTGAAGCCTGCTCCCGAAAGTTGCACCAAACGACGGGACTTTTTTTAAACTTGTCGGAGTCTATTTGTCGAATCGGTGAAGTATTGTGATCCTTGCACTTGTTATTCTGTGCCTGGAGTTTTTGTGGTAGGCTTTTCTCACGTGGTACCGAGACCGTTGCTTTCAGGCCCCGTGTGCTCTGTCTTGATAAAACTCATCCAAACCACGTGATGACTCTTTGGCCTGAAAATCGGCTTCGTAAAGCCGGTAAGTACCCATTTCCAGTTAAGTGGTCGGAGATATTGGGTTGTCGATAGGTAATGCATTTGTTTCAAGGCAATCAGCATTCAATAGCTCTTCGGCGCCGAGTGCGAAGGCGTTACCATCGCGTTCTATTTGAGCCTGTCAGATCCAACTCGAAACCTTGGTTAGGCTTCGGACCCAAAAAATGGATATGCAAATCAGTTGAAGTCCGATTCAAGCTCCTAAACAGAAGTTTGACGACACCAGTTGGTTTTTTTGGATCAGCGATGAGCAGTTTTCAAAGTTGCAACCTCTGTTGCCGCGCGACACACGCGACAAGGCGCATGTCGATAAGTGGCGGGGCATCCGCGAGGAGCTCCAGAAGCTTCGACGATTGCGCGACCCATCCCGCCAGCGTTGAGCGATCCAGTTCGATGCCCTCGCGGGCGAAAATCTGGCTTTGGCGGCATAAGGGGCAGTGGTCTGCGTACTTGTTCACAAGAACATGCGCCAGAAGACCAGCGCGATGCGCTTTATGGCTTCCTCTGCGATGGCATTGCCCTGCGATTGGAAAATATCCACGAACTTGCGGCGGACATGTGCCATGCAGGCCATTCTCGGACGCACGATCCGGTTCACCACAAACCGACCGGGGATGTATTCCAGTTCTTCAGTGACATCTTCACCAATGGCCCGTAGACCACCACCGCAGTTGCAGGTCTCGCCAGGACTGATGGTTTCCACATTCCGAGGCAACTCGGGTGGCAACGGCGTGCGCTTTGGTTTTTGCTTTGGCTCTGGACCAGTCGTTTCTTCGGGTGGGGCGATGCGAGCGGCCGAGGTCTCTTCCTCTTCAAGTCGAAGCTGCAGGTTCAGTTGGTCAGCGGATTCCGATTTCGATCCGAAACGGTGCCGCTGATGGCAGGCAAGCTGGTGCTTCAGCTTCTCGATCTCCAGCGCTTGCGCCTTGGCCAATTCGACCAGACCTTCTGCTGCGACACGCAACTCGCCGGGATCGGATAGCAGGGATTTGGGCGCATCGAACATGGCCCGACTTATAGCTGAAGGCGACGCCGAAGGGAATCCTATGTTGCTGGATTTGCTTCCAAATTGCCAACCGTCAAAGGTTGCCACGTCCGCTGTGGCGCGCGCCAATCAATCCCCTCCAGCAGCATCGACAATTGTGCCGGGCTCACTGTGACCTTGCCATCTGATGCTGCCGGCCAAACGTATTTGCCCTTTTCGAGACGCTTGGAGAACATGCGGGCACCTTGACCATCCCACCATACGATCTTCACCGGATCGCCTCGGCGACCGCGAAACACAAACAGATGACCCGAGTATGGGTCATGCTTCAGAACACACTCGGCCAGGGCCGACAAACTGTTGAACTGCTTACGCATGTCGGTGACACCAGCTGCAAGCCAAATCCGCGTGTTGGCCGGCATCGGGATCACGCCATCAACCCCTCGACCAACGCCAGAACGCCAGACAATGCCGTCGGACCTTCCACCAAAATCCGCCGACCATCCGACAAAGTGACATCAACCCGCTGCGCCGAAACTGCCGGGTTCACTTACCTCGCGTCTTCAACCAATGGAACAGCGACCGCCCCTTAGATCTCAACTGGAAGAAAGCCACCGTGGCAATCCAGTTCAGCAATCTTGGGCTCCGGGGCAAACCTTGGGTCCCTCAACCAATTGTGGATCAGATTGGCATTCATCGCATACCGACGCGCAACCTGTGCCACAGACACGCCCGACACTGTCGTCTGCGCACAAATCGAGCGCTTCTCATCATCCGACCAAAACCACGCTTCACCACCTTTTTTAAGGCTTCCTGAAGCATGGTTTTGTCCAGCGTCAGATCGGTCATACTGCGAACTCATCATTCGGAAATGCGCCCAAAATTTCGCACTCAACCCGGGCCAGTGTTAAGGGACAAGAATTTTTGTCATGTGCATTTCTAGAACTGCAATGACACGCGCGCTGTTACGCTATGTGCCTGTGAAGCAGACCCGTATTGACCCAGATATGAAATCGAGTTCTGTATAGTGTCTGTCAGCTTGGCTTCGGCCGACACCCCAAATAGGAAGTTGTCTTCTTCGAGCGGCAGGCCAGTCACACTGAATTCATCCGAGCCCGATACAAACTTGGCGACGTTCTCCGCCTCCAAATCGCCGAATATGTGCCGCCAACTCGCATCGCCGGATAGGGTCAATTCACGCCCGCGAGCCAGTTCGAGAGAATGCTGTAGTCTCAGGCCAAACGTGGAATAAACATTTCCGCGAGCGCTGCTATCAACGCGTAACGCGGCTGCGTTGCCGCTTTCAACGATGCTTTCCGTTGCAACACCAGCCAAGGTTATTCCTGCGAATGGTTCGATTGAAAAGCCGCGATAGTTGTGTTCATAGGCGCTTTCTAGATACGCAAAACCAGACCACGCGCCATAGTCGGCGGAGAGCTCGTCCTGTAAGCTGTCGAACGTTGTGTAGCGGCTAGAAACAACACGATTGTAGCCGCCCTGCACCAAACCTGAGACCGACAAAGCGCCATGGAAAGTGCCAAAATACAGCGTTCCGAAGAAACCGTCGAGTGTCGACGTGGACGATCTATCCGTCACTTTCGCGTGGGTCTTGTCGTAGCTGAAGGCAGCTCCGATGCGAGCATCAATGTCCAGATCGCTTTCCAGTCCGATGCTGAAGCCGCCGCCATGCGTCCCAAGACCGGCTGCATTTCCATTTCCATCTTGGTGCGTGACGGCACCGAATCCAGAGAACCAGAAACGGGTGTCCTGAAAATGGATCGCAGGATCAGCATCGTCACCATGGAAGGCGAACTGTCCCGAAGTTGTCGGCCCGCCCCCCGGAACTGCAGCAAGCCGGTCGAGACTGTTTTTAGCAACGCGGCCGTTTGCCAGCTGAATGACGTTGCTGGTGGTGGGAAACACCTCACCTGTCATATGGTTCAAGGCCTCGGAGACATCGCCGCTCTCTAGAAGCAGGACCTCGTCATAGACAACGTTACCGGCAACCAGCGTGCCCGTTTCCAGAACACCCGCAATGGCACGTTCATTGGCGGACTTTGTCAGGTCAGTAAATGCCGCAATATTGCGACTAAGGCTCAGATAGACGCCGTCGCCTAGATAAGTCAGTTCAGGGTCGACAAATGCGAAATCCCCCTGCACGCCGCTTTGGGTATCCGAGCCGAACGTTCCCGTAACGCCTCCACTGGCTGATATGAGATAGTATTCCACTCCTATGGAGAGGCTGTCATCAATCAGATCCACATCCGTTAGTTCGACATATGCCCCCTCTTCGATCGTCAATTCACCGTCGATTTCGAGATCGGGTGTACTGTCGAAACTGGTTGCAGAAATCAAAAGACGTGATTGTGTCTCCAAGTTCACGTTGCCGGAGACCTGCGTGACGGCCAGCCCGCCAACGGGTGTATCAATGGCCTCAACAAGGAACGTGCCCTCACTACCAATTGTGAGTGACCCGCTTCCGGTGTCCACTTTGCCGGCTTGAAGGGTTGCCCCTTGTCCGACCGAAGCCGAGTTCGCACCCGTAAGGCTCAAATCCGTGAAACGGAGCAGAGTACCGGCACCGGAAGCTGTAAGCTCCGCACCAAACGAAAGCGGATCATCAGCGACAAGAGCGCCCCCTGTCGCGTTCAGCAAACCACTAAATCCTGAAAGATTTCCTGTAAGCTTGGTGGTGCCACTTTCAACTGACAGGAAACCTTCACCGCTTAGATCAGAACCGAATTCAAATGCGCCACTCGTGTCCGTGTGATTGAAAATGACGCGTCCGCTACCGTCCCCAAATCCAATCGAGTCGGCGACGAGTGCACCGGCCGCTTGTGCAGTTTGTCCGTGCAAGCCCCCGAAGGCAAGTGTGCCGTCACTGTCTGCCCCTGACCCGATCAAAAGCTGCTCGGAGCCGCTGCTCATTTCGACGGTCCCGCCCTGTGTGATCAAAAGAGTCCCAGTGCCCTGATCGCCAATGCGGTTGGAACTGTTGCCATTCAAAGACAAGGTACCGCCATTGGCAACGGTCGCAGACGCGATACTTCCCGACTGCAAGCCAAGCCGAAAATCGGAGGAATTGACCCAGGACGCATCGTCTATTTCAATAGTCGCTTGGGCTGCGCCGAGGCCTGCATAGAGACGCGTCGCGGACACTACAGCACCGTCTTCGACGCGCATCATTCCGGACGCATCGTTAGTGAAACCGACAGCAACTGAACCTGAATTTTCAAAACTTGATCCCGGACCGCTGACGATGGCTGTTCCATCATCTCCCGAAGACGTCCCTACAAAGAATAGCCTGCTTTGAACATGTCCGTCGGTGATAGACAAAGACCCATCGTGAGCTTGTCCTACAGTTACCACATCGGAGTTCACACGCGCACCATCTTCAATCAGGAGTGCACCATTCCCGGCTTCATTTCCGATGGTAATTTCGGTCTGCGCGCTGTCACCGAAGTCGGTTGCTGCGACAAGCGTACTGCCATTGACGAAGACGTTGCCGGTGAAAACAGAAAGATCACCGGTCAGGCGCGTGTGGCCAGCCTGTTGGCTGATGTTGCCTCTGCCCTCAAGCCGCCTCTCGAACTCATAAGTACCGGACGTATCCGTGTGGTTGAACAGGACCTGGCCGTCCCCGTCTCCAAAGACAATCCGGTCTGAAAGCGGTGTTCCGGGCGCAGCGGCCACCTCATTTGCGGCGCCGCCAATGGCAAGCGTGCCTCGACTGCCAGCCGTGACGGCAATGTTGATTGGACCACCCTGCAAGCTGGCGCCATCGGAAAGGGTCAGCCGACCTTCGCCCTCAAGCCCGACGGCGATCTCACCGTTAAGTGTAACAGAGCTATCAGCCCCGGACACCTCAAGTGTTCCGTCAGATCCTACCGCTTCACCAAGAACGATTTCCGAGGTACGAAGATGCGCGCCGTTTTCAACGTAGAAAAAACCG
>JGI12316J15310_10000146_pt37 | contig 21419 bp, 8 predicted proteins | sample MarCyaLeptolynsp_FD_15310 | JGI IMG/M metagenome (IMG submission 15310)
CATCGAAAATGCTGGTCGCGGCATCGTCATCGGATTTTGCGACTGGGGTTTCGACTTCACGCACGACAACTTCCGCAACCCCGACGGCACCACCCGGCTGCGAGCGCTTTGGGATCAGCGTGGGACCCACCAGCACTCGCCCGCACCATGGGGCTACGGTCGCGTGTTCACACGCGACGAGATCAACGCGGCCCTTCGCACCGACGACCCATGCGGTGCACTCGGGTATCACCCGGCAACCGGCGACCCCCACGACAACGGAGCGCACGGGACTCATGTTGCCGACATCGCCGCGGGCAATCGCCGAATGCCGGGCTCGGAAGTCGGGCTGGCGGGCGGGGCGGAGCTGGTCTTCGTCCACCTGGCATCGGATCGGCTCAACGTATTGGCCAACTTCGGCGACTCGGTCCGTCTGCTCGAGGGATTGGACTTCATCCGCAAGCATGGAGGCGACGGTCCGCTCTGCTACCACGTGAGCGCCGGAAAAACCGGCGGGTCTCATACGGGGAAGACGCCGTTTGAGCAGGCGGTGGACGCCCTACTCACCGAACGCGACGATGTGGTGCTTTCGCAGAGCGTCGGCAACTACGCCCGGTCGAGGATGCACACCCACGCGCGGATCGGTCCCAATGGCGCGCACGTTCTGAAGTGGGTCATCGCGTTGGAGGACCGCACTCCCAACGAGTTGGAGGTCTGGTACTCGGGCAACGACGTGTACGGCGCCGAGCTGCACAGCCCCGATGGGCGTCGGTTCTCGGTGCGGCTTGGCGACCGGCTCCGGCTAGCGGTCGACGGGGAGCGTTGGGGGAGCTTCCATCACCGCAAGGACGAGCCGAATACGCACCAGAATCACATCGATATCTTCCTGTTGCCGCAGGCTCCTGCCGGGACCTGGGAGCTGCATCTGACCGGGCGGGTGGTGGTGGATGGGCGAGTGCACGCGTGGATTGAGCGCGACTCTCGAAAACACCAGTCGCACTTCGCGACCGAGCAAGCCACATCGAGATATACAACGAACACGATCTGCAACAGCCTCCGGGCGATTGCCACTGGCGCGTACATGCAGGCGCGGCCCAACCGGCCGCCAGCGCCCTTTTCGAGCCGTGGGCCCACGGCAGATGGACGGCAGAAGCCCGAACTGGCCGCCCCTGGCTATCGGATTCGGGCGGCGCGCTCGCTCCCGCGGGATGGGTGGGATGGTCAGTCGCGCTTCACCGTGAAGTCGGGCACGAGCATGGCGGCGCCGTTCGTGACTGGGACCTGTGCGCTGATGATGCAGGCTTCCCCGCACCCGCTCTCGATCCACGACATCCGTAGTCTGCTCATCGGCTCGGTCGATCCGCATCCCGGCCCGCCCGGACGCACATCGAGTCAGCTCGGCTACGGGTATCTAAACGTAGAGGCAGCGGTCGAAGCGGCGCGTCGGTTTGTTCCTCCTGGACAGCCACCGGCGCCGTCGAACGTATTCCGGGCGGAGTCGGTTGAAGCGCATCCCGGCGGAGCGCCTAGAGAGGATCGGGAGGAGGAACGCGAAGACGCGCCGGTCCATGGATGGGCCGCGACTTGGGTCGAGGAAGCACGCGATGAAGCCGTCGGGAGGAGGCGGGTACCGGCAGCTCCGGAAGACGCGCACGAGGATCGCGACCTCGACGCATTGTACGAAGTGGCGGCCGCCGACCAGCTTGAACGATGATTGAACGTTCGTCGTGGATCCGCTGCGCTCGCTGGTGCTAGGGTCCTCCCGCTTCCCACGGATGGGAGGCATCGACAGAGTCCCACGGATGGGAGGAAATCATGAGGAACCTTCGCGCGGGAGCGCAGGAGTTCGGTGATGTACCGGACGAGTCCGAGTTGTTCTTCGAGGAGCTGCTCGGTGAGAGCGAGCTGGATGCGGAGTTCGATGCCGAGGACGCGCTGTCCTCGGAGCTCGACTGGGATCGCTCCGTAGAGCTAGTCGGTACGGGGGCCTACTCCGCGTTCGAGGACCAGGAAGCAGATCTGGCTCATATTGCGGCGTACGAAGTCGACGACGGCGCGGACGCTGTCGAAGGCGGCGCGGCGGAGCAAGCCCGACGCACCCTGTTTCGGATGCGGGTGGACGGGGATCGCAACGGTCGAATCGACTCACGGCCTCCACCCCGGCGTTGGACCTGGGGACCACGAGGTCGAGGGGCAATCATCCTCTGCAACGTCGACAACGATGCCCCCGGCACTGACCCCGACAACGCCGACACACAGGTCGACCAGGGCAATGACCCTGCACGCGACCTCGCGCCCCTGAAGATCGAGCCGACGCCGGGTTCGACGGTCCCGTCAGGGACGACCCTCGAGCTCACGGTTTCGCCGGCTGGTTCGATCAGGATTTTTTCGAGCCGCCAAGCGGGCGCGAGCCAGATCATCGGTCCAGGAACCTCGACGTACCGGTTCCCCCGACTGCCCACCGGGGCGAGGGTCCTTGGAATGGAGGCCACCCGCTTCGCGGGTCAAAACTTCGACGGCCTCATCACGATCACGCTGCGGACGCGCACTCCGGCTGGCAACGCTGTCCGCCAGGTGACGCAGGTGCGCGTAGCCCCGTGGATCATGGCTCACCACTATCACACGGCGCAGAAAGTGTTCGTGGTCGACGCCGGCGCGTTCAACCAGCAGTTCCGGACCAGGCTCAATCAGCTGGTGACGGCCGCGGGGGCGCAACTGGTCGAGCACCGTGAGACGCGCGATATCTGGATGCAAGACGTGATGCAGTTCGGGTGGACGAGCATGAGGCGTGGGTTCCGCGTCGTGTTTCGCTCCCCTCAGGACCGTGCCCTCAAGACCTTTCCGCCGACGCTGCTCGGTGCCGACTTCGGCTACACGCATAAGGGGACACCTGCCTCCGATACGACGTTCGACTCGCACGGGAACCTCGAGTGCAGTCCCGCGGTGACGGTTCGAGGCAAGCGCTACCCGTACGGCCGCATCTACTACGGACCGGGTGACCCGGTGAACGAGCCCATGAACCAGGAGGTCCGGGACTTTCTGGAAGCGCAGCTGGTCCAGAAGCCCTTCACCGTCGATACGAACTGGCTGACGGTGGGGCACGTGGACGAGGTCGTGACGTTCGTTCCCGCCCGGCGCACGTCGGCAAGCTCGCCGAACAACCCCCACAAGATGCTGATTGCGAGTCCACGCCTTGCGTACTCGATGTTGTCCCGGCTTGCGCGGTCTCATCCGACCGCGAAGATATTTACGGGCCGCAGCATCGCCGGGACGAGCATCGAGATGAGCCTGCAGTCCTTCATGCAGGCAACGGACGACATCAACCCCGAGCTACGGGCGAACATGCAAAGGGGCGCGGTTCGCCACCGGCCCGGGCCTCTCCGGATGTTCAACCGCGACTGCCAACGCAGGCTCGATCAGTTCAAGGCGACCATGAAGCGCGAGCTCGGGTTGCGGAACAGCGACATCATCGAGATTCCGGCGATCTTCATGCGCGGTGCAGCGACGCCCACGCTCGCCGATGCGCTCATCGCCGGGATGGTCAACATGCTTGTGGTCAACCGACACTGCATCATTCCCAAGCCCTTCGGGCCCGTCGTCAATGGCGTCGACAAGTTCGAGCAGGACGTGGAGAGAAAGCTGAGGCGACTCGGGAGGACCGTGCGGTTCTTGGACTGCTGGGACACGTATCACGTCAATCTCGGTGAGGTTCACTGCGCGACCAATACGCTCCGGGCCCCGTCGGCGGTCAGGTGGTGGCGCTGGAGGCCGTAGGGATGGGAGACGACACGATGAATCACGAAGGCGACGACGCGGGCTACGACATGGGGCGGCTGGTCGAGGAGGCACTGGCCAGTGAGGACGATGCTTGGCTGGTTGCAGAGCGTGAGCTCCTGGAGGCCGCGGCAAGCGGGTCGCTCCAGCCCGAGGCGATCGAGCACGATGACCCGTTCGGGAAAATGGTTGCGGAGTCGATGGCGCGCGCTCCGGCCGGGGCGGACGCAGATCTGCGCAAGGTGACGCAGTACTTCGACTACGCCGGGCGGTACTTCGCCAAGACCCCGGCGAGGACGCCCCCGATTCGGGGGCTGATTGCCAACCTCACAGCCACCTACGGGCCGAGACTCACGGAGCTACTCGCGATGCGACTGGCACAGCAGCGTCGCATGCCATCCTGGCAGGCTGTCACGACGCTGGGTTACCTCGCTGCTCACCCCAATCCTCGGGTTGCTCCGGCTGTTGTGCGCTACGCGGCGCGGTCGAGAGCGGGACGGCCACAGTCGCTTGCGATTCGGCTGCTTCGGTCGATGGACCGCACTGCGGTGGCCGCCGCGATTCGATCCGAACGCCGCCGTCATCGGGGCCAGCTTCCAGCCGCCCTGGCCGCGCTCGCAGGGTCTGCCTCTTCGCGGACGGCCTGAAGTCGATGAACGAGGACCTCTACGTAAGCGGGGTCGTACGTGACCCCGCGACGGGTGCTGGCCTTCCCGACGTGCGCGTCGAGGCGTGGAGCGTGGCGTCGGGCGGGCATGCGCCACTGGTGGCGGCCGTCAGCGACGCCACCGGCGGGTTCCGGTTGGGGCTGCCTCCGGTCGTCGGGCGTGCCGAGCTTTTCGCCGTCGAGTTTCGGGTGTCCCGGCGTGGTCGCGTACTGTGGTCGGAGACGCGGGAACTGGTGGGCGGCGGTGGCTTGGAGGTCGTCGACCTGTCGGGTCCGACGTCTGCGACGTCGTTGGAGGACGAGCCGAGCGAGGAAGAGCGCGTCGAGGGAGGGCGCGTTGCGGATGAGCCAATTGAGGACGAGCCCACCGAACCGGGGGTGGTCGAGGCTCAAGTGGTCGGCGCACTCGAGGACGACGCGGTGGAAGCGACCACGGTCGAGGCGCTCGAGGCCGGCTCCGCGGCAGTGCACGGCGAGCTCACCGGGGTCGTTCCGGCCGGGGCTCGCGTCCAGGCGGTCGTTCGCACCCTCGACCATGGGGCGGTCCACGAACGCGCCGTCGGCGAGGTGAAAGTCGACGACGACGGGGACTACCGGCTGATCTATCGCCGGCCTTCTCACGGGGAGATGGAGCGCTCGAGTCTGGTCGTGAAGCTGCTCGACTCCGATGGTGCAGCGGTGATGGAGTCCGCTCCTCTACTACACCCGGAGGGGCTGGCGCGGCTCGATCTCCACACGAGTTCCATCGAATCTGTGCCCGAGCTCCAGCGGTTGCGATCCGCGGTGCAAGAGGAGCTGCCCGAGGGGGTCTCCGCGCTGCACGGGCTGGATGACGACACGCTGGACGAGGTCGCGGGTTGGCTCGACATCGAGGAAGACCACCTGATGCTTCTGGTCCGGACCGAGGAGCTCGAGGCCGCAACCGGCGCGCCCGCCTCCTTGATGTACGCGCTCGGTCGAGCCGGGCTGCCCACCGAGCTCGAGGCTCTCGTCGACGTCCCGACGCACGAGCTTCGGGCTACCCTCGAGGGGTCGATCGCGGATGGCGTGATCGAGCCGACGCGGGAGGTCACCGACGAGAGCCTTGCCCGACTGACCAATGCAGTCGCTGACCGGGTGATCGGCCAGGACGGACCGACGATGGGCTGGGGGTTCGGAGAAGCGCTAGCCTGCGCAGACCTACCCCGCGAGCAGATCCGTGACCTGCTGCGGGCATACCAAGCCCGCGACGGTTCTCTGGTGGAGTTCTGGGACTCGGTCGCCGGGGATGAGCCGATCCGGCTCGCGCTCGAGCTGTCGTCATTGGTGGGGCTCGATCCTCCGCTGCTGCGGCGGTTGCATGCGGCCCGACGAGCGGGTGAATGGACGGGTCTCGAAGACCTCGCGCGCTGGAGCTTCGACCACTGGTGCGAGCTGGTCGAGGCTGCAGATGCCGAGCGCAGCGACGACGAAGACGCTGCGCTTGCCCACGTCTTCGAAGACGAAGGAGGCGAGGAAGAAGAGGCCGAGGAAGAAGAGACCGAGGAAGAAGAGGCGGAGGAAGACGAGGCGGAGGAAGACGAGGCCGAGGAAGAAGAGGAGAACGGCGAGCAGGGGCACGAGGGTGATGATCTCGAGGACTTCGAGGACTTCGAGGACGAAGACGACTGGGTCGAAGAACGCGTCAACGGGATCTTCGAAAACCTCGAGGAGGCGTTCCCAAGCGCGTTCATCACGACGGAGGCCATCGAGGCGGAGGCCGTCGGCCCCGCCGCTGCCGAACTCCTCCGCCGCGCGCCAAACCACGACGTACTTCAGGATTCGATCCGCACCCGCATCGAAGCCGAGCCGGAGCTCATCGAAGTCTTTGCGAGCCCCGAGGCGGCCGAAGCCGCCATCGACGAGATCGAGGCCGTCGAGCGAGTCAGCCGGGTCACGACGTACCCAGAGGAGGTCACCATGCTGGTTGGGACAGGGATGACCTCCGCCCACGCGATCGCGACCACGCCTCGCCGCCATTTCATCGAGACCTACGGGGAGGCGCTCGGCGGCCGGCCCCAAGCTGCCCGTATCCACGCGCAGGCCCAGAACACGGCGGCCGGAAGCCTCGCGGCGATGGTTCGTCTGCTGCAGGCGTTCCAAGACAATCCACAGGCCCTCAAGGGTCCCGCGCCGGTGCCCGCGGCCGCGCAGGCCAAGATTCTCAAAGACGTCCCGGACGCGCGCACGTTGTTCGGCAGCGTGGGCTTCTGCGCGTGCGAGCACTGCGGCTCCGTCTACAGTCCGGCCGCGTATCTCGTCGATCTGCTGCGTTACCTTCATCTACGGGACCCCGACCGGCTTCGAGATGTCCGCAAGGCGCTTGCCCGACGCAACTATTCGAGCGCCAGGATTCGGGAGATGACCCGGCGTAGCCCGCTCGAGGCCCTGCTCCGGCGGCGTCCCGATCTCGGCGAGCTGCCGCTGACGTGCAAGAACACCCTGACGCCACTCCCGTATATCGATCTCGTCAACGAGTTGCTCGAGGCACAGGTCGTAGGAGGCAACGCGGCGCACGATACCGGTAGCACCCCGGCCGATGTGCTCAAGGCCGCCCCGCAGTTCACCAACCCCGCTGCCTACGAGCAGCTGCGCGTGGCGGTCCACCCCATCACGCTCCCATTTCACGAGCCGCTCGAGGTGACCCGCGCTTACCTCGGACACCTCGGCGTGCCGCGGCGCAAACTGATGGAGACCTTCGCGACGAGCAACCAGTCGGCAAGTGCTCGCCTCGCGGAGACGATGGGAATTTCGCCCGAGGAGCTCGCGATCATTGTCGGCCGGGCGTCAGAGCCATGGCGCCACCTTGGCCTGGGCACCCCGCAGATCGGGGCGACACCGTACCTGACCGCTCTCGCCCGAGTACCCACCTTCCTGGAGCTGACCGGGCTGACCTTCCAGGGCCTCATCGACCTTGTCGCCTCACGCTTCGTCAACGCCGACGACGCGATGAAGCTCGAGACGAGCGCACCCGACTGCGACCCGGAGAAGGTCCGGATCGTTGGGCTCGATGCTTCGCGCCTTTGGAAACTTCTGACATTGCATCGAGTCGTTCGCTGCTTCGGCTGGAGCACCGCGGATGTCGACCGTGCGCTCGCGGCGATACAGACCACGACGCTCGACGCTGCCTCGCTCGCCAAGCTGGTCGCGATTCGCGACGTCGCCAAAGCACTCGGTCGGAAGGTCGACGAAGTCCTCGGGTTGTGGGCGACCCTCGATACGTGGGGCGAGGACAACCGGTTCGACCGGTTGTTTCGTACTCGGGCGGTCGCGTGGAAAACAGGTGACGCGGAGGCGTTCACCCTACGCGCGGATCGACGGGAACTCGCGCGAACCGGGCCGAGCCTCGACCCGGTCGCGCCGGCACTCTCCGCCGCGTTCCGAGTCACCGACGACGAGTTGACGGTGATCCGGCGCATCGGCGCCGCACTGGGCACCGCTCCCGTGCTCGACCTTGCGGGGCTGTCCATGGTCTACCGCGTGGCCCTCCTCGCCCGAACGCTTCGGTTGAGTATCGAGCGACTTGGTGGGCTGCTGCGGCTGGTCGAGCCCGAGGCACAGCCTTTTCGACCAGGCGACCCCGCGGCGACGCTGCGGTTCATCGAGATCACTCGATTGGTCGAGGGCTCAGATTTCTCGGTCGACCAGCTGTCTTATCTGTTCCGACCGCCGGTTGGTGCACGCCGCGACCCGGGACCGCGCCCAGCCCAGATCGACAGCGTGTTGGGGAGCCTTCAGCGGGCGCTTGCGGGTGCTTTCACCGAGACGGCGATGCCGCGGGAGCCCAACGGGGATGCGCTGCGGAGTAAGCTCGCGATGCAGCTCGACGTGGCATTGCTGGACCAGGCGATGCAAGCACTCGACCCGCGGTCTCCGATGAAGGACGCGGACCGCCGGCGGTTCTTCGAGCGTCACCTGGCACGGTTGTTCGACGACGGGGCCGCCGCGGCGCGGCGCCTGTTCGACGACGGGAGCCCAGCTCTCTCCGCGGCTCCGGCGACGCGATCGCCGGAGGCGCTCGAGTATGAGTCCGCGGACGGCGACGATTCCGACAGTGAGCAGCTCGGCGATACCTGGCTCGAGGCCGAAGCTGCGGCCTCTTCAGACCCGCAGGTGGCCCTCGCCCGTCGGTGGCAAGCCCGGATCCGATTCGTCTTCGAGCAGGTGCTGCCACGGCTGCGTCGAACCAAGATGCGTGGCGCGGTCGTGCAGACGCTGGGCGATACACTCGGGTTGAGCAGCGCGAGCACGGCTCGTCTGATCGACGGAGTGTTGGAATCGCGCCGTGACAAGGGCGCTCCGCTCATCCGAGACTTCCATGCGCTGCTCGGAACCGGCCTGACCGGGGCGTACTTCTCGAATCCCGACCTGCGGGGCGAGCCCGTTGCGACGCGAACGGACGAGAATCTCGCGCTGACGTGGTCTGGGGGACCGCCAGCACCTGGTGTGCCCGGCCGCAACTTCAGCGTGCGCTGGTCGGGGCGGCTGCTGGCCAAGAGCAAGGGGGAGCACACCTTCTTCGTCAAGTCCGATGGCGCCGTGAAGCTGACCCTCACTGTTGGCGACACGCCGCGGGTCTTGCTCGATGCCAACTCGCCGGGCGGCGGTCGGGCCGTCGAGCACACGTCGACCGCGGTCGCCCTGGAGCAGGGCACGCTCTACGCGCTCACCCTCGAGTATCGCAACCGTGGTGGTGCGGCGAGCATCAGCGTGGCCCACGGAACCTCACCCACCGCGAAGGGGCCGATCCCTACCGCGCGGCTGTTCCCGATGGATGGCGGCCTTGCGTCGCTCGAGGTCGTGCGCACCAGTTACCGACGGCTGCACAGGGCCGCGATGTTGATCACCGGGTTTTCGATGACAGATGCCCAGGTCCAGTGGTTGACGGGGCGGCCTGCGGTCGTCGGACTCAACGAGCTTCCGACCGAGCCGCCACCGGGGGCGGCGGCAATCCAGTGGTTTCAGCGCTGGCGCCAGCTTGCGTCGTTGTTTGCCCTTCGCAGGCGGCTTCCGCAGTCGGACGTCGACCCGCTGTCGGCATCTTGGGCGAGCACCACCGCGGAGTCGCTCGACCGGCTGGCGAAGTGCACCGGCTGGGACCGAAACGTGCTCGCGGCGATGGTCAATGCGCTCGGCCTTGGCGAGCAGGGGCTGCGGTTTCCGACCGATCCTACCGCGACGCCTGGGTTGGTCCGGCTGGAGCGGGCGATGGAGAGCCACCGCCGGACGGGCGTTGCGGTCGCGACCCTGGTCCGATGGGCGACGGCGAACCCGGATGTCGACATGGCGGCGGAGGTCGTACAGGCCGTCAAGTCGCGCTACGACGAGAAGCGCTGGCTCGAGGTCGCGCAGCAACTCAACGATCCGCTGCGCAAGCGGCGTCGTGATGCGTTGGTCGCGTACTTGCTCCCTCGCTTACGCGAGCGCGGAGTCAAGACCCGTAGCCAGCTGTTCGAGTACTTCCTCATCGACGTGGAGATGGACCCCTGCATGCTGACGTCCCGCATTAAGCAGGCGATCTCAGCGGTCCAGACCTTCTTCCAGCGCTCGTTGATGAACCTCGAGCCTCAGGTTCAACCCCGACTCATCGACGCGCGCGATTGGAAATGGCTCAAGAACTACCGGGTGTGGGAGGCCAATCGGAAGGTTTTCTTGTACCCGGAAAACTGGATCGAGCCGGAATTGCGGCGCGACAAGTCGCCGATCTTCCTCGGGCTCGAACAGGCCATCCTCCAAAAGGAGATCAAGAAGGACAACGTCGAAGCGGCGTTTCTCGACTACCTGCAGCGACTGGACGAGGTGGCCCGATTGGATGTGCGTGGGGTGTGGTTCGAGCCGCGCCGCGGCGACGAGCTCACCGAGGTCAAGAGGCGGCAGCGCGTCCGGAACCGACCTGGGTGGGAAGCGGGCACGTACCATATCTTCGCTCGCACGTTCAGCGAGCCCTATCTGTGGTTCTACCGGCGCCTCGAGCGTGGTCGGCATTGGACGGCCTGGGAAAAGATCGACACGGACATCGAGGGCGACCACCTGGTTCCCGTGCTGTACCAGCGTCGCATGCACCTGTTTTGGACGATCTTCCGAGAGGCGAGCAAGAAGACCCCTCCCATGAACAAGGAGGCTCAGCCCTACACGCTCGGCAAGGACTGGGAGATCAGTGTTGCTTACAGTGTCTACGACCGCGGGAAGTGGTCTCGGAAACAGGTTTCACAAGGGGCGGTCGTCGATGTTCTCGGCATTCCAATCATCCCGCGACCGAACCGGAAGAAGAAGAACAAGCGAGGACCTCGACTCGAAGGCAGCGCATGGTTGAACCCCCGGAACTACACGCTGCGGGCAATCGCTGGCGATGGTGACGGTGGAAAGGCCCCGGGAAAGGTCCAGATATTCGTCTATCGGCGGGCGTTCTCACGGATCCATACCGTCACGGTCTCCGAACCGTCGACGCCGGACGCCTTGCTCTCGCACAACTCCGCTGACGCCGTGGGATGGTTTCAGCTCGATGGATGCAGCGGCAACATCCGTCCGGTTCGCGCGCCGTCGTTCGCCGGGCGCGTCGTCGTTCAAGCTGCGGGTCCACGGCGGCGTCGCGCGCGTAAGCGCGGTTTTTGGGCCCGGTTGGGTCGGGGCTTCAAAAAGGAGCGCAAGCGGCCCCGGTCGAGTCGCCTGCGCTCGGTGCGGCCCTTCAACCACCAGCGGGGAGGGCGACTCAACGTCCCACCGGGTTTCATCATCGATGGCGTGGGCTACGTCGCGCGTGGACGAGCGAGGACCCTGAGTCAGCCGGGCCATGATGGCGGCAACCAGGTCGTGTTGCGGATCCGGAAGGCGGCCCGCACCCGAATGCTGCCGGTCTACGAGCCCAACGCCCGGGAGGAACGCAAGCTCCGTCCGTTCTTCCTACAGGACCAGTGGCGTACCTACTTCGCTCGGCCGGTCGAAGTGGCCTTCGGTGAGCGCACCAAGACCATCCGCATCCGACCACGAGTGTGGCGCTTCACCCCGAGGTTCGGCCGTCGTCGCGGACGCGGAGCTCGGAAGCGACGAGCGAGAACGACTCGACGCCGTGAGGACGTCGAGCTGGCGCTGGCCGAAGACGGGATGGCGCCTCTCGAGGAGCTCGAGGCGATTGAGCTCGCCGAGGATGATGAGGACGAGGCGTGGCACCCCGACGATGCCGCAGAGCGGCGCAAACGGCGTCGGCGCAAGCGTCGTAGGCGGCGAGTTCGACGACGTGGAAAACGGCGTGTGACCAAGCCTCGACGCACCAAGGCGCCCGCGCGCCGGACGACGCCCAAGACTCGGGTCATCAAGGTGCCGGCGCGGCACGAGCTGCGACTGCGCTTCACCCCCTTTGAGCACCCGGCGACGTGTCGCCTGATCCGTGTCTTGAAGGAGTACGGGATCGACGGGTTGCTGCAGCTCAGCACGACCCGGCCGCCCCGGCACCGTGACCCTCACGGCGACAGCCAGTACGTCAACGGGCGCTGGGTCACCAATGCCAGTACCCAGTTCACGCAACACTACAAGCCTGGCGCGCTGGCGGACCGCGAATCCCCGACGCGGGACATCGACTTCGACGACGACAATCCATACGCGGTCTACAACTGGGAGCTGTTCTTCCACGCGCCGCTGCAGGTCGCGATTCGCCTGGCCAAGGACGGGCGCCACGAGGAGGCTCAGCGCTGGTTCCACTACGTGTTCGACCCGACGAGTGACACCAGCGTTCCGGCCCCGCGCAGGTACTGGCGGTTCGCCCCATTCCACGAAAACACCGAGTACGCCGGCGCTCGCGAGCTGATGGCCTTGCTCTCGACCCGCAGCACCGATCCCGACGTGCAAAGGCGGCAGCGTGCGGTCAGGGCCCAGGTCACCGAGTGGATGGAGCATCCGTTCGACCCGCACGTCATCGCCAAGATGCGGACGGTTGCCTACCAAAAGGCGGTCGTCATGAAGTACATCGACAACCTCATCGAGTGGGGCGACAAGTTGTTCCGTCGCGACACGATGGAGTCGATCCAGGAAGCGACGCAGCTCTACATTTTGGCCGGAAACATCCTCGGAGCGCGGCCGGAGCGCATTGAGCCGCTGGTACGGAACGCGCCGGCGACTTTCAGTCAGGTTCGTTCCAAGCTCGACCTATTTGCTAACTGGCTCGTGCGGTTCGAAAACAGTCAGGTGCGTCGACCGTTCCGGGTCAACGCGCGGCCGCAGCAGGCGGGGGTCACCTCGCTGCTGGGCATGGCCACGCAGTACTTCTGCGTCCCGCCCAATCCGCAGATGGCCAAGTACTGGGACACGGTTGCGGACCGGCTCTACAAGATTCGGCACTGCATGAACATCAAGGGCAAGGTCCGGCAGCTTGCGCTGTTCGAGCCGCCCATCGATCCCGGCATGTTGGTGCGGGCTGCGGCGGCCGGGGCGGATCTCGGCAGCGTGATCGCGGACCTCAACGCGCCACCGCCTCATCAGCGTTTCCGAGTCCTCATTGCGCATGCGCACCGCTTGGCGGAGGACCTGCGTCGATTCGGCACGGCGATGTTGTCAGTACTCGAGAAACGCGATGCTGAGGAACTCGCCGCCGTTCGCGCCTCGAACGAGACGGTGCTTCTCAAGGCGCAGGCCGACGTGCGCAAGCTCGGGGTTCGGCAGATCGAAGAGGAAGTCGCGGCGCACGGTCGTCATCTCGAGATGATCGACATGCAAGCGCAGCGGCTGCTCGCCGAGCTCCAGCAGCTCATGAATGCGCAAGAGGAGTCTCAGCAACAATCGTTGAGTGCCGCCCAGGTCATCGCGGGAGTTGCAGAGGGGGTCGATCTGGTCGCGAAGGTGCTGTACGCGATTCCTGACTTCCAGGCTGGAGCCGCCGGTGGCTTCAGCTCGCCGTTCACGACGGTCCAGCTCGGTGGTCAGATGTTGGGTGACATCACGTCAGCTGTGGCCGAGAGCCTCGGCCGGCAGATGGTGAATTTTTCGACGCAAGCGCAGATGGCAGAAAGGCAGGCCGAGTTTCAGCGGCGCAAGGAGGAGTACGCTCACCAGCTCGAGGTCCTTCACAAACAGCGCGAGGAAGTGGTCAGCCAAGTGGCGGCGATCAACCTGCGTTTGGAGATCAAGCAGGCCGAGCTCAAACGGCACGAGACGGCGGTCGAAAACGCGAACCATGTGGAGACCTACCTGAAGTCGAAGTACACCAACGAGCAGTTGTATGGCTGGATGCTCGGGCAGCTGTCGGGGACGTACTTTCAGGCCTACAAGTTCGCCTTCGATGCGGCACGGCTCGCCGAGCGGGCGTTTCGTTTCGAGCGCGGCGACAGCTCCGCGCAGTACATCCAGTTCTCGTACTGGGACAGCCTCCGCAAGGGGCTTCACTCCGGGGAGCGCCTCACGTTGGATCTGCGGCGGCTCGAGGCGGCGTACCTCGCGGGCGACGAGCGAGCGCTCGCGGTGACGCGGCACATATCGTTGCGGACCGACTTTCCTACGGCACTGCAGCAGCTCGTTGCCACGGGGCGCTGTCGCATTGAAGTTGGCGAAACGCTCCTGGATGGAGACTTCCCCGGACACTACTTTCGTCGGATCAAGGCGGCCAAGCTCAGTGTCATCGGACCGACTGCGCCGTACACCAACGTCAACTGCACCCTGACGCTGTTGAGCAATCGGATCCGAAAGGACGCCAACGCGAGCGGGTCGTACCCGCAGGCAGAAGAAGGGGACGACCCGCGGTTCCTCATCGACTTTGCGCCGACGTCTGCCGTCGCGACCAGCCTGCCGAATGCCGACGCCGGCGTGTTCGAGCTGCGCTTCGATGGCGACAACTATCTGCCGTTCGAGGGGGCCGGAGCGATCTCCACCTGGGCGCTGGATCTTCACCAGGCCAATAACGCGTTCGACCTGTCGAAGGTCGACGACGTGGTTCTGACCCTGCAGTACACCGCCCGCAGCGGCGGGGCGCCGCTGGAGGCCGCGGCGCGGGCCAACCGAGGCAAACGTCTCGCTCGAGGAGGGTTGGTTCCGGCACCGCAGCATCGGGTGAGCCTGCGCAAGGATGCGCCAGAGATCTGGAAGCAGCTCGCATCGGCGGCGGGCAAGCCGATCACGGCGCCGCTGGATCTCGGCCACTCTGCGCTGTCGGGTCGCTACCGTGGGATGGACGTTCGCTTCACGCGGATGCACGCGTACGCTCATGGCCGTCGACGGATGCGCGACGGAGCGGTCTCGTTGCAGCTCGCGCCCCCGAAGGGACAGCCGGTGACGGTCGCTGGGTGGACTCGGCCGTGGCCCCGTACTCACGTGATGCGGGCGGCGACCGACGTCGCCGGACGACCTGGCAAGTGGACCCTGACGGTCGGTGTTCAGGGCGAAACCGCGGTCGACTTGTTCGACGACATCGTGTTGGTGTTCGAAGCGAGGGTGAAGCCCGGATGAGGTTTTGGTACGAGGGAACGATTCCGGGTGGCGTGCGCCCGGTGGATCTCTTCGACGCGGTCGCGGAGCTGTCCGGGGAGGAGGCTCGCGTTGCGGCGCGAGCTTTTGGGTATGAGCTGATCGCTGGGCCCGCCGAAGTGGTGCCGCCACTTGCGGGACGCTTGATTGCGATCGTCCGACCGCAGGCGGAAGGCCGGTTCGCGCTGACCGCGGCTGTACAGGCCTCGGAGGTGAGGGCCTGTCATGAGGAGATGATCGTCGTCCGACGGCTACCGGCCGAGTCGGAGTCCGAACCCGCGTCCGAGCTCGTATCAAGGACCAAGCCCGCACCAAAGGTCGCAGCAGCGGAGGCGGACGGAATCGATCCGTGGGTCCCGGCGGATGACACTCCCGTTGACAACATCGAGGCGGCGCGGGATCCGATCGTTCCGGTGCGGACGCCGTTGGTCCTCAGGGGACGGGTCGGGCGGGGAGGCACGAACGACGCGACCGAAGTGCTCGCGGTCCAGCGGGCCCTCATCGCGGTTCGGCGACTGTCAGCTCCGGATGCCAACGCCGAGCGTCCGACAGGGACGGGGCCGGTACCCGATGCTCGGCTGACGCGCACGATCGAAGCCATCGAGAGACTTCAGCGTGACGTGGGCCGCCGCGTCGACGGACGGATCGATCCTCGCGGCACGACGCTGCGCAACCTCAACTCGGTGATCCCGACGCCGACGCCGGCGGAGCGGACCGCGATGGCGGCTCGACGCGCAGCCATCGCGCTGACCCAGGCCACCGGCGCGACGATCACTGGGGCGGTGGGGCGGACGTCCCGGGGCAATGCCGTCGCCGACGTGCGCACCGTTCAGCGGCGCTTGGTCGAGGTCGGCGCACTGGATTCCGCTCACGGCGAGTCGCCGGCTGCGGGCGCGACGGAGCGGGTTCGGTCCGCCTCGTTGCCGCGAACAATAGTTGCGATTCGCAGGTTCCAGCGAGAGGTCCGACGATGGCGAAGCCGGCGAACGATTGCGGGTCGGATTACACCGCGGGTGGTCGCGCCTGGCGATGCGACGCTGGCGTTGCTCGGCCGAATCACGCGCTACACGATCACGGTGGGCAGCACGACGCTGTCGCTGCGCGACTACGTCGACAGTCGCCATACACGTGACGTCGGTGGCGTGTCGTTCCGCGGTACGGCTAGGCCATCCGCGATCCCCGTGCGGGACTATCTCGCTCTCGGTCTCACGGCACCGCAAGCCGCGGCGCTGCGTTGGGTCTCGCGCCATGAAGGCAACTTCGACGCGATCAACACCTACGATCGCGCGCGAGTCAGTGTGGGGTTCATTCAGTTCGCCGGCGGTCGCGGCCTTCCGCCGTACCTTGCGCTGCTCAAGTCACGCCACCCCAGGACGTTCCGCGAGCGACTGGGGCGCTTCGGAATCGACGTCGAGTTCGATGTGGTGGGCGGGGACGTCAATCAGGCCCGCGTGGTCGTTGTGGACCCCGCGACCGGGAGTGTTCGTCGCGGATCCGAGGCAGAGGCGGTGGCTCGAGACGACAAGCGCCTCACCGCCGTCCTAATTTTATCCGGTCGGGACCCCACGGTTCAGCGAGCACAGATCGAGGCTGCGACTCGCAACTACGTCCTCGAGGCGCTGGCCAAGCGCGCCCGCATCGGAGGGCGTCGCGTTCGACTCGAGCGCCTCATCCACTCGGAACGCGGACTCGCGATGCTCTTCGACCGCGCGATCCAGGAGGGCACCGGCCGGGGCCCACAGAGGTTTCGCCGGGTGGCGGAGGCCAGGGCTCGCGAGGGCCCTCCGGGCACAATGCCAACGGAGCAGGCGATCCTCGCGGGTGTCGTCGACGACCTCGAGGCGGCAGCAGGAGTCTTCACCCAGTCCGCGGCCGCTCGTGCGGCACTGGCAACGCTGGACGCGGAGGCACGTGACTCCGATGCCACAGTGGCGGGGCTCCTCTCGCTCGCCGCGCTCACCGATGCTCGTTCGGCGGTGGCGAACGCGATTCAGCACCTCGGTAACACAGTAAGTCTCGATGCCGCCCTGCTGCGATCGATTCGTACGAGTCTGACATCGGCCCAATCGAAGCTCAGATTTTCACCGCCGCCTGGATCGCTGGCGACGTTGCGCACCGAAATATCTGCGTCGTCCTCGTTGCTTTCTCACGGAGGTGAGCCGTTGAAGAACGCGCCCGCTTTCAAACGAAGAATCGACAGAATCGTCGGATCATCCCTTCGCTCGCCTTGACCTGAACAGGAAGAACGACCTAGCCTTCACTACCCGCCACGACCGCTCGTCGCACGGACGCGACGTCATCTCAGAGCGGGCTGCGGCAAACATCCCACTCGGGAACTCGGGCACGGAATGCCCACCACTCACACGGATGTGAGGCCTCGAATTGTTCGGCACTGATCTATCGGTACGTGAAGTAGCGCGGTTGCTTCGAGCGACAGCCATGCTGACGCCGGGCGAGCAGGCCGAGCTGTTGGGCGTCGTGGAAAGGCGTGGTCGTAGCGGGTCTTCTTCTTCTTCCCGCCGGCGCAAGAGGGCACCGCGCGGGAGGAGCTCCGGCGGACGCGCTCGAGGCGGAGGCACGGACTTCTCGTCGATCGCTCGCGGGATTCAAGCGGGCCTCTCGGTCTTTCAGACTGGGGCGCAGCTGGTCGGTGGTCTGACCCAGGCGTTCGGTGGGAACGACCGGACGGCACAGACCGTCGCGCTGTGGGCGAACCGCCTGGGGCAGGGCGCTGGGATGGTCAACAGCTTGATGGGGGGTCTCCAGAGCCGCCAGATCCCCGCTTTACCCGGCGGGCGGCCGGCTGCCCCGAGGCCTGCACCACAGCCGGCGAGGCCTCCACGGCCCGCGAGACCAGCCCGAGCTCCGGCGCGAGCTCCAACCCGGCCGCAGCAGCGAGCGGCGCGACCACCGACCCGCGCCGGCGGGTCACTCAACGCGACCGCGTTGTTGACCCTCCTCAACAGCAATCCGCGCTTGCGGACCATGCTCCGCCAGGTGCTCGCCGGAGGAGCGCGCGAGATGGTGGTGACCATCCCCACCGTACATGGGATCCGGGATGTCCAGATTCCGGCCGGCGCAGTGGTCAATGCGGTGGCCGAGATCGCGATACGTGCGCGGGAGGAGCTCAACACCCCGAGCGTGCTCGAGGACGAAGGCGTTCCAGACTACCTGATCGCCGAAAACGGGGACTACATCGTCGACCCGACCCGCAGATCTGAACGAGCCGCACTGGTCTGGCATCTCATTCGACTTGAAGCCGAGGCCCAGCGGTATGGGGTGATCCCCGAGTCGATCGAGAGTGAATACCCCCGCGGTGACGAGTCGTTCGAAGAACTACTTGACGGACAATTCAGCGAAGAGTTCGAGGACTGAGACCAATGAGCGAAGCAGACAAGCAGGCAATGGAAGATGCTCTTCAGGCCGCGGTTACCAAAATGCACTCGGGCGGTGGTAACGGCGTTAATGGTGGTGGCCCCGGGCTCGCCGATCCAATCTCGTTGGTGATGTCATTGCTTCCACGCCTTCTTCAAAACAAGGAGGCGCAGGAGGACGTGGCCGAGAAGATCGACGGGCTCCGCACGGAGGATATGGCCGCGATCACCGAACAGATCCGGCTCATGCGTCGGCAGCTTCATCGCGTTCACAAGACGCAGCAGATGATGTGCAAGCAACTTGCGATGATGCACGAGCAGCAGGGCGAGTTGCAGGAGCAGCAAACTGCATGTGGGGAAGTCACGCTGCATTTGGTCCAACAGATGGCCAGACTCGAGGTCGTGGAGGATGACGACGGCGAGTCCGGTGAGCTCGCGGAGGGGCCGTTCGTCGCGGCGACCCTGGCGGGGGACTACGACGCTGACGAGTTCGATGACGAAGAAGATGGCGGCGCGCTCGGGATCAGCCCGGCCGCCGTGCTCGCGAGGCGGCCTCCGTCCCGCGATCGAAAGACAGCCCGACACAAGCCGAGAAAGAACAAGCCAATGCGGGCCCCACGGGGGCGAAAGTAGGAGGTCAGAATGCCAGCCAGTGAGAACTACGAAGAGGACCTCGATCTCGAGGACGCGGAAGACGCGGACTTCGGCGAGGACGCGTTCGAGGACGCGGAGTACGACGACGACGACGAGAACTTCGAGTACGACGACGACGACGAGGGGCTCGAGCTCGAGGACGCGGAGTACGACGATGATGACGAGGGCCTCGATCTCGAGGACACGGAGTACGACGACGATGACGAGGACGCGGAGTACGACGACGATGATGAGAGCTTCGGGCTAGAAGATGCGGAGTACGACGACGACGACGAGGGCTTCGAGCTCGAGGACGCGGAGTACGACGACGACGACGAGGGCGCGTTCGAAGACGCCGAATATGACGATGACGACGAAGCCGCCGAGCGTCGACGCCGGGGGCGGCGACGTTCGTATCGTCGCCGGATGATCCTGCGCGCCCGAGCGCGTCGCCGAAAGCGAATGCGGGCCGCAAGGGCGCGCCAGCGCCGGGCGGCCGCGAGGGCACGCGCGGCCATGAAGCGAATGCGCGCTCGGTTCCGCAAGATCGGCAAGGCTCGTCGGGTCAAACTCCGCCGCGTCACGCGTCTGCGCGGTTCAGGTGTCGTCACGGCGCAGCTCCCCAACGGCCGTCGCACGCGGATGCGGATCTCGCCCGCGCCTGCGTCGATCCGCTCGGTCAACAAGCTGAGCGCTCGCATCAACGCCAACGCCAAGCGTCAAGCGCGGGTCACCTCGGCGAACGCCAAGGCTCTCAAGCGGCTCAGCGTCGCGCAGTCCGCCGCGATCAAGCGGCTCACTGCGCAGCAGGTCAAGGCCGACAAGGCCTTGTCCAAGCGAATCGTTGCGGGCGACCTCAAGCTCGAGCGCAGGATCGCCAAAGAACTGCGGGGCCACAACAGCGCGGTCGCGAGGCACCGGCGTACAGTGACTGCGGCGATCAAGCGGCAGCAGCGACGATCGCTGATGAACAATGTGCTGCTCGCCACCTCGCTGCCGTTGTGGTCAGCGTACGGCGACAAGTCGAAGCCGCTGGGCAAGAACAACGTCATTCTCGCCCTTTCGACGCTAGGATTGCTGGCAGCCGACGATGTGATCGACACTTTGTTCGTCAAGAAGCCGCGTGGTGCGCTCGCGACGGCGACCTCGGTGATGTCCTACCTCGCGCCCGTGGGCAACGCGGCTGTCTATGCGGCGCTGCGCAAGACGCAAGAGCGGTTCGTTGTCGGTAGCGCAACCGTGAGCCTCGAAAAGGGAGTTGGCAGCCAGGCTGTCGACTTCTCTGACCGCAACGGCTTCAAGAAAGCCCCAATGAGAAGCCTTGCGATGGCTGTGTCCGACGACGGAACAGCGACGGCATCGACCGGTTCCGACAAGGTGACCCTCAACGTAACAGGGGCGGATGCGGCGGCGACCTCGACCACCGTGGTTTGGCTCGTCGACACCCAGCCGACGGTTTGACTGTTGGGAGCGCCACCCGGGAATGAACACCATGGTTGGCGTGCAGCTCCACGACCCCGAGGCCGCGTCGGTCGAGTCCCTCGCCGATGCCCTCGGGGCGCGAGTCATCTCCGCGTTTCCGCACCGCGAGACGCCCCAGCTTCGGGGTCCTCGTTTGGTGACGGCCATCCTGCCCAACGGCAAGACGATCCGCCTACGGGTGCCGGTCCCTTTCGCGCCGCAGGCGGAGGTGAATCGACTCGTGCGTGCCGTCCGAGAGCAGCAAGCTCGAAGCGCGCTCGAGACGCGAGCCAACGCTCGTGCGCTGCGGCGCTCGGTCGACGCGCTCGCGCAGCGCGTGGGGCGAACGACCGAGGCTCAACATAAGCTCGAGAAGCGACTTCGCAAGCGCATGGCCGAGGGCGACGACCGTCTAGCGAGACGCGTCCAAGAGATCGTCGTCCAGCGCCGCAAGGGCGACGCTGGCTTCGCAGCCATCGACCGCATCGCCCGGCGCCAACGGACGCGGGCGTTGCTCAACGGTGCGGTCATCGCCACCGGCCTGCCGCTGTTCTCAGCCTATGGCCAGCGCGGCAGCCCGTTCGCCGCGCACAACCTCACCCTCACGCTGTCTCTCGGCGTCTGGCTGTTTGGTGATGAGGTCGCGGATCTGTTGGCTAGCTTCGGCAAACGAGACGGCAGCCGCTTCCGAGAGGCGGACGTCTGGTCCTACCTCTCGCCCTTTGGCAACGCGCTCACCGGCTGGTGGCTGCTTCACGAGCACCAGCACTGCCGGTTCATCACCGGTCACACAACGATGGCCGATTTCACGGCGTTTCGATGGCCGGCGGGGACGCCGGCATCGTCACATCCCCCACGCTGGGAAGCGTCTTCTTCACGTCCAGTACGGGACCCCATGCTCCCAGCGTTGCTGCCTCGCGCTGCGCCGCCCGTGGCGTTGGCAAACGACACCAGTGGACGAACCGAGGCGTACGTGGCCACCGTCCCCGTGGTCAACCTCGTCGCGCCCGAGCACGCGGCCGCGTTCGAGTCGTTCGAGCGACCGGCCGCCGTTGCGGCGGTGCGTC
>JGI12316J15310_10000066_pt16 | contig 21387 bp, 23 predicted proteins | sample MarCyaLeptolynsp_FD_15310 | JGI IMG/M metagenome (IMG submission 15310)
CCGATCGAACGCTCATAGGGATTGTCCGAGACGGCGAGATCGGCAAGGGCGCGCAACGGCGTCCCGGCGTAGCGACCGGTCCGGTCCGTGGTGCGGGCACCGTTGACGGTCCGCGGCGACCACGCGAGGCCGACAACGCCGTCCGCCAGAACCGCGGTCCAGTTGTAGCCGACGACGAGTCGCGTCGCCGGCGCGTCGCCGACGGCCCCGATCGCCGGCCGCAGAACGTCGTTTACCATGGCCAGCCGGGTCAGACCGGCCGGCGGAGCTCGTCCGCGGCGACAAGCATCGCCCGATCGGTGTTGATCAGCTGCTTGCCCGCATGCTCGAAATTCACCGTCACGCGCGATCCGACGACGGACTGAATCTGTCCGAGGCCCCAATCCGGGCGCCCCTCCAATCGCACAAAGCCGCCAGGACTGAGGAATTCCATTCCACTCTCCGATGCCCTGTATCCGACGCGTTGAGGATACCAGAAAATCATATGCCTATTAACGAATCATTGAGGATGGATATGGTGAACCTAGGGAGAGAACGCCAACCCAGGAGCCCTATGTGTCCGTCTCGCCCCGTCATCTGGACCTTCTTCTGTCACGGCTTTTTCACGATCTCATCGGCCCGGTTTCGGCGTCGCGCAACGGCTTGGAGCTGGTGCGTGAGTTCGGCGCCGACGATGTCGGCGCCGAAGCGATGGATCTGGTCGCGAGTTCGGTCGACCAGGTGGCCGCCCGCCTGACCTTCTTCCGCATGGCCTTCGGTGGCGCCGGCAGTTCCGGGGGAATCGGTTTCCTCGATGCCAGGCCGGTGATCGCCGATTACCTCTCGCATCGCAAGATCGAGCCGCGCGTCGCCCTGGCCGACGGGCTATCCGTCGCTCGCCCGGGGATCGTCAAGGTTCTGCTCGGCCTGGTGGTCGTGGCGGCCGAGAGCTTGCCGCGGGGCGGGGTCGTCTCCGTCACGGTCGAGCCGGGCGAGATCCGCGTCGGGGCGGAGGGCACGGATGCGGGCCTCTCCGACGCGACACTGAAGGCACTGGCCGGCGAACTGGAACCCGATAACGAGGTGGTCGTCGTCCCGGCGACCGTGGGCCGGACCGCCCGCCGGTTCGAGATCGACTACACCATCGTGTCATCGTCGCCGCCGGCCTTCGCGATGGCCTGGGACTAGGGCCGCCGCGATGGTCGCTCACACCGCTTGTCTCGAAGCCGCATTCGCGCGAGAAAGTGCCCGCGGGAGGAATACGGTTAACGCGCTCCGCCTCTCGTCTCGGATGACGGCGCACGGACCCGAGGGTCCAGAGACGGACGGTAATGGCCCAGCGGAACACCCTTCCTTCAACCCTGCGGAATGCCGGTGTCCCGGCCGTGCAGGGTGCCGAGCCAGATACCGGTCAGTTCGTCTCGATTACCATCGACGACCAGGTGTTCGGCATCCCGGTGATGCTGGTGCACGACGTGTTGGGCCCGCAGCGAATCACCCGCATTCCCCTGGCGCCGGGCGAGGTCGCGGGGTCGCTGAACCTGCGCGGACGGATCGTGACGGCGATCCATGTGCGCCGTCGCCTCGGCCTGGAACCGCTGCCGGCCGGCCAGGAGACGATGAGCGTGGTGGTCGAGCATCACGGCGATCTGTACAGCCTGATCGTCGACGGCGTCGGCGAGGTGCTGACGCTGGAACTCGATCGGTTCGAGCCCCATCCGCCGACCATGCCGTCGCGCATGCGCGACATCTCGGCCGGGATCTACCAGTTGCCGGAACAGCTCCTGGTGATCCTGGATGTATCCAATCTGCTCGACTTCATCGGGCAAGAGACCGCATGATGCGGGGCGCGAATATCTGGTGGAAACGGTTGAACCCAAGAAGGGAAACGGGGCGACAGCGATGAAGTCTTGCCTGGTCGTCGACGACTCCAAAGTGGTGCGGATGGTCGCCCGGCGGATTCTCCAGGGTCTCGAGTTCGAGATCGAGGAGGCGGCCGACGGTCAGCAGGCGCTCGACGCCTGCCAGAAGAAGCTGCCGGACGCGATTCTGCTGGACTGGAACATGCCGGTGATGAACGGCATCGAGTTCCTGCGCGCCCTGCGGAAGATGCCGGGGGGAGACGCGCCGATCGTGGTGTTCTGCACGACCGAGAACGACCTGCAGCACATCCAGGAAGCGATCACGTCCGGCGCCAACGAATACATTATGAAGCCCTTCGACAGCGACATCATCGCGACGAAGTTTCAGCAGGTTGGACTGATTTAATGGCGCTGACGTCCGCCCCGAAGCCACCGCGGTCGAGCGACCCCTATCGGGTGATGCTGGTCGACGACTCGGCGGTGATCCGCGGGCTGTTCGCGCGGTCCCTCGAGTCGGATCCGGACGTGCAGGTCGTTGCCTCGGTGGGCGACGGGCAGATGGCGGTGACCACGCTGGCCAAGGACAAGGCGAAGATCGAGGTTATCGTCCTGGACATCGAAATGCCGCGCATGGACGGGCTGACGGCGCTGCCGGAGCTGCTGAAGATCGATCCAGACGTGCCGGTCGTGATGGCCTCGACCCTGACCGAGCGCAATGCCGACATCTCGCTGAAGGCGCTCTCGCTCGGCGCAAAGGACTACATCCCGAAACCGACGAGCACGCGGGAGCTTTCCGGCGCCGACGCCTTCAAGCGCGAGTTGCTGGAGAAGGTGAAGACTTTCGCTTCCGCCCGCCGCCGCAAGGCCGGCGGGGTGGCGCCCGGCCGCCCGAGGTTCTCGGCCGAGCGGCGCGCGGGCGCCGGGACCCCGGGGGCGGCCCCGGTCGCCGCGGCCCCGGCCGCCGCCGCGAAGCCGGCCGCGAGCGTCCAGTTGCGCGGCGCCGGCCGTCGGGCACCCCAGGTCCTGTGCATCGGCAGTTCGACCGGCGGTCCGCAGGCGCTGTTCAAGGTCATCGGCGGGCTGCCGACGACGCTGCGGCTGCCGATCCTGCTCACCCAGCACATGCCGGCCACTTTCACCTCGATCCTGGCCGATCACATCAAGCGGTCGACCGGCTGGGACTGCGTCGAGGCGACGGATGGCATGCCGGTCCAGCAGGGCCGGGTGCATCTGGCGCCGGGCGACTATCACATGCTGGCGGAGCGCTCGGCCGGCGGCGCCGTGCTGCGTCTCAACCAGGGGCCGCCGGAGAACTTCTGTCGCCCCGCGGTGGACCCGATGCTGCGCAGTGCCATCGACGTCTGGGGCGGGCAGGTGCTGGCGGTGATCCTGACCGGGATGGGGCATGACGGGCAGAAGGGCTCGGAAGCGCTGGTCACGGCGGGCGGGACGGTGATCGCCCAGGACGAGGCCAGCAGCGTGGTCTGGGGCATGCCGGGCGCGGTGGCGCGGGCCGGCCTGTGCACCGCCGTGCTGCCGCTGGATCAGATCGCGTCGTGGATCGACCGTCAGACGACGAGGTGGGCAGCATGAAGTCGGCCGATTTCGAGGTTCTGGCCAAGCTCCTTAAGGACCGATCCGGTCTGGTGGTCACGCCGGAAAAGGCCTACCTGCTGGAGAACCGCCTGCAGCCGATAGCCCGCAAGTGGGGCCTGGCGTCGCTGGACGCGCTGGTCGCCGCCATGCGTGGACGGGCCGACGAGAAGCTGCTCAAGGACGTGGTCGACGCCATGACCACGAACGAGTCGCTGTTCTTCCGCGACATGAAACCGTTCGACAACCTACGCGACGTTCTGTTGCCGGACCTGATGAAGGCGCGGGCCGCGGCCAAGCGCATCCGCATCTGGTGCGCCGCCTGCTCGAGCGGCCAGGAGCCGTATTCGATCGCCATGCTGCTGAGCGAACTCGGCCCGAAGGTCGCCGGTTGGCGCTTCGAGATTCTGGCGACCGACCTGTCCAGCGAGATCGTCGCCAAGGCGAAGGCCGGCACGTACTCGCAGTTCGAGGTGCAGCGCGGCCTGCCGATCACCATGCTGGTCAAGTACTTCACCCAGGACGGGGACAAGTGGCGGATCAGCGACAAGATCCGCACCATGGTGCAGTTCCGCGAGTTCAACCTGCTCGACCATCCCCGCATGCTGGGACAGTTCGACGTGGTGTTCTGCCGTAACGTGCTGATTTATTTTGACCAGCCGACCAAGGGCAAGGTGCTCGGCGGCATCGCCGACCAGATGCCGGCCGATGGCGGCCTTTACCTCGGCGGTGCGGAGACCGTGCTCGGTATCACCGACCGGTTCGAGCCGATCCCGGGTCAGCGCGGCGTGTACCGCCTCTCCCAGAAGGGATCGATGAAAGCGACCGCGTGAGCGGGCGGGATTCGGAAAGTTTCGCCGATCTCCATCCCGGTCTTGCCGGCTTCGACGAGCACTGGGAGGCCATACGCCCCCGGCTCGCGGAGCTGCAGGCCTTGTCCGAACGGCGCTATGCCAGGGCGCGGGTTCTGAGCTGGTGCGCGGCCATCGGTGGTTTCGCCGCGGCGACCGCCATCGGCTACGGCTCCTTCGCCCGTCCGGGAACGCTCGATCCGGAGTTGGCGAAGATCTTGATTCTGGCTGCGATCGGCGCCGGCTTGGTGGGGTACATGGCGATCTGGCGCTGGGCGGCCACGGAGCGCGACCGGGCCGGCGACATGGTTCGGTCGGCCGTCTTCGAGTTCTTCGGCCTGGAGCACCGTCGCCAGGCGCCACCGCATCTCGGAACCCGGTTCACGGATCTCGGGCTCGTGGCCGCCCACTCCCGATCCTCGGCGAGCGACTATGTCAGCGGCCAGATCGATGGCGTCGAGGTCGAGTTCTGCGAGTTCAAGGCGACCCGCAAGAGCGGTAAGCGGCGGATCACGGTCTTCCAGGGTTTCCTGTTCTGCCTGCATCGGCCGACGGCGCTGACCGGCAGGATCGTCATCGCCAAGGACCGGGGAGCGGTGATGACCTTCCTGAAAGGACTGTTCTCGTCCCAGGAACCGGTCGACACCGGCGACGAGACGTTCGATCGGGCCTTCAACGTCTTCACTGATCTGCCGCCGGACAGGTTGGCCGGTTACCTCGGCGATGCGTTCCGCGCGGATATGCTCATGCTGTCCCGGGCGAGCGGTGGGGGCGTGACGGCGGCGATCCTGGACGACCGATTCCTGCTCGCTGTTCAGGACAAACGGGATCTGTTCGAGATCGGCGGTTGGCGGGTGGATCTGACGGACAAGCGCAACGTCTTGGCGGTCGCCGAAGGCATGGCGCCACTGGTCGACATCGCCCGGCGTTTCGCGCATATCCCATAGCCGGGAGCGGCGGGGCGACCGGGCTGAGCCCGGTTCCGCCTGGTCGTCCGGGTCAGCCCGGTTGGGGTGCGGCGCGGATCAGGCCGCGTCGCTCTTCGCCTCGTTCGGGTCGCGCAGGACGTAACCGCGGCCCCACACCGTCTCGATGTAGTTGTCGCCACCGGTCGCGTTCGACAGCTTCTTGCGCAGTTTGCAGATGAACACGTCGATGATCTTCAGCTCCGGCTCGTCCATCCCGTTGTAGAGATGGTTCAGGAACATCTCCTTGGTCAGTGTCGTGCCCTTGCGCAGGGACAGCAGTTCCAGGATCCCGTACTCCTTGCCGGTCAGGTGCAGCGGCTGGCTCTCGACCTCGACGGAGCGGCTGTCCAGGTTCACCCGCAGCTTGCCGGTGGAGATGACCGATTCGCTGTGGCCCATGGACCGGCGGACGATCGCCTGGATGCGGGCGACCAGCTCGCGGCGGTCGAACGGCTTGGTGACGTAGTCGTCGGCGCCGTAGCCCAGGCCCTTGATCTTGGCGTCCAGCTCGGAGAGGCCGGACAGGATCAGGATCGGGGTCTTGACCCGCGCCTGACGCAGCCGCTTGAGGACGTCATAGCCGTCCATGTCGGGAAGCATCAGGTCCAGCAGAATGATGTCGTAGTCATAGAGCTTACCGATCTCTAGGCCGTCCTCGCCGGCCTCGGCCCGGTCCACGACCCATCCCTCGGCGGTGAGCATGAGCTCGATGCTGCGCGCGACGGCGTCTTCGTCTTCGACCAGCAGAATGCGCATGGGTGATACTCCCTTTGATCCCTAACGCGGACACTAAGGGACATGGCTTAAAAAAAAGGTTAACGCCATCCGCCGCCTCGTGCCTAACGAAAGCTCATGGTATTTTGCACACATCCGGCGGATCAGGGAGTTGGCAGTGGCCACCCTTCTCAGGCACTTGGCGAGCGATATCGAGAAGATCCCGGAGTTTCGGCTGTACGGCCGGGTGACCGCCGTTCTGGGCATGATGGTCGAGATCGGCGGCGTGGAGCGCGCACTGTCGATCGGCGACCGCTGCTTCGTGCAGGCCCGGGGCGGGCGGCTGGTCGCCTGCGAGGTGGTCGGCTTCCGCGATGGCCGGGCGCTCGCCATGCCGTTCGGTCCGCTCGAAGGGGTCGGCATCGGCTCGCGGGCGCAGATCTCGGATGCCGAGCCGGTGATCTATCCCGACGACAGCTGGCTAGGCCGGGTGATCGACGCCATGGGCCGCGCGATCGACGGCAACGGGCCGCTGTCGGAAGGGGCGGAGGCCTATCCCTTGCGCAACAACCCGCCGCCGGCTCACCGCCGCCAGCGGGTCGGCGCCAAGCTCGATGTCGGCGTGCGCGCCATCAACCAGTTCATCTCGATCTGCTCCGGCCAGCGCATGGGCATCTTCGCCGGCTCCGGCGTCGGCAAGTCGGTGCTGATGGCGATGCTCGCCCGGTTCGCCAACGCCGACGTCTTCGTCATCGGCCTGATCGGCGAGCGCGGCCGCGAGGTGCAGGAGTTCATTCAGGACTATCTCGGGGAGGACGGCATGCGGCGTTCGGTCGTGGTTGTCGCCACCTCCGACGAGAGCCCGCTGATGCGCCGTCAGGCGGCGTACCAGACGCTGGCCGTCGCCGAGTATTTCCGCGACCAGGGCCGTCAGGTGCTGTGCATGATGGACAGCGTGACCCGCTTCGCCATGGCCCAGCGCGAGATCGGCCTCGCGACCGGCGAGCCGCCGGCCTCCAAGGGCTACACGCCGACCGTCTTCGCCGAACTGCCGCGCCTGCTGGAGCGGGCCGGGCCCGGCACCGATGCCGGGTCGATCACCGGGCTGTTCAGCGTGCTGGTCGAGGGCGACGACCATAACGAGCCGATCTCCGACGCGGTTCGCGGCATTCTCGACGGCCACGTGGTGCTGGAGCGGGCGATCGCCGACCGCGGGCGCTATCCCGCGATCAATATCCTGCGGTCGGTCTCGCGCATGATGCCCGACTGCAACACGGCGGAGGAGACCGCGCTGGTGCGCCGGGCGCGGGCGCTGATGTCGACCTACGAGGACATGGCCGACATGATCCGCCTCGGCGCCTATCGCCGCGGGTCTGACCCGCAGGTCGACGAGGCCATCCGGTATCACGACGCCCTGGAGGCGTTCCTCAACCAGGACAAGGACGACAATGCCGATCTGGCGGCGGGCTACCAGGAACTGGCCGAGATCCTGGGCGGCGGTGTCGAGCCCGGTGCCGAGTCCGAGGCCGGGTGAGGGCTAAGCCATGCGGCCCTTCGACACCCTGATCGAGCTGTCCGAGAACGATCTCGACGACAAGCGCAAGGAACTGGCCGCTTTAGAAGAGGCGCTTGCAGAGGCCCAGGCCCGGCGGGTGGCGATCGACGAGGAACTGGCCCGCGAGCAGCAGCTTGTGGCGCAGGACTCGGACATGGGTTTCGCCTATGGCGCCTTCGCCAATCACCTGATCCAGCGCCGCGAGCAGGCCGACGCGGCGCTGGCCGCCGCCTCGGAGGCGGTGGAAGCCGCCCGCGAGGTGGTGCGCGAGGCCTTCGCCGAACTGCGCCGCTACGAGATCGCCCACGAGGCGCGTCTGGAGCAGGAACGCAAGAAGCAAGCGGCCAAGGACCAGATGGAACTCGACGAGATCGCCGGGAACCTGCTCCGGCGTCAGGACGACCGACTCTAGGCCTTGGACCGGCGCTCGCCCCAGATGTTGATCATGTTGCCGGAGAAGATCAGCACGCCGCCGATTAGCACCCACGGGTTCCAGGGCTCCTCGTAGACCAGGTAGCCGACCACCGCGATGATGGGCAGGCGGATGAAGTCCATCGGCGCCACCACCGCCGCATCGGCGTGGCGCATGGCGTGCGCCACGCACCAGTGCGAGCACAATCCGCCAAGACCGATCGCCAGGATCCAGATGTAGTTATCGGGCGAGGGGGCGACCCACACGGCCAGCGCCGGCACCAAGCCGAGCGGCAATTGAATCAGGTTCATCCAAAAGATGATGGCGAAGGGGCTCTCGGTCGACGCCATGTGGCGGGTGAAGACGTAGGTCGCGGCATAGCACATGGCCGCGGCCAGCACCGCGAAGGCGGCGACATCGATCATCGACGCGCCCGGCCGGACGATGATCAGGATCCCGACGAACCCCATGGCCACCGCGATCATCCGCCAGCGGGTGAACGGCTCGCCGAGGAACATCGCCGCCATGATCGCGGTCCAGATCGGCACGGTGAACTCGATCGAGAACACAGCCGCCAGCGGCAGCAGGCTGATGCCGTAGACCCAGCCGTACTGGCCGCCGAAATGGATGACGTTGCGCCACAGGTGGAGACCGACGCGCTCGGTCCGGATCCCCTTGAACCTGCGGGCAGCGGCGATCGCGGTCAGGATCGCCACGCAGATCAGACTGCGGAAGGTCAGCGCCTGGAACACCGACATCTCCTGCGTCAGCTCGCGCCCGGCCAGCGCCATGGTGGTGAAGGAGGCGAGCGCTCCCATCATCCACAGGACGGCCTTGAGCACGTTCGTCTGAAGCGGGACAGCCACGGGGCGGCTCCATCGGGTGGGCCAGCGAAAAGACACCTGCATCATTGCGCCGTCAAGATGCGCTGCGAGCGGGGTGGGCAAGGACGGGCTCGGCCGGCGCGGGGCGACTGACAGGGTCGGACAGGCCGTTAACCGATCATCAACCTGAACCAAAGTAGGGTTGATACAAATACCGAGCAAATTCGTTTCGACGGACAACGGGTGATCCGACATGGGCTTGGCGATATTGAGTTTGTCGATCCTGCTCCAGTTCGTGGCGGCAGGCGTGGCGATTTGGCAGGTTCGGCTCACCGGGTACCGGATGGCCTGGGGTTTCCTCGCCGCCGCCATCACCCTGATGGGGGTGCGCCGCGCCATCACCCTGGTCCGAACGATCTTCGAGGACAGGACCTACGCGCTCGACCCGGTCGCGGAATCGGTGGCGCTTCTCATCTCGCTTCTCGTGCTGCTCGGGGTCGTCCTGATCGGCCGCATGTTCCGCGAGGAGAGCGAGTCCAACAAGGCGGCGCTCGAGGCCGCTCTGGAGGAAGCGCGCGAGGCCAACCGGATGAAGTCCGAGTTTCTCGCCAACATGAGCCACGAGCTTCGCACGCCGCTGAACGCCGTCATCGGCTTCTCCGAACTCCTGGAGTCGACGGTGGCGAACGATCCCGACCCGAAGAAGGTCAAGAACTACGGCGCGATCATCGGCACGTCCGGGCGCAATCTTCTGCGCCTGATCAACGACCTGCTGGACTTCGCCAAGATCGAGGCCGGGCGCTTCACGCTGTCGGCGGCGCCGTTCTCGCTGCAGCAGGAACTGGCCAACGTCGAGTCGGCCTTCGAGTACAAGGCGCGCGAGAACGACGTGACCCTCAAGTCGGTCCTGGCGGATGTCGATGTCTTCGTCGATGGCGACGCCGTGCGCTTGCGCCAGGTGATCGGCAACCTGATGGACAACGCCATCAAGTTCGCGCGCGGGGGAGCGGTCACGATGACGGCGACGTCTGAAAGTCTCGACGGTGATCGCGTCCGCCTGATCATCCGCGTCGCAGACGATGGCATCGGGGTGCCCGCGGACCGGCTGCAGGCGATCTTCGATCCCTTCGCGCAGTCCGACACGTCGATCACCCGGCAGTACGGCGGCACCGGGCTTGGCCTGCCGATCTCACGCAACCTGACCAACCGCATGGGCGGTGACATCACGGTCGAGAGCGAGGAGGGAAAGGGCAGCACCTTCACCGCGACCTTCGTGTTCAAGGACCTCACGGCGATACGGGACAAATTCACCCGAATGGACATCGGCCCCGAGACGGCACGCATGAAATTGAACCTGGATGTCTTGGCCGTCGACGACGTCGAGTCCAATCTCGACATCGCCGAGAGCATGCTTACAGAGATCGGCTGCCGGACCCACCGTGCCCAGAGCGGCGAACAGGCGGTGCGGTGGATGCGCGACAACCGCGCCGATCTGATCCTGATGGATCTTCACATGCCGGTCGTCGACGGGATCGAGGCGGCGAAGTCGATCCAGAGCCTCGGACCCGACCGGGCCGGAGTTCCGATCTACGCCTGGACCGCCGACGTGATGAGCCAGGACATGCTCGCCGCCTCGGGCGTGCGCTGGTCCGGCACCATCGTCAAGCCCTCGACGACCGACGCTATCTATCTCGCCGCCCGCCGCGCCGCCGAGCGCCGGGCGGTCTGAACGCCGCTCCTCTCAGGGGACGACATCGACGCAGCCGCCGGTGAGAAGCGCCTCCGCCGATCCCTCCGCCAGATCCGCCGCCTTCACAATCGCGGCGGCCACCGCCGCGTCGCCGCCGAGCATGCAGACCTGCTGCAGGGCGGCGTTGACGTCGACCATGTCGACGCGCCAATCGGCCGCGGTCCCGGCGCGTGTCAGCAGCGCGTAGCCGAAGATCACCTCCATGCTCCACCAGCCGCCGCCGGCATAGGGCGCGCGGTCGGTCATCGTGCCGACCGGCCAGGCGGTCAGCGGCTTCCAGTAGCTGAGCTCCTCCAGGTCGGTCGCCCCGTGGCCGGCGGTGATCTGCACCGGCAGGCCCGGGTCCCTGGGCTTGGTCCACTGCCAGGTGTGGACGTCGCCGGACAGCACCACCGGATAGGTCACACCGCCGGACTTGGCACGGGCGTAGCCGCGCGCGAACTCGGCCGGCCGGAAGGTGCCGGTGGCGCACGGGTCCGCCGTCGTGGAGGTGTTGTCGCCGCTGGCGAACCACGTGTAGATCGGCTGATGGGTCAGGGCCCAGCGTGTGCGCCCCGCCGCCGGCGCGCTGTCCAGCAATGCCGTCGTGTCGGCGGTCCAGTCGGCGCAGGCGGCCGGGTCGATCACCCCCTTGCTGCGCTGGGCGCTGTCCATGACCGCGAATTCCAGGTCGCTTCCGATCGGCGCGGTGTAGCCATCGGTGTAGACGGCGCAGGCCTGGGCCGCTTGGTCGGCGGGGCCGTGGCCCATGAACAGGAACCAGCCCTCGCCGGCGCGGGCGCAGTTCTCGTGGTTGCCGCGGATCAGCACCCAGGGGACCTGGTTCAGCATCGGACGGGCCGGATCGAACCAGTCCTGACGCCAGCTGCCCCAGGTATCGCCGGTGAGCGCGCCCTCGCAGGCGGCGGTGCCGGCGGGGCAGGGCGCCTCGCGGTAATGGTAGTCGCCGACATGCACGATCAGGTCCTTGTCCGCCGCGGCGATCAGCGCCGAGACGCGGGCGAAGGGCCAGCCCTTCGTCGGGTCGGGATTGTCCGGGTCGTTGCAGTCCTGAAACCAGCCGCTGGCGATCCGGCAGCCGGTATCGCCGACCACCGCGATCCGGTCGACCGTGGCCGGCAGCGGCGCCAGCTCCCGACCCAGCACGGTGGCGACCGCGTCGGCGTCGCCCACCGTGGCGGAACAGACGGTGACCGGGAAGTTGGCCGGGTTCGCCGCGGTGCGCTCCACCATCTCGACGGTGTCGTTGCCGGTGCGGATGCTGGGGCATGCCATCCCGTCCTCGAGGATGACCCGGACGATCCGCGCACCATCCGGGCCATATTGGGTCCAGATATACGGAAAGCCCTCCTGCGCTCGTGCGCCGGGGCCCGAGGCAAGCCAGAACGAGGCGATCAGGGCCGCCGCCGCCGTCAAGATCCGTCCCATCGCATTCCTCCCGCCGTCGGCCGTTACTTCAGTCATCAGTGTAAAAGCAAATCTGACTGATCGCCATTTGGTAGTCGTTAGGTCCTCTTCGCATAAAGCGCACCAAATTCGTCCGCTTTGCAATTGACCGCCGCCGACGTGGGCTCTATCTATACAGGACTGAAACGGTACGGTTTGTGATGCTGCGTCTCAATCGCATGACGGACTACGCGATCGTGATCCTCGGCCACATGGCGCAGGACGTCGGTCGCGTGCGCACCTCCGCCGCGCTCTCGGAGGCGACGGCGGTGCCGCTGCCGTCGGTCGCCAAGGTGCTGAAGATCATGGCGGGATCGGGCCTGCTGACGGCGCATCGCGGGGCCAAGGGGGGATACTCCCTCGACCGTCCCGCCGCCGAGGTGACGATGACCGAGATCATCCAGGCGCTGGAGGGGCCGATCGCTCTCACCGCTTGCGTCGATGGGGCGGAGGACAGCTGCGAGGTCGAGCACTCGTGTTTCATGCGTGGCAACTGGAACCGAGTGAATTCCGCCATACATGCCGCTCTCGACGCGGTGACGCTGGCCGACATGATGGACCCCGAGGAGATGTTCCCGGATCGCGGAGCGTCCGTCGGAGCCCGCCGGCAACCAAGCCTGCAGAACGTTTGACTTCGGATTGGGAGAACTGAGGATGGCAGCGACAGCCGATACTGTGCGCCAGGTCGAGGAGGTCACGGGCGGTGCCTACAAGCACGGCTTCGTCACCGAGATCGACACCGAGATGGCGCCGAAGGGGCTCGACGAGGACACCATCCGCTTCATCTCCGCCAAGAAGGAGGAGCCGGAGTGGCTGTTGGAGTGGCGCCTCAAGGCGTTCCGGCAGTGGCTGCGGATGACGGAGCCGGACTGGGCCAAGGTCGGGTATCCGCCGATCGACTACCAGGACGCCTATTACTACGCCGCTCCGAAGCAGAAGGACCGTCCGAAGAGCCTGGACGAGGTCGATCCGGAGCTGCTCGCTACGTACGAGAAGCTTGGCATCCCGCTGAAGGAGCAGGAGGTCCTGGCCGGTGTCGTGGCCGTCGACGCGGTGTTCGACAGCGTGTCCGTCGCCACGACCTACAAGAAGGAGCTGGAGAAGCACGGCGTCGTGTTCTGCTCGATCTCCGAGGCGGTGAAGTCGCATCCGGAGTTGGTGAAGCGCTATCTCGGCTCGGTCGTGCCGGCCGCCGACAACTTCTTCGCCTGCCTGAACAGCGCCGCCTTCACCGACGGCAGCTTCGTCTACATCCCCAAGGGCGTGCGCTGCCCGATGGAGCTGTCGACGTATTTCCGCATCAACGCGGAGAATACCGGCCAGTTCGAGCGCACCCTGATCATCGCCGACGAGGGCAGCTACGTCTCCTACCTGGAGGGCTGCACGGCGCCGCAGCGCGACGAGCACCAGCTGCATGCCGCCGTGGTCGAACTGGTGGCCATGGACGACGCGGAGATCAAGTATTCCACGGTCCAGAACTGGTACCCCGGCGACGAGACCGGCAAGGGCGGGATCTACAACTTCGTCACCAAGCGCGGCGCCTGCCGCGGCAAGCGCTCGAAGATCTCCTGGACCCAGGTCGAGACCGGCTCGGCCATCACCTGGAAGTATCCGAGCTGCATCCTGCAGGGCGATGACAGCGTCGGCGAGTTCTACTCGGTCGCCATCACCAACAACGCCCAGCAGGCCGATACCGGCACCAAGATGATCCACCTTGGCCGGAACACCCGCTCGACGATCATCTCCAAGGGGATCAGCGCCGGGCGGGCGGACAACACCTACCGGGGGCTGGTGCGCGTCGGCAAGCGGGCCGAGGGTGCGCGCAACTTCACCCAGTGCGACTCGCTGCTGATCGGCGACAAGTGCGGGGCCCATACCGTCCCGTATATCGAGAGCAAGAACCCGACCGCGCGGATCGAGCACGAGGCGACCACCTCGAAGATCAGCGAGGACCAGCTGTTCTACTGCATGTCCCGGGGCCTCTCAGCCGAGGACGCGGTCGGTCTGATCGTCAACGGCTTTTGCAAGGAAGTCATGAAGGAACTGCCGATGGAGTTCGCCGTCGAGGCGCAGAAGCTCATCGGCATCTCGCTGGAAGGCAGCGTCGGTTGATGCGGCAGATGAAGGAAATCTGATATGGCACTGTTGGAAATCGAAAATCTGCACGCCGAAGTCGACGGCAAGCCGATCCTGAACGGTATCGATCTGACCATCGAGGCGGGCCAGGTGCACGCCATCATGGGGCCGAACGGCTCCGGCAAGAGCACGCTCAGCTACGTGCTTGCCGGCCGCGAGGGCTATGAGGTGACCGATGGCGCGATCCGCCTGAACGGTCAGGATCTGCTGGAGATGGAGGCGGACGAGCGCGCCGTCGCCGGCGTCTTCCTCGCCATGCAGTACCCGGTGGAGCTGCCGGGCGTGGCCGGCATGACCTTCCTGCGCGAGGCGGTCAACGCCCGGCGCAAGGCCAAGGGCGAGGGCGAGATCGACGCCATGGGCTTCCTGAAGATGGTCCGGGCCAAGGCCAAGACCCTTGGCGTGACCGACGAGATGCTGAAGCGCGCGGTCAACGTCGGGTTCTCCGGCGGCGAGAAGAAGCGCAACGAGATCCTGCAGATGGCGGTGCTGGAGCCGACCTTCTGCGTCCTCGACGAGACCGACAGCGGGCTGGACATCGACGCCCTCAAGGTGGTGTCCGAAGGGGTCAACGCGCTGCGCGACGCCAACCGGGCGATGCTGGTCATCACCCACTATCAGCGCCTGCTGAACCACATCCAGCCGGACGTGATCCACGTCCTCGCCCGTGGCCGCATCCAGAAGTCCGGCGGCAAGGAACTGGCGCTTGAGCTGGAGCAGAACGGCTATGCCGATTTCGTCGAGGCGGCGGCCTGAGGATGGCACGATGACCGTGGAGAATCTGACAAGCGTGCTGACGTCGCGGAAGGCGGCCGGAGACGAGCCGGACTGGCTCGCCGCGCGGCGACGCACGGCGGTCACCCAGGCGAAGACGGCCGGCCTGCCGGGCGTGCGCACCGAGGCGTGGAAGTTCACCAACCTGACCGCGCTGAAGGCTCTGAACCCGGTTGCGGCAAGCGGCGGTGCTGCTGTTGCCCGTCCGGCCGCCTTCGCCGATCTGGACGCCGCCGATATTCAGCTTTCCAACGGCGAACTGGTCCATGCGGACGCGATGCCGGAGGGCGTAGATCTGGTCGACCTGGGCGACGCCGGCGCGGCCCCCGACTGGGTGTCGGTGGCCCTGGGCACGGTCGCCGACGGGGCGCAGCATCCGTTCACCGCGATCAATACCGGCGCCTTCGCCGGCGGTGTGGCGCTGCGCGTGCGGCGCGGCGCGATGGTCGACCGGCCGATCCTGTTGCTGGTGGGAACACAGGCCGAAGAGGACATGACCGCCTCCCAGCCGCGCGTCCTCGTTGTTGTCGAGGAGGGCGCCGCCGCCGATCTGGTGGAGGTGCACAGCGGCACCGGCGCGTATCTGAACAACGCGGTCTGCGAGGTGGTGATCGGCCGGGGCGCCCGGCTCGGCCACTACAAATGGCAGGACGAGAGCCTCGAGGCGTTCCACATCGCCATGACGGCGGTCACCTGCGCCGACAACGCGGTCTACGACAGTTTCGCGCTGTCGACCGGGTCGCGGCTGGCGCGCAACGAGATCCGCGCGACGCTGGCCGGCCGGCACATCGAGTACCGGGTCAACGGCGGCTATCTCGCCACCGGCGACCAGCATCTCGACACCGCGACGTTCATCGACCACGCCGAGCCGGATTGCGCCAGCCACGAGCTGTACAAGGGCGTGCTTGCCGAGCGGGCGCGCGGCGTGTTCCAGGGCAAGATCCTGGTGCGCCCCGACGCGCAGAAGACCGACGGCTATCAGATGAACCGCGCCCTGCTGCTGTCGCGCGAGGCCGAGATCAACTCCAAGCCGGAGCTCGAGATCTACGCCGACGACGTGAAGTGCAGCCATGGTGCGACGGTCGGCGAGCTGGAAGACGACCAGCTGTTCTACCTGATGGCCCGCGGCATCTCGCGGGAGCGGGCGCGCGCCATTCTGGTGGCGGCCTATGTCGACGAGGCGATCGACCAGATCGGCCGCGAGCCGGTGCGCGACGCGTTCCGCACGGCGGCGTCGGACTGGATGCACAACCACATCGTTGGAGCGGAGGGCTGATCATGCCGGAGGGACGTGGCGCCGAGAGCATGCCTTATGACGTCGCGCGGATCCGCGCCGACTTCCCGATCCTGTCCAGCACCGTTCACGGCAAGCCGCTGGTGTACTTGGACAACGGCGCGTCGGCCCAGAAGCCGCGTCAGGTGATCGACCGCGTCAGCCAAGTCTATGAGACCGGCTACGCCAACGTGCATCGCGGTCTCCACTATATGAGCGAGAAAGCGACCGACGACTATGAGGGCGCGCGGGAGACGGTGCGCCGGTTCCTGAACGCCGCCTCGACCTCCGAGATCATCTTCACCCGCAACACCACCGAGGCGATCAATCTCGCCGCCTTCAGCTGGGGCCGCGCCAATCTCCAGGCCGGCGACGAGATCATCATCACCTACATGGAGCACCACTCCAACATCGTGCCGTGGCAGATGCTGCGCGACGAGAAGGGGCTGGTGTTGAAGGCGGTGAAGCCGGGCGAGGGCGGGGCCTTCGACATGGAGGGCTTCAAGGCGCTGCTGACCGACCGCACCCGTCTGGTCGCGATCTGCCACGTCTCCAACGTGCTGGGCACGGTGGTGCCGGTGCACGAGGTCACCCGGCTTGCCCACGAGGCCGGCGCCAAGGTGCTGCTCGACGGCAGCCAGGCGGTGCAGCACATCCCGGTCGACGTGCAGGACATCGGCTGCGATTTCTACTGCTTCACCGGCCACAAGCTGTACGGCCCCTCGGGCATCGGCGTGCTGTACGGCAAGGAGGCGATCCTCGACGCCATGCCGCCATACCAGGGCGGCGGCGACATGATCTCCTCGGTGACCATCGAGAAGAGCGAGTGGGCCGACCTGCCGAACAAGTTCGAGGCCGGCACCCCGGCGATCGCCCAGGCAATCGGCCTCGGCGCGGCGATCGACTACGTGACCTCCGTCGGCCTCGACCGCATCGCCGAGCACGAGCGCGACCTGCTGAACTACGCGACCCAGCGCCTGGCCTCGGTCGAGGGGCTGACGATTCTCGGCACGGCGGCGGGCAAGGTGTCGCTGGCCACCTTCACCATGGACTGCGCCCACCCGCACGACATCTCGACCATCGTCGACCAGCAGGGCGTCGCGGTGCGCGCCGGCCATCACTGCGCCCAGCCGCTGATGGATTACTACGACGTCGGATCGACCACCCGGGCCAGCTTCGCGATGTACAACACCCGCGAGGAGATCGACGTGCTGGTCGCCGCCCTCGACAAGGTGCGTCAGATTTTCGCGTGAGGAGAGAATGGATCTCGCCATGAACCACGAGCTTGGCCTGCACGACTTCATGCCCGGGACGGTCGGTCCCGACGGCATGGCGCGCGCCGGCGCCCGGCTCGCCGATCCCAAGGGGCCGGCCACCGAGGAGGCGGTGATCGAGGCGCTGAAGACCGTGCACGATCCCGAGATTCCGGTGAATCTGTACGATCTCGGCCTGATCTACGACATCGAGCGGTTCGACGACGGCACGGTGAAGATCGACATGACCCTGACGGCCCCCGCCTGCCCGGTGGCCGGTGAGATGCCGAAGATGGTGGCCGACGCGGTCGCCGAGGCCGAGGGCGTGGGCGAGGTGGAGGTCACTCTGGTCTGGGATCCGCCCTGGACCAAGGAGCGGATGAGCGAAGAGGCTCGACTGCTCCTGGACATGTTCTAGAATATCCCCACCTATGCGGTGAGAGCCTGAACCGACGAAACCTAGGTGAGAGCCCCATGTTCCAGCCCGGCAAAGCCCCGATCACGCTGACCGAAGCGGCGGCCGCGCGCGTGCGCAAGCTGATGGAGAGCGCCGGCGACGACGGCGTCATCGGACTGCGCGTCGGTATCAAACATTCCGGCTGCTCCGGCCTCAGCTACGTCGTCGAGTACGCCAAGGAGCGTAAGAAGCTCGAGGACATGGTCGAGGACAAGGGGGTGAAGATCTTCATCGACCCGACGGCGATCATGTTCATCCTCGGCTCGGAGATGGACTACACCGAGGACAAGATGTTCTCCGGCTTCGTGTTCAAGAACCCGAACGAGACCGGCCGCTGCGGCTGCGGCGAAAGCTTCAGCGTCGCGGCCGAGTAAGGCCCGTCACTCTGCGTGGCGCCGGGCGTCGGCGTTCAGCACCCAAATCCACACCCCCGCGACCAGGATCAGGCCGAAACCGATCGGTCCGGTCAGGGCGGCGTGGCTGAGTTGGATGCTCCAGCCGGCGTAGCCGAGGATGGCCAGTGGCGGGATCCACCACACCAGTCCCGCGCCCGTGGGCCAGCCGGCGTACCACTTGGTCCACAACAGACTGAGCGCCGTCAGACCGGTCGCGGCGAACGCGGCCCATGACCCGGTCAGCGACACCATCGAGCCGACGCCGCCGACCCACGGATCGACCCACATCCGATCGAGGAAGCCGCGCACCGCCGCCAGCTCCGCGCCGGTCAGCGTGCCCGACGCGGCCAGTTCGTCGACCGTGAGGAGGGCGCGGCCGAGACCGATGCCGCCGATGGAGTCGAGCACCGTGTAGGCGACGAAGAAGACGAACGTCGCGATCCGCGCCGCCCAGGCGAAGACATCCTGGTAACCGGCGATCATCTGCCAGAGCCCGACGCAGACCAGCCCGACCATCGGGGTCTGGATCATGTGCAGCCAGAACCACCATTGCGGCCCGAAATATCCGAGCGCGGCGTGGCCGTGGGCGTGCGGGGCGTCCTGGGGCGAGGAGAGGTAGGCGACCATCCCCGGCTCGTGGGTGAAACCGGCCGGATGGAACAGCTCGATCGCGACCAGGATTCCGGGCGCCAGGAACAGGCACACCCACCACTGAAGCCCGCCGCTTGCGACCGCGCGCCTCCACAGCGTTTCCATGTCCCTGCCCCCGTTGCCGGTTTCATGCCGCGGCACCAAGATGACGCAACCCTGAAGGGTGAACAAGCATACGGCACACGATCGGATGCCGGCGCGGGCCTCCGGTGCTTGGAGCCGGGGCGACTTCGCGCTATGGCATGGGGATCATCCCACGCCCGCCATGGAGTTCCCCATGTCCGTCACCGCCCTTCGCGAGGTTGCCGCCAACCGGCTGCTGGACCTGCGCAGCGACACCGTCACCCAGCCGACGCCGGCGATGCGCGAGGCGATGGCCCGCGCCGACGTGGGCGACGACGTGTTCGGCGAGGATCCGTCGGTCATCGCGCTGGAGGCCAAGGTGGCCGGCATCATGGGCAAGGAGGCGGCGCTCTACGTTTCCTCCGGCACCCAGAGCAACCTGCTGGGCGTGCTTGCCCACTGCCAACGCGGCGAGGAATACCTGATCGGCGACTGCTATCATGTGTTCCAATACGAGGCGATGGGGACATCGGTCCTGGGCGGCGTCGCCGCCTATCCGCTGCGCACGGACGCGCGCGGCGGTCTGGACCCGCACCAGGTGGTCGAGGCGATCAAGCCGGACGACCCGCACAAGCCGATCACCAAGCTGCTGTCGCTTGAGAACACGGTGTCCGGGCGGGTGCAGGACCAGGCGCGGATCGATGCCTTGGCGGATGCCGCCCACGACCACGGCCTGATGGTGCATATCGACGGCGCCCGGCTGATGAACGCCGCCGTCAAGCAGGGCCTGAAGCCCCGGGAGATGGTGGCGCGGATCGATACGGTGTCGCTATGCCTGTCCAAGGGGCTCGGCGCGCCGGTGGGCTCGGTCTTGAGCGGGCCGGCGGAGTACATCCGGCGAGCCCGGCGCCTGCGGAAGATGCTGGGGGGCGGCATGCGCCAGGCCGGGGTGCTGGCGGCGGCCGGCCTGCACGCGCTGGAGCATCACGTCGACCGCATGGCCGAGGACCACGCCAACGCCCGGGCGCTGGCCGAGGGGCTGGCGGCGATCGGCCGGATCGGCGTGGATGTCGACGACATCGACACCAACATGCTGTTCATCGAGCCGGCGGCCGAGGACGTGGAACCGTTGCGCGCCCACCTGAAAGAGGCCGGCATCATGCTCGGGTCGCCGCGGTCGGCGAAGATCCGGGTGGTCACCCATCTCGACATCACGGCCGACGATGTCGACCGGATCGTCGAGGCGGTGAAGGGGTACTACGACGGACGGTAGACGAAAACCCGGGTCCATCGATATCGGCGGGACCCTGCCGGGAACTCGATCAAGCGCGCAAAACAAGGTGTTTCTATATTCTTAGGAAGATAGATCTAGTCATGTCGCCTCCCATGCCCCATATCGGCAGGACCGGCTAGTATCGGAGACCGCATGCGCCCCAGACCCGATCCCTCGAATCAGACCAAGGGCGACTGGAACACCATCGCCACGCTGCTGCCCTATCTCTGGCCGGTCGGCCAGACCGCCATCCGGGCGCGAGTGGTGGCGGCGATCGTCTGCCTGATCGCCGCAAAGGCCGCCACGGTCTACGTGCCGGTGCTGTACAAGCAGGCGGTCGACCTGATCTCCGACGGCACCGATTTCGCCATCGCCGCGCTGATCGGGATCGTGGTTGGCTACGGCATCGTGCGCGTCGCCCAACAGGCGTTCGGTGAACTCCGGGAGTTCTTCTTCGCCCGGGTCGCCCAGCGGGCGATCCGGACCGTGGCGCTCAAGACCTTCCGCCATCTGCATGCGCTCTCCCTGCGGTTCCACCTCGACCGCCAGACCGGCGGCCTGTCTCGGGCCATCGAGCGCGGGGTGAAGGGGATCGAGTTCCTGCTGAACTTCATGCTGTTCAGCATCCTGCCGACGCTGATCGAAATCCTGATGGTCTGCGGCCTGCTCTGGTACTTCTTCGATTTCCGCTACGCGGCGGTCACGTTCGTGACGATCGGAGGCTACATCGCTTTCACGATGACCGTCACCGAATGGCGGCTCAAGTTCCGCCGGCGGATGAACGAGCAGGACCAGACCGCGAACACCCGGGCCATCGACAGCCTGCTGAACTTCGAGACGGTGAAGTATTTCGGCAACGAGTCGCACGAGGCGGAACGCTATGACGGCTCGCTGCGGCGCTACGAGGACGCCGCGGTCGCGTCCCGCAGTTCGCTGTCGCTGCTCAATGTCGGTCAGGGATTCATCATCGCCGGCGGGTTGATCGCGCTGATGTCGATGGCGGGCTACGGCGTGAAGGCCGGGGTGATGACCGTCGGCGACTTCGTGATGGTCAACACCTACCTGCTGCAGCTCTTCATCCCGCTGAACTTCCTCGGTTTCGTGTATCGCGAGATGAAGCAGTCGCTCGCCGACATGGAGGCGATGTTCCGCCTGCTG